>Ga0153951_1000011_pt1 | contig 107451 bp, 124 predicted proteins | sample TSNJ035MetaG_FD_102278 | JGI IMG/M metagenome (GOLD analysis project Ga0153951, IMG submission 102278) | Attine ant fungus gardens microbial communities from New Jersey, USA - TSNJ035 MetaG | ecosystem: Host-associated > Fungi > Mycelium > Unclassified | place: USA: New Jersey, Wharton State...
ATCCCGAACACGGTCGTTAAGCTCTTCAGCGCTGAGGGTAGTGGGGGGTTCCCCTGTGAGAGTAGGACGTCGCCGGGCAAGCAAGTCGTATACGCACAGCCAGAAATGGCTGTGTTTTTTTGTTTTTAGTCATGGATTTATATCCACTTTAGTATTAACATCACGGAAGATGATGCATAGAATAATTTTAGGTAATGATTATACGGTTAATTTATGTTAAGAAAAGATTTTCTTTGTATTTGAATAAAAGCAATGATTACGGGTAAGACTCAAGCATAAGGGGGGCGATTTTTTATGGGAAGTGTAGTGAAATTAAAAAATGACGAGACATGTATTATCTGTGAAAAGACGACCGCTGTGGGGATACATATATGTAATCAATTAATATGTGAAAACTGTCAAAATGAATTGATAGAAACTGACGTGAATGATGATAGATATAAATTTTTTGTTGAAAAGTTAGGCAAGTTGAGTGTGAAAATTCATGAACCTAAGATTGTTGGCAAATGATAATCGTCATTTGCCATATTTTTTTCATAGGCTGAATGATGAATTTTAAGTCATGTGATACAATAATAGAAAATCACGTTTAAGGATTATAGAATGGATCAAAAGCAAACGCCGTTATTCGATGCTTTATGTAAATACCAAAAGGAACAGTATTATTCCTTTCATGTACCTGGTCATAAAGATGGACGTATTTTTTGGAAAAGAGGTCGTCCACAATTCCAAGAGTTGCTTAAGATAGATGCAACAGAATTAAAGGGGTTAGATGATCTTCATCATCCAAGTGGTCCGATAGCAGATGCGTTGCAACTATTAACAGATCTTTATGGCACGCAAAAAAGTTATTTTTTGGTTAACGGTTCAACCGTAGGAAATTTGGCTATGGTTAAAGCGGTTTGTCAGTCTGGAGATCAAGTTCTTGTGCAACGCAATAGTCATAAGTCTATCTTTAACGCTTTGAGGTTGGCACGCATCGATCCCATTTTTATCGCTCCGGATATAGATCGTGAGACGGGACTGGCTGTTTCTCCGAGTGCCAAAGCTTTGATGAGCACCATTGATGCTTACCCTAATATTACAGCCTTGATTTTAACCTATCCTAATTATTATGGTGTTGTCGCCGATATTGAAGAAGCGATTGTTTATGCAAGAGGGAAAGGAATAAAGATTTTGGTAGATGAGGCGCACGGTTCTCATTTTATTTTAGGTCCTCCTTTTCCAAAAAGCACTTTGCAGATGGGGGCAGATATCGTGGTGCACTCTGCGCATAAAACTTTGCCGGCTATGACAATGGGTTCTTACCTTCATATCAATTCGTCTAGAGTATCTATTGAAAAAGTCGAAGAGGCTTTAGGTATGCTACAAAGCTCTAGCCCCTCTTATCCTATTATGGCCTCATTGGATTTGGCTCGTGCTTATTTAGCTTCGATCAATGAGAAGAATTTAGCAAGGATTGTTGATGCGATTCATCAATTTAAAAAAGGGGTACAGCGATTAAAGGGCATGTGTCTGGTACAACAGGATGAGCGTTACGCCTATGATTTATTAAAGGTTGTGATGAAGCCTCTGGGGAATCGAACAGGATTTCAGTTAAAAGAGTATTTGCATACAATGGGCATATATCCTGAAATGGCTGATCTTCAGCAGGTTCTATTCACCTTAGGTTTGGATGGTGACAGTGACTATGAAGCGGTTCTTCATCACTTAGAAATTCATCAACAAGAAAAATGGTTAGCAGAGCTATGCGTAGCCAATGATGGGTTAGGAATTGATTATCATTTAAATGAGAGCATTACAGCAATTCGACTGCTTGATGTCCCATATGATGCATTGGAAGATTTGCCAACAAATGAGATCCCGCTAAAACAGGCTGTGGGTTGTATCGCTGCCCAAATGGTCATTCCTTATCCGCCAGGGATTCCGATAACTATTGAAGGCGAGCGCATCATGGAACACCAGATTCAATCTATTATGAAATGGCGCGATGCTGGAGCGAATTTTCATGGCATAGATGTGTCCAAAACAACAGTCATGATAAAGATTTACGAAGAGTAATTGGAGACGAAGGGGATGCGCTGTGAAGGGTTTATTTATAACATTTGAAGGACCAGATGGTGCAGGGAAATCAACGCAACTTAAAAATTTAGCTGAATTTTTGAAGGAACAGCGTGTTCCTTTTATTATGACGAGAGAGCCTGGAGGTACAGAGATTGGGAATTCTATTCGTTCCATCCTCTTAAATCCAGCAAATGCTACGCTCGTTCAAAAAACAGAGGTTTTGTTATATGCAGCATCTCGAGCGCAGCATGTTCAAGAAACAATTGTTCCATCTTTAGAGAATGGTAAAATTGTACTGTGTGATCGCTTTGTTGATGCGTCAATTGCTTATCAAGGTTATGGACTCGAACTATCTGTAGATGAGGTGATAGCAATTAATCGTTTTGCTGTAGGTGGCATAGAGCCTGATCGTACGTATCTTATTGATTTGCCACCGACAGAGGGTAGGCAAAGAATGATGAATCGTCAAGATACTAATGAAAGCTATGAGCTTGATAGAATAGAACAAAAACATTTAACTTATCACCAAAGAGTACGTGAAGGATTTCATCGTATTTATGAAGAAAATAATCATCGTATGTGTTTAATAGATGGAAATCGTGATATTGAGGACGTGTTTCAGGATATTTTGAATGATTTTAAAAATTATTACAAAAAAATTAAAGGAGTAGTATAGGTGAAATTAATCATGGCTGTTGTACAGGATAAGGATAGTCATCGTTTATCTACCGCACTTGTGGAAGCCAATTTCAAGACGACAAAATTGGCAAGTACCGGTGGTTTTTTGAAATCAGGAAATACTACTTTTATGATTGGAACAGAAGATGGTTGTGTGGATACGTTATTAGACATTATCAAAGAAAACTGTGAAAGTCGAGAGCAAATGATTGTGCCAATTTCGCCAATGGGAGGAAATGCGAATTCTTATGCGCCTCATCCAGTGGAAGTAGAAGTTGGTGGTGCAACGGTCTTTGTATTATCTGTCGATCAATTTAATCAATTTTAGTGGAGGAATCATGTGAAAATTAATGTTGATAAGGAGTGGCAGGCAATACGTGATCCTCAGCCACAGCTGAAGCCATTAGCACAAGGAACAGGTACCTTTAAAAGCTTTGTAAGAAATCAACTGGAGGTTTCTGAAGTACTGACTTTGTTTGAGGGGTTGTTAGAGACGATTGACGAGCAGGGTAAACGTTTGTCGAGGTTCAAAACAATCAAAGATCTTCAGAGCTATAAGCGTTTGGTGCAACAATTTATAGAAAAAGCTGTCTCTCATGGGTTAGGCTTGAGCCAGAGTCATAATTGGCAATTTGCCAGAGGTCAAGTGCAAACAATCATATACACCATTGATAAACATGTTATGGAATTGACGGAGGAAGTCCTTAAAACAGGTGCTGATTCTTTGGCGATTCTTGATAAAATTGGTGAAATCAAAGGGCTTTTGATTAACTTATATCTGTAAAGGAAAGCGTGAACGCTATGATTTGGCAAGACGTCCAGGCTAAACAAAAAAAGGTAGCAAAAATATTAACAAATGAATTGAAAAGCGATCGACTGGTTCATGCCTATCTTTTCATAGGTAATCGAGGCACAGGGAAAAAAGATGTAGCGCAGTTATTTGCGCGCAGTTATTTCTGCCAAAATAAAAAAGGTATCGATCCTTGTGATCAATGTTCTGAATGTAAAAGAATTTTATCAGGGAATCACCCGGATATGATGGTGATTAAACCTGAGGGACGTTCAATAAAAAAGGAACAAGTTGCAACGTTGATTAAAGAATTTACTTACCGAGGCGTTGAATCTAATAAAAAATTTTTTATAATAGAGCAGGCTGATGAATTAACTGCTTCAGCAGCCAATAGTCTTTTGAAGTTTATTGAAACTCCCCAGAGCCAAACCGTTGCGATTTTATTAGCTGAAAACCGTCATAAGCTGTTAAATACCATTATTTCACGCTGTCAGCTTATTCAGTTTTCGCCGTTGTCTCCTAAGGTTTTGGAGGCACAATTAATTGATGAAGGTTATGCGAAGTCACTTGCACGAACTGCTACTGTCCTGACTGGGGATGTAGATGTAGCTCGGGAATTATGTGAAGACGAATGGTTTGCTAGTGCACGTTCCAGTGTGATACGTTTTATGGAAGGCTTATATAATCAGTCAAATTATGCTATAATCATTTTATATGAGCAGGTATCAGTGGTTTTAAATGATAGTGTTAAAGCGCAGATTGGTCTTGATCTCATGGTAATATGGATGAGGGATGTGTTGAATATCCATATGGACAGGCAAGAGACCGTGGTATATAGTGATCAGGTAGAGACGCTGAATCAACAAGCCTTAATGATTTCTTTAGATTGCGTAGCTGATGCCTTGTCTGTTCTACTAGATGCCAAGAAGCGCTTGGATTCTAATAGCCAACCGATAAGTGTCATTGAACAGCTTGCACTTAGATTGCAAGAGGGGGCGGAAAGTTATGTATGAGGTAGTAGGTGTCCGCTTTAAGAAAGCGGGTAAAATCTATTATTTTGATCCTGTTGATTGGGACCTTAAAGAAAGTAGTTTCGTTATCGTGGGAACCACACGAGGCGTTGAATATGGTAAGGTGGTCATCGGCAGACGCTCTGTTGATGACAATGATGTGGTGCTTCCTCTAAAAAAGGTTTTAAGAGCGGCAACGGAAGAAGATAGCATTCAAGTGAATCAGAATAAGAAGGATGCACAGGAAGCTTTGAATTTATGCACGGAGAAGATTCAAGAGCATAAACTCGAAATGAAGCTTGTTGATGTCGAATACACATTTGATAGAAATAAGATTATCTTTTATTTTACAGCTGATGGACGGATTGACTTCCGAGAGCTTGTAAAGGATCTAGCTACCATCTTTAGAACTAGAATTGAGCTGAGACAAATCGGAGTAAGGGATGAGGCAAAGCTCTTAGGCGGGATTGGTCCGTGCGGTAGATTGCTTTGTTGCTCTACATTTTTGGGTGATTTTGAACCTGTTTCAATTAAGATGGCTAAGGATCAAAATTTGTCATTGAATCCAGCAAAAATTTCAGGTGTGTGCGGTCGTCTTATGTGTTGCTTGAAATATGAAAATGATCATTATGAAGCGGCAAAACAGGAACTTCCTGATATTGGACAATGGATTGTTTTACCTAATGGCAAAGCCAAGGTAGTTGGCATTAATATCCTCTCAAGAATAGTGCAGGTGGAGCTTGAAGAGGAGGAACGCATTTTAGAATATACTTTAGATGAGCTCATTGAAGAAGGTGCAATTACTTCATAGGCTACGAATTAAGAGGTGAATGACTTGGAGAAAAAAGATATTTTTTCACAAGTAATTCGACTAGAGGAACAAATAGGGAACTTATATAGTGATTTGGGTGATCTCAAGGTACAGCTTGAAGAAATTCTTGAAGACAATCAGCGTCTTAATATGGAAAATCATAATTTGCGGCAATGGAAAGAAACAACGGAGGAGATGGGCAAAGAACAACAGAGAGCGTTGGGATCTGATGAGGATTCAACCAAACCGGAAATAGGTGAAGGCTATGATAATCTAGCGCGCCTTTACCAAGAAGGCTTTCATATTTGTAATTTACACTATGGTAGCCTCCGTAAAGACGGAGATTGTCTTTTTTGCTTAGCCTTTTTGAATAAAAAGTAGGCCTTTCCATATTGGAGAGGTCTTTTATTTATGCTATCGTAAACCGTAGGGTACTTGTCTTTAAGGTTTGACGACGGTTTTTTCAATTAAGTAGAATAAATAGAAGTAAGCGATGTTTTTTGGATTAGGGGTTTGAAAGTGATCATTGGTGAGAATAATGAACGCATTGATTATTTATTTGATAGTGATTATAAAATCATCCAAAGCAAAGATGTTTTTTCATTTTCAATTGATGCTGTCTTGTTGGCGAAGTTCGTTTCACTTCCACTTACAAAGGGTAGCATTGTAGATTTGTGCACGGGAAATGGTGCAGTAGCATTAATGATGGCGCTTAGAACACAAGCGCAGATCATAGGGGTAGAATTACAAGAGCGTTTAGCTGATATGGCAAAAAGAAGCGTGGCGTTGAATCAGCTAGATGATCATGTAAGCATTATCTGTCAGGATATTAAGGCGCTGTCATCATTCCGTGACCTTCATCAGTGTGATGTTGTGACGTGTAATCCACCCTATTTTTCTAATCAACAGACAGTAAGGTATAATCTTAATCCATCCCTGACCATTGCTAGGCATGAAATTCACTTGACTCTAGAAGAGGCGATAGGCATTTCTAGCCAATTAGTTAAGCAAAAAGGGAAAGTTGCTTTTGTTCATCGACCAGAGCGCCTAGAAGAAATTCTAGCGTTAATGCTCCGCTATCGTCTGTTTCCTAAGCGCCTGCTCTTTGTTTATCCTAAAAAGGGTAAAAATGCTAATATTATGCTTGTTGAAGCGATTAAAGACGGTAAGCCAGGCTTAAAGGTTTTGCCACCTCTTTATATCTATGATGAAGATGGAAACTATACAAAGGAGTTGTTAACCCTTGCGAGCCATAGAGACTAAGCAACATTATGTCTATATTTTAGAATGCTCGGATGGTAGCTATTATACGGGGTATACGAATCATTTGGAAAAACGTGTGGCTGCGCATCAAAATGGTAGAGGGGCAAAGTATACGCGAGGGAGGGGACCGGTAACCCTTATTTATTCAGAATGCTATTCGACAAAGGAAGAGGCTATGAGCAGAGAATATGCCATTAAACTATTATCAAAAGGGCAGAAGAAATCCTTGATTGAAGGAGAAACGGGCAATGAAAGAACAAGTGAGCTTTCAGGGAGTTGAACAAGGGCAACTTTTTCTTATTCCAACACCGATTGGGAATTTGGAAGATATGAGCTTTCGTTCTATAAGGGTTTTAAAGGAAGTGGATGTTATTGCGGCAGAGGACACCCGTCATACGATGAAGCTCTGTCACTATTTTGATATTCAGAAGCCTTTAGTTAGCTATCATGAGCATAATAAAACAACCAGTGGTGAAAGGCTCATTAATGCCATGTTAGAAGGGAAATCCATAGGCTTGGTTACCGATGCTGGGACGCCGGGTATTTCTGATCCTGGAGCCGATCTGGTAGATGCTTGTATTAAGCGGGATTTGAAGGTAATTCCTCTTCCTGGAGCTAATGCAGTTCTACCAGCTTTAATTGCCTCTGGGATAAACACGGATCATTTTCTCTTTTATGGATTCTTACCACGACAAAAAAAGGATAAAATGCAGGTGCTTAAGGCGTTGCTTCCCCTTCCTTATACGCTTGTTTTTTATGAGGCACCTCACCGTTTAAAGCAAACTGTACAGGCATTAAATGATGTTTTTGGTCACAGACAAGCGACCTTGGCTAGGGAGCTAACAAAGAGATATGAAACCTTTGTACGGGGGTCACTTGACGAGCTATTAATATGGGTCAACGAGCAGGAGATTAAAGGCGAATGCTGCTTAATCATTGAGGGTGGAACAGGATGTGAGGAGGATGAGGATAGTTGGTGGGGAGCTCTTAGCGTTATTGAGCATGTGAATCATTACATAAAGGTTGAGCAATTGGATAAAAAGCAAGCTATAAAACAAACAGCTGTCGATCGTGAGGTACCAAAACGAGAGGTGTATAATGTCTTCCATGAAGCGGAAATGTGATGGAAGTACGTTCCGTTCAATAGTTATCACATCCCTAAGGTGACAGGGGTGAAGATAAAGTCTACATCAATGTCTTTAGCTGTTTTTGTGACTGAGGTGACCCCTAAAAGTTAGAGCTTTATATTAAGCAGTCGATTGGTGAGTGTGAATTCGGTAGTCAACCGGACTCATACCCGCCAATTTTTGCTTGATACGCTTGGTATTATAGTAATAGATATAGGCTTCAATTTTTCTTTTTAGCTCTGCGAATGAACAGAGAGGTTCTCCGTGAGTGATTTCTTGTTTCAATAACCCAAAGAAGGTCTCCATCGGCGCATTATCAAGGCAGTTTCCCTTACGGGACATACTCTGGAAGAGGTTGCTTTTTTTGAGTGTTGTGACCCATTTTTGATGTTGATAATGCCATCCCTTGTTTTTTAAATCTAAGTGAATACGGCGATACCCGTAATTGGCATCATTGGCATCAAAAATGGTTTGAATACACACTTCTAATGCTTGATGAGGATTGGGCTTCAGCATCGTTTTTATATGATAATGGTAAGAGGACTCCGGCAACCCTACTCACAGTAAAATATCTTTTAATCGGAAGGGTTCTTTGAGTTCGAATGATAACGTTGCTTGTGCTTTTCGAGATAGGCTTCCGGATTCATCTGAAAAGCGTGCCACTTTTTTAAGTCGGCGACCTCCAAACGAAGCAACTTGTTTTCTCGTTCCAATGTTTGTTTATCGCTCAAGTCTTCTTCTGAATACTTCTTTTTTCTTTTCTTAGCTTTATCAGACAAGGGTGACCGTCCTTTCGGTCTTGTTAAGGTAGCAGCTCCTCCCTTCAAAAAAGCTTTCTTCCATGAAGCTAGTATTGAAGGGTTTGTTAAGCCAAATTGGAGAGCTGTTTCAGATATTGACGCACCTGTTCTCTTCATAAAGCTTAATACATCCAGCTTATAGTGAACAGTATACGTTTGATTTTGTTTTTGTCTTTTCAAACTTTCAGTTCCATAGTTCTCAACATTTTTGACCCAGTTCATGATATGCTTATGTGACTTTACACCGTATTTTTTAGCTAAGCGTTTATAGCCAAGTTTCCCTTTTTGGTAATCTTTCACTACTCTCATCTTAAACGTTTCATTGTATTTAGTCATAAATAAACACCCCAAAAGTTAGAGTCACACTCTAACTTTTGGGGTGCAGGACATTACAAGGGGCTTTGTGATTCATTTATTGTTGTGCTAGATAATTTTGGATTTCCTTAAACACAACTCTAGCGCCTTCTGGGCTCAATACTAATTTTCCGCCAGCAAGTGAAAGATTATCATCTGAAACTTCACCAGTGACTTGGCATGTCATACTAGGTACATACTTTTTTAGTATAATATAAACATCTTCTACATAGATCTCAAGCGAGTCTCTTTCGTTGATATCAAGTGTGCTGCGTAGTTCTTTAGGGAGAACTACACGACCGAGGTTGTCCAATTTTCTCACAATACCAGTTGACTTCATATTCGGTTCTCCTCCTTAACAGTGATCGACAAGTTTTTTTATATTTTTAAATAATTGTACCAACGTTTTCCATACGTGTCAACGTTTTTTAAATATTTTTAATAGACTTGATAATGTTGTTATTTTACTATTGATGTTGTGTTTAAATTAAGAAGGTAAGGAGTATATGTCTTTGTAATTTGGAAACAACTTTATGGCATGGGGACCCATCCTTCTTGCCTCATAAAATTAATAGATAGATAACCATGATAACACTTGGAGAACAGGTTATAATAAGAATGAGAGAATGTACAAGTGCCTTTACAGGTGATTTTCATACGAAAAGCTTGACTTTGGAATTTAAGAAGTTTGAAAGAAGCAATTAGGAGGTTTTATAATGTCGGATGAAAAGACGTTCTATGTCACAACACCTATTTATTATCCTAGTGGTCGTTTACATATTGGACATGCTTATACGACGGTTGCTGGAGATGCAATGGCTCGCTATAAGCGTTTGCGTGGATATGATGTCATGTACTTAACAGGTACGGATGAGCATGGTCAAAAAATCCAAAGAAAGGCTGAGGAAACAGGAATATCCCCTCAAGCCTATGTTGATGGTATGGTAAAGGATATTCAAGCTTTGTGGGATAAGCTAGACATCAGCTATGACAAATTCATTCGTACTACAGAAGACTACCATAAACGTGCGGTTGAAAAAATCTTTCAAAGATTAGTTGATCAAGGCGATATTTATTTAGGAAAATATGAGGGATGGTATAGCATTCCTGATGAAACCTATTATACAGAGACACAGTTAGTAGACGTGAAGAAAAATGATAAAGGGAAGGTCATCGGAGGGAACAGTCCTGACAGTGGTCATCCTGTTGAGCTGGTCAAAGAAGAGTCTTACTTCTTCAAGATAAGCCAATATGCTGACAGGTTACTCGCCTTTTATGAAGAACACCCCGAATTTATTCAACCTGAATCTAGAAAAAATGAAATGATTAATAACTTTATCAAACCAGGATTAGAGGATTTGGCTGTTTCGCGCACCGCCTTTGAATGGGGAATAAAGGTTCCAAGCAATCCAAAGCATGTTGTCTATGTGTGGATTGATGCTTTAACAAATTATATCACTGCTCTAGGGTATGGCTCTGAGCATAGTGAGTTTTTTAACAAATTTTGGCCAGCTGATGTTCATCTTGTTGGTAAGGAAATCGTGCGGTTTCACACGATATATTGGCCGATTATTTTGATGGCATTAGACCTGCCCTTACCGAAAAAAGTGTTCGCCCATGGCTGGCTATTAATGAAAGATGGCAAAATGTCAAAATCAAAAGGCAATGTTGTTGATCCAGAGCCGATTATTGATCGTTATGGGTTAGATGCTTTAAGATATTATCTTTTAAGGGAGGTTCCATTTGGGGCTGATGGTGTATTTACCCCCGAAGCCTTTATAGATAGACTGAATTTTGACTTGGCGAATGATTTAGGGAATTTGTTAAACCGTACTGTGGCCATGGTTGGAAAGTATTTTGACGGCAAGGTTCCAGCTTATGCAGGGAAAATAACGGCTTATGATCAATCATTAGAAGAGATGATTTTACAAACTGTAAGCAAGGTAGAAAATGAAATGGAAAATCTCCAGTTTTCTGTGGCATTGACAGCCATTGGCCAGTTGGTTAGTCGGACAAACAAATATATTGATGAAACAGAGCCATGGCAGTTGGCTAAAGAGGAAGCTAAGCGTGATGAACTTGCTTCAGTGATGGTTCACCTTGTCGAATCGTTACGAACACTCACGATTTTACTACAGCCGTTTTTGACATCAGTACCTCAAAAGATTTTTACACAATTAGGAATTCATGAGGGTATGACCTGGGAGAGTATGAAACAGATCGGTGTGAGTCAAGGACAGTGGACTGTTGCGAAAGATCAGCCGATATTCCCACGTTTGGATAGGGAAGAAGAAGTGCAGTATATCCTTAGTCAGATGAGAAGTACAGTACCATCGGTTGATGGGCAGAAGGAAGAGAGTAAAAAAAATAGCGGAAAAGACAAGGTAGACGAGATCACGATTGATGACTTTGCTAAGGTCGACTTGCGTGTGGCTCAGGTCGTTAAAGCAGAGAAGGTTAAAAAAGCAGACAAGCTTTTGAAACTGCAGCTCGACCTAGGTCATGAACAAAGACAAGTGGTTTCGGGAATCGCTCAATATTATACTCCTGAAGAATTGGAAGGACAAAAGGTGATTGTGGTGGCTAACCTAAAACCTGTTCAACTGCGTGGGGAAAAATCGGAAGGAATGATCTTGGCAGGGCAAGAACAAGGTATTTTAAAACTTGCACAGGTTGATCAAACACTTCCTAATGGAGCAAAAATAAAATAATAAGTAACCATTTAAAAGAGGTAGGGTGTGAGGTCCTATCTCTTTTTTGTATGTCCTGGGAAGCGCGTGCGCTTTAGGGCTAGGTTTCAAGGCGTGAAAGGGGCTGTGATGGTGCCATATGGATAGTAATCAAGAAGGCATTCTATTGCATTATGCTTCTACTATGGTCTTTATGGACAATTGTTTTAAATAGAAGAAGGTAAAGTCTGTGGTAGAGCATTTTTAAAACAGCCTTTTTATACATAAACAGTGAATTTAGTCATATTTGCATGGTTTTATTACAAATGTTACAAGTCATTAGATCGTCCTGGGAAACAGGCTGATGAATGATCTTTTTTTATACAACAAAGGTGTATTTACTCCTTATATTTAAATAATTGTAAAAAATTACTAATAAAAAACATCAAAATCCTGTCTATAAACCTTAAACATAATAACAATTTTTGTAAAAAAATGGAATTTAATGTAGAAAAACCTCTCGTGTAACATAGTTTTAACAATGTTGCAATAGGTCTGTTGTATGTTTAATATAAATTCGTGTTACACTAGCAAAGGATTTTTTGAAAGGCAGAGAGATTAGGATGTTATTTGATACGCATACTCACATTAATGCAGAAGAATTTGGTAGTGATCGTGATGAAGTCATTGTTCGTGCACATGAAGCCGGGGTGTCCAACATGGTTGTCGTTGGTTTTGATCGAGCAACGATTGAAATGGCGATGGCAATTGTGAAAGAACACGAGGATATGTATGCGGCTGTTGGTTGGCATCCTGTCGATGCTATTGAGATGACTGATGAAGATCTTGAGTGGATAGCTACTTTATTAAAAGATCCTAAAGTGATTGCTGTCGGTGAAATGGGTTTGGATTACCATTGGGATAAATCTCCAAAAGATGTGCAAAAACAGGTTTTCAGGCGACAAATTCAGCTTGCCAAGGCAGTGGACATGCCAATTATCATACACAATCGTGAAGCTACCGAGGATATCGTAGCAATTCTTGAGGAAGAACAAGCGCAGGATGTTGGCGGGATTATGCATTGTTACAGTAGTGATTGGGAGCATGCCAAGCGTTGCTTAGAAATGAATTTTTACATTTCCTTTGGTGGGCCCGTTACCTTTAAAAATGGACATCTAGCTAAAGAGGTTGCTAAACAGGTTCCATTAGACAAGTTGTTGATTGAGACCGATTGCCCTTATTTAAGTCCACATCCTTTTAGAGGCAAACGGAATGAACCTGCAAGAGTGAGGCTGGTGGCAGAACAAATGGCTGCTCTCAGAAATAAGTCCCTTGAAGAAATTGCCGAAATTACTACAAATAATGCAAAAATGCTTTTTCGTTTAAACTAGGTCGGACTGATTTCATACGATCGGTCATTGATCTATTTAATATAGTTTTAAAAAAATATTATGTTGGATAGTTATTCAGTAAATAGATAGATAGAAGATTGCTGGATTTATAGGAGGGGTTTAATGTTATCCAATGCAACCAAAAGGCTGCTTCAGGAGCATAAAATGAAGATTGTAACAGCGGTGTTGACTATTGTGATTCTCAGCATAGCAACTTTCTTTTCGTACACCGCTTATGCCTCGGGGAAGAGGACTGTTACATTCATTAAAGACGGTAAAGAAAGTGTTATCATAACACATGCGGATACAGTTCAAGAGTTATTGGCAGAACAGCATGTTCATTTAGATAAGCGACATGATGGTGTGCAGCCGAGTGTACACACTGCCCTTAAAAATGACATGGTAGTAAAATGGCAGCCTGCGCATAAGGTTGTTGTTGCAAAAGATGGAAGCAAACAAACCATTTGGACAACAGCGACCACATTTTCTGAGATGTTTCATGATAACGGTATTAAGACTAATCCATATGATACGATCACACCAAATGTAGATGGGCACATTCATGGCAACATGACTGTCACTGTCAAGCATGGTATCAAGGTAACGCTTTATGATCAAAACAGGCGAGAAATCAGTGCAAAGATTGGTACAACACTTGATCAATTTATGAGACAGCAGAATATGAAATTAGGTCGAAATGATCAATTGCAGTTAAATGATAAACCTGTGTCTAAGGATAGCAAGCAAGTGTTAAAGACTAACGATGAGATTTATATTCATAAAGTCACTGAACAAACGATTACTGAACCGATTGATTATAAAATTATTCAGCAAAACGACAGCAGTATTGAAAAAGGACAAACAAAGGTCTTGCAATCAGGGCAGGAAGGTGTCGTGGCAAAAACGTATAAGGTGACAACTATGACCAATCAACAAGGGACACATGCACGAAAGGACTTGATGCATTCGATGGTGAAAAAAGAACCAAGGAATAAAATCATTGCCGTCGGAACTAAAGGAGCTTCAACAGCATCGGTGAATCAAGGCAAAGTATTTTATATGCAAAGTACCGCTTTTACAGCAAGTTGTGATGGTTGTAGAGGTATTACGTCCTTGGGTATTAACTTGAAAAGCCATCCAGATTCCAAAGTGATTGCAGTAGATCCAAATGTCATTCCTCTGGGTTCAAAGGTTTGGGTCGAAGGGTATGGTTATGCTATTGCTGGTGATACGGGTGGTGGCATCCACGGGAATAAAATTGATGTTTTTTTCTCATCTCAGTCCCATGCATATGGTTGGGGGCTTAAGACGGTTAAAGTAATAGTTCTCAATTGAAGTACCTGTTTTTTCTTTTTACTAGTGTGAGTTTTTATGTTACACAAATGTTTCATGCAAAATGAAAAAATAAAAACATATGAGATGCATGTTATCATCTTCGCTAAACTTGCTGTTCAAGCAGGTTTTCTTTTTTGTTTTGGGTTCTTTATACTAGAGGAGATATAAGTTTTATTAAGGAGATTATGATGAAGATTAAAGAGGTTGTTGTGGTTGAAGGAAAAAGTGATACACTTGCCATAAATAAAGCGGTGGATGCTGATACTATTGAAACCAATGGTTCAGCGGTGAATCAACGCACGCTTGAGGCGATTCGTCACGCTCAGGCTGTTCGCGGGGTTATTGTATTCACGGATCCAGATGTACCAGGTGAAAAGATTCGTAAAAAGGTCAGTCAATATGTACCCAATTGTCGTCATGCCTTCTTAAAGAAAAAAGATGCGTTTGGTGGGAAACACCGTAGCTTAGGAATAGAGCATGCCACCTCTGAAGCAATCTTAGAGGCTCTTGAGCAAGTTTATACAGTAGCAGAGGAACAGAAGGAGCAAATCTCATCTGCTGAATTATGGGAGAAAGGCTTGATTGGTGGACCTCGTGCAAGGGCGAAAAGAGAGGCTCTTTGTGAAAAGTTGAATATTGGTTATACAAATGGAAAACAGTTATATAAGCGTTTATTAATGTTTCAAATTAGTCCCGAAACCTTTGAACGAGCATTTAGTGACGTTATTCAGGAGGAACATCATGACTAATTCATCCACATCACAACAGACACATTATTTATTAAAAAAATATGATTTACAGGCTAAAAAAAGTCTTGGACAAAATTTTTTGATCGATGATACTATTCTAGACACTATCGTGAGCGCTGCTGAAGTGGATGAGAATACTCTCGTCTTTGAAGTAGGGCCGGGCTTAGGGGGGTTGACAAGTAAGTTAGCTCAAAAGGCAAAGTCGGTCGTTGCCATCGAAATTGACCGTCGGTTGGAACGCGCGTTAAAGGAGCGAATAGGAAATATTTCGAATGTCGAAGTCCTCTTTCAGGATATCCTAGAAACAGATATTGATGCTCTTATTAAAACGTATGCAAAAGCTGGAGAACGCGTAGCCGTTGTTGCAAATCTCCCTTACTATATCACGACGCCGATATTAATGCGTTTTTTGGCTTATTCTTCACATATCCATACGCTTGTCGTTATGATTCAGAAGGAGGTAGCCGAGCGCCTTAGCGCAGAGCCTGGTCACAAAAGCTATGGGTCACTGTCAATCGCCGTGCAATACACATCGAATGCCAATATTGTCATGAATGTACCGAAAACGGTATTTATCCCGCAACCTAATGTGGATTCTGCGGTGATTCGCCTAGATATACGTCGTGTGAAAAAGATACATGTTAGCAATGAGGCTTTCTTTTTCAAGGTGGTTAAGATGGCATTTGCACAAAGACGAAAAACATTGATAAACAATTTGATTTATGCCTTTGGTAAGGATAGGAAGGAAAAGCTTACAACTTTATTGGAGAGCATTGCCATTGATCCGCAGAGAAGGGGAGAAACGCTAACAATAGAGGAATACGCCAAATTGAGTGAGGTTCTTCAAAATAAGGAGCTTTAAAGATAGCTAGAAAACAAAAACAGATGGGTCGATAATTATATTTGTCAGGTTCATTTTTTTGTTTTCATGCATATATTGAAACGAGGTCATTTGCTTGTTAATTGCCTGATTTTTTTGAAGGAGAGAAGCTATGACAGTCAGAGTGGGAGATCTGGTCACGAGAAAATCATATGATTGTGACGTGTTTTTTAGAGTGAAGGCGATCAATGAGGATCAAGGGCTCGCAGATCTATCAGGAGAGGATTTACGCTTGTATGCGGATGCTCCTTTGTCGGATCTTATAGAAGTCTCAAGTATAGAGCGTGAAGACAACCATCTGAAGCAGAGAAAGTTGGAGGATCATTCCACACGGCTATTTCGTCAGAATTACCAACTGTTGAAGGAAAAGAGAAAATACACTTCAACAAATGGTTATCGGCAGCAAATGGCCTATTTTGAGTTGCCAGGCCGTGTGCTACACATTGATGGTGATCCCTATTATTTGAAAAAATGCTTATTGGTTTATGAAAAATTGGGCGTGCCTGTATTGGGTAAGTATGTGAAAGAAGATGACATGTCGGAAGTGGTTCCTTCTCTTGTTCGTCATGTTCGACCAGATATCTTAGTTTTAACGGGTCATGATGCTTATATGAAAAATAAGGGGAAAGAAAATGAATTAAAAGCTTATCGCCATTCTGCGCATTTTGTCCGCACAGTGAAGGAAGTGCGCTATCTTATCCCTCATCTTGATCAATTAGTCATTTTTGCAGGTGCGTGTCAATCTCACTTTGAACTTCTCATTCGTGCAGGAGCCAATTTTGCAAGCTCGCCCACTCGTATTAATATTCATGCCCTAGATCCTGTTTATTTAGTTTCAAAAATCTGTTTTACTTCATTTATGGATCGAGTGAACGTATGGGATGTCTTGCGAAATACGCTGGCAGGCTCTGAAGGAATAGGAGGCGTTGAAACAAAAGGAATTTTAAGAACGGGAATGCCGTATAATAAAATTTGAAAAGCTTACATATTTATCTATGGTTTGTTATATGCTATATATGTTATTCATCGGAAGGAGTTATCCGTTGTACGAGAGTTAATTTTGATGCCTGCTTAGATATGAATTGCTATCTGTCAAACAAAATAAGTTGACAATAGTGTTTTCTGACTGCTATAATTAAACGTTTTTTAAAGTTTGACAAATAGACTCGAATTGTGTTACAATTTGACTAAGCGAGGTGGGTTGCGCAATGGGGAATACAATCAAGGACATCAAGGAAGTCTTAGATGGAAGAATTGGAGAACGGTTGACTTTGAAGGCTAACGGTGGTCGGAGAAAAACGATTCAACGCATCGGTGTTTTAGAAGAAACGTATCCTTCCGTGTTTATTGTTAAACTCGACCAAGAGACAAATGCTTATGAGCGTGTGTCTTATAGCTACGCAGATGTACTGACAGAAACAGTTCAAATAACTTTTTCTGAAGAAATAGCAGCAAGTGGGCAGTAGACAACTTTGTCTGACTGCTTTTTTGTTTATGTATTTTTCCATATCATGCGTTGATTTCCTATGATAGATGCTTATAAAACCTCATTTGACTGCAAAAAATAAGAAAGCTCAAGCGAAAATAAGGAGGTTCATCATGGGACGACGTGGAGGCATTATGTCTGATCAACTTAAAGAAGAGATTGCTAAGGAATTGGGGTTTTATGACACTGTTCAACAAGAAGGTTGGGGCGGTATCAGAGCCCGAGATGCTGGAAATATGGTCAAGAGAGCGATTGAAATGGCTCAGAACCAAATGGTGAATCGTCAGAAAAATTAAGATTGAGTAGCCGGAGTCTTGTACTCCGGTTTTTTTCGTTTTAAACTATATATAAAATATTGATGAGCCTCCTTGCTAGGAAATGAGGGGAAAATGGTGAAAATAATAGAGAAGGCACCGGCTAAAATTAATTTGGCACTGGATGTATTACATAAACGGTCAGATGGCTATCATGAAGTGCGTATGATCATGAGCACCGTGGATTGTGCTGATAGGATTGAATTGGAGCACGTACCAGGTGATCGTATTGTCCTGCGGTCAACGTCTTCGTACATCCCTGAGGATCAGAGAAATTTTGCCTATCAGGCAGCAGCTATCATGAAGAAGCAATTTGGGATTGATTCGGGTGTGAGAATTAAAATCATCAAAAAAATTCCTGTAGCTGCTGGACTTGCTGGGGGCTCTAGTGATGCAGCTGCCACCATTCGTGGTCTTAATCGCCTATGGGGCCTACGGCTTTCGGTTAAAGAGCTCATGGCTATAGGTGAAAAAATTGGTTCGGATGTGCCGTTTTGCATTCAAGGAGGAACGGTTTTAGCGACCGGGCGAGGAGAGAAAATTGAGATGCTCCCAGCTCCACCGCCGTGTTGGGTGTTGCTTGCTAAACCGAATATATCCATATCAACGGCAGAGATTTATCGAGAATTGCAATTAGATGATCTCAGTCATCCTGATATTGAGGGAATGATACGAGCGATTACGATGCAAAATTTTGATAGCATTTGTGATCATTTAGGAAATGTTCTGGAATCGGTGACTGTAAAAAAGCGTCAGGATGTGGCACAAATCAAATCGTTGATGATAAGAATGGGGGCAGATGGCGTGTTGATGAGTGGGAGCGGCCCCACGGTATTTGGCTTGATCCGACATGAATCAAAGTTGAATGGAATTTATAATAGCTTGAAGGGATTTTGTCCGTATGTTTTTGGGGTGCGTTTGTTGGGCTCGCCCATTAATCTTGAATAGCGGGAAACGATTCGATAAGATATTATCATATACTATTAATGGGATGGAGGAAGGATATGAAATTAAAAAGAAGCAGCCGTTTGGTTGATATGACACATTATTTATTAATCCATCCTTACGAACTCGTTTCCCTAACTTTTTTCTCAGAACGTTATGGATCTGCTAAATCCTCAATTAGTGAGGATTTAGTCATAATAAAAGAGAGCTTTGAAACCCAGGGGATTGGCAAGCTGATGACGGTACCGGGGGCTTCAGGTGGCGTGAAGTTTTTACCTTTTATAAAAAGAGAAGCTGCTGAAAAATTTTTAGCTACACTTATATCGAGGCTTTCAAATAAAGAGCGGTTGCTTCCAGGTGGGTATCTGTATATGACGGATGTTCTAGGTGATCCGTTGGCCGTTAATGAGATCGGACGCTTAATTGCCTCGGCTTTTTTCCATCAATCTGTGGATGTGATTATGACGATGGAGACGAAGGGAATTCCATTAGCTTATGCGACGGCTTCACAGCTTAACGTACCTGTTATTATTGTGCGGCTAAGCAGCAAGGTGACTGAAGGTTCCACGGTGAGCATCAACTATGTATCGGGGTCATCAAAACGCATTCAATCTATGGTCATGCCGAGGCGAGGGTTAAAATCAGGGGCAAAGGTACTGGTCGTTGATGATTTTATGAAGGCAGGCGGAACGATGAGAGGCATGGAAAATTTAATTAGTGAATTTGATGCTGAGCTTGTTGGGTGCGCAGTGTTGGTTGAGACGAAAGCGGTTAGTCCCAAATTAGTGGGTGATTATCTTTCCTTACTACAGCTTAATGAGATTGGTGCTAACGGAGAGATTTCCATAGAAATTGGTAATTATTTTGAGGGGGTACATCACGAATGAAATCAACATTCACAAAAGAAGCGCCAGAGGCGATTGGATCATATTCTCAAGGAATGATTGTAAATAATATGTTTTATAGCTCGGGTCAGGTTCCGTTGACAAAGGAAGGGCAGATTGTAGAAGGCGGAATTGAAGCTCAGGTTCATCAAGTATTTGCAAACTTACAGGCTGTTTTAAAAAGTGCGGGAGCGGCTCTTTCAACGGTTGTTAAAACAACGGTATTTATCAAAAATATGGAAGATTTCACAGCGATAAATGAGATATATGGTATGTATTTTAAAGAGCATTTACCTGCACGTTCATGTGTTGCGGTTGCTGGACTTCCTAAAAATGCTGATGTTGAAATTGAAGTCATCGCACTAATAAAATAAGATTAACAGGTTTTTGTATTTTTTTAATAATTTTGCAGGGATTTTTCTCCTTTTGTCGAAATGAAGATATATAGTCTCTTATCTTTGTTAAAACAAAAGGTGGTGCTGAATAAATGGAAGTGACAGATGTGAGACTACGTCGAGTGAACACGGATGGTCGGATGCGTGCTATCGCCTCTATAACCATTGATAATGAATTTGTTATTCATGATATTCGTGTCATTGACGGTAACAACGGCATGTTTGTTGCCATGCCAAGCAAGAGAACTCCTGATGGTGAGTTCCGTGACATTGCTCACCCGATCACTTCTAGCACGCGTGAGAAAATCCAAGGTGCGGTATTAGATGAGTACCATCGTGTTGGTGAAACGGAAACTGCTTATGAAGAAGCAGGTGCATCGTAATATTTGAAGGGCCCGATCACATTTGATTGGGTCTTTTTGTTACCGCTTACTACATGGTTCCCTGCGTTATCATTATGAAAATACGTTGTATCCATAGCCTTGATAGTGCGTAAGATTCTTGAAAATTATGAGTGGTTGAGCTATAGTTTTTATTGATGATAAGGATAACGGAGGCTACCCATGACAAACAGATATGCGGTGATTCTTGCTGCTGGTCAAGGAACGAGAATGAAATCAAAATTGTACAAGGTGCTTCATCAAGTGTGTGGAAAACCAATGATTCAACATATTATGGATCAGTTGAGTGCGTTGGATTTTGACAAACGGATTACGGTTGTTGGTCATGGCGCAGAAATGGTAAAGGCACAGCTGGGTGATGTGAGTGAGTATGCATTACAAGAAGAACAGCTGGGAACTGGACATGCTGTCTTACAAGCGGCAGGATTGTTAGAAAATTTGGAAGGAACAACTGTTGTCTTATGTGGTGATACGCCTTTAATTACAAAGGAGACGATTGAACGTTTAGTGAAGCATCATGAACAATCACAATCAGCTGCAACGGTTCTTACTGCGCATACGGATACCCCGAAAGGCTATGGGCGCATTATCCGTTCTCCACAGGGACTCTTTGAACGCATTGTGGAAGAAAAGGATGCGACATTGGAAGAAAGAGCGATTACGGAGATTAATTCTGGTATCTATTGTTTTGATAATCAAAAGATATTTGCCGCTTTGAAAAAAGTCACGATCGATAATGTTCAAGGGGAATATTATCTTCCTGATGTTCTTGCGGTATTAAGAGCACAGGGTGATACGATTGCGGCGTTTCAAGCGGATATTTTTGAAGAAACATTAGGCGTTAATGATCGCATCGCTTTATCGCAAGCTGAAGGGCTCATGCGCAGAAGAATCAATGCTTACCATATGCGAGAAGGTGTTACACTCATCGATCCAGAGCGCACTTATATTTCTCCCGACGTTGTGATTGGAGTGGATACGGTGATCCATCCCGGCTGTAATCTATCAGGCGAGGTGGTCATCGGTGATGACTGTGAGATCGGTCCGAATACGGAGATTAAGGAAAGTATAATCGGAAATAGTACGAAGATCCAGCAATCGGTTGTTAATAATAGTCAAATCGGTCAAGAGGTGAACATCGGTCCTTTTGCTCATATTAGACCGGCTTCTATGATCGGTGATCGTGCCAAGATTGGCAATTTTGTAGAAATAAAAAAATCTACTTTGGGTGAGGAAAGTAAAGCCTCACATTTAAGTTATATTGGCGATGCAGAAATCGGTAAAAATGTGAATGTGGGTTGTGGCTCTATTACCGTTAATTATGATGGAACGAATAAGTTTTTAACAAAGATAGAAGATGGCGCATTCATCGGCTGTAATGCTAATTTGATTGCTCCTGTAGTCGTTGGGAAAGATGCTTTTGTTGCTGCAGGGTCAACGATTACCGATGATGTTGATGCTAATGCACTTGCTGTTGCGCGCAATCGACAAACGACGAAACAAAACTATGCTAATCGCCTAAATCATAAGAAAAAATAATGGAGGAACCAGTATGTCTAGTTATCTTGACCCTAATTTAAAGGTGTTCACACTGAATTCAAATCCATCGCTTGCGAAAGAGATTGCTGAGCATATTGGTATGAATCTTGGAAAAAGTTCAGTAACTAATTTTAGTGATGGAGAGATTCAAATCAACATTGAAGAAAGCATTCGTGGTTGCGATGTCTATGTCATTCAATCGACATCTTACCCTGTCAACAAGCATTTGATGGAGCTGTTGATCATGATTGACGCTCTGAAAAGGGCATCAGCACGAACCATTAATATTGTATTGCCTTACTACGGGTATGCGCGTCAGGATAGAAAAGCACGTTCAAGAGAACCGATTACGGCTAAACTTGTTGCCAATTTGTTGGAAACAGCCGGAGCGGCACGAGTCATTGCTATAGATTTGCATGCTCCACAGATTCAAGGATTTTTCGATATTCCTGTTGATCAGCTCCTGGGTGTTCCTATTCTTGCAGATTATTTTAAAACGAAGCAGCTTGAGGACATCGTGGTGGTTTCACCGGATCATGGTGGGGTGACTCGAGCCAGGAAGATGGCAGATCGTTTAAAGTCACCGATTGCGATCATTGATAAGCGGCGACCTAAGCCTAATGTAGCAGAGGTCATGAATATTGTTGGTAACATTGAGGGAAAGACTGCCATTTTAATTGACGATATCATTGATACAGCCGGAACGATTACCCTTGCTGCGAATGCATTAATTGAGAATGGAGCTAAAAAGGTTTATGCTTGTTGTACACATCCTGTTTTATCAGATCCTGCCACTGAAAGGATAGATGCATCAAGCATTGAAGAGTTGGTGGTTACCAATACCATCCCTGTTCCAAAAGAAAAACAAATAAGTAAGATTACAAGCTTATCAGTCGCTCCATTACTCGGTGAGGCAATCATTAGGGTGCATGAAAAGTTATCTGTAAGCACACTTTTTGATTAAAGGGATAGATTCACGATGGTTGATAATTACATAATGGGGTAACGATAACCGTTGTAAATCGGCGTGTTAGAGTGTTATTTCAGCCCTTTTGAGGGAGGAAAGGCGATGAAATTAATTGCCGGTTTAGGCAACCCGGGTTCTGAATATGTGAATACTCGGCATAATATAGGTTTTGAGGTTGTAGAATGGTTTTCTGAAAAGGAAGGCATCTCGCTGTCACGTTCTAAGTATAATGCGCTCTATGGCAAAGGTCTGATACAAGGCGAAGAGGTGATTTTAGTTAAGCCTTTAACATATATGAATTTGTCAGGTGAAGCTATCGCGCCCTTCATGCATTTTTTTAAGATTGCATTAGAAGATATGATGATTATCTATGACGATATGGATCTAGCGGTGGGAAAAACCCGGCTTCGCTTAAAAGGTAGTGCTGGTGGGCACAATGGAATGAAATCGATTATTCAACATCTCGGTACGAGTGAATTTAAACGAATCAGAGTTGGAATAGGTCGACCAGATGGTAGGCAATCCGTTATTGATTACGTGCTACAAACGTTTTTAAAGGATGAGAATCCTATCATGGCTGAAGTAATTGAAAAGGCAGCCATGGCCTGTAGAGATTGGTTTAACGAACCCTTTGATAAAGTTATGAATAAATATAATCATTGAATAAAGCGGATTTTTTATGTTTATACTATGCCTAGCTTGTTGTATGGCTAGGAGGATAAACAATTGGATGTTTTTTACCATTGTCGATATTGCGGGACACAAGTCGGATGTATTACACGTCGGGCGTTTGATGTCGCGCAATTGGGTTTTAATATATTAAATAATCAAGAGCGCTCCGAGTTTATAAAATATAATGATAATGGCTGTATCAATGTTTATACTATCTGTGAAGATTGTCAAGAAGCTCTAGAGTTAAATCCGGAATTACATCAGTTTGACTTATTCATACAGTAATAACGCTTTGGTTAAGGACCAAGGCATTTTCTGCTTTCCTGGGAGGGGAGTTTAAAGTGTTAGGGTTGAAACAATTTTTTCAAGAAAATTTAATGGATTTAAATACAGTACTCGATGGTTTTGAAAACGGGATGAGACAACAATTAGTTGCGGGTTTGACAAATGCATCTAAATCCCTATATATTTCGTCGTTATACGAAAAACGTAAGCAATCTGTTTTAGTTGTGACGCATAATTTATTTCAAGCACAGAAGCTTTATGATGATCTTTCGGGGCTTCAAAATGAAACTGAGGTTTTCTTATACCCCGTGAACGATTTGATTGCATCAGATATCGCTGTTGCCAGCCCTGAACTCTTATCACAGCGCTTAGAAGTGTTGGATCATTTAGCTCAGGGCAAAAAGGGGATTATCATTGTTCCTATAGCAGGACTAAAGCGTCTTTTATCTCCAAAGGACTATTGGAGGCGGGCAAGCTTGCGTTTTCAGGTAGGAGAAGTCGTTGATCCAGATGAAGTTATAGAAACACTTACATCTTCTGGTTACAATAGAGAAACGATGGTTGCGGCACCCGGTCAATATAGTGTGAGGGGTGGTATCATTGATATTTATCCTCATACCAGATCAAATCCCATACGGATTGAATTATTTGATGATGAAATTGATTCCATTCGTTTATTTAATAGTGATACACAGCGTTCATTAGAAAAGATTGACCATATCATGGTGGGACCGGCAAAAGAACTCATATTATTTCCCGAGAAATATGAAGGTGTTGCTCAAAGGTTAGAGGATGGATTAGCACAGACGCTTAAACAGGTAAAAAATAAAGATGTCCAAGAGGCTTTATCTGAAACGATTGGTCAGGAGATTGAGACTTTAAAAGAACATACAGTGTTTTCAGGCATGATGAAATATATGCGGCTATACTTCGATACAGAGACGACTCTATTAAACTATATTTCAGGAGACGCTTTAGTTGTGGTTGACGAGGTTAGTCGGGTGCATGAAGTGGCTGAGCAGTTGGATAGAGAAGAAGCAGAGTGGCTAACAGCACTGATTGAAAAAGGTGAAATGATCTCTAACTTGACTTTGTCCGAGAGCTGGGCGGATCTCAATGCTTTCCAACCCTTTAAGTCATTGTTTTTATCATTATTCCTTCGTCATAGCTCCTATATACAGCCAGAAAATATCATGAATATTGCTGGTCGATCAATGCAAGGGTTTCATGGGCAAATGAATGCTCTCAAAAATGAGTGTATGCGTTGGCAAAAGGGGCATTATGCCGTGGTATTTTTGGTGGACAATGAGGAGCGTGCGAAGAAGGTTGTCAATATTTTCAAGGATTATGCCATTGATGCTGATTATGTAGATCCCGAAACACAGCCGAAACATGGCGCTTTGAGTGTCACTGTAGGCACGATTGGTAGTGGGTTTGAATTATCTCAGCAAAAGTTGGCTGTCATTACAGATAAAGAAGTGTTTGCAAATAAAGTGCATAAGGTGAATAGACGGTCTAAAAAGGTGTCTAATGCGGAACGACTTAAGAGTTACAACGAGCTTAAGGTTGGTGATTACGTCGTTCATATCGATCATGGTATCGGGCGCTATGTTGGTATCGAAACGCTAGAAGTTGGCGGTAATCATAAAGATTACTTATACCTTCAATATAAGGGAAACGATAAGCTTTATGTGCCCGTTGAGAAAATAGATCAAGTGCAAAAATATGTGGGCTCTGAAGGCAAGGAACCCAGATTATACGCATTAGGTGGCAGTGAGTGGAAGCGTGTTAAAAGAAAAACACAATCCGCTGTTCAGGATATTGCTGATGACTTGATCAAGCTCTATGCGGAGCGTGAGGCAAGCAGAGGGCATGCTTTTCAGCCTGATGGTCTTGATCAAATAGAATTTGAAAATGCATTTCCTTATCAAGAAACAGAGGATCAGCTAAAAGCTGTTGATGAGATCAAGAAGGAAATGGAAAAGATTCGTCCGATGGATCGCTTGCTTTGCGGGGATGTGGGCTATGGTAAAACAGAGGTTGCTTTAAGAGCAGCTTTTAAAGCGGTGAGTGAAGGCAAGCAGGTTGCTTTCCTTGTTCCAACAACGATTCTTGCTCAGCAGCATTTTGAAACCGTTACGGAACGATTCTCTGAATTTGCAATCAATATTGGTCTGCTTAATCGTTTTAGGAGCCGTAAAGAGCAGCAGGAAACACTCAAAGGGTTACAAAAAGGGACGATAGATATGGTGATTGGTACGCATCGCTTACTTTCAAAGGATGTTGTATTTAAAGATCTTGGTCTTTTAATCGTAGATGAGGAGCAGCGTTTTGGTGTCACACATAAAGAGAAGATCAAGAAGATGAAGGCCAATGTAGATGTATTAACGCTTACAGCCACGCCGATACCAAGAACACTTCATATGTCCATGTTGGGAGTGCGTGATCTGTCTGTTATTGAAACTCCACCAGAAAATCGCTTTCCTGTGCAAACGTATGTGACGGAGTACAGTGGGACTCTCGTTCGTGAGGCCATCGAACGTGAGTTAACGAGAGGTGGACAGGTGTATGTTTTATACAATCGGGTGGAATCCATTCAGCAAATGGCCAATCAAATCGATGCTATCATACCAGATGCACGTGTGGCCTATGCCCATGGACAGATGAAGGAAAACGAGCTTGAAGCTGTCATGATTGATTTCTTGGAGGGCAATTACGATGTCTTAGTTTCGACGACAATCATTGAAACGGGTGTAGATATTCCTAATGTCAATACGCTTATTGTCTATGATGCAGATCGAATGGGACTCTCACAGCTTTATCAGCTTAGAGGACGCGTTGGTAGATCCAATCGTGTGGCGTATGCCTATTTTACGTACCAACAGGACAAGGTCATGAACGAAGTGGCGGAAAAGCGCCTACAAGCCATCAAGGAATTTACAGAGCTTGGCTCCGGATTTAAAATTGCCATGAGAGATCTATCTATACGTGGGGCAGGAAATCTCCTTGGTGCACAGCAGCACGGTTTTATCGATTATGTTGGTTTTGATCTCTATACGCAAATGTTGAAGGAAGCTGTGGAAGAAAGAAAAGGCACACTGGATGAGGTAGTGCAAAAGGAGGTCAATTTAAACATAGAAGCGGATGCTTATATTCCTGAATCTTACATTGCAGATTCCTTGCAGAAAATTGATATGTATAAAAAATTCCGCACCTTGGCTTCCTTGGATGAAGTGATGGAGATTCAGGAGGAGATTGTTGATCGCTTTGGTGATTACCCGAGAGAAGTGAATGATTTATTTATGGTAGCTAAGATCAAGGTGATAGCGAATGAGCTCATGATTGAGAGCATTGATGATAATGATAAGGGTTATGACATTGTATTTTCTGAGGAAGGCTCCAAGCAATTGGATAATTATAAGCTCTTTGAGGCAATTAGCGAGTATGGTCGTGAAGCTGGTTTAGGAGCAGATGGGGAAAAAATCAAGATTGCACGCTATCTTGCAACAAAGGATAGTAGTCAACAGTTGGAACAGCTTTATAAAATTTTGAATGATATATCTGATTATCAAACAAAGATAGCAAGTGTCAGTTAATCCTTTTTGTGCATAGAAAGGGTAATTTCGTAAATACTAAAATCAGAAGAAGCTGGAATCATCTTTCCTAATACATTTAGAAGTGAGGCATCAGAGATGAAAGCAACAGGTATAGTACGAAGAATAGATGATTTAGGTCGCGTCGTCATTCCTAAGGAAATTCGACGCACTCTGCGTATTCGCGAAGGCGACCCACTTGAAATTTTTGTTGATCGTGATGGGGAGGTCATTTTAAAAAAATATTCTCCAATCAGTGAACTCAGTAATTTTGCTCAAGAATATGCTGATGCTTTGGCAGAAAACTCTGGGCGATTAGTGTTGATGGTTGATCGGGATGAAATCATTGCTGTTTCAGGTGGTCCCAAAAAGGAGTATTTAGGGAAAAGCATCGGATCAGATGTGGAAAGAGCAATGGAAAATCGCGTGACGCTAAAAAAAGCCGAGAGTCAAGGTGATTTGGTCGATCATTTAAGTAATCTAGGGGCTGTTGTCATAGCTCCGATTGTTGCTGGAGGGGATCCTATCGGTGCGGTTCTTCTTATTGCAAAAGACCATGAAGACGTTGGTGATATTGAAGCCAAGTTAGCTGAAACCGCTGCGGGGTTTTTAGCCAGACAAATGGAGCATTAATTCATAGAGAGTGTACAGAGGCTGACGCTAGCATTAACAGGATGCTTAGAAGTCAGCTTTTTTATACTATCAACACACCTGAGCAGCGGCGTGAAGTTCGTATGGGGTGTTGGTGTTATATGGTATAATCACTCTAGAATTGAGAGTGATTGATATATGGAGAGAAGCATTTGGCGTGGCACGTTTATATTAACAGGCGCCGCTTTGATTATTAAGGTATTGAGTGCGTTGTATCGTCTCCCCTATCAAAATTTAGCGGGGGATGTGGGATTCTACGTTTATCAGCAGATTTATCCTTTCTATGCCTTGGCAACCACTATGGCAGGGTTTGGCTTTCCCATTGTGCTATCTAAGCTCATTGCAGAAGCGCGTAGTAAGCAGGATAAGCAAGGGATTGAAGTCATCGTTGCAACGGCGATTAAAGTGTTGTCGGGTCTAACTTGTTTTTTGTTTCTTGTGAGTTTTTTTGGGGCGCCTCTTATTGCAAGGCTTATGGAGGATTCACAGCTTGTCCGTCCCATGCGGATTTTATCTTTTATTTTTTTATGGGGTCCCTTTATCGCCGTTTCTAGAGGTTATTTTCAAGGTGAACATTTAAATATGAAGCCAACAGGAGTATCACAAGTAGCCGAGCAAACGTTGAGAGTGGTCCTGGTTCTCGGATTATCCGTCTGGCTTTTTATACAAAGTGCGGGACCTTACGTTTTTGGCTCAGCAGCAGCATTTGGCTCGATGGTTGCTCCGCTTGCCTCTACGCTGGTTTTGTTTTGGTTTGCGTTAAAAGCAAAGGACAGATTGAGATTTAGTATTAAAAAACGATGGGATGGTCTAATCGCTAAAAGGCTTTTGTCGGAGGGTGGTGCTTACACCATAGCTTCTCTGGCTTTGGTGATTTTTCAGTTTGTTGACGTGCTGAGTCTTGTCCCTTTCTTACATATACATTGGCATGCTGCTAAGGCATTAAAAGGAGTTTATGATCGCTCATTTCCTTTTATACAAATGGGCATGGCATTGGCGGTAGCTTTGGCGACATCTTCAGTTCCGGTTATGGCTAAGCTCAAAGAAGTTGCTACAAAAGGTGATTTTAATGCTCAATTAAAGCAGCCGATGCGATTGGCGATTATTTTTGGTTCAGCTGCGGCGTTTGGCCTGCTTTTTATTATTAAAGAAACCAATCTTTTTTTATTTGCGGATCAGTCAGGAACATGGACGCTCGCTTTGATGTGTCTCAATATTTTAAGTGCTTCCATCGTTGTCATTGGTTCAACAATGCTCCAGGGCATTCGTGGGGTCTGGGAACCCGTTATTTACTTGGTGATCATGGCTGTTGTCAAACTAGGTTTGAATGGTCTATTGGTGCCATCACTGGGGATATTTGGAGCGGCGATTGCCACTGTTTTGAGCTTGGGGGGGTTGGCACTGATCCTCATGATGCGCTTGAAGCGGCTTTGTCAGCTACGTTTTTTTAATGTGAAGGAATATATGGTTTTAATTTGTGCTCTGTTCTCTATGTTTATTGTGATTTTTCTTTGGAGGTGTGGCTGGTCTCTATGGGTCTTTCACCATGTTGGGCGTTGGGAAGCGGGTATTATGGTTATCACCAGTATTGGGTGGGGAGCAGTGGTTTTTTTATTATGGATGTTAAGAGGTGGTCTGTTAGATGAAAAAGATATGCAGCATTTTCCTGCGGGTAAAGTGCTCGTGCGATTATTTTTAGATAAGAAGATTTGAGGAGGGACTTGGACAATGACTGGGAACATTAATGTGGTTGGCTTAGGAGCTGGTGATGTCAATCAACTAAGTGTTGGTATTTATAAAGAATTACGGGAAAGTCAGCGTCTTTTCATGAGGACGGCAGAGCATCCTGTTGTGACAGACTTAAGACATGAATTGACGTTTCATTCTTTTGATGAGCTCTATATAAAACACACAGATTTTGCTTCAGTATATCGAGAAATTGTTGAACAATTAATTTCAGAAGCGGAGCAAGGTGATGTGGTTTATGCGGTGCCTGGACATCCTATGGTTGCTGAGAAAACTGTACAGTTACTCTTAGAGGCTGCTGAACAAGGACGAGTCAACGTCAATGTTAAAGGTGGACAAAGCTTCATCGACCTTTTATTTACCGCATTAAACATTGATCCCATTGATGGTTTTTATTTCTGTGATGCGATGGACTTAGCATCTGAACAGCTTCCTTTAGCCAATCATATGATCATTTGTCAGGTTTATGACGCGTTTATAGCGTCGGAGGTGAAGCTGACGTTAATGGAGGTTCTTCCTGCAGACTATGAAATTGTGCTCGTGCGTTCAGTGGGCAATAGAGATCAGCAATTGATGAGGATTTCCTTATATGAGCTTGATCGATGTATTGATGCCGTCGATAATTTAACAAGTGTCTATGTTCCTCCTGTAACAGACGTCAGACTTTTCCATGGTCAGTTCCTAACGCTTCAAAAGGTTATAAAACAGCTTCGAGGCTCTGAAGGGTGCCCATGGCAACGAGAGCAAACGCATCAATCGCTACGAAAATACTTAATTGAAGAAGCTTTTGAAGTCATTGGGGCGATTGAGGACGAGGATGATGATCATCTTGCTGAAGAGCTTGGAGACGTGTTGTTGCAGGTGATGCTTCATGCTCAGATCGGAGAAGATGAAGGTTATTTTGATATTAGGGATGTGATTCGAATCTTAACGGAAAAGATGATTCGTCGTCATCCTCATGTCTTTGGAGATGAAACAGCTGAGACAGCGGAAGAGGTTAGTATGCGCTGGGAGGACATTAAGAGGGAAGAGAGGGGAACAGATTCTGGGCATCCTTTGGATTCCATTGAGAAGGGATTGTCTCCTCTCGGGCTTGCTTATCAGCTACAGAAACAAGCGATTAAGATGGACCTTGATTGGTCGGGGTTTCAAGCTGTTTGGGAACAACTAGCTAAGGAACTAAAGGGAGTGCGGCAAGAGGTAAAAAATGGGGACAAGCATAGGCTGGAACAGAGGCTTGGTGATGTGTTGTTCTCAGTGGTGAATGTATCACGTCATTATAAGGTTGATCCAGTTTTAGCACTGCATGCAACGAATCAAAAATTTATGAAACGGTTGTCAGAGCTGTAGACAAGGCGTTCTTTATCTATTATGCAATTAAAAGAGCGGATAATTTCAAAAAAATGAGGAAAAATAAAGGATTTTTAGCGATGGTCGAAGAACTAATTTGAATCAAGAGTAGGATCAAGGAGATTTGAAAAGTCATTTAATCTAATTGAAGGAAGCTGTGACATACGACATGCGTTTAGATAAATTTTTAAAGGTTTCACGTTTGATCAAGCGACGAACTGTCGCAAAGGAGCTCTCTGACCAAGGGCGGGTGATGGTTAACGGTCGCGTAGCAAAGGCTGGAGTTGAGGTGCAAATCGGTGATGAATTAACGATACATTTTGGGCAAAAGAATTTAAAAGTTAAAATCACAAGCATTCAAGAAACAACCAAAAAGGAAGAAGCACATTTGTTGTATGAAGTGCTGAGTGAAGAGCCTACTAATGGTTAATCAGGATTGATGTATGATCGTTACTGTTTAATAGAGTTGGTTTTGCTGCTTTAGGTCACATCATTTTTGTAACGTGTTCATGGAGAGTGATATATTTTTGAGTGTATGATTTTGGTCAGGGGAAGCGTTCTAAAACACCCCCTCTTCTCATAGAATTAGGACAAGGAGAGGGGGATGATTATGGATAATCAATACTATCCTTCAAATAATGCGACTAATAAAAGACAAGATCCCAATCATGATATTGTCATGAGAGGTCGTAAAAAGATCGAAATCACGGGCGTTAAGCATGTGGAAAGCTTTGATCATGAAGAATTTTTGCTCGAGACGGTCATGGGTTATCTTGCTATTAAAGGCGTTAATTTGAAAATGCAGAACCTCAGTGTGGATCAAGGTCTAGTTGCTATTGAAGGAAGAATATTTGATATCAGTTATCTTGATGATCAAGATGGAGAACAGACTAAGGGTTTCCTTAGTAAGTTATTTAGATGACACTCTCAGAACAATTTGCAACGATGCTTGCAATGACTGCGATGGGGGGATGGGTAGGATTGGCGCTATCAACCTACCAACGTCTCATTCATCCTGAGAAAAAATGGAAATGGCTAACCCTTTGTGCAGATGTCTTCTTTTGGATCGTGCAAGGACTCCTGATTTTTTATGTGTTATTGATAGTCAATCAAGGGGAGATTCGTTTTTATGTTCTTTTAGCATTGGTTTGTGGTTTTGCAGCTTATAAAGCATTATTGGAGGTCATTTATGAGCGTTGTTTGGATTTTTTGATCTGGATTTTTGTTGGCGTTGGGCGTTTTATTAAAAGGTTGATCGTTATTTTTTTTGTGCACCCTACTAAATTCCTATTGATATTTTCCTACCAATTGTTTAAAATGGTAGGGAGAATTTTTATCATTATACTATTATCTATTTATACGGTTATCATTATCCCGGTAAAATTTATCATGAAACTGGTAATTCCTCCATCATGGAGAAGGAAAATGGGACAGCTTTTTTATACACTTTGGCAGACAATAGCGGCGTTATTAGGAAAATTTAGGTAGGTGATGTACTTGAGATCGTCCAGTGTGACAACCATTCGCAAGGATTACATAGCATCTAAAAAACTCTATGATAAAGCGCTTAGTAGAAGGAAAAAGAATCTCATTAAACGGCTGGTTGTTTTTGCCGTGTTCATAGCCTTGGTTATTAGTGGCTTTGTTTCGGTCTTCCATTCTCAATCTCAGCAGAAGGCAAGTATAGAAGCTAATAATCAACAGTTGCATACACAATTAACAAATGCTAAGAAGCAGCAAAAGCATTTGACACAACAGGTTAAGCTGTTGCATGATGACAACTATTTAAGCAAGATAGCTCGTTCAGAATATTATATGTCAAAAAATGGTGAAATTATTTTTGCTTCTCCTGAAAAGGACAAACATTGACTTGCTCATTTTTTCTTTTGTATAATAAATTGAATTGGGAATACAAATTTTAGGAGGAGCAATCTTTAATGTCGATTGAAGTAGGCAGCAAATTGCAAGGGAAAGTCACGGGCATCACTAATTTTGGAGCATTTGTGGAGCTTCCTGAAGGTCAGACGGGCCTTGTTCATATTAGCGAAGTAGCAGATAAGTATGTAGAGGATATCAGAGAGGTTTTAGAGGTGGGGAATGAAGTGACAGTCAAAGTCCTTCAAGTTGGTGATGACGGAAAGATAGGGCTATCTATCCGTAAGGCTGTAGACCGCCCAAAGACAGCCACTAGATCGCCTCGATCTCCAAAAACAAAAAGACCTCGCAAGGATTTGTCTTTCGAAGACAAGATGAATAAGTTTTTGAAAGATAGTGAAGAACGGTTATCCACGTTAAAGAAACAAACAGAATCAAAACGGGGGGGACGTGGTGCAAGAAGAGGCTAACCCCTTGCTGCCATTATTATAAATTAATTGCTTAACACTTTATCCTTAAGGGATAGGGTGTTTTTTTATTGTGAACAAAGGCATATGGTCTGTGATGGGAGAAGGGGGTCAACAGATAGTCATTATCTTTCATCCGCTGTTGGTTTTAGCAGCGTTTTTTGCCGTCATGAAGCCCTTTCGTAAATTTAGCATAATTTGTTTAGCCGCTTAGAAAGCCGTCGAAGAGTTTTTGGTACAGGCTCTGCTTTTTTGACAAAATATGAAAACATGATGTGGTTGAATTGAACATACATTATTACGTTATGGGTGGTGCGAGGGAATGAGTGATGTCAATGATTCAATTCAACAAAAAAGAGACCTGGGGGATTCTGGAAAGGAAGCGCTTTCTAAAAGGAGTTTCTATAAAAAAGGAATGAAAAAAATTGTGCGGGGTTTGATGAGTTGGGAAGCCATGTGTTTTGTGGTTGGCATTTTATTTGGAAGAGCTGTGATCCTAACAAATTTAACGCCTTTTATTTTGCCCTTTTTTGCCACAACAGGTTTTTTAAAGCCTAAACGAAGAGTTTTAGCTTTCTTTTCTATATTGCTAGGGGCGGTTACGGTATCAGGCTGGCAAGTTGTATTTACGGTACTTTCACTTCTAATCTACATGATTCTAAGAGCCGGGGTAGTCAAAGTTTCGAATAAGGAAGAAGTAAGATCATTGCCCTACATTGTTTTTGTAGCAGGGATAATTAGTAGGCTAGGCTTTGACTTCCTTAAAAGCGACCAGCTTATTCCCTCACAAGAGTTATTAGCTATTGTCGAGGCGGGGCTATCTTTCTTGCTATGTTTGATTTTTCTGCAAAGCATGCCTCTTTTTACAGTGAAGACACATAAGCGGACATTTAAAACAGAAGAGATTATTTGTTTCATCATTTTATTGGCGTCAACTTTAACTGGAACGATAGGATTGAGTTATCAAGGGGTGGCTTTGGATCATATTTTAACACGTTATTGTGTATTGGTTTTTGCTTATGTCGGAGGGGCGGCTATTGGTGCAACTGTCGGTGTTGTGGTCGGTTTGATTATGAGTTTGGCAAATGTTGAGGGTCTGTTTCAAATGAGCTTGCTCGCCTTCTCGGGGTTGCTGGGTGGCTTGTTAAAAGAAGGGAAAAGGTGGGGCGTTGGATTTGGTCTTGTTATCGGGACATTACTCATTGGTTTATATGGACAAGGTTATAACCAATTATTTAACACAACCGTGGAGTCTCTTGTTGCCTTCGTTCTTTTCTTACTAACGCCACAAGGGCTCCTTTTTCGATTGGCTTCATTAATTCCTGGTACTAAGGAATACCAACAGCAACAACAGCACTATTTGAAAAAGGCGCGCGATGTGATAGCCAGTCGGGTTGATCAATTTTCAAGCTTGTTTCAAACACTTTCTACAAGCTTTATTTATCAAACGGCAGCTCATTCAGAGGATCAGGAGCATCAAAGGGATATTTTGCTAAGCAATGTAACAGAGAAAACATGTCAAAATTGCTTCAAAAAGGAATATTGTTGGGTAAAGCATTTTTATCAAACCCATGAGTACATGAATGCTATTATCCAGGAAACAAAGGAAGATCCAGAAATAAAGAACGCTAAGCTTCGTCGGGATTGGATGCACCATTGTGTCAAATCTGAAAAGGTCATTGATGTCATTTATGAGGAGCAGCAACGTTTTAAAGAGAGGATCAAATTTAAACATTCTATGCAAGAGAGCCGTCGACTCGTTGCTGATCAGTTAATGGGTGTTTCACAGGTGATGGGAGATTTTGCGAAGGAAATTCAACGGGAAGGGGACACTCATCAGCAACAAGAGGAGCAAATCCTGTTTCAATTACAAAAGGTTGGGTTAGATGTGGAAAACGTTGATATCTATAATTTGGAGGAGCGTTCAGTAGATATTGATATAACGATGCCTAGGGATGACCATGGGGAGAGTGAGAAGGTCATTGCTCCTATTTTATCTGGTATTCTCGGTGAGTCTATTGTTGTTAAAAAGCGTGTAGAGCCTGATGTAGTCAATGGTTATGGACAGGTGACGTTTGGTTCAGCAAAGGCTTATGAAATTGAAACGGGTATTGCCTCTACAGCTAAAGGGGGGAGCTGGATTTCGGGAGATAATTGTTCTGCATTTGAGCTTGGTGGTGGCAAGTATGTGCTGGCAATTAGTGACGGAATGGGGAATGGCGAGAGAGCACATGTGGAGAGCTATGAAACGCTCAAGCTTTTATCTAAAGTTTTAAAGTCAGGAATTGATGAAACGATTGCAATCAAATCCATTAATTCTATTTTATCCTTAAGGTCAACGGATGAAATATTTTCAACACTTGACCTCGTTATGGTGGATTTACAAAACGCTTGTGCAAAGTTTTTGAAAATAGGATCGAATCCTAGCTTTGTCAAACGTGGTCATGAAATTCTGATGGTAGAAGCAGGTAATTTGCCGATGGGCATTATTCAAGATGTTGATGTTGAAGTGGTCGATGAGCCATTGAAGGCGGGAGATCTATTGATCATGATGAGTGACGGGATATTCGAAGCGCCTCGACAGGTTGAGAACACGGAGATGTGGATTAAACATAAAATAAAGGAATTAAAAACGGAGCATCCTCAAGAAGTTGCTGATATCTTATTAGAAGAAGTCATCCGTTCAACCGATGGTGTGATTGAGGATGATATGACCATAGTTGTTTCAAGAATTCAGCATTATACACCAAAGTGGGCTGCGATTCCTACCTATGCTCATAACCATCAGAAGATGTCCAAAGCGCAATAAGTGGTGTGTATAGGATCATGCGTTTCTGTCAAAAATGAGGTTAAGAGAGGTGGCAGAAATGAAAAAAAGTATAGTGAAACAAATTTTACTCATAACAGATGGATGTTCTAATCAAGGGGAAGATCCTTCAGCGATTGCAGCTCTGGCCAAGGAACAAGGTGTTGCAGTGAACGTCATTGGCGTTGTCACTGAGGATCAAACCATGAATGGAGGCATTCAAGAGGTAGAGGATATTGCTTTAGCTGGGGGAGGTATTAGTCAAATCGTCCATGCAAAGCAATTATCACAAACCGTACAAATGGTGACGAGACAGGCGATGACACAGACAATTCAGGGTGTGATTAACCACGAGCTTCAGCAGATATTAGGAGATAGTCGATCTATGGATGACCTATCACCCGAAAAACGGGGGCCGGTCATGGACGTGGTGGACGAGCTCGGTGAAACTGTTAATCTAGAGGTTTGCATTATTGTAGATACGAGCGCCAGCATGGAGAAAAAACTGCCAACTGTTCATGAAGCATTGCTTGATCTATCTATTAGCCTTAATTCCAGAATGGGTAGTAATCAATTTTGTCTCTATGCTTTTCCGGGTAAGCATAGACCCGCCGATAGGCTCTTATCATGGACACCTAAAATAGATTCAATTAGTCATGCTTTTTCTAAGTTGGCTTCCAGAGGCATCACGCCAACTGGTCCAGCACTTAAAGAGGTCTTAAAAAGCTTTGATAAACGATCAAGAAGGGATTTAGCTACTTATGGAGAAGCGGCTATCGAAGAAGCAAACGATTAAGTTCACTCCTGGCTCCATCATCGTTGGTAAGTGGCATAAAAAGCAGTATCAAATCATTAGGTCATTAGGTTTTGGTGCGCGTGGCACGGTGTTTCTTGCTCATTGTGAGCATGGCAGAGTGGCTTTGAAATTTGGTTTTGATAATGCGGGTGTCACTTCTGAGGTGAATGTTTTAAATAAATTTTCCAAGGTCCAAGGTGAATCCCTAGGGCCTTCTTTATATGATGTTGATGATTGGGTGACGAGAAAAGAAGTGTATGCTTTCTATGCGATGGAATATATTAGCGGATCTCCTTTATTAGAATGTATCCGTGTGAAAGGCTTCGAATGGACGACGATTTTTATTTTGCAGCTTTTAAAAGATCTTGGCAGATTACACGAAGCAGGCTGGGTATTTGGTGATCTTAAGCCTGATAATTTGGTTGTTACCAGCTCTCCTTTAAAGGTTCGTTGGCTGGATGTTGGAGGGACGACGCCAATTGGGCGTTCAATTAAAGAATATACGGAGTTTTTCGATCGAGGGTATTGGGGGTTTGGGACGCGAAAAGCAGAGCCTTCTTATGATTTGTTTTCAGTGGCCATGATTTTTGTTAATGCGACTGATGGGTGCAAAATGGAGAAAGGACAGGATCCTGAAAAAAAATTAATCAGACATATTCAATCACACAGAAAACTAGCCCCTTATGCTGATGTGATCACACAAGCCCTGTACGGGAAGTTTTCAACAGCCGGGCAGATGAGAAGGGCATTATTAGAACAAATAAGTGAAACACCAAGCCGAGCTCGGCGTATCAGTAAGGTTCGGATGATTAAGCGAAAATCAAAAAGGAAGGCGGAATGGAAAGGAACCTTGCTATTAGTCGGTATCATTTTATTAGCTTATACACTATATGTTGCGCTGTTTATCATGTAATATTCGTGGCGTAGCTTATAAGGTCTATGGTTTGACATGAAGGGCTTGTTTTTCTATCCTTCTAAGTAAGTGGATAGAAAGTCTTAAAGAAAAAGGTGGAAGCTACCGTGGAAGCCATGGTGGAGCAATTTATTAAGAAGCATGCCCTTATTCAAGAAGGGGCGACAATTGTTATTGGTGTATCCGGTGGTCCAGATTCCATGGCTCTTTTGCGATTTTTGCACCACAACAGACATCTTTGGCATATCAAAATTATAGCGTGTAGCATTGACCATCAGTTGAGAGGCGAAGAGGCTAAGGCTGATCTTTTGTACGTGCAAGAGTATTGTATTCAGCATGCTATTGAATTTGTTGGTAGAAGGATCGATGTCTCCCGCATTCAAAAGGAAGAAAGATTGAGCGTAGAAGCGGCTGCAAGAAAAGGTCGGTACAAGATCTTTGACGAAATCATGAGAGCTTGTCAGGCAGATTATCTTGCTCTGGCACATCATGGTGATGACCAGGTTGAGACTATGCTTATGCGCCAAGTCAGAGGAAGCTTTGGTGTAGCAAAGGCCGGCATCCCCTTGACGAGGGATTTTGCATGTGGACAAATCATTCGCCCTTTTTTAAATGTGACGAAAGCGCAACTTATAAGCTATTGTAAGGAGGCGGGTATCGAACCGCGAATGGATTCTAGCAATAGCTCTGAGGACTTTACAAGAAATCGTTTCAGAAAGTATATCCTTCCTTTTTTGAAAAAAGAGAACCCTCTTGTGCATGTGCGATTTCAAGAAGATAGCGAAAATATTCGCAATGATGCGCTCTATTTAGATGAGTTAGCTAAGGAGCATCTTCAGTCTGTTCTTGTCAAAAAATTTGATGGGTGTGTGTCGATTTCGATTCGTCGATTAATTGACACGCCTACTCCTTTACAAAGGAGAATCATTTATCTAATATTAAATTATCTGTATAATCATGCTAAAATAGATGCTGATTATCACTCTATACATATTGGAGATTTACTTCGCTGGCTTCGGGAAGCTAAGTCTTCTGGTGAATGGCGTTTTCCTAAAGATCTTTTCGTTAAGCGTTCCTATGATCTTTGCCATTTTTATTTTGGAAAAACGGTGAACAAGATCGAGATGAATCAACGTATGCCAATCTTGATTCCCGGAATGACTCCCACCGAAATAGGGAATATATTAGCTGAGATAAGATATGCTTATCCGTCGCAGGCATTAGAACCAAATGAATACATTTGTGATCTGGATCAACTTGAGGGTGCGATTTTTAATCGTTTTAGACGACAGGGTGATCGATTGCGCCCTTTAGGAATGAATGGGACAAAAAAGGTTAAGGATCTTTTTATAGATCATAAAATTAATCATATGAATAGAGACCGTTGGCCGTTGGTCGTTGACGAGAACGATACGATCATGTGGATTCCATTCTTACGTCGTGCAGATATTTATAAGGCAACTTCGAAGACAACACGTTTTTTAAAGTTAACCATTGAAGCAAATGCATTTGGGAGGATATATTCATGAAGGACGATTTGCAGGAAATACTTTATTCAGAGGAAACGCTGCAACAAAAAATTAGAGAACTAGGCGAAGGACTATCAAAAGAGTATGAAGGACGTTTCCCCTTGATGATTTGTGTCCTAAAAGGGGCCATGCCGTTTATGGCTGATCTGATCAAGCGTATCCATGGTCATTTAGAAATTGATTTTATGGATGTTTCGAGCTATGGTAATTCTACAATATCTTCAGGTGAGGTGAAAATCATTAAGGATTTGGACACATCGGTTGAAGGACGTGATATTGTTATCGTAGAAGACATCATTGACAGCGGTCTGACATTGGGTTATCTTATTGATCTTTTTAAATATAGGAAAGCGCAGAGCATTAAGGTTGTGACACTTTTAGATAAGCCGACGGGTCGCAAGGTTGATCTGGTGCCGGATTTGGCAGGATTTACAGTTCCAGACGCTTTTCTTGTGGGCTATGGATTGGATTATGCGGAAAGGTATAGAAACCTTCCTTATATAGGCATATTAAAACCAGAGGTTTATAATGGATAGTTCAATTTCGGAAAAGATATATGTGTATACCTATTGATTATCTGTATGAAGCATTAGTTTAAATTGTTGTGACCCATAAAATTGTTATGTTACTATAAATTATGGTTCCCCTTTAAATGTGGGAGGAGGTAAGGGATGAGTCGATATTTTCGAAATACCATAGTATGGTTACTTATATTTTTAGTTATTATAGGTATTGTTACATTTCTGAATGGTTCGCATAGTAGGGTTCAAGAGATGACCTACAGTCAATTTCGTTCTCATTTAAATAAAAATGAAATTGTTAATGTCAAATTGCAGCCTCAGGGTGGAAACGTATTTTCTGCAGAAGGTCAGTACAAGACCAAAAAGCACGGAACTAAAAAAATGTTCAAAACGTTTGTGCCTGGAACGGATAGTGCGCTTAATTCCATCGATCGAAAAACCAAGTTAGATTTTTCCGCTCCTGAACAATCTGGGGGATGGCTAGGCACGATCATTTCTATTTTGCCGTTTATTATCATCTTTGCCCTCCTATTCTTCTTGATCAATCAAGCCCAAGGTGGCGGCGGTCGGGTAATGAATTTTGGTAAGAGTAAGGCGCGTCTATATTCTGACGAGAAGAAAAAGGTCAGGTTTAAAGATGTGGCTGGAGCTGATGAAGAAAAACAAGAACTTGTTGAGATTGTAGACTTTCTCAAGGATCCACGTAAATTTTCAGCGCTAGGTGCCCGTATTCCAAAAGGTGTGCTTTTGGTTGGACCTCCAGGAACTGGTAAAACTTTGTTGGCACGAGCTGTTGCTGGTGAAGCTGGAGTACCCTTCTTGTCGATCAGCGGGTCTGATTTTGTGGAAATGTTTGTCGGTGTTGGTGCATCACGTGTTAGAGATTTATTTGAAAATGCCAAGAAAAATGCACCATGTATTATCTTTATAGACGAAATTGATGCTGTCGGTCGTCAGCGTGGAGCTGGTCTCGGTGGCGGTCACGATGAGCGTGAACAAACCTTGAACCAACTGCTTGTTGAAATGGACGGGTTTGGTGATAATGAAGGTATTATTATTATTGCAGCAACCAACAGATCAGATATTCTTGATCCGGCGCTTCTCAGACCGGGGCGCTTTGACAGACAGATTCCTGTTAACCGACCAGATGTTAGAGGACGAGAAGATGTGCTTAAAGTACATGCGCGCAATAAGCCGTTATCTCCTGATGTGGATCTTTCGATTGTTGCACGTTCAACATCTGGTTTTTCCGGTGCTGATTTAGAAAATCTTTTGAATGAGTCAGCAATTGTTGCTGCTCGTCAGGATAAAAAAGCTATCGATATGGAAGATATTGATGAATCAGTTGAGCGCGTCATTGCTGGTCCTGCTAAAAAGGGTCGGGTGATTTCACAGAAGGAGCGTAATATTGTTGCTTATCATGAATCTGGTCACGCCATTATTGGTGTCACTTACACAAGTGCAGAAGCAACGCATAAAGTGACGATTATTCCTAGGGGTCAAGCCGGTGGTTATACCGTGCAGTTGCCTAAGGAAGATCGCTTCTTCCTAACAGAGCCGGAATTGCGTGAGAAGATTATTGGCTTGCTTGCTGGTCGTGTCGCTGAAGAAATCACCTTTGGGGAGGCTAGCACAGGGGCATCCAATGACTTTCAAAGAGCAACCGACATAGCGCGCAGAATGGTTACTGAATTCGGAATGAGTAATAAACTTGGTCCAATGCAGTTTGGTCAGAATCAAAGCAGTCAAGTATTCCTTGGACGCGATATTCAAAATGAGTCAAACTACAGCGATGCGATTGCTTATGAAATTGATACTGAGGTGCAGAACATTATTAAGGAATGCTATGCACGCTGTCAGCAAATTCTTACTGAAAAACGTGAGAAGCTTGAGCTGATGGCGCAGACGTTGCTGAAAGTGGAAACGCTGGAAGCTGATCAAATTCATGCCTTAATGGAAACGGGTGAATTGATCGAGCCTAAGGCGAAGCGTCGCCAGCTTGATAACGACATTAAAGTTAATATTAATACAAAAGAAGATGAAGGTGAGCAGGTAAGTGATAGCCCAGTGCAAACCACTGATAAAACCGATGCATCATCTGAGGATGATATAAAAGAATGAACATCATCCGTATCCACAGATGCTCCTTATGGGGCATCTGTTTTTTATGGATTAGATATTTAAGTAACGCTCATTGCCTTTGCGTTATTGATAATTGAGCATTATAATAATTTAATATCATGCTTGATGTTATGGTTAAGCATTTAAAAAGTACAGAATGGTCGGTGAGAGCATGATTTTTGTTTGTGATGTCGGTAATACTCATATTGTGTTAGGTGTCTATCACTTGGACAGGTTGCAGCATCATTGGCGCTTAGAAACCAACGCTAATAAAACTGAGGATGAATATGCGATCATTGTTAAAAATCTATTCAATGGTGTTGGTTTAGATTTTGCAGATATTGAGGGAATTATCATCTCTTCAGTTGTTCCTTCGATTATGTTTTCATTAGAGCGCTTGTGTGAAAAATATTTTCATCAGCAACCGATTGTGGTGAACCATCGAATCAATACTGGTTTAAAATTAAAATATAACAATCCACAGGAAATCGGTGCCGATCGGATTGTTAATGCAGTTGCTGGAATAGCTCTGTATAAGGCACCGTTGATTTTGGTTGATTTTGGAACAGCTACAACCTTTTGCTATATTGATGAAGATGAGTATTATACGGGAGGAGCTATTGCTCCTGGAATAGAGATTTCAATAGAAGCACTCTATAACAAGGCTTCTCAACTGTCGAGAATTGAATTAACAACCCCTCAGCAGGTTGTGGGGACAAGCACAGTAAGCGCAATACAGTCCGGTATTGTTTATGGCTATGTAGGACTGGTTGAGGGGATCGTTAACCGCATGAAGGCTTTGGCTGAATCCAAGCCGACGATCATTGCTACAGGAGGTCTTTCATCTTTTATAGCGAAGGAAACAAACATCTTTGACCATATAGACCCTTTTTTAACATTAAAAGGACTTTATTTAATTTATCAAAAACAGGTTTCTGAAGGGAAGTCATCAGAGTGGGGGACTATTTAGTAAAGGCACTTGCTTATGATGGAAATATTCGAGCACAAGCTATTTGCTCGACTAATATGGTAGGGGAAGCCCAAAGACGTCATGATGTTTGGCCCACGGCTTCTGCGGCTTTAGGTCGTGTGATGACCGCAACAACGATGCTTGCTGCTCAGCTTAAAGGAGAGGATCAGCTGACGGTCACCATAGAAGGTGGGGGACCTATAGGTGCGATTATTGCGAATGCGGATGCACAGGGTGGTACTAGAGGTTATTTAGGCACTCCTCATGTGCATTTTGAGCTTAATAAATGGGGAAAATTAGATGTTGCTCGAGCGGTTGGGACAGAGGGGAATCTTAGTGTTATTAAGGATATTGGATTGAAAGAGAATTTTACAGGACGTGTGCCCCTGGTTTCAGGCGAAATTGGTGATGATTTTACGTATTATTTAGCACATTCAGAACAAGTGCCTTCTGCTGTAGGTGTGGGTGTTCTTGTTAATCCTGACCACTCTATCAAGGCTGCTGGGGGTTTTTTAATTCAGCTATTACCGGATGTTCCAGACGAGATCATTGCTAAGGTTGAAAAACGTTTATCTGAAATTCCTAATGTATCACAAATGGTTGATAAAGGATTGTCGCCTGAAGAAATGCTCATTGCTATTTTCGGAGAAGATAATGTTAAATTTCTCGAAAAAGAGGACGTCCAGTTCCGGTGTCGTTGTTCAAGGGAAGCTATTTCTAATACCATCGTCGGTCTAGGTAAGGCAGAAATTGAAGCCATGATCACGGAAGATAAGGGAGCAGAAGTGACGTGCCGCTTTTGCAATGAAACCTACCAATTTTCTGAGAAAGAGTTAAGAGAGCTGTATCAATCCTTAATAGATGATGAGTCAGAGGAATCTATCTAGCTACGATTGTAAAATTTTTGTTATGATAGAGAAAGCGAGAGGCGGTGTTATGTCCATGTTTGTTAATACTTACCCGACAACATCCTTGTCAATGAGGGATCGGGAATTGAAGATTGGAGATAAAACGTTGATCATGGGTATTTTGAATGTTACTCCAGATTCATTTTCAGATGGAGGCATCTTTAATCGTGTGGAGCAGGCTGTTGAACATGCTATGGACATGCGTTCTGCTGGTGCGGATATCGTTGATATTGGGGGGGAATCCACTAGACCAGGTTTTACGCCTATTCCAACAGATGTAGAATTAGAGCGAGTTCTTCCAGTCATTGAGGCCATTCGCCGCATCAGTGATGTTCCCATATCCATTGATACATATAAAGCAGAGGTAGCAAAGCAAGCGATTGAAGCTGGTGCAGATATTATTAATGATGTATGGGGAGCTAAGGCTGATCCTGATATGGCTACAGTTGTCGCCACCTATCGTGTGCCCATTATTCTTATGCACAATCGACATGATACGAATTATAGAGATCTACTTGAGGATATGAAGAGGGATTTGATAGAAAGCATTCAAATTGTCAAAGCTGCCGGTGTTATTGATCAGCAGATTTGGATTGATCCTGGGATTGGCTTTGCTAAAACATATGATCATAATCTGGAAGTGATGCAACATTTGGAAAGCTTGATTGAACTCGGTTACCCGATGTTATTAGGCACCTCTCGAAAACGATTTATAGGGGAAACACTTGGGCTTGATGTTCAGGATAGAGTAGAAGGGACAGGCGCTACGGTGTGCTTAGGTATTTCTAAGGGGTGTCAAATGGTACGTGTTCATGACGTCAAAGCAATTTCTAGAATGGTGAAAATGATGGATGCGATGATCAGAAGGTGAGGAAGTTATCTGTGGATAAAATTTGTGTTAGCGGCATGATGTTTTACGGCTATCACGGTGTTTATTCTGAAGAAAATAAGCTGGGGCAACGCTTTAAAGCGGACGTTATTTTGAAGCTTGATCTTCGTCCTGCTGGAAAATGTGATGATTTGGATAAAACCGTTAATTACGGGGATGTTTACAATGTGACTAAACAGATCATAGAAGGACCTCCCAAAAATTTAGTAGAAGCTGTGGCAGAGGAAATTGCTGATCAGTTGCTTAAAACCTTTTCTCGTGTACAGGAATGTTTTGTAAGAGTGATTAAGCCCGACCCTCCTATTCCAGGCCATTATGATTCTATAGCTATTGAATTAACAAGGAGTCGTGAAGGGTGAAAAGCATTCTGGCGTTAGGATCAAACATAGGGAGCCGCGAATGGTATTTGTTACAAGCGATCCGTTCTCTGGAACATCATTGTGACATTACTCTTTTAAATGTCTCCTCTATCTATGAGACAGACCCCTATGGACTGATTGAGCAGGATCAATTTTTGAATATGGTCATTGAAATTGAAACCACTTTAATACCTGAGGTATTGTTAAAATACATCCAATCGGTTGAAACGAGTTTAAGTCGTGAACGAACGATTCGCTGGGGACCAAGGACGATTGATATTGACATTCTTTTATATGGAAATCTTCAAATGAATACAGAATCCTTGATTATTCCTCACAATGAAATGGAAAAAAGATTATTCGTCCTTGTTCCATTGAATGAGCTAGATGGCAATATCTTAGTGCCGGGAAATCAGAAAAGGGTAAAAGATCTGTTAAAAGAGTTTCCGGAAATAAAAGGAGTGCGTTTATGGAAGCGGAAGAGTGGGGTAGGAGAATACGGGCTTTTCGAAAATTAAAGGGATTTACACAGGCACAGCTTGCTGGGTCCTTAGGTATTTCTCTTTCCATTTTAGGTGAAATAGAGCGAGAGAATCGTATTCCAAGTGAGATAATGATTGAACAAATCTCTCGTGTTTTAGGTGTAACTGTTGATGAGCTTATTAAATTTAATGACTGACATGATAAATAATGGCAAGAGATGTGTAAAAAGATAATGATTGGCGAAAAAACAGATTGGCCTCAAGTGATAGTGATCATGTGGGAGACATGCCTTTTATTCGCCCTCAAGACGTTGATGGTGGTTTGACATATCCGTTGTCATTATTTATAATGCGATCTAGATGTTGACTGCTGGTGAGAGCTGGCAGTCTTTTCATTCTATAGGAATATCATTTAATAGCGCTTTAAGAGAAAGGGTCTATTTAAATGTTCATAGTTTAACTATTAAAAGATAGAAATATATAGCTTTTACTTGTGTTAATGTCACGGTTGTTGGTCTTGGGGATCATTAAGAAAAACGTATAAGAATGGCAGTTATACTCGTGTGTTTTTAAATTAAATATCAAGGGGGATGATCTATATGAGCCAAGAGTTAGAAATGAATGACTTGATCCTTGCTCGTCGTGAAAAACTAAAACACTTATATGAAAAGAATCTCAATCCATTTGGTGCTCGTTTTGAAAGAACGTCTGATGCAAAAAATATGGGTGAGACATACGGTGAGTTATCTAAAGAAGAGTTAGAAGAAAAGGATATACCTGTTGTTCTTGCTGGGCGCATCATGACCAAAAGAGGAAAAGGGAAGGCGGGGTTTGCGCATATTCAAGATTTAACCGGTCGCATTCAAATATATGTGCGCAAGGATGCAGTAGGAGATGCACAATATGATCTATTTCAAAGCATTGACATCGGGGATATTATCGGAGTAAAAGGTGTTGTATTTAAAACAAAAGTGGGCGAGCTTTCTGTTAAAGTTCAGGACTTCTCTCTTTTGACAAAGGCGCTTCGTCCTCTCCCTGATAAATTTCATGGTTTAAAGGACATTGAGCAACGCTATCGCCAGCGTTATTTAGATCTCATCATGAATGAAGAAGCTAAGGAAACCTTTATAACCAGAAGTAAAATCCTCCGCTATATTCGTGAATACTTGGATCAGCGAGGTTACCTTGAAGTGGAAACGCCGATGATGCATAGCATCCCTGGAGGGGCTGCTGCTCGTCCGTTTGTCACTCATCATAATGCTTTGGATATTCCGCTGTATATGCGTATTGCGATCGAACTTCATTTAAAACGGCTGATTGTTGGTGGATTAGAAAAGGTTTATGAAATCGGTCGTGTGTTTAGAAACGAGGGTGTTTCAACCCGGCATAATCCAGAGTTTACCATGCTGGAGCTCTATGAAGCGTATGCAGATTTTCATGATATTATGACGCTTACTGAAAATTTGATTGCGGATATTGCTAAAAGAATTTATGGAAAAACAACGGTGCTTTATGGAGATGTTGCAGTCAATCTTGAGCCAAAGTGGAAAAGAGTGCACATGGTCGATCTTGTAAAAGAGGCAACGGGTGTGGACTTTTGGCAACAGATGACGGATGAGGAAGCGCGTGATTTAGCTCATAAACACAGCATTTCTATCACGGATCAAATGACCTATGGACATGTTGTCAATGAATTTTTTGAACAGAAGGTCGAGGAAACATTGATCCAACCGACATTTGTATACGGTCATCCTATTGCTATCTCGCCACTAGCCAAGAAAAATGCAGAAGATCCACGATTTACAGATAGATTCGAGCTATTCATTGTCGGTAGGGAACACGCAAATGCTTTTAGTGAGTTGAATGACCCCATTGATCAAAGAGAGCGATTTGAAAGTCAATTAAAAGAAAGAGCTCAAGGTAATGATGAAGCGCATAGGGTTGATGAAGAGTTCTTAGAGGCACTTGCATATGGTATGCCCCCTACAGGAGGCCTTGGTATCGGTATAGACCGTTTGATTATGCTTTTAACCGATTCGCCATCCATCAGGGATGTTCTCCTATTCCCACAAATGAAAAATAGAGAATAATAGATATTTGAAGAGGGGCTGCTTTCAATGGTAGTCTCTCTTTTTTGTGTTTTAGCGATCATGTCCTGTGCCTTACAGTGAACCAAGACAATTGTGAGCACGAGAGCCAGTCATTCTCCTTTCACTCTATTCTTCATGGTTGTTAACGTAAAAATGAGCTAACCGCTACTCAAAATAATTAAATGGTCTCTTCCTGGTTGATCAATCAAATGAATATTGACAGTTAGTTTAATGAATGCTACACTTTTAGAGTTGCTGTTAACGAAATGGCATTTGAAACAAAAAAAGTTTTGCTCATCTTTTTAATATCTGATATAATGAGTAAGCTGTCATAAAGAAAGAATATAATCATTTTTTCACATGACGTTCACTTTAAGATGAAACCTTCCGTGATCAGGCATCAGACCTTCAGAAACAACGAAGTGTGAAGGGTTGATATGGACGCCCTAACGTTGTGCGGAAGTTGAATGATATGATTTAGGCAGTCTGGTGGCGATAGCGAAGAGGTCACACTCGTTCCCATCCCGAACACGGACGTTAAGCTCTTCTGCGCCAAGGGTAGTGGGGGTTCCCCTGTGAGAGTAGGACGTCGCCAGGCAGTATAAGTTCCTTCTTGACAACCCTATTAGATGTACTTATACTAATTTAAGTATCGGCTTAACAAGTGCCGGCCTAGCTCAATTGGTAGAGCAACTGAATCGTAATCAGTAGGTTGGGGGTTCAAGTCCTCTGGCCGGCATCATGTGAGTAGTCTTAGCTATTGATTATGTTGTTTCATCAAGCCATTTGTTTGTGGATAAATGAGCCATTAGCTCAGTCGGTAGAGCATCTGACTTTTAATCAGAGGGTCGAAGGTTCGAATCCTTCATGGCTCACCAGATTGTGCGGGTGTGGCGGAATCGGCAGACGCGCTAGATTTAGGATCTAGTGTCTTATGACGTGGGGGTTCAAGTCCCTTCACCCGCATGTTAGTTGCGGAAGTAGTTCAGTGGTAGAACATCACCTTGCCAAGGTGGGGGTCGCGGGTTCGAATCCCGTCTTCCGCTCCATCATGTATGAAAAATTGCCACGCCGGGGTGGCGGAATTGGCAGACGCACAGGACTTAAAATCCTGCGGTAGGTAATACCGTGCCGGTTCGAGTCCGGCCCTCGGCACCATGTGCGCCCTTAGCTCAACTGGATAGAGTGTCTGACTACGGATCAGAAGGTTGGGGGTTCAAATCCTCCAGGGCGCGCCAAAAATATAATAGATATCGGGAAGTGGCTCAGCTTGGTAGAGCACCTGGTTTGGGACCAGGGGGTCGCAGGTTCGAATCCTGTCTTCCCGACCATCAATGGGGCCTTAGCTCAGCTGGGAGAGCACCTGCTTTGCACGCAGGGGGTCAGCGGTTCGATCCCGCTAGGCTCCACCATTTTTATTTTGGTCATGGTTTGAAAATTGGATATAAAAAGCTACATGTATAAGGGAATTTTTATAATTTAAATGGTCATGTTAAAATTTAATCTCAGAGTTTTGCTGAAGGACGGTGGATATTTTCAGCAGAGCTCTGAGATTTTGGTTTGTTTTAATCCTGGATCAAGATCAAGGTTAGTGAGACATCTATGGAATGTCATGTGTATTTGCTCGTGTTGATGTAAACGAGGCTTGGAGCTAAGCTGTCAAAGGTTATTCTTTACCAATCGACCTTTATATGCTAATGTTGACTCGAAGATGAGTGGCGATTGAGTACATAATGTATATGGTATAGGTGGAAGTGAACAAGGACGATCGATTCCTCCACTAGTCTTAAGATAATGGAAAAGTCATCGTTGTTCGTAACTTAATCATTTGTCGTTATCGTCGGACACCTAATCTTTGATTAAAATATGGAATGGAGATTAGCTATGAGTACATCAAAACAATTGTCTATTTCTCGTGAAACTTCTGCGTATTGGCGTGTCGTAATCAATAATGCGCCAATCAATCTTATTGATCCGGATACTGTCTATGAACTTTTGGAATTGATGAATCAAATAGAGAAAGATCCAGATCTGAAGGTGGTTGTATTTGAGAGTGCTGATCCTGATTTCTTCTTGGCACACTGGGATATGGCACGTGCGGCAGAACCACTCAAAAGCCCTAATGATGAGGTAACTGACTATCACTGGACCAACTTCACCATGCGTTTAATGAAGGCACCAGTTATTAGTATTGCTAAGATTCGTGGCAGGGCTCGAGGTGCTGGTAGCGAGTTTGTGCTCTCTTGTGACATGCGGTTTGCCAGTCAAGAAAAAGCTGTATTGGGTCAACCTGAAGTTGGGGTTGGAGTCACTCCAGGCGGTGGGGCTCTTGAATTGTTGCCTCAGATTGTGGGACGTGCACGAGCACTTGAGATCGTTCTTGGAAGTGATGATTTTGATGCTGCAACAGCGGAGCGCTATGGATGGGTTAATAGAGCGATTCCGGATGAGAAGTTGGATGACTTTGTGGACAATTTTGCAAAGCGTCTAGCATCTTTTGATAAACAGCCTATGAGCGAGGTAAAGAGATTGATCAGTCGTTCAGGATTTGACTTGCCTTCAGTAGACCATCTACACGAATCCGCAGAGGTGTTCCGTGGTTCCATTAAGTGGGAGGGGACACAGAGAAGATTGCCTGCTGTGTTCAAACAGGGTATTGGTCAACGAAACGATTTTGAATTTCGCATGGGATCGTATTTGGGAGATTTATAAAATTCTAGTATCACCAATATGGTTTTTCGGCAAATTTGGAACTGGGTATACTCCCAGTTCCTTTTATAGTTATTTAAAGTGATGGCTCACTATAAGATCTTTTGTGGTTTGTACGTAAAGACAATGAGCAAAGTGATAAAAAAAGAATAAAATATAAGTGATAATACTTGGCTTTAGGTTGTCATTTGTTTTATAATGATTGTCAAAGATAGTCAAAGTCAAAAAGGAGGGACGTGGGCATGAAAAATATCTCTGATATCATAGAAGAGCATATAAAAAACATCATCGGAAATGTTGGTGAAATTGAAGTTAAGAGAAGCGAACTTGCGGATAAATTTCAGTGCGTCCCATCTCAAATAAATTATGTATTAAAAACGCGATTTTCTATAGAACATGGATATAGTGTTGAAAGCAAGCGGGGTGGAGGCGGTTATATTCGGATCGTCAAAGTCACGCCGATTACTGAGATGGAACTTATAGATCAGGTGGTTGCATTTATTGATAATCGGATCACGCAAGCGAGGTCTCAGGCTATCATTATTCGGCTTTTTGAAGAAGGGCTTATTACAAAACGAGAAGCTAAGCTTATGATGAGTGCTATTGATCGCTCTGTTCTTGATCTATCTATTCCGCTTCGGGATGAAGTAAGGGCTAATATATTAATGGCAATGCTATACGCTCTAAGGTATAAAAATTAAAAGAGTATTCCAAAGAAGGGAGCTTTGTTTTATGGAATGCCAAGAATGTCATGTCAGGCCAGCGACATTGCACTTTACTAAAATAATCAATGGGCATAAAACAGAGGTTCATCTATGTGAAGAATGTGCAAGAGAAAAAGGGGAAATGATGGCGGGCTCCAACGCATTTTCTATACACAATTTGTTATCTGGCCTGCTTAATTTTGAGGAGCCTATGGGGGCAAATGTTGAAGGTCATGAACATGACCTTTTGCAATGTTCGAAATGTGGGTTGACCTATAATGAATTTACTAAAATTGGGAAATTTGGTTGTGATCAGTGCTACAAAACCTTTGATGAAAAATTAAATCCTATTTTACGAAAAGTTCATAGTGGTAATACTGCACATACCGGAAAGATTCCTCGTCGAATGGGAAAAGACATCAGCGAGCGTAGGAGAATCTTAGACCTTAAGGATCGCTTGCAAGCGCTGGTTGAGAAGGAAGAGTTCGAAGAAGCGGCGAAAACAAGGGATCTCATTCGTGAATTAGAGCGGAGGGGTGATCAATAGTGTCTTCACAACATTTTATTAAGCATGCTGTTAGCCCTTGGATGCAAATCGATGGACCTGATGCAGATATCGTTTTAAGCAGTCGTACGCGTTTAGCGCGCAATTTAAGTGAATTTGCTTTCCCTGTCATAGCCTCGAAGGAGCAAGCTCAAAAAGCCCTGCATTTTATAAAGGAAAAATTAGCAAATGAAAGCTATCATTCCCTTGGCACTTTCGAATGGTTACAGATGGACGAACTACAATCGGTTGAAAAACGTGTACTGGTTGAAAAGCATCTCATTAGTCCTAATTTGGATGAGGAATCAGGCAATGGTGCTGTTCTCATTAATGAAAGTGAATCTGTTAGCATAATGGTTAATGAGGAAGACCATTTGAGAATACAATGCCTATTTCCTGGTTTTCAACTAAATCAAGCGCTCATACTAGCCAATGGTATAGATGATTGGATTGAAAGTAAGTTCAACTATGCTTTTGATGAAAAGCGCGGTTATTTAACAAGCTGTCCGACCAATGTTGGTACAGGACTTAGAGCCTCTGTTATGGTTCACCTTCCGGCATTGATGATTACTCAAAGAATGAACCGCATTGCGCCAGCCATTAATCAATTTGGTTTGGTTGTCCGTGGAATATATGGTGAAGGTAGTGAGGCGCTCGGCAATGTCTTTCAAATATCCAATCAGATTACTTTGGGGAAATCTGAAGAAGATATTGTGGAGGATCTTAGAGGGGTTGTGATGCAGCTTATCCAACAAGAAAAAATTGCTCGGCGCGATCTTGTGAAGGCGTCCAAAATGCAATTAGAAGACAGGATATACAGATCTTACGGTGTGCTTGCACACAGCCGTATCATTCATTCCAAAGAAGCGGCGAAATGTTTATCTGATGTACGTCTAGGCATTGATCTAGGCATTATTTCAGGGCTTCCAAGGACAATACTTAATGAATTGATGATTTTAACTCAACCAGGCTTTTTACAGCATTATTTTAAGGAATCTTTAACGCCAGATGAAAGAGATGTGCGTCGTGCAACTTTAATGAGGGAAAGAATACGGCTAGAGAATAATCAAGATGAGTCACAAGACTAAGGAGGTTGATGAGCATGATGTTTGGAAGATTCACTGAACGTTCACAGAAGGTATTGGCACTTGCTCAGGAAGAGGCAATGCGTTTAGGGCACAATAATGTTGGGACAGAGCATATTTTATTAGGGCTTGTGCGTGAGGGCGAGGGAATTGCAGCAAAAGCATTAAAGGCACTCAATTTAAACCCTGAAAAAATCCAAAAAGAGGTAGAAGAGTTAATTGGAAAAGGGAGTGATACACAACAGCCGCCTCACTATACGCCAAGAGCTAAACGTGTCATTGAGCTTTCCATGGATGAAGCCCGTAAAATCGGGCATTCATATGTTGGGACAGAGCATATTTTATTAGGGCTTATTCGTGAAGGAGAAGGCGTGGCGGCTCGTGTTCTTAATAACTTGGGTGTGAGTTTAAATAAAACGAGACAACAAGTTTTACAATTACTTGGCAGCCATGAAGCCTCCTCCTCACAATCTGGACGCGGAGGCTCAGGAGCGAACACACCTACGCTTGATAGTTTAGCACGCGATCTTACCGCTCAAGCTAAGGAGGGCGGATTGGATCCGGTTATTGGTCGAAGTGGTGAAATTAAACGTGTGATAGAAATTTTAAGCAGAAGAACGAAAAATAACCCTGTTCTTATTGGTGAGCCAGGCGTTGGTAAAACAGCTATTGCGGAAGGCTTAGCTCAGCAAGTGATCAATAATGATGTTCCGGAGATTCTTAGAAATAAACGTGTGATGACTTTGGATATGGGGACGGTTGTTGCTGGTACAAAATACCGTGGTGAATTTGAAGATCGATTGAAAAAAGTAATGGATGAAATCCGACAAGCAGGAAATATTATTTTGTTCATTGACGAATTGCATACGTTAATTGGAGCTGGTGGTGCAGAAGGTGCCATTGATGCTTCTAATATCCTCAAGCCTTCACTTGCTCGTGGTGAACTTCAATGTATTGGGGCAACGACCTTGGATGAGTATCGAAAGTATATTGAGAAGGATGCGGCACTGGAGCGTCGTTTCCAGCCCATTCATGTCAATGAACCAACTGCTGATGAGTCTATTCAAATCTTAAAAGGGTTGCGTGACCGCTATGAAGCACATCATCGCGTGAAAATTACGGATGCAACCATAGAAGCTGCTGTGCATTTATCTGATCGTTACATTTCTGATCGTTTTTTGCCTGATAAAGCCATTGATCTTATTGACGAAGCGGCTTCAAAAGTTCGTTTAAGAGCTTATACCACTCCGCCTAATTTAAAAGAGCTTGAGCAAAATCTAGAAGAGGTCAAAAAAGAAAAAGATGCGGCAGTTCAAAGCCAGGAATTTGAAAAAGCGGCTTCACTCCGCGATTCCGAACAAAAACTGAAAGAACAGCTTGACCAGACACAGCAAGAGTGGAAGAAGAAGCAAGGTCAAGAAAGCACAGAGGTCACTTCAGAAGATATTGCTATGGTCGTAGGGAGCTGGACAGGTATCCCTGTTTCCAAGTTGGAGGAGGAAGAAAGTTCACGTCTGCTCCGCATGGAGGATATTCTTCACAATCGTGTGATTGGGCAGGATGAAGCGGTAAACGTCGTTTCCAAAGCTGTTCGACGAGCGCGAGCAGGGTTAAAGGACCCTAAGCGTCCCATTGGATCATTTATCTTTCTAGGACCAACAGGCGTTGGTAAAACCGAGCTTGCTCGTGCTGTGGCTGAAACATTATTCGGTGAGGAAGATGCGATTATTCGCATCGATATGTCAGAGTACATGGAGAAGCACACAACTTCTCGTTTAGTAGGGTCACCTCCTGGCTACGTCGGTCATGATGAAGGGGGTCAATTGACGGAAAAAGTTCGTCAGAAGCCATACTCGGTTATCTTGCTGGATGAAATCGAGAAGGCGCATCCGGATGTATTCAATATCCTTTTGCAGGTATTGGATGATGGTCGATTGACTGATTCGAAGGGGCGTGTCGTTGATTTTAGAAACACGGCTATTATCATGACATCTAATGTTGGTGCTGAAACGCTTAAGAAAAACAAGCATGTGGGCTTTACGGTGGATGAAAGCTCAGGCTATGATGATATGAAATCCAAGGTTCTTGAAGAATTGAAACGCGCCTTTCGCCCAGAATTCTTAAATCGTATTGATGAAATCATTGTGTTTCATGAATTAGCTAAGGAGCACTTATCACAAATCGTTAAGCTGCTTCTTAATGAATTAAAGGCTAGGATAAAACAACATGATATTGAAGTTGATGTCACAGAAAATGCCGTTGCTAAACTTGTGGAGGAGGGGCATAATCCTGAGTATGGTGCGCGACCATTGAAACGAGCTATTCAACGGCGCATTGAAGATAAGCTTTCAGAAGAATTATTGAAAGGCACTATACAAAAAGGTGATCATGTCACCATTGATTATAAAGATGATCAATTTATTGTTTTAGATAATCAAAACGTTCAGGTAGAGTCATAAAGAAAACATGGTTTTTGTTTACTTTGTTGAGCGCCTTATGCCTCTTCTAGGGAATCGTAGAAACACTGTTTGTTAGCTTGAGCTTGGACTGAGATGCATCAAGTAGAAAGAAAGGCCAGGATTTCCTGGCTTTTCCCATACTTATTGCTTTTTAAGGAGCAGAGATGTTATGGCAAAAACACGCACTGTTTTTTTCTGTCAAGAATGTGGCTATGAAAGCCCCAAATGGATGGGAAAATGTCCTGGATGTCAGCAGTGGAATACCATGGTTGAAGAGAAGGTACATAAAACCGACTATCATAAGGGGAGCATGCCAGTTGGTCGCACAAAAAATACACCGCTACAAATTAATCAGATTGAGCATTCAGGTGAGCGAAGAGTTCAGACGCAAATGGCAGAATTCAATCGTGTTTTAGGTGGAGGTGTGGTTCCGGGGTCGTTGGTTTTAGTCGGTGGTGATCCTGGCATTGGTAAGTCGACCATTTTGCTACAAACCTCCGACCAATTGGCGGATGCTGGAGCTAAGGTGCTCTATGTATCGGGTGAGGAGTCTCTAAAGCAGACAAAAATGCGTGCAGAAAGATTGGGAATTCAATCGGATAATTTATATGTTCTCGCCGAAACGGATATACATGAAGTAGAGAGTCGTCTTGAAGAATTAAACCCTGATTTTCTCATCATTGATTCCATCCAAACGATTTTTAATCGAGAGATTGCTTCTGCACCAGGTAGTGTTTCTCAAGTGAGAGAGTGCACGGGTTTATTGATGCGCATTGCCAAAACCAAGGGAATCGCGACATTTGTTATTGGTCATGTTACGAAGGATGGTGTGATTGCTGGACCACGCATGTTAGAACACATGGTTGATGCAGTGCTTTATTTTGAAGGAGAACGTCATCATACTTATCGCATTCTTCGGGCTGTTAAGAATCGCTTTGGATCAACAAATGAAATAGGGGTTTTTGAAATGAAGGCAATGGGATTAACAGAGGTGGTTAATCCTTCAGAGATCTTTCTTCAAGAACGGACAGAAGGGACAGCAGGATCAGCGGTGGTCGCTGCTTTAGAAGGTACACGTACCGTGTTGGTTGAGATACAGGCTTTGGTGACTCCAACGAGCTTTGGGAATCCAAGAAGAATGGCAACGGGTATTGATTATAATCGCATTTCTTTATTAATGGCTGTTTTAGAAAAGCGGGTCGGATTGCTCCTACAAAATCATGATGCTTATGTCAATGTGGCGGGTGGTGTCCGTTTGGATGAGCCCGCTATCGATCTTTCGGTTGCTTTAAGCATTGCCTCCAGCTTTCGAGATCAGCTAACACCACCAACTGATGTTGTTATTGGTGAAGTGGGTTTGACAGGAGAGGTTCGGCGGGTTTCACGAATTGAACAGCGTGTCCTGGAGGCTCAGAAAATGGGTTTTACAAGAGCTATTATTCCACAGCAGAATATCAGCGGTTGGACATTTCCAAAAGGGATTAAAGTGGTAGGTGTGTCTACGGTTAAAGAAGCTATGGAAACAATGTTAGATGGCACAGCGCGTGAATCAACAAAAATGAGCCATTATTTACCTTAGTGACTGATTAGTGTGCGGAGACGGCTGTCTTTCCATATAGTAAGTCAGATTCTAGAGTGTTATGCTCTACTACGGCTAATTTGATCAGCCGTCTTACACTATGAAGGATAATCATGAAGGCAGTTATAGAAGAATTGAATGGCAATTTTTGTCGAAGTTTTGTTCAAAATTTGTTGATATTTCTTGATTGTTTGTTGGATCTTTAATAGTTAGTATTTATTATGAACAATTCTTTTGGGTTTGTTTAGATTAAATAAAATAAAAACTGTCTTTTGTCATTCATTTAAACCTGCTTATTTTTCAATTTGATTACTAAACATAAGAGAAGACGTTCAAGGTTACATTCTTTTTCAATAAAGATTATTTGGGAATTTGACGTTAATAAGTTTCAAATTTAGGAATCTGTCTATAATGTTTAAAAGGAGGTGACAGAAAATGATGAAACGAATGATTCAATTGTTTTTCATCATTATTGGTGGGACTTTAGGATATGTTTATATACACAAATTGTTGGCACATTTAAGCTTTGGGAGCACTGGTGATTGGCTTACGAACCCTTTTATAGGAGCGGTGGCAGGAGCGGTTATAGTCTTCTTGCTCGCCCAATTATTTATAGACGCATTGGTCAATGCCATCAAGGTTTTTGAGGAGAAGGTTGTCAAAGCACCTATATCAGATGTTTTATTTGGAACATTTGGATTGGTTTTTGGACTTATAGTAGCGTTTCTTGTTCAAGGGGTATTAAATAATTTTAATCTGGTTGTGATTAACACCGTAATCCCTATTTTTATCTATCTTTTCTTAGGTTACTTTGGCTTTCAAATTGGTTTTAAAAAGCGAGATGAGCTCATTAATCTCTTTCCTATTTCGCCGCGAAGTAAGGATAAGAAAAAAGATAATGAGGATGAAGGGGTGTTTAAAAAGCTTAAGATTTTAGATACAAGTGTTATTATTGATGGGCGAATTGCTGATATTTGTCAAACAGGTTTTTTGGAAGGGATTTTGGTTATTCCTAGATTCGTGTTAGAAGAATTACAACATATTGCTGATTCATCTGATGTTTTGAAAAGAAACCGAGGACGGCGCGGTTTGGATATATTAAATAAGGTTCAAAAGGAACTTTCGGTTAAAGTAGAGATTTATGAAGGTAATTTCGAAGATATCGCAGAAGTAGACAGCAAGCTTGTTCAATTAGCAAAGCTCGTTTCTGGTGTTGTTGTAACGAATGATTTTAATTTGAACAAAGTTTGTGAGCTTCAACGTGTAGATGTTCTAAATATTAATGATCTTGCTAATGCAGTGAAGCCAATCGTTCTTCCTGGTGAGGAGCTCAAAATCCAAGTGATTAAAGACGGTAAAGAGCACAATCAAGGGATTGGTTATCTCGATGATGGCACGATGATTGTTGTTGAAGATGGACGCACACAGATTGGTAAAATCATTGATGTCATGGTGACAAGCGTTTTACAAACATCAGCAGGACGGATGATTTTTGCAAAACCGAAACTTTTAGAGCAAGCACTGTAGCTTTTTGTTAAAATGAATAGAGAGAAACACATGATAGAGATGGGAGTCCTTTTCAAGGTGGCTGTCATCTTTTTATTCGATTATGGCAAAAATGTATAGCCTTGTGCTGGAATAGACTTATTTAAAGATTGAGGGAAGAGACGTGGCTGAATATAGTGTGGTGATTCCTGCGGCTGGCAGTGGGACAAGGATGAGAGTAGAGGGTAACAAGCTCTTTTTGCAGTTAGAGGGTAAACCGTTAATCGCCCATACCCTGCGACTATTTCAAGAGGATTCATGGTGTTCAAGTGTGGTGTTGGTAGCTAAGCCAAATGAATTTGAGCAGTTTCGCACCATTATTGAAGAAGAAAAATTGGATAAGGTTCAGACCTTGGTATCTGGGGGTGCAGATCGTCAAACAAGTGTGCACAATGGGCTAAAGGCAATAAAAAATGAGAGGGTTGTCTTAATCCATGATGGTGCCCGCCCGCTTGTCACCGAGGAACTTATCCATCAAGTGGTGGAGGGGGCGGAACAATCGGGGGCAGCTTTACTGGCGGTTCCGTTGAAGGATACCATTAAAAAGGCATATAATAATAAGGTTGTAAAAACGGTGAATCGAGAGCAGCTATGGGCAGCGCAGACACCTCAGGGTTTCAAGTTATCGTTGATTCGCGAGGCCTACGATGAGGCTGAACGCTTAAATTATAAGGCAACAGATGATGCCTCCTTGGTAGAGTGGCGGGGTCAAACAGTAAGTATTGTTAGGGGTCATTATAGAAATATGAAGATTACTACTTCAGAAGATTTGATCATCGCGGAACATTTTATGATGGGGAGAGAAAGCTGACGTGCGAATTGGACAAGGGTTTGATGTACATGCATTTCAAGAAGGGCGTCCTCTGATTATAGGTGGTGAGACTATTCCCTATACGAAGGGTTTAGCTGGTCATTCTGATGCCGATGTTTTACTGCACGCGATTAGTGATGCGTTGTTAGGCGCCATTGGTGAGGGAGATATTGGACATCATTTTCCTGACACTGATCCAGCGTTTAAAGATGCGGATTCGAAAGAGTTGCTTAAGAGAGTATGGGCTTTGATTCTTGATAGGGGCTATAGGCTTGGTAATGTGGATGCGGTCATCATTGCTCAACAGCCGAAAATGGCGCCTCATATTGATAACATGAGACAAATCATTGCGAAATTATTGGGAGCAGAGACGGATCAAATTAATATTAAAGCGACGACTACAGAAAAATTAGGCTTTGTCGGTCGTGAAGAGGGCATCGCTGCCCAAGCTGTCTGCTTGATTGTTTAAGCGATGAGCATGTGATAATATAGAGCAGGGTATTAGGAAGGTCGGTGGAAGGCATTGGGTAAGAAAGTGAGAGTGCGTTATGCGCCTAGTCCAACTGGACATCTACATATAGGCAATGCACGAACGGCTCTGTTCAATTATTTATTTGCCCGTCATTTTAACGGAGATTTTATTATTCGTGTAGAAGATACGGATATAAATAGAAATGTTGAAGGTGGGGAACAAAGTCAGCTTAAGTATTTGAAATGGCTGGGGCTTGATTGGGATGAAAGTGTTGATGTTGGTGGAGACTATGGTCCCTATAAACAAACTGAGCGTTTGGATATATATGAGAAATATTGGACAGAATTATTGAAAAGAAATCTTGCTTATAAATGTTATTGTACAGAAGAGGAACTTGAACAGGAGCGTGAAGAGCAGTTAGCAAGAGGGGAAGCGCCAAAATATTCTGGTCGGTGTGCTAATCTTACAAAAGCTGAACAAGAGCAATTTGAAGCAGAAGGTCGCAAACCGAGCTTGCGCTTTAGAGTTCCACAAGGCAGGACCTATTCCTTTAAAGATATTGTGAAGGGTAATGTTTCCTTTGATTCCAACGGTATTGGTGATTTTGTCATCGTGAAAAAAAATGGTATACCAACATATAATTTTGCTGTTGCTGTCGATGATCATTTGATGGAAATCAGTCACGTTTTGCGCGGTGAGGAGCATATATCTAATACACCAAAGCAGATGATGATTTATGAAAGCTTTGGCTGGGAGGTACCTACATTTGCTCATATGACGTTGATTGTTGGTGAAAATCGCAAGAAATTAAGCAAGCGTGATGAATCAGTTGTTCAATTTATATCACAATATGATGAATTGGGATACCTTCCCGAGGCGTTGTTCAACTTTATTACATTGCTAGGCTGGTCTCCTACCGGTGAAGATGAGTTATTTGATCGCGAGACTTTTATTAAACTATTTGATCCGGGTCGCTTGAGCACCTCTCCTGCTCTTTTTGATACGAAGAAATTGGCATGGATGAATAATCAATACATTAAAAAGGAAAGTTTTGATAGAGTGGTGGAATTGGCGTTGCCACAGCTTGTTCAAGCTGGGAAGCTTCCAAAGGATATGAACGCCCAACAACGTGCTTGGGCTGAAGATTTAATTTCCCTTTATCAAGAACAGTTACAATATGGCGCTGAGATTGTTGAGTTAACAGAGTTGTTTTTTGTTAAGCAAATTAATTATAATGGAGAAGCAACCGAAATTCTTAGTGGAGAGCATGTTCCAGAGGTGCTAGCCACCTTCCGTCAGTTGTTGTTGGAAGCAGAGAATTGGGAAGAAGCAACCATTAAGGCTAAGATTAAAGAAGTTCAGAAGAAAACAGGGCAAAAGGGAAAAAATCTTTTCATGCCTATTCGTGTTGCTACAACTGGTGTGACTCACGGACCAGAACTGCCAAAATCCATCGCTCTTTTAGGGAAAGAGATCATTCTGGAGCGTTTGAATAATGTGTTAAAATAAAGTCATCACTATAATTATATAGGACGATCGTTGATGAGGAGAAGTAAAGGTGGGACGTTCTTTACAGAGAGAATTACGTGGCTGAGAGTAATTCAGAAGGACCACTTGGAAATGCACCTCTGAGTCTCTTATCGAAATAGAATTCAAGTAGATAAGAGCGGTTTATCAGCCGTTATATGATTAAGCCGAGGATAATTTATTTTTTATTCTAAGCAGAGTGGAACCGCGTGAACCAGCGTCTCTGTGTCTATGACATAGGGGCGTTTTTGTTGTTGATTCAGAGTCATTTCATGCGCTGTTGTGTTGTTATTTATCCATGAGGAGGTGATGTCGCACATGTTCAAGCGTTTGCGCGAGGATATAGCAGTCGTTTTTGATCAGGATCCCGCCTCCCGTCATTCGTTAGAAGTTATATTGACTTATTCTGGATTACATGCCATTTGGGGTCATCGTTTAGCACACTGGTTTTATAATCATAAAGCATTCTTGATTGCCAGGGTCATCTCGCAAATTATTCGATTTCTGACGGGGATTGAAATACATCCAGGAGCGCAGATTGGTCGTCGTTTCTTCATAGATCATGGAATAGGAGTCGTCATTGGAGAAACCTGTGAAATTGGTGATGATGTCACGTTATTTCAAGGGGTTACTCTTGGCGGTACAGGAAAAGAAAAAGGTAAGCGACATCCGACATTAGGAGATAATGTTCTTGTTGCCTCGGGAGCGCAGATTTTAGGGTCTGTAACGGTAGGAAATAATGTGAAGGTGGGCGCTGGTTCTGTGGTGCTAAGGGATATTCCAGAAAATTCAACAGTGGTAGGGGTTCCAGGACAGATTGTCCGGCAAAATGGTATGAGGATCAGAAAGGATTTGGATCATGTAAAATTACCGGACCCTACGAATGAAAATATTCTTCAAATGAAAGAAGAAATCAAGCAATTAAAACAAAAATTTGAGCAATTAAAGGAAGGACGTGAAGTCAGTGACATTGAAAATTTATAATTCACTTACTCGAAAAAAAGAGATATTTAAGCCCCTTGAAAAGGGCAAGGTTAAGATGTATGTCTGTGGTCCGACGGTTTATAATTATATTCACATAGGAAATGCCCGTCCTGCTGTGGCGTTTGATACGGTGCGCAATTACCTTGAATATAAGGGTTATGATGTGCTGTATGTCTCTAATTTTACAGATGTTGATGATAAGCTGATTAATGCATCAAAAGATCGCGGTGAAAGTGTCTTAGAGATTGCAGACCGCTTCATCGGAGCTTATAAAGAGGATGTTCATGCTCTTCACGTTAGGGAAGCTGATATTCATCCGAGGGCAACGGAAACGATGGATGAAATCATCCAGTTTATTAAACGTCTGGTTGAAAAAGGTTATGCTTATGAATCAGCTGGTGATGTTTATTTTCGAACAAAACGTTTTAAGGATTATGGAAAGCTTTCTCAGCAATCTACCGATGATCTTAAGGTGGGTGCTCGCATAGATATTGGTGAGAATAAGGACGATCCCTTGGATTTTACCCTTTGGAAGGCGGCAAAGCCTGATGAGATCAAATGGGCGAGTCCTTGGGGAGATGGACGACCTGGCTGGCATATTGAATGCTCAGCTATGGTTGAAAAATATCTAGGGAATACTATAGATATTCATGCTGGGGGTCAAGATCTTTCATTCCCACATCATGAAAATGAAATCGCGCAATCAGAAGCTTTACACGATGAAACGATGGCTAATTATTGGATGCATAATGGATATATAAAGATCAACAACGAAAAAATGTCGAAGTCACTCGGCAATGTGATTTTAGTTCATGATTTGGTTCGTCAGTATGATCCCAATGTTATACGTTTTTATATTCAGTCAGTTCACTATCGTCATCCCATTGACTTTAGTGATGATTTGCTTAGAGGTGCTGAGCAATCTTTGGGTCGCTTGCGCACAACTTATGACAATCTTTTGCATCGTCTAGAGACGAGTGCGGATCTGTTAGACGGGGAAATAACAGATGCTTACCAGGAAAAACTCACTGTGTTGAAAGAGCGGTTTATAGCAGGAATGGATGACGATTTCAATACAGCAAATGCTATTTCCGTGTTGTTTGATGCGGCTAAGGAAGCAAATAAGGTTTTGCGGGTCAATAATTCTTCAAGAGATCTTTTGCAACGTTTTATTGCGCTATTTGATGAACTCACAGGTGTGTTAGGATTCGAGATAAAGCCAGCGCAAACCGTCTTGTTAGATAAAGAAATTGAACAATTGGTTGAACAGAGAGAAATGGCGAGAAAAAATCGTGATTTCCAAACAGCGGATAGCATCCGCGATGCGTTGACGAAAAAAGGAATTGTTCTGGAGGATACACCTCAAGGTGTACGCTATGTACGCCAGAAAAGAGCGCTTATGAATGAGTAAAGCAAAGGAAGATGTGAACCAAATCAACAGTTTGGCGTTGGCGTATATGGGCGATGCGGTGATTGAGCTCCATGTGCGCCGCTATCTTATTACTCAGGGATATGCGAAGCCCAAACAGCTACATGGACACGCGGTTAACTATGTGTCCGCGAAAGCCCAGACGGCATTTTTATTTTATTTGATTCATCATCACATGCTTACTGAGAAAGAAGAACAAGTGATTAAGCGTGGTAGAAATGCTAAATCTTATACAAAACCGAAACATACTGATGTGCAAACGTATCGCTATAGTACGGCCTTTGAAGCCTTGATCGGTCACCTCTATTTTTTGGATCAATCGGATAGGATTCAATTTTTTATGGATGCTATGTGTCAGTTTCACGAAGAAGAGGGGAGGGGTAAATCATAGAAAGATCAACGAGTGAGTTTATTATCGGGAGACATCCTGTCATAGAAGCGTTAATGCATGGTCGTGAAATTAATAAAATTTGGATCAATGAAAGTGGCAAGGGATTTGATTCTAAGGTGCTTCAAACAATAAAAGAACGTAAAATTAACTTTCAATTTGTTCCAAAGCAAAAGCTGGATCAATTAGTTGGTACGAGCTCACATCAGGGTATTGTAGCCTCTGTGGCTGCCCATCAGTATGCTAGCATTGACACATTGTTTGAAAGTGCTGAGGCTCATGAGGAATTTCCCTTTTTTATATTATTGGATGGATTAGAAGATCCGCACAACTTAGGGTCTATACTGAGAACAGCTGATGCGGTGGGAGCGCATGGGGTAATTATACCGAAAAATCGGGCTGTAGGTTTGACATCGGCGGTGGCCAAAGCCTCTACGGGTGCCATAGAGCATGTTCCAGTTGTGCGCGTGACGAATCTCGCCCGCACAATGGACGAATTGAAAGAGCGGGGGATATGGTTTGTCGGCACGGCTGCTGAGGCAAAGCAAGATTTTAAACAAATGACCACAAGTGTCCCCTTGTGTGCGGTTATTGGCAATGAAGGAAGAGGTATTTCACGGCTTGTTCGTGATAAATGTGATTATTTGGTGAGTATTCCTATGCGTGGTCATGTGACCTCTTTGAATGCGTCCGTTGCTTCAGCGTTGTTGATGTATGAAATTTTTCACCAACGGCATTTTGCAGGAGAAAATTAATCATGGATGTTCTCTTAGTAGATGGTTATAACATTATTGGTGCTTGGCCGGAACTTCGAGCTTTAAAACAAAATGATTTTGCTGCAGCACGGGAACGATTGATTGACAAAATGTCAGAATATAAGGCTTATACAGGAATGCGTGTTATCGTCGTGTTTGATGCTCATTTTGTGTCAGGAATAGAGACAAGGATGGCGCAATATCAAGTGGAAGTCATTTACACGAAGGAAAAGGAAACGGCGGATGAGAGAATTGAGAAACTCGTTTCTATTTTGAAGAATATTAAAACGCAAATCTATGTTGCAACGTCAGATTATACGGAACAATGGACCATCTTTTCTCAAGGGGCGCTGCGGAAATCGGCGCGAGAGCTTTATAATGAAATGCAACATATTGATCGACAAATTACAGCAAAGGTTGAGCAGCAGCAACAAAAAAAGAAAAGATCGACAATCTCCTTAAGTGAAGAAATTATAAAGCAGTTTGAGAAATGGCGACGTGGTCAATAATTTGTTGACGATTCAAAATATTTTGTTGTAAAATAATTGGTATACTAGGCTTGTCTACGCTCGGGGGGATTTTTGTGAGTTTGAAAATAGAAGCTAACGAGATCAAGTATAGAGCGATGGAAGATGATGGTGTAGTTAAGTGTGTTCAAAAAGGGGATATACAAGCCCTCGAATATATGATTTATAAATATAAAAATTTTGTCCGTGCTAAGGCTAAATCCTACTTTTTGATCGGTGCAGATCGAGAAGATGTGATTCAGGAAGGGATGATAGGTCTTTATAAAGCGATCCGTGATTACAAAGGGGATAAGCTATCAACGTTTAGAGCTTTTGCTGAGCTTTGCATCACACGTCAAATGATCACCGCTGTTAAGACAGCCACTCGTCAAAAACATATACCTCTCAATTCCTATGTATCTTTGGATAAGCCTATTTTTGATGAAGAGTCAGATCGAACGTTGCTGGACGTCATATGTGGTTCAAGAGGAACCGATCCCGTGGAATTGATTATCAATAGAGAAAAGCACGATGATATAGAAGGAAAAATGTCTGAAATTTTAAGTGAATTAGAACGCAAAGTGCTGATGCTCTATTTAGATGGAAGATCCTATCAGGAAATTTCTGTGGATTTAAAACGACATGTTAAGTCGATTGACAATGCGCTACAGAGGGTCAAAAGAAAGCTTGAGCGCTATTTGGAATTGAAAGAGATAAGCCTGTAAAAATTTGAGGAGAAGACGAGGTGCGTTGACAGTCTTCACGTTGCTGTGATAAAGTTTAACAAGCTATTATCGGTTTATTTATCTAGAAAAGGTGCCTGTGCCGAGAAGAATAATTTTAGTTTGTGAGGTTTGCAGGCAATTATACAATGATGAAGCATAGGCAAAAGTAGTCAGAGTGTATAGAGATTAAGAATTTTTGTGGACGTTGAAATAAACATATCATCCATTCAGGAGTAAAATAGTTTGCAGTAGTGTGGATGTTGGAGGGCATGGGTTATGGCAGGGGTTTTAAAGAGATCAACCCAATTTTTTCGGGATGTTTTTAATGAATTAAGGAAGGTAAAATGGCCTACGCGTAGGGAATTGGTGAGTTATACTGCCATGGTTCTGATCACCGTTGTCATTTTAGCGATTTTCTTTGGTTTAGTAGACATGGGTGTGTCTAAAATCCTAGATTTAATTACACATTAGCCGCCATGCCAAATAGCGATGAGTATTTGGCATTTTGTAATGATTGATAGGGTTAGGGAATAAGGTATTTAAGGAAAGGGTTTTTTTGTTTATGGAAAAATGTTGGTATGTTGTCCACTCCTATTCGGGATATGAAAATAAGGTTAAAACAAATCTCGAAAAGCGCGTTGAATCAATGGGTATGAACGACAAAATTTTTCGTATTCTCGTTCCTATGGAAGAAGAAACAGCAATGAAGAATGGTCAGAAGAAAACGACAATGAAGAAAACATTTCCAGGCTATGTCCTAGTGGAGATGGATATGACGGATGATTCGTGGTACGTTGTTCGTAACACGCCTGGCGTAACTGGATTTGTGGGTTCTGCTGGTGCAGGATCTAAGCCTACGCCGCTTTTGACGGAAGAAGCAGATGCTATATTGAAGCAAATGGGTCTGACAGAAAAGAAAACTGCAGTTGGTTTTGAGATTAAAGAGCAGGTTAAGGTTAAAGAAGGACCATTTGCAGACTTTGTTGGAACCATTGAAAATATTGACCTCGAAAAAGAAAAAATTTGGGTGAATGTTAACATGTTTGGACGTGAAACACCGGTTGAACTGGGTTTTGATCAAATAGAAAAATTCTGAGAAGTCTCTTGCGTTATTGCTGATAAAATTGTATAATTTTTATGTTTGTGACAATGCCTTCATCAACTTGAGGGGATTGTTGTATTTCATATAGCGTACTCCATATAGTATACGGGGTATCCTAATAGGCAGGCGAGAAAGAGTGGGAGGAGATAACTCCGTACCACATCACGGACTAAGGAGGTGTGTTTCGTGGCAAAAAAAGTCATTAAAGTTGTAAAGTTACAAATTCCTGCAGGAAAAGCTAATCCAGCACCGCCGGTAGGACCAGCGCTTGGTCAAGCAGGCATTAATATCATGGGATTTTGCAAAGAGTTTAATGCTCAAACATCAGATCAAGCGGGTATGATTATCCCAGCTGAAATTTCAGTATTTGAAGATCGTTCATTTACTTTTATTACAAAAACGCCACCGGCTGCTGTGCTTCTTAAAAAAGAAGCGGGTATTGAATCCGGTTCGGGAGAGCCGAATCGCAACAAGGTTGCTAGTGTCAAGCGTGATAAAGTGCGTGCGATTGCTGAACTTAAAATGCCCGATCTTAATGCGTCTGATGTTGAATCAGCTATGCGTATGGTTGAAGGTACGGCGAGAAGCATGGGTATTGACATTGAAGACTAATACATGTTGTTGGGTTGTGGGTTTGAAGCTCACAATCGTTCTTTAAGGTGGGAGGTCAAGCCGTTATTACCACAAAAGGAGGAAGCTATAATGGCTAATAAGGGTAAACGTTATATTGAGGCATCTAAAAAAATAGATCGCCAAACGACTTATAGTATTGAAAAAGCAATTCAGTTAGTAAAAGAAACAGCTACTGCTAAGTTTGATGAATCGATTGATGTTGCTGTCCGTCTAGGTATAGATACACGTAAAAACGATCAACAAGTTCGTGGAGCGGTTGTCTTGCCACATGGGACGGGTAAAAGCCAACGCGTGCTGGTTCTTGCAAAAGGTGAAAAGATAAAAGAAGCTGAAGAAGCAGGCGCTGATTATGTTGGAGAAGCAGAGTATATCAATCGCATTAATCAAGGCTGGTTTGATTTTGATGTCATCGTTGCAACGCCAGATATGATGCCTGAGGTTGGTAAGCTCGGTCGTGTATTGGGCCCTAAAGGACTTATGCCTAACCCGAAAACGGGTACAGTGACGATGGATGTTGCTAAAGCTGTGAACGAAATCAAGGCGGGGAAAGTTGAGTATCGCGCACATAAAGATGGTAATGTTCATGCGCCGATTGGTAAAGTATCCTTTGGAGAAAAGGAGCTTTTGGAAAATTTCTCTACTATCATGGCTGCTATTATCAAAGCAAAGCCTTCAGCATCTAAGGGTGTCTATGTGAAAAACATCGCCATTTCATCAACGATGGGATTGGGCTTGAAGGTAGCTACACCATCTAATTAAAAAAGCTTGACAACTAAGCGTGTTATCCAGTATGGTGAGTACTGGTCAAATAATATATGGAACAGCCATAGACAGCAGGTGTGAGAATTCACTTAAATTCCTGCCGAGGTGAAGATTGATCGTCTGGTTAGTGTTTTATGTCCGGATTAATGCGCCTTTATGTCTATGACATGAAGGCGCTTTGTATTGCTTCAGCCAGCATGTTCCGATTAGGAGGTGGAAGTGTGAGCGCAATAATCGAAAAGAAACAGCAAGTTGTACAGGAAATTTCCGAAAAGCTTAAAAATAGCATTTCGACCATCGTTGTAGATTACCGTGGGCTTAACGCTGATGAAGTGACGGAACTTCGTAAACAGTTGCGTGGAGCTAACATTGAACTCAAGGTTTATAAAAACACAATGCTTCGTCGTGCGACTGCTGAAACGGAATTAACAGATTTGGATGAGTACCTTGTTGGACCAACTGCCGTTGCTTTTAGCAAAGAAGATGTCGTTGAACCGGCTAAAATCCTTCATTCATTTGCAAAAGAGCACGAGGATTTGGAAATTAAAACCGGCGTTGTGGAAGGTTCGGTTGCGAGTGTTGACCAAATCAAAGCATTGGCGGAATTGCCATCTCGTGATGGATTGATTTCTATGTTACTGAGCGTGCTTCAGGCTCCGATTCGCAATTTGGCATTGGCTACAAAAGCTGTTGCTGAACAAAAAGAAGAACAAGGTGCTTAACCTGTCTCATTTATATGAAATTAAAAATTTAAGGAGGATCTAATAATGAGCAAAGAAGAAATCATTAGTTCAATAAAAGAAATGTCAGTACTGGAGATCAACGATTTAGTTAAAGCCATTGAAGAAGAATTTGGTGTGACGGCGGCGGCTCCAGTAGCTGTTCAGGGTGGAGCAGGTGCTGCTGGTGGTGCTGAAGAAAAGAGCGAATTTGATGTCGTTCTTGCCGAAGCTGGTAGTTCGAAAATCAAGGTCATCAAAGTGGTTCGTGAAATCACAGGACTTGGTTTGAAAGACGCGAAAGAGCTTGTTGATAATGCCCCAAAGTCGCTTAAAGAAGGCGTTGCTAAAGAAGAAGCAGAGGAAATGAAAGGCAAGCTCGAAGAAGTTGGCGCAACCATTGAATTAAAGTAGTAGTTAATCAAAGCCCGCTTTTTGCGGGTTTTTTTCACTAAAAAACCATGTTTGATGCAAATGCTATTGTTTAACCTGAATTTTTTTATTTTGCTTCATTGGGGGGATAACATGAGTGATCACTATTACTCCGCAAATCCGAACTCAGAAAGTCAACCCAAGCAGTTTCAAACAAAGCTCAGGGATGAAACATTTATCTTTAAAAGTGATAGAGGTGTTTTTTCCAAGGATGAAGTAGATTTTGGATCACGTCTACTTATCGAAACACTAGAGGCTCCTGAAATCACAGGATCGGTTCTGGATGTTGGGTGCGGTTACGGAGCGATTGGGATAACCTTTGCGCGTATGTGGCGGGATCGCCATGTTACCTTAATCGATGTTAATGAAAGAGCGGTTGGTTTAGCCCGAGAAAATTGTCGGTTGAATCATGTGAATGCTAGCGTGTTACAAAGTGATATTTACGATAACTTAGCCGAGAGCAATTATGCACTTATTGTGACAAACCCTCCTATTCGCGCTGGGAAAAGGGTTATTTTTGATATTTTTGTAGGAGCTAAACATCGTTTGCTTAAGGGCGGCGAGCTTTGGGTTGTTATTCAGAAGAAGCAAGGTGCGCTTTCCACATTGGATAAATTAAGGATATTTTTTGATGAGGTGGAAGTGGTGACCAAGAAAAAAGGGTATTTTATTATAAAAGCAAAAAATGTTTGACGTGTCTATGTGATTGTGATAATATAACTAAATGCCAATCTATCTAAAAATAATTGTGTTTATTTTTTAGATAGTTGGAAAAAATACTTGAAAATATGTTAATTAACGGGAAACTTTTGTTTGCCGGTTTTCAATATGTGTGCATTGATGAGGGGTGAATTAGTTGACAGGTCAACTCGTAAAATACGGACGCCACCGCCAGCGTAGGAGCTATGCTCGAATTAAGGAAGTTGTGGAGCTCCCCGATCTTATTGAAATTCAAACATCGTCATATCAAGAATTTCTTGATGAGGGCATTCGTGAAATGTTTCAAGACATTTCACCGGTTGAAGATTTTAACGGAAACCTTATGCTGGAAATTGTCGACTATAGTTTGGGTGATGCGAAGTACAGCGTAGATGAGTCAAAGGCGCGCGATGTTACCTATGCGGCACCTTTGCGTGTGAAAGTTCGACTCATTAATAAAGAGACGGGTGAAGTCAAAGAGCAAGAGGTTTTTATGGGTGATTCCCCACTGATGACTGAAACAGGTACCTTTATTATTAATGGTGCTGAGCGTGTCATTGTTTCACAGCTTGTGAGATCTCCAGGCGTATACTTCAATCCGAAATTTGACAAAAACGGTAAAAAAGGTTATACCGCAACTGTTATTCCAAACCGTGGTGCCTGGTTAGAATTTGAAACGGATGTAAAGGATGTTGTTTATGTTCGTATAGACCGTACCAGAAAATTACCGATAACAGTGTTGTTAAGGGCATTAGGGTTTGGTTCTGATCAAGAAATCATTGATTTGATTGGCGAAGATAAGTATTTGAAAAATACTCTCGAAAAGGACAATACGGATGGAACAGATAAAGCCTTAACAGAAATTTATGAACGGCTTCGTCCAGGAGAGCCTCCAACAGTGGACAATGCAAAAAGTCTGCTAGAAACGCGATTCTTTCAGCCGAAAAGATATGACCTTGCTTCTGTAGGACGTTACAAAATTAATAAAAAGCTTCATATAAAAAATCGTCTATTTAACCAAAAATTGGCTGAAAAGCTTGTCGATCCTGAAACAGGAGAAGTGCTTGCTGAAAAAGGTACGCTGCTTGATCGTCGTACGCTTGATCGGTTATTACCTGTAATAGAAACTAGGCTGGGGTTTGATCAATATACCCCTGAGAGCGGAGTGATTGAGGGTCAAACGATTACCCTTCAATCTATTAGCATTTTTGCTCCTGATGATGAAAATGGTGAGAATGTCTTAAAGATCATTGGCAACGGTGGTGTTTTGAGTGAGACAAAGCATATCACACCATCTGATATTATTGCTGCTGTGAGTTATTTTTTTAGTCTGTTGCATAATGTGGGAGATACGGATGATATTGATCATCTGGGAAATCGTCGATTAAGATCAGTTGGTGAATTGTTGCAAAATCAGTTCAGAATTGGTCTGTCGCGTATGGAGCGTGTCATCCGCGAAAGGATGTCCATTCAGGATATAAATTCCATCACACCGCAGGCATTGATCAATATTCGTCCTGTTACTGCTGCTACTAAAGAATTTTTTGGAAGTTCACAGCTTTCTCAGTTTATGGATCAAACGAATCCTTTATCTGAACTAACGCATAAACGTCGTTTATCTGCTTTAGGTCCAGGTGGTCTTACACGTGAGCGGGCAGGCTTTGAAGTGCGCGATGTTCACCATTCACATTATGGTCGTATGTGTCCGATTGAAACACCAGAAGGCCCTAACATTGGATTGATCAATTCTCTATCATCCTTTGCTAAAATTAATAAATTTGGGTTCATAGAAACACCTTATCGAAGAGTCGATCCTGAGACTGGTAAAGTGACGAGTTATATAGATTATTTGACGGCGGATGAGGAAGATAATTACGTTGTTGCTCAAGCGAATGTAGAGCTTGATGAGAGTGGGGCCTTTGTCGAGGATTCTATCATCGCGCGTTTTCGTGGTGAGAACATTGTGGCTCCTAGGGATCGTATCGATTATATGGATGTGTCACCAAAGCAGGGAGTTTCTATTGCGACAGCCTGTATTCCTTTCTTGGAAAATGATGATTCTAACCGAGCTTTGATGGGTGCAAATATGCAGCGGCAAGCTGTTCCGTTATTACAGCCTGAGGCTCCAATTGTTGGGACAGGCATGGAGTATGTCTCAGCAAAGGATTCAGGAGCTGCTGTTCGTGCTAGGTGTCAAGGTAGAGTGGAATATGTGGCCTCAAACACCATTCGTGTGCGTACCATTGAGGAAGTTGATGGTAAAGAAGTCGAAGGCGATGTCATCTCATATAAGCTTTTGAAATACGAGCGTTCTAATCAAGGCACTTGTAATAACCAGTGTCCGATCGTCTCGGTAGGAGATCGTGTGGTTAAGGGTGAAATTCTTGCTGATGGTCCTTCTATGGAGAAAGGTGAGCTTGCGCTTGGTCGTAACGCGCTTGTCGCATTCATGACGTGGGATGGTTATAATTATGAAGATGCGATTATTATGAGTGAACGTCTTGTTAAGGAGGATGTTTATACCTCTATTCACATTGAGGAATATGAATCGGAGTCTCGTGATACGAAGCTAGGACCTGAAGAAATTACAAGAGATATTCCTAATGTTGGTGAGGATGCTTTGAAAAACCTGGATAGTCGGGGTATTATTCGCATTGGTGCCGAGGTTAAAGATGGGGATATTCTTGTTGGTAAAGTTACTCCCAAAGGAGTGACCGAACTGTCTGCTGAAGAACGTCTTTTGCATGCTATTTTCGGAGAAAAGGCACGCGATGTGCGTGATACGTCTTTACGTGTTCCTCATGGAGGCGACGGTATTGTTCACGATGTGAAGATATTCAATCGTGAAGATGGGGATGAGCTTCCACCGGGAGTTAATCAGCTTGTTCGTGTCTTCATCGTTCAAAAAAGAAAGATTCATGAAGGCGATAAGATGGCAGGTCGTCACGGTAATAAAGGTGTTATATCTAAAATATTACCTGAGGAAGATATGCCATTTATGCCAGACGGAACACCTGTTGATATCATGCTTAATCCCTTGGGTGTACCATCGCGTATGAATATTGGTCAAGTTTTTGAATTGCATTTAGGGATGGCAGCTAGACAACTAGGTATTCATGTAGCAACACCTGTTTTTGATGGGGCACGTGAGGAAGACGTTTGGGAAACCCTTGAAGAAGCTGGGCTTCCTAGAGATGGAAAGACGATTCTTTATGATGGGCGAACAGGAGAGCCATTTGATAATCGCATATCCGTTGGTGTCTTGTACATGATTAAGCTTTCGCACATGGTCGATGATAAATTACATGCGAGGTCTACAGGTCCTTATTCGTTGGTTACTCAACAGCCGTTGGGGGGTAAGGCTCAGTTTGGTGGTCAAAGATTTGGTGAAATGGAAGTTTGGGCACTTGAGGCTTACGGTGCTTCTCATACCCTTCAGGAAATTTTAACCGTGAAATCTGATGATGTTGTTGGACGTGTAAAAACCTATGAAGCCATTGTTAAAGGTGAAAGTGTACCAGAAGCAGGAGTTCCTGAATCGTTTAAGGTATTGATGAAGGAATTACAAAGCTTGGGTATGGATGTCAAAGTTTTATCAAGTGATGAAAAAGAGATTGAAATTCGTGAGCTTGATGACGAAGATGAAACAACCAGTGAAAATCTAAATGTCAATGCTTGATAGGAAATTCAACAATAATCTAGGAATATGAGGGAGGGCTCCCCTTTGTTGGATGTCAATACATTTGAGTTTATGAAAATAAACCTTGCTTCTCCTAATACAATTCGTTCATGGTCACGTGGAGAGGTAAAAAAACCTGAGACAATAAACTATCGGACTTTAAAGCCCGAGAAGGATGGGCTTTTCTGTGAAAGAATTTTTGGTCCACAAAAAGACTGGGAATGTCACTGTGGTAAATACAAGCGTATTCGCTATAAAGGCGTAGTGTGTGATCGTTGTGGTGTGGAAGTGACACGAGCAAAAGTGAGAAGAGAACGCATGGGGCATATTGAATTGGCTGCTCCTGTTTCTCATATTTGGTATTTCAAAGGAATTCCAAGCCGGATGGGTCTTTTGCTGGACATGTCTCCTAGGGCATTAGAAGAAGTTATTTACTTTGCTTCCTATGTTGTCATTGAAACAGGTGACACGCCGCTTGAAAAGAAGCAATTGATCTCTGAGAAGGAATACAGAAATTATCGTGAGAAATATGGTTCTTCATTTAAGGCAGGAATGGGTGCAGAATCCATTAAAAAATTGCTTCAAGATATCGATTTAGAAAAAGAAGCGCAATTGTTGAGAGAAGAATTAACTACAGCACAAGGGCAAAGACGTACTCGTGCGATTAAACGCTTGGAAGTCATTGAAGCTTTCCGCCATTCTGATAATGAGCCATCATGGATGATCTTAGAGGTATTGCCAATTATTCCACCGGAGTTAAGACCGATGGTTCAACTTGATGGTGGTCGTTTTGCAACGAGTGATTTGAACGATCTATATCGTCGGGTCATCAATAGAAACAATCGACTTAAAAGACTTTTGGATCTTGGTGCACCGAATATTATCGTACAAAATGAAAAACGCATGCTCCAAGAAGCAGTAGATGGATTGATTGATAATGGTCGCCGTGGACGCCCGGTAACAGGTCCTGGTAATCGTCCTTTGAAATCTCTTTCACATATGCTTAAAGGTAAACAAGGGCGTTTTCGTCAGAATCTTCTTGGTAAACGTGTTGACTATTCAGGACGTTCCGTTATTGTTGTTGGACCGAATCTTGGCATGTACCAATGCGGTCTTCCAAAGGAAATGGCGATTGAGCTCTTTAAACCTTTTGTTATGAAGGAACTCGTTAGTCAAGGCATCGCTCATAATATCAAGAGCGCAAAACGAAAAGTTGAAAAGGTTCATCCGGATGTTTGGGATGTTTTGGAAGAGGTTATTAAGGAGCATCCAGTATTGCTTAATAGGGCGCCAACCTTGCACAGATTAGGTATCCAAGCGTTTGAACCAATCCTTGTTGAAGGGCGAGCTATTCGTTTGCATCCGCTCGTTTGTACAGCTTACAATGCTGATTTTGACGGGGACCAGATGGCTGTTCACGTTCCTCTATCAGAGGAAGCGCAAGCTGAAGCTCGTTTGCTTATGCTTGCTGCTCAAAATATTCTTAATCCTAAGGATGGCAAGCCTGTTGTTACGCCTTCTCAAGATATGGTTTTGGGTAACTACTACCTCACCATTGAAAGAAAAGATGCGGTGGGTGAAGGTAGGGTCTTTAAAAATACCGATGAAGCTTTGATTGCTTACGATAATGGTTATGTGCATTTGCATTCACGCATTGCTGTTCCGGCAAAAGTGTTGAATAATCCTTCGTTTACAGAAGAGCAAAATGATCAATATTTAATCACGACTGTCGGTAAGTTAGTATTCAATCGAATTTTACCAAAATCCTTTCCATATATGAATGAGCCCACAACCTATAACTTGGAGATTGCTACACCAGAAAAATATTTTGTTTCAAGGGGAACGGATATTAAAAAGGAAATTGCAAGTCGTGAGGAAGTCTCTCCATTTAAAAAGGGAATTTTGGGAGATATTATCGCTGAGGTTTTCAAACGATTTAAGATTACTGAAACCTCAAAAATGTTGGATCGTATGAAAGCGTTGGGCTTTGTTTATTCCACAAAGGCTGGTATAACGATTGGTGTTGCGGATGTCGTTGTTTTACCAGATAAGCAAGAAATCTTAGATCAAGCTGAAGAACAGGTTTCCAAGGTGATGAAACAGTTCGATCGTGGTCTGATCACGGAAGAAGAGCGCTATGAGCGCACCATTTCGATTTGGAGCAGTGCTAAGGATACCATTCAGGAAAAACTCGCGGGTTCATTGGATAAGAGCAATCCAATCTTTATGATGGCTGATTCGGGTGCTCGTGGTAATGCTTCTAACTTTACGCAGTTGGCTGGTATGCGTGGATTGATGGCCAACCCATCTGGACGTATTATTGAACTGCCAATTCGCTCAAGCTTCCGAGAAGGGCTTTCCGTTTCTGAATACTTTATTTCCACGCATGGTGCGCGTAAGGGACTTGCCGATACAGCGCTTAAAACGGCTGATTCAGGATATCTTACAAGACGTCTTGTGGATGTTGCTCAGGATGTCATTGTTCGTGAAGATGATTGTGGTACAGATCGTGGACTTTTAGTTAGAGCAATTAAAGAAGGTAATGAAGAGATTGAGAGCTTATACGATCGCTTAGTAGGGCGTACAAGTAATCAAAATATCTACCACCCAGAGACGAATGAATTGCTTGTTGCCAAAGGTAGTGTCATTACTGAAGATCAAGCTAGATTTATAACCGAAGTTGGTATTACAGAAGTTAATATTCGCTCTGTTTTCATGTGTGATACTTCGCATGGTGTATGTAAAAAATGTTATGGTCGTAACCTTGCTGCAGGTTCAGAGGTAGAGGTTGGAGAAGCTGTCGGTATTATTGCGGCACAATCCATTGGTGAGCCAGGAACTCAGTTAACCATGAGAACTTTCCATACAGGTGGTGTGGCCGGTGATGATATCACACAGGGGCTTCCAAGGATTCAAGAGCTTTTTGAAGCGCGTAATCCAAAAGGGCAAGCAACTATCTCTGAAATTGCTGGTATGGTCACCACTATTTCTGAGCAAAAGGACAAACGTGAGATCGTTGTACAAGGTGAAATCGAGACACGAACATATAGTGTTCATTTAGGGGCTCGTTTGAGAGTTATAGAGGGAGATACAGTAGTTCCAGGTCAAGCATTGAACGAAGGTTCAATTGATCCTAAGGAATTGTTAGGTGTCGCAGGTGTCGCAGGCGTTCAGGATTATCTTTTGCATGAGGTACAGAAAGTTTATCGCATGCAGGGCGTTGAAATCGGCGATAAACACGTTGAAGTTATGGTAAGACAGATGATGCGTAAGATACGCATTGTGGATCCTGGAGATACAGATGCTTTGCCGGGAGCGTTGTTTGATGTTCAGGCGTTTAAAGAAGTCAATAAGAAGGTTTTCTTGAACAATGGGACCCCTGCTACAGGTCGCTCCTTGTTGCTTGGTATTACAAAGGCATCTCTTGAAACAGAATCATTCTTATCAGCGGCTTCCTTCCAAGAAACCACTCGTGTCTTAACCGATGCTGCGATTAAAGGCAAGCGTGATGAGCTTCTAGGGTTGAAGGAAAATGTCATCATTGGTAAATTGATTCCTGCTGGAACAGGTATGAATCGCTATCGTCGCATTAGCGTGCAAAAACCTGCCGAAGATACGGAACAAAGTCTTGAATTACAAGAGGATGGACTTGTGAATCAAAATAGCTGATTTCTAGTATTGACAAGGAGGAGTGCTCGGTGTTATTATATCTGAGTGCTCTGGAACCCTTGTTACTTTGGAGGGCTATAAGAATGTCTTATGATAAAGTAACACAGGTCAATGGCAATATTATTATCGGTACTAAACAATCTTTAAAGGCATTAAAAGATGGTCGTATCAAGAAAGTCGTGATTGCTGCTGATGCAGAGATTTACATTACCAACCGTGTCATAGATTTAGCAGAAGAAAAGCAGGTTCCTGTTTTTACTGTGGAATCGATGAAAAAGCTTGGTAAGGCATGTGGTATTGACGTAGGTGCGGCAGTTGTTGCCATTAAAAAATAATCAAAATAGGTTTTCCTATGCGTATTTTTTTATCCGATAATGATTCACCTGGATCAGTGGGTCTAGTGAAAAATTTAAGAAGGGAGGAAGATATCATGCCAACAATTAATCAATTAGTTCGTAAGGGGCGTAGCTCAAAGGTTAAAAAATCCGATTCACCAGCGCTTAATAGGAACTATAACAGTCTTCAAAAGCAATGGAATGATTTATCTTCACCACAAAAACGTGGTGTATGTACGCGTGTTAGCACGATTACTCCTAAGAAACCTAACTCAGCCTTGCGTAAAATTGCTCGTGTGCGTTTAACGAATGGCATTGAGGTAACATCTTATATTCCTGGTATTGGTCATAACCTTCAAGAACACAGTGTGGTTCTTATTCGTGGAGGTCGTGTAAAAGACCTTCCTGGTGTGCGTTACCATATTGTGCGTGGCGCCTTAGATACTGCCGGTGTTGAAAATCGTAAACAAGCGCGTTCAAAATACGGTGCTAAAAGACCAAAAGCTTAAGTCGGAGTTGAGCCATATTAAGAATCAATTTGAAAGGAGGGTGTCTTGAATGCCACGTAAAGGTCCAGTAGAAAAACGTGATGTATTACCTGATGGAGTTTATAATTCGAAATTGATTACACGTTTAATCAATCGAATTATGAAAGATGGTCGTAAAGGTAAGGCACAAACGATTTTATATAATGCCTTTGATCTTGTTAAAGAACGTACAAATCAAGATCCAATGGAGATTTTTGATCAAGCGATTAATAATGTTATGCCAGTATTAGAGGTGCGTGCTAGACGTGTTGGTGGTTCGAACTATCAAGTGCCAGTTGAGGTTCGCCCTGATCGTCGCATAACGCTAGCGCTTCGTTGGTTGGTTAATTATGCGCGTCTGCGTGGAGAAAAAACAATGGTTGAGCGTTTAGCTAATGAAATCATCGATGCAGCGAATAATACAGGTTCAGCAGTTAAAAAGCGTGAAGATACGCATAAGATGGCTGAAGCGAACAAAGCATTCGCACACTATCGTTGGTAATAGACTTTATTATAGAAAGGAGAGTTACCAATGGGAAGAGCCTTCTCGCTTGAAAAAACACGAAATATTGGTATTATGGCGCACATTGACGCTGGTAAAACGACAACGACGGAACGCATTCTTTACTATACAGGACGTATTCATCAAATTGGTGAGACCCATGAAGGTGGCTCCCAAATGGATTGGATGGAGCAAGAGCAAGAGCGTGGGATTACCATTACGTCTGCGGCAACGACAGCGCAATGGAATGATCATCGGATTAACATTATCGATACGCCAGGACACGTAGACTTTACTGTGGAAGTGGAACGTTCATTGCGCGTATTAGATGGTGCAGTTGGGGTTCTTGATGCTCAATCTGGCGTTGAGCCACAAACGGAAACGGTATGGCGTCAGGCAACAACTTACGGCGTTCCTCGTATTGTATTTGTTAACAAAATGGATAAAATTGGTGCTGACTTTATTTTTTCCACAAATTCATTGCATGAGCGTCTTCAGGCCAATGCTCATCCTATCCAATTGCCAATTGGTGCCGAAGATAATTTTGAGGGGATTATCGATCTTATCACGATGAAAGCACATTTCTATGAGGATGATCTTGGAACACAGACGAAAATTGTAGATATTCCTGATGAATATCTTGATCAAGCTCAGGAATATCGTGATAAACTTGTTGAAGCTGTAGCAGAATTCGATGAAGAGCTCATGATGAAATATCTTGAGGGTGAAGAGCTTACAGTTGACGAGATCAAAGCCGCCATTCGTACAGCGACCTGTAGTGTTAACTTCTTTCCTGTGCTTTGTGGTTCAGCTTTTAAAAACAAAGGTGTTCAACTTGTTTTAGATGCGGTTATCGACTATCTTCCATCGCCGCTCGATGTCGTTGCTATCAAAGGTGTCATTGCTGGTACCGAAGAAGAAGTGGAGCGTCCAGCAGATGATGAGGCTCCTTTTTCAGCTTTAGCTTTTAAAGTTATGACAGATCCATTCGTAGGTAAGCTGACATTTTTCCGTGTCTATTCTGGAACAGTTAAAGCGGGTTCTTATGTGAAAAATTCTACGAAGGATAAACGAGAACGTCTTGGACGTATTTTGCAAATGCACGCCAATACTCGTGAAGAAATCCAAGAGGTTTATTCAGGAGATATTGCGGCGGCGGTCGGTTTTAAAGATACATCGACGGGAGATACCCTTTGCGATGAAAAGGATAACATCATCCTTGAGTCGATGGAGTTCCCAGATCCCGTTATTTCTGTAGCAATTGAGCCTAAGACAAAGGCTGATCAAGACAAAATGTCCATCGCGCTTGGCAAACTTGCCGAAGAAGATCCAACATTTAAAACTGAAACCAATGCAGAAACTGGCCAAACGCTTATTTCTGGTATGGGTGAATTACATCTTGATATTATTGTTGATCGGGTAAAGCGTGAATTTAAGGTTGAGGCTAACGTTGGCTCACCTCAGGTTGCCTATCGTGAAACCATTCGGACAGCGGGTAAAGCTGAAGGGAAGTTTATACGTCAATCTGGTGGTCGTGGTCAATACGGTCATGTGTGGATTGAATTTGAACCTCTTGAGGAAGGCGGCGGCTTCGAATTTATCGATAAAATCGTTGGTGGTACTGTTCCTCGTGAGTATATTCCAGCGGTTGAGGCAGGATTGAAAGATGCGTTAGGTAATGGATTGCTTGCTGGATTTCCCTTGATTGATGTCCGTGCGACTCTTTATGATGGTTCATATCACGATGTCGACTCTAATGAAATGGCGTTCAAGGTTGCCGCTTCGATGGCTTTGAAAAAAGCACGTGAGGTGTGTCAGCCTGTTATTCTTGAACCTATCGAAAGAGTGGAAGTTGTGATTCCAGAAGAGTATCTGGGTGACATCATGGGTGATATTACAAGTCGTCGTGGTCGTGTTGAAGGTATGGAGAGCCGTGCGGGTGCTCAAGTGGTTAACGCAATTGTACCGCTTTCGGAAATGTTTGGTTATGCGACAACCCTGCGCTCAGCAACTCAAGGTCGCGGTGTTTATACCATGCACTTTGATCATTACGATGAAGTTCCAAAGAGTGTTTCAGAAGAAATTATTAAGAAGGCAACTGGACAATAATGTCCTTGCCGATCACATGAGTTTATTGTAAGCTAGGGAGGACGAAAACTCGTCCTATTCTTAGATCACATAACAAAAAATATTCGGTTATATAATAAAGGAGGAATTTTCTCATGGGTAAAGAGAAATTTGACCGTTCTAAACCACATGTTAACATTGGTACAATTGGACATGTTGATCATGGTAAAACCACTTTAACAGCTGCGATTACAACGACTCTTCACAAACGGTTTAACCGTGGTACTGCGATGGCTTATGATGCAATCGATGGTGCTCCAGAAGAAAGGGAACGCGGTATCACCATTGCTACTGCTCACGTAGAATATGAAACTGACAAGCGTCATTATGCTCACGTTGACTGCCCTGGACATGCTGACTATGTTAAAAATATGATCACTGGTGCAGCGCAAATGGATGGCGGGATCTTGGTTGTTTCTGCCGCTGATGGTCCGATGCCGCAAACACGTGAACACATTCTACTTGCGCGTCAAGTTGGTGTGCCTTCTCTTGTTGTTTTCTTAAACAAAGTTGATATGGTTGACGATGAAGAGCTTCTTGAGTTAGTGGAAATGGAAGTGCGTGATTTACTTACTGAATACGAATTCCCTGGTGACGATATACCAGTCATTGCTGGTTCTGCTCTTAAAGCTTTGGAAGGAGTAGAAGAGTATGAAGATAAAATCCTTGAATTAATGGATCAAGTTGATGAGTACATTCCAACTCCAGTTCGCGACACAGATAAACCATTCATGATGCCTGTTGAGGATGTTTTCTCAATCACTGGTCGTGGTACGGTTGCTACGGGTCGTGTCGAACGTGGGCAAATTAAAGTCGGTGACGAAGTTGAAATCCTCGGTCTTCATGAAGAAAACAAAACGTCGACTGTTACTGGTGTAGAAATGTTCCGTAAATTGCTTGACTATGCTGAAGCTGGTGATAACATTGGTGCTCTTCTTCGTGGTGTTGATCGTGAAGAAATTGAGCGTGGCCAAGTGCTTATCCAACCGGGCACGGTTAATGCCCATAATGAATTTGAAGGTGAGGTATATATATTATCCAAAGAGGAAGGCGGTCGTCATAAGCCATTCTTCGATGGGTATCGACCTCAGTTTTACATCCGTACAACGGATGTAACGGGTACTATTAAGCTTCCAGAAGGCACTGAAATGGTTATGCCTGGTGATAACGTATCGTTAAAAGTTTCACTTATTGCTCCAATCGCTATTGAAGATGGTACTAAATTTTCTATCCGTGAGGGTGGACGTACTGTAGGCGCTGGTGTTGTTACTAAAATCAATCAATAAATCAACAGGTTTAAAGAAAAGGCACCCTTTTAAAAGGGTGCCTTTTTGTGACTGCTTATTTAATTAAGAAATCAATAGGTTTTTATCAATGAGGATAGAGTGCAATAGAGATCGATGCGTAGAGATCATTGTGAATCACAAAAAATACTTAATGAATTTGTTGAAAAATGGTTGCAATTGCTTTGTATTTTTTATATAATTAAAAATGTTGATTTTAGCGATGATGCGGAAGGTTGCGGATACACCCGGCCCCTTTGCCATGGTCGATGTATGCGGATATTTTCGCGGAGTGAGTCTATTTATAAAAATGGGCGAAAAGGAGGGAATAAAATGGCAAAGGAAAAAATACGTATTCGTTTAAAAGCATTTGATCATCGTATTTTGGATCAATCGGCAGAAAAGATAGTAGAAACGGCTAAGCGTTCTGGTGCGAAGGTTTCAGGACCGACTCCGTTGCCTACTGAAAAATCGATTTATACAGTCTTAAGAGCTGTTCACAAGTATAAGGATTCTCGTGAACAATTCGAGATGCGCACGCATAAGCGTTTGATCGATATTGTTGAGCCAACACCACAAACGGTAGATTCACTTATGAGACTTGATTTACCATCAGGCGTTGATATTGAAATAAAGCTATGATTACGACAATACACAATGTAGGAGGTGTTACGGATGACCAAAGGAATCTTAGGTAAAAAGCTGGGAATGACGCAAATTTTTGCTGAAAATGGTGACGCTATTGCAGTCACAGTAGTAGAGGCTGCGGCAAGTATTGTTTTACAAAGGAAAACCTCAGAATCCGATGGCTATGAAGCCATCCAAATAGGTTTTGACGATAAGAAAGCGGTCAGAACGAACAAGGCTGAAAAGGGACATTCTGATAAAGCAAATACCGTGCCTAAGCGCTTCATCAAGGAAATCCGTGATGTGAATCTTGACGACTATGAAGTTGGTCAGGAGATTAAAGTTGATATTTTCAAAGAAGGCGACATTATTGACGTGACTGGTCAATCCAAAGGCAAGGGATTTCAAGGTTCTATCAAGCGTCACAATCAATCGCGTGGGCCAATGAGCCACGGTTCTCACTATCATAGAGCACCGGGATCTATGGGTGCGGTTGATCCAATGCGTGTCTTCAAAGGGAAAGCTCTTCCGGGACGTATGGGCGGCGAGCAAGTGACTGTACAAAACCTTGAAGTGGTAAAAGTAGATGTAGAGCGCAATATTTTACTTATTAAAGGCAATGTTCCAGGTGCTAAAAAGAGTTATGTAACGATCAAAAGTGCGATGAAGAGCACTGAAAATAAATAAGAAAGGGGGATGCTTCCATGCCAAAATTAACAGTGTTAGACAAATCTGGTTCCAATGTTGGAGAAATTGAATTAAAGGATTCTGTGTTTGGTATTGATCCTAATGAGCAGGTAATGTATCAAGCAATTATTATGCAACGCGCTTCCATGCGACAGGGTACGCACGCCGTTAAAAATCGTTCTGCGGTAAGGGGCGGCGGTGTGAAACCATGGCGTCAAAAAGGAACTGGTCGTGCGCGCCAAGGTTCTATTCGCTCACCACAATGGGTAGGTGGCGGCGTTGTCTTTGGTCCAACTCCACGTAGCTACAGTTTTAAATTACCGAAAAAAGTTCGTCGTTTAGCAATTAAATCGGCTCTTTCTTCCAAAGTGAAGGATAATGAAGTCATTGTTTTGGATGATCTCGTATTTGATGCACCAAAAACAAAGGAATTCGTCAATGTGCTGAGTAACTTATCCGTTAATGAAAAAGCATTAATCGTGACGGGTGAGCTTCATGAAGCGACCGCTTTATCTGCGAGAAACATCCCAACGGTTAAGCTTGTACCAGCGGATCAAGTAACTGTTTTAGATGTGGTTAACTATAGTAGACTTATTTTGACCAAAGCAGCTGTTGAAAAGTTAGAGGAGGTGCTTGGATGATGAAAGATCCACGTGACGTTATTAAGCGCCCCGTTATTACAGAACGTTCAACGGAACAGATGGCAGACAAAAAGTATGCGTTTGTTGTAGACCGTCGCTCAAATAAATCTGAAATTAAGCGTGCTGTAGAAGAGGTCTTTGGCGTGAAGGTTTCCAAGGTAAACACAATGAATTATAAGGGTAAACTTAAGCGTTATGGACGTTATTCGGGTTATACTGCACAGCGTAAAAAAGCCATTGTTACACTAACATCGGATAGCAAAGAATTAGACTTTTACGAAGGCGTTTAAGTCAAAATCAATCGTGAAGGAGGGAAAAAACCATGGCGATTAAGAAATATAAACCAACTTCCAATGGTCGACGTAATATGTCAACATTGGATTTCAGTGATATTACTACAAATCAACCGGAAAAATCATTATTAGCTCCGTTGCCTAAGAAAGCCGGACGCAATAATCAAGGTAGGTTAACTGTTCGTCATCAAGGTGGCGGTCATAAACGCAAATATCGCATCATCGATTTTAAGCGTAATAAAGATGGGGTACTAGGACGTATTGCAACGATAGAATATGATCCAAACCGTACAGCGAATATTGCGCTTGTTCATTACGCTGATGGTGAAAAACGCTACATTCTGGCACCTAAGGGAGTGACAGTGGGTACAGAGATCTATTCAGGTCCTGATGTTGATATCAAGCCCGGGAATGCACTTCCACTTCAAAATATCCCAATAGGTACAGTTATTCACAATATAGAGCTCAAGCCAGGACATGGAGGACAGTTTGTACGTTCTGCTGGTGCAGAAGCACAGATTCTAGGTAAAGAAGAAAAATATGTTCTTGTTCGACTGATATCGGGCGAAGTGCGTATGATTCTTGGCACGTGCCGCGCGACAATTGGTCAAGTTGGAAACCTGGAACATGAGCTTGTTACGGTAGGTAAAGCCGGGCGTTCGCGCTGGAAAGGCATCCGTCCAACGGTTCGCGGTTCTGTCATGAACCCTAATGATCACCCTCATGGTGGTGGTGAAGGACGTGCACCTATTGGACGCAAATCACCAATGTCACCTTGGGGAAAACCAACACTTGGTCTCAAGACAAGAAAACGCAACAATGCATCTGATAAATACATTGTACGTCGTCGTAAGAAAAAATAATTAAATGTATGTAACTAAACGAAGGGAGGTTGACCCATGGGTCGCAGCCTGAAAAAAGGACCATTCGTTGATGATCACCTCATGAAAAAAGTTGAGGGTCTCAATGAAAAAAATGATAAAAAAGTGATCAAAACTTGGTCAAGACGTTCAACAATCTTCCCAGACTTCATTGGACACACGATAGCCGTTCATGATGGACGCAAGCATGTACCAGTCTATGTTACTGAGGATATGGTTGGACATAAATTTGGAGAATTTGCACCAACTCGGACATACCGTGGACATTCTAAAGATGATAAGAAGACAGGTCGTTAAGTAATCCTGAGAGGAGGGAAAAACATGGAAGCAAAAGCTATTGCACGACAAGTTCGTGTTGCTCCTCGTAAAGCTCGCTTGGTCATAGACCTTATTCGTGGTAAAGATGTTGGTGAGGCTCATGCCATTTTGCAGAACACACCCAAAGCATCTTCACCAGTTGTGGAAAAACTATTAAAATCAGCTATTGCCAATGCAGAGCATAACTATGAGATGGAAGCCGACAGCTTGTTCATTAAAAGTGCATTTGTTGATGAGGGTACGACGTTAAAAAGATTCCGTCCTCGTGCCCAAGGCCGCGCAGGAAGAATTAATAAACGCACATGCCATATTACCATCGTTGTTTCAGAAAAGAAGGAGGGATAATGCGTGGGTCAAAAAGTCAATCCTAATGGGTTTCGCATTGGATATATCCGTGATTGGGAATCCAAGTGGTATGCGGGTAAAAACTATGCTGACTACCTACACGAAGACATCAGAATTCGTGACTATATAGAAAAGCATTTAAAGGATGCTGCTGTATCATCCGTTGAATTAGAAAGAGCAGCCAATCGTATTAACGTCACTATTAAAACTGCTAAGCCTGGAATGGTGATCGGTAAGGGCGGCTCAGAAGTAGAAGCACTTCGCAAATCGCTTAATGACTTAACGGATAAAAAAGTTCATGTTAATATTTATGAAATCAAACAGCCAGACCTTGATGCTAAGCTTGTTGCTGAAAATATTGCGCGTCAACTAGAAGGTCGCGTGGCATGGCGTCGTGCTCAAAAACAAACGCTTACCCGCACAATGCGTGCAGGTGCTAAGGGTATTCGCACACAGGTTTCTGGACGTCTTGGCGGTGCTGATATTGCTCGTTCTGAAGATTATAGTGAAGGAACCGTCCCGTTGCACACACTGCGTGCAGACATCGATTATGGAACTGCTGAAGCAGATACCACATATGGTAAAATTGGTGTAAAGGTGTGGATTTACCGTGGCGAAATCCTTCCAACGAAAGGGTCGCTCAAGAAGGAAGGAGGACAATAATATGTTGATGCCTAAACGCGTTAAATATCGTCGTCAACATCGTGGCAAAATGAAAGGTCGTGCTAAAGGCGGCACTGAAGTGAGCTTTGGTGAATTTGGGTTGCAAGCATTAACATCTTCATGGATCACCAGCCGTCAGATTGAAGCAGCGCGTATTGCCATGACACGTTACATGAAGCGTGGCGGTAAAGTATGGATTAAGATTTTCCCGCAAAAGCCATATACCAAAAAGCCGCTTGAAGTACGAATGGGTTCCGGGAAAGGTGCGCCTGAAGGATGGGTTGCTGTTGTTAAACCAGGGAAAATAATGTTTGAAATCGGAGGCGTTACTGAAGAAGTTGCTCGTGAGGCATTGCGTCTTGCTTCTCATAAACTCCCGGTGAAAACTAAATTTGTAAGGCGTGAGGAAGTGGGTGGTGATGTCAATGAAGGCTAATGAGATTCGTAATTTGACCACTGCCGAAGTTGAACAACAAATTAAATCCTTGAAAGAGGAGTTATTTAATCTTCGCTTTCAGTCGGCAACGGGACAGCTAGAAAATACGGTTCAACTAAAAAAGGTTCGTAAGGATATTGCCCGTGCCAAAACTGTGTTACGCGAACGTGAATTAAAAATACAAAACGGCTGATAGGAAGGAGGTAATCCTGAATGAGTGAAGAACGGAACAGTCGTAAGACATATGCAGGTAAAGTTATTTCTGATAAAATGGACAAAACAATTACGGTGCTAGTTGAAACATACAAAAAGGCTCCGTTATATGGCAAGCGCGTAAGATATTCTAAAAAATATAAAGTACATGATGAACAAAATATTGCCAAGATTGGTGATGTTGTTCGAATTATGGAAACTCGTCCACTATCTAAAGACAAGAGATATCGTCTTGTTGAGGTTGTGGAAGAAGCCGTAATCATCTAATGCGTTCGGAAGGTTATCCGAAGGGAGGTTCTTTGAATGATTCAACAAGAAACCCGATTGAAGGTTGCTGACAATTCTGGTGCTCGTGAAGTTTTAACAATCAAGGTTCTAGGTGGATCTGGTCGTAAGACTGCCAAGATTGGTGATGTCATTGTGGCAACAGTAAAACAAGCAACACCAGGAGGCGTTGTCAAAAAAGGTGAGGTTGTTAAAGCTGTTGTCGTTCGTACCCGTAGTAGTGTACGTCGCTCTGATGGCTCCTATATCCGTTTCGATGAAAATGCTGCTGTCATTATTAGAGACGATAAGAGCCCACGTGGGACTCGGATTTTTGGACCAGTAGCCCGCGAATTGCGTGATAAACAATTTATGAAAATTGTGTCGCTTGCTCCGGAAGTTTTATAATATGTTGGTTTTGACCAAAAGGAGGTGCGTGATTCACAATGGCTAGTATGCATGTGAAAAAGGGAGATAAAGTACAAATTATCTCAGGAAAAGATAAAGGTAAACAAGGAGTTATTCTCGAATCCTATCCAAAGAAAGAGCGCGTTTTGGTTGAAGGTGTAAATATTGTTAAGAAACACGCTAAACCTTCGCAAATTAATCCACAGGGCGGTATTACAGACATTGAAGCACCGATCCATGTCTCTAATGTCATGCCACTGGATCCTAAGACGAAGGAACCAACGCGTGTTGGTTATACAACAATCGACGGTAAAAAGGTCCGCATTGCAAAAAAATCTGGCGAGCCTTTGGATAAATAAGAATGGTTTCTGAAAGGAGGTCACTAGTTTGAATCGTTTGAAAGAGAGATATAACAGTGAAGTTGCTGTTGCGCTGATCGACAAATTTAATTACGGTAATAAAATGCAGGTTCCGGGCGTTGAAAAGGTCGTCATCAACATGGGAATCGGTGATGCAGTTCAGAATTCAAAGGTTCTTGACGAAGCTGTTGAAGATTTAACGGCCCTTGCAGGTCAAAAACCTGTTGTTACACGTGCGAAAAAATCTATTGCAGGTTTTAAGCTTCGTGAAGGTATGCCTATTGGTGCTAAAGTAACGTTGCGTGGCGAAAAAATGTATGAGTTCTTAGATAAACTGTTCACAATAGCACTGCCTCGCGTGCGGGATTTCCGTGGTGTTTCTCCAAAATCATTTGATGGTCGTGGAAATTACACATTGGGTGTTCGTGAACAGCTAATATTTCCGGAAATTGATTACGATAAAATCAATAAAGTTCGTGGAATGGATATTGTCATTGTTACAACTTCTAAGACCGATGAAGAAGCAAGAGAGCTTCTAGCGTTGCTCGGAATGCCATTCAGAAAATAGGTAAGCAAAGGAGGAAACGGATTGGCTAAGGAGTCAATGATTGTAAAAAGCAATCGCCCCAAGAAATTTAAAGTACAAAATCATACACGATGCCAACGTTGTGGACGTCCGCATTCTGTCCTTCGTAAGTTTAAACTTTGCCGCATTTGCTTCCGCGAATTAGCTTACATGGGCCAGATTCCAGGCGTCAAAAAAGCCAGTTGGTAAACCCCGAGTTAGGGAAGGAGGTCGCTTAAATGGTTATGACAGATCCTATAGCAGATATGCTTACTCGTATCAGGAATGCGAATAATGTGCGTCACGAGTCATTAGAGCTTCCGGGTTCGAGAGTGAAAAAAGAAATTGCTGAAATTTTAAAGCATGAAGGTTTTGTAAAGGATGTGGAATTTGTTGAAGATGACAAGCAAGGTGTACTTCGCATTTTCCTTAAATATGGTAAAAATGAAGAGCGTGTTATCACAGGTTTAAAGCGAATAAGCAAGCCTGGGCTAAGAGTGTATGCAAAAGCCGATGAGGTTCCTCGTGTTCTCAATGGACTTGGTATTGCGATTGTGTCCACTTCACACGGTATCATCACTGATAAAAAAGCTCGTCAACAAAGAGTTGGTGGAGAAGTTTTAGCATACGTTTGGTAAGCATCTATAAGAGAATGGAGGTGGCATTGCATGTCTCGTGTTGGTTTAAGACCTACTGAAGTACCACAAGGTGTAACGGTCACAATCGATGAAAGAAATCATGTGATTGTTAAAGGATCAAAAGGAGAATTATCTTTTACTTTTCATCCCGATATGAAAATTAATCTCAATGATGATGTAGTGACAGTAGAACGTCCAAGCGATTCGAAACAGCATCGCTCATTGCACGGAACAACCTCTAGTGTCCTCAGCAATATGGTTGAAGGCGTAACAAAGGGTTATGAAAAAAAACTTGAGCTTGTAGGTGTCGGTTATAGAGCGAGCAAACAAGGGAAGAATCTTGTATTAAATGTTGGCTATTCACATCCGGTTGAGATCATTCCTGAGGCAGGAATTGAAATAGATGTTGAGGGTAATAACAAAGTTATTGTTAAAGGGATTAGTAAAGAGCGTGTTGGAGCCGTTGCGGCTAACATTCGTTCAGTGCGTTCTCCTGAACCATATAAAGGTAAAGGGATTCGTTATGAAGGGGAAGTTGTCCGTCGTAAAGAAGGTAAAACTGGTAAATAGTCATCTGTAATAGAAGGGAGTGACTAGGACATGATCACAAAACCAAATAAAAATGCAGTTCGCAAAAAAAGACATAAGCATATTCGTCGTCGCATCACTGGAACGGATGTGCGGCCGCGTTTAAATGTATATCGTTCATCTAAGCATATCTATGCTCAGGTCATTAATGATAAAGTAGGTGAAACTCTAGTGGCCGCTTCTTCATTGGATAAAGAGACCAATTTTGAAAAAGGGTCAGACATTGAAGCTGCAAAGAAAGTTGGCGCACTCATTGCCAAACGGGCTCTTGAAAAAGGCGTAAGCGAAATCGTTTTTGACCGAGGTGGCTATCTCTACCATGGTCGTGTAAAAGCTCTTGCAGATGCAGCTCGTGAAGGTGGATTAACATTCTAAGAAAAAGGGAGGGAAATACATGCAATCTCGTGAGCGAAACAAATCTGAATTAGAAGAGCGTGTTGTAGCCATCAATCGGGTAGCGAAAGTTGTAAAAGGCGGTCGTCGTTTCCGTTTTGCTTCGTTAGTTGTCGTTGGTGATAAAAAAGGTAATGTTGGATTTGGTATGGGTAAAGCTCAGGAAGTACCTGAAGCTATTCGTAAAGGTGTCGAAGCTGCGAAGAAAAATATGATCAGTGTACCCATCGTTAATACATCCATTCCTCATCAGGTTACGGGTAGATATGGAGCAGGGAGCGTGCTTTTAAAACCAGCAGCTGAAGGTACTGGAATCATTGCTGGAGGACCTGTTCGTGCCGTGCTTGAAGTTGCAGGAGTTGGTGACATCCTTTCTAAATCCTTAGGTTCAAATAATCCTATCAATATGGTTCGGGCAACGGTCCAAGGCTTGCAAAGTTTAAAACGCGTAGAAGATGTTGCTAAGTTGCGTGGAAAAACTGTTGAAGAATTGTTAGGATAGAGGAGGGATAGAGAATGGCTAAAAAATTAGAAATCACCCTCGTTCGCAGTGTGATAGGGCGTCCTCAGAGTCAAAGAATTACTGTAAAAACTCTTGGGCTTAAAAAGACGAACCAGACTGTCGTGCAAGAGGATCATCCTGCTATTCGTGGTATGATTAACAAAGTTTCACATTTGTTAAAGGTGAAAGAGGTTGCTGAGTAATCAGCTTTTACCAAGAAAGTGACAGAATGATAGGGCTCTTGGTGATTGTCAATAGTGCGCGATGTTCTAGGTGCGCATTCATTATCCATCATGGAAATAGGAGGTGCCGAAATGAAACTACATGAATTGAAGCCTGCTGATGGTTCCCGTAAAGAACGCAAACGTGTTGGTCGTGGTTACGGATCTGGTTTAGGTAAAACCTCTGGTCGTGGCCAAAAAGGTCAAAAGTCACGTTCAGGTGGTGGTGTTCGCCCAGGATTTGAGGGTGGTCAATACCCATTAATCCAGCGTGTGCCAAAGCGTGGCTTTACCAACCCGACAAGAAAAGAATATGCTATTGTTAACTTGGCTAGACTAGACCGTTTTGCGGAAGGTACTGAAGTGACGCCAGAGTTATTGATCGAGGAAGGAATCGTTAGCAAAATTAAAGACGGTATTAAGATTCTTGGTAAAGGTCAGATAGAAAATAAGCTTACAGTAAAAGCGCATAAATTTTCTGAGTCTGCTAAGAGTGCAATCGAAGCCACTGGTGGAACAGCTGAGGTGATTTAATGTTTGAAACGATCTCCAACATATTTCGCGTAGGTGATATACGTCGTAAAATCATTTTTACTTTGCTAATGCTCATTATTTTTAGATTAGGGACGTTTATACCGGTTCCTAAGGTAGATAGCAGTGTTATTAATCTCGGAAGCAATCAGGTTTTCGGATTTTTAAATACGTTTGGTGGCGGGGCATTGCAAAACTTCTCAATCTTTGCATTGGGAATTATGCCTTACATTACCTCTTCTATTATCGTTCAGCTTTTGCAAATGGAGGTCGTTCCTAAGTTTACTGAGTGGTCGAAACAAGGTGAAATGGGGCGAAGAAAGCTGGCACAAGTCACGCGGTATGGAACGGTCATTTTAGGATTTATCCAGGCGATTGGAATGGCATATGGTTTTAATGCTCAATTTCCTGGTCTTGTTCAGGGTCCTAGTATTGCAACCTACGTACTCATCGCCGTTGTCTTAACAGCAGGAACCTCTTTCTTGATGTGGCTTGGAGAACAGATCACTTCACATGGTGTAGGAAATGGCATATCTGTTATTATTTTCGCAGGTATCGTTGCACGTATACCGAACGGAGTCAATCAGGTTTATGCTCAAAAAATCCAAGGTGCAAGTAACTTGTTTCTACAGCTAGTGTACTTGCTTATCATTTTGGTTGTGATCATCGCGATTATTGTTGGAGTCATTTATATTCAACAAGGGATGAGAAAGATTCCCATTCAATATGCAAAGCAGACGGCGGGGCGCAAAACCTACGGTGGTGAGTCGACTCATTTACCGATTAAGGTCAATGCTGCAGGTGTTATCCCGGTTATCTTTGCGATCGCCCTTTTGATTACGCCAAGAACAATAGCAAGCTTCGTTTCCCAGAATGCGGTGACGAGTTGGATAATAAAAACCTTTGACTATACGCATGTAACAGGTATGATTATCTATGCCGCTTTGATTATTGCTTTTACGTATTTTTATACGTTTGTTCAGGTCAATCCGGAGAAGATGGCCGATAACCTGAAAAATCAGGGGGGTTATATACCGGGAATACGTCCTGGAAAGCAGACGGAAAAATACATTACGCGCATACTTTACCGTTTGACTTTAGCGGGTTCTATATTCTTGGCGCTTATTGCGGTCTTGCCAATGCTTTTTGTTGATTTGGCTCAATTGCCTGCCAATATTCGCATTGGTGGAACGAGCCTTCTAATTATCACGGGTGTTGCGCTTGATATTATGAAACGAATTGAAAGTCAGTTGATTAAACGACATTACCGAGGCTTCATAAGAAAATAGGTAAGTATGGCAATACCTATGCCAACCTAGACCAGAAATTCATTGAGAAGTGTGGAGTGGTGGCATGAACCTAATATTAATGGGACTTCCAGGTGCAGGAAAAGGCACGCAAGCAGAACGAATTGTTGAAGGTTATGACCTTCCCCATATATCTACAGGGGATATGTTCCGAGCAGCTATAAAAGAAGAAACCGAATTAGGGAAAAAAGCAAAGGCATTTTTAGATGCTGGTGAGTTGGTGCCTGATGAAGTTACCAACGGAATTGTTCAGGATCGTCTACAAAAAGATGATTGCCGAAACGGTTTTTTGTTAGATGGATTTCCCCGAACAGTCGCTCAGGCGGAAGCGTTAGAAGATATGTTAGGACATAGCGAGCGGCAAATTGATGCTGTGCTTTACATCAATGTTAATGAGAGTAAGCTACTTGGTCGCCTATCGGGTCGACGCATGTGTAGTAAATGTGGTGCAACTTATCATGTGATATTTAACCCACCAAGGGTTGAGGGTGTTTGTGATAAGTGTGGTGGAGAGCTTTTTCAAAGAGATGATGACACTGAAGGAACTGTGAAGGCACGTCTGGAAGTGAACATCAAGCAGCAAGAACCTCTTCTATCTTTTTATAGAATGAAAAGCAGCTTATATGAGATAGACGGCAACAGGAATATCGATGATGTATTTCAATCCATTGAGGGGATTTTAGGGAGCCCTCAATAGCGTACTACAGGATTTGAAATCAGTAAGAGAATTATATAGTAGCTTGTTATCTAGACTGTAATGATCGTTTCATCAATGTAGGAATATGTCAACAGAATGACGATCTATGCTGAGAGAGCGAGCAGCTTTAAAAAGCCTTAAGTGAAGGTGATGACTGATTGGTTAGCGAATCGGATACAATTCCCATACCTGGTCAAATCGTTCGGATAGTAAGAGGCAGAGACGCAGGAAAATATTGTGTCATTGTGGATATTATGGACAGCCGTTTTGTAAAAGTGGCGGATGGTGATAAGCGGAAATTTGATCGGGCGAAAAAAAAGAATGTGAATCATTTAGAGCTTCTTGCTGAAATATCAGCAGAAGTGAAAAATAGCATCGATGAAACCGGTAAAGTCACAAACGGTAAATTGCGATTTGCCATTGCGAAGTTTTTAGAAGAAAAGGATAGTGACCTAAGGGAGGGTGAATCGATCGATGGCTAAAGAAGACGTCATTAAAGTAGAGGGTACAGTTATAGAGCCTTTACCTAATGCTATGTTTCGTGTTGAGCTAGAAAATGGTCATATGATCCTAGCTCATATATCAGGTAAGTTGCGTATGCACTATATACGCATTTTACCTGGAGATAGTGTGACGATAGAATTATCACCGTATGATTTATCGCGTGGCAGGATCACGTATCGTAATTAATGTGAGCCTGCGCTCTAAGGAGGTTTTTTAAGTGAAAGTTAGACCGTCGGTAAAGCCCATGTGTGAAAAGTGCAAGATCATTCGTCGTAAGGGCACCGTCATGGTGATTTGTGAGAACCCGAAGCATAAACAAAAACAAGGATAATCGTTAGGAGGTGTACGCATTTGGCACGTATTGCAGGTATTGATGTACCAAGAGAAAAACGTATTGTTATTTCTTTAACCTATATATATGGTATTGGAACACCGACAGCACAAGACATTTTAAGAGATGCTAATGTTTCAGAAGATACTCGAGTACGTGATCTAACGGAAGAAGAATTAGGTCGCATTCGTGAACAAGTCGACAAGTATAAAGTTGAAGGTGATCTTCGTCGTGAGATTTCTCTTAACGTCAAACGTTTGATAGAAATTGGTTCCTATCGTGGTGTCAGGCACCGTCGAGGGTTGCCTGTTCGTGGGCAGAACACTAAGAACAATTCTCGCACGAGAAAAGGTCCTCGCCGAACGATGGCAAACAAGAAAAAATAAGGGAGGTTTAACTAGTCATGGCCAAACGTAATGATAGTCGTACAGGACGTAAGCGTCGCGTTAAAAAGAATGTCGAGAGCGGTATCGCTCATATTCGTTCAACATTTAACAACACGATTGTCACTGTAACAGATCCACATGGTAATACGATTTCTTGGGCAAGTTCTGGAAACCTTGGATTCAAGGGTTCACGTAAATCCACTCCATTTGCTGCACAAACTGCTGCTGAAACCGCAGGAAAAACAGCAATGGAAAATGGTATGAAATCCATTGAAGCTTTCGTAAAAGGTCCTGGTTCTGGTCGTGAAGCGGCAATTCGTGCTTTACAAGCTGTGGGTCTTGAGGTTACAGCAATTCGTGATGTGACACCCGTTCCCCATAATGGATGTCGTCCGCCAAAACGCCGTCGCGTTTAAATCGTATGAGCATTGTCACTTTTGTTAATAATGGCAAGTATGTGTTGTAGGACGAGATAATTTTCAAAGAAGCTTAGGTTGCATACCACCTATCCCTTGGGCGGGATTCTTGGCTCTGGGTTTCTACGATTGAAGGAGGGTTTAGTTGAATGATTGAAATCGAAAAGCCGAAAATTGAAACGATTGAAATCAGCGATGATGCGAAGTATGGCAAATTTGTCATACAGCCGTTGGAACGTGGATATGGTGCGACAATGGGTAACTCCTTAAGACGTACTTTATTATCCTCCCTCCCAGGCACAGCAGTGGTTACCGTCGAGTTTGATAATGTACTGCATGAATTTACAACAATGGACGGCGTTGTTGAGGATGTTACTGCAATTATCCTTAACATTAAGGATCTCGCAATGAAGATTTACTCCGATGAAGAGAAAACATTTGAGATTGATGTCCAGCGTGAAGGAATTGTGACTGCAGCAGATATTGTTCATGATAGTGATGTTGAGATTCTCAATCCAGATCTAACTATTGCAACCTTAGCAAAGGATGCTCGATTTCACCTGAAAATGACTGCGAAAAAAGGCAGAGGGTATGTTCCGGCAGAAGGCAATAACCACGATGATTTGCCAATTGGTGTCATTCCCATTGACTCTATTTATACGCCAGTCTCTCGAGTCAACTATCAGGTAGAAAACACACGTGTGGGTCAAGTTACTAACTATGATAAATTAACCTTCGATGTGTGGACTGACGGTAGTATTAAACCTGAAGAGGCGATTGCTCTAAGTGCTAAGATTTTAACAGAGCATTTAAATATTTTTGTTGGTTTGACCGATCAAGCGCAAAATGCTGAAATCATGGTTGAAAAAGAAGAGGATCAAATAGAAAAAGTTTTGGACAAGACTATTGAAGAGCTTGATCTTTCTGTAAGATCTTATAACTGTCTTAAGCGCGCTGGTATAAATACCGTTCAAGAGCTTGCCCAAAAGTCTAAAGAAGACATGATGAAGGTTCGAAATCTAGGTCTTAAGTCGCTTGAAGAAGTGCAAGAAAAGCTTGCTGATTTAGGTTTGCGTTTAAGAAATGAAGAGTGAATCAATTCCAACTGTCTTTTTTGCGCAAAAAAGCAGCTAAATTGATAAAAAGGAGGATTCTGTAATATGGCATATGCGAAATTAGGCAGAAATACTTCTGCACGTAAAGCGTTGTTTCGTGATTTGGCTACGGACTTAATTATCAACGAAAGAATTGTGACGACTGTAGCTAAAGCTAAGGAAGTACGTCCTGTCGTTGAGAAATTGATCACCTTGGGTAAACGGGGCGATTTACACGCACGTCGTCAAGCTGCTTCTTTTGTTCGCAATGAAGTTGCGAATGAGGAAACTGGACAATATGCTGTTCAAAAACTGTTTGATGATATTGCCTCTCGTTATCAGGAACGTCAAGGCGGGTACACACGTATTCTTAAGTTGGGACCTCGTCGTGGTGATAACGCAGAACAGGCTATTATAGAATTAGTATAAGCATCAAAAGGGCAAAGCGGGTTGATGAGGTCTTGAACTTGGCTTTATTGCCCTTTTTTCTTTATATACACTCACTTTTTGTGTGAGGGGTGATCCATTGGATAAAGAGTCAATCATCACAGTCGATAATGTATGGTTTAGATATGATAATGATGCAGAGGATTGGGCACTTAGGGATATTCAGCTGGAGATATATTCGGGTGAATGGTTAGCCATTATTGGACACAATGGCTCTGGGAAATCGACATTGGCTAAATGTTTCAATGGGCTATTATTGCCAGAAAAAGGTGAGATTCATGTGCAGAATCAGTCCATTCAAACGCCGGATTCACTGTGGGAAATTCGCAGGCTCGTTGGCATGGTCTTTCAAAATCCTGATAACCAATTTGTTGGAACGACAGTGAGAGATGATGTCGCTTTTGGCATGGAGAACCATGGGATAGAACGCGAGGAGATGTTAAGGCGTTTGGATAGCGCTTTAAAAGCTGTTGATATGCAGGAATTTATGCAGAGTGAACCTCATCGTCTTTCAGGGGGGCAGAAGCAACGAGTGGCGATTGCTGGGATCATTGCTTTGGAGCCTCTGATTATCATTTTGGATGAAGCGACATCAATGCTGGACCCTCAAGGAAAAAAAGATGTCCTCAATGTGGTGCGGCGCTTGAATAAGGAAAAAGGGATAACGGTGATATCTATTACCCATGATCTAGAGGAAGCCTCTAGCGCTGACCGTATGATTATCATGGATAAAGGTCAAGTGATGAGGGAAGGTCAACCTTCTCATATTTTTATGAAGCCAGAGGGGCTCAGTGAATTGGGATTGGATTTGCCTTTTACGGTGAAGTTGCGTCAAGCGCTCAAAAACCACGGTGTTCAATTATCTGATCAAGCTTTTACGCAAAAGGAACTGGTGAACGAACTGTGGACATTATCATCAAAAATTTAACTCATGTTTATCAACCTAATTCTCCTTTTGAACGTGTTGCCTTTCAGGATATTACTATGTCAATTACATCAGGATCTTTCTTAACGATTATTGGTCATACTGGTTCAGGAAAGTCCTCGCTTTTACAGCATCTCAATGGTTTATTAAAACCGACTCGAGGTGAAGTGATTGTTGGTGATAAAGTACTGGTAGCCGGGAGTAAGACAAAAGATCTAAAGGCTTTGCGACAGAAGGTGGGTATGGTTTTTCAGTATCCAGAACATCAGCTGTTTGAAGAAACGGTGGAGAAGGATATCATGTTTGGTCCGATTAATTTTGGTGTTTCAACGGAAGAAGCGCGACGAAGAGCGCGGAAAGCCCTTAAGCTTGTACATCTTGCTGAATCCGTGCTTGATAAATCTCCTTTTGATTTAAGCGGTGGTCAAATGCGACGTGTGGCGATAGCGGGTGTTTTAGCTACCGAGCCAGAAGTACTCATATTAGATGAGCCAACCGCTGGGTTAGACCCAAGAGGACATCGTGAGATTATGGAATTATTCGTCCGTTTAAATAAGCAAGAAGGGCTAACCGTTATTATGGTCACGCACAATATGGATGATGCAGCTTTGTATTCAGATGAGATTATGGTCATGGATCATGGGCGCATGGTAGTTAAGGATCGCCCAGAAAAGGTTTTTCAAGATGTGGGGTATATGGCTCGGCTTGGTTTGGGTCTTCCTCAGACCATGCAATTTTTACATTCTTTAAGTGAAAAGACAGAAGAAGATTTTATCGCTTCTCTATTTAGTATTGATGAGACAGCGGCTCACGTTGCTGAGCATTTGTTAAAGGAGAGGGATAGGTCATGAATATTATCATTGGACAATACGTGCCAGTCCAATCTGTTATTCATCGCATGGATCCACGCTCCAAGCTGATTGCAGTTTTTGCTTTTGTGATCATTGTTTTCATAGCTAATAATTGGATAAGCTATGCTGTTTTGGTTGCTATAACTTGTGTAGCGATTCTGCTATCTAAAGTGCCGTTAAGATTTATTTATAAAGGGTTAAGACCTATTTTATTTATCATTGTTCTTACGTTCTTATTAAATGCTTTTTTTACACGAAGTGGGCATGAACTTTTTGGCTACGGGTGGTTTCAACTGACGACAGGTGGTCTGAGGCAGGCGGCACTTATCTCAATTCGCCTACTCATGATCGTCATTTCAACCACTCTGCTTACTTTAACGTCAACACCTATTGATATTACAGATGGTTTGGAAATGTTGCTAGGACCTTTGAAAAAAATACGTTTTCCTGTCCATGAATTTGCCTTGATGATGTCTATTTCACTTCGATTTATTCCGACACTCATGGAAGAAACTGAAAAAATCATGAAAGCTCAGACTGCCAGAGGGGTGGAATTCTCTTCGGGACCGCTTGTGCAACGTGTTAAGGCAATCCTACCGCTTCTTATTCCGCTATTCATCAGTGCTTTCCGACGCGCGGAGGATTTAGCCATGGCGATGGAAGCACGGGGATATCGGGGAGATGAAGGTCGAACCAAGTTGCGTGTATTTCATTGGGGATTGAGCGATAGTAGCTTGCTCGTTATTATCTTTTTATTGATTCCTGTACTGTGGGTGTTAAGGAGTTGACTCTATTGGCACGATTAAAATGTGTCATTGCGTATGATGGGATAAGATTCTCGGGTTATCAGATTCAGCCTAACCAGAGGACAGTACAGGGGGAGCTGGAAAAAGCGCTTAAGTACATGCACAAAAACGAGGGAATCAGGGTCACCGCTTCAGGGAGAACGGATGCGGGTGTCCATGCTGCTGGTCAAGTGATTCATTTTGATAGTCCTTTGACGATGCCAAGTGAAAACTGGCGCAAAGCTCTGAATACATTGCTTCCAGATGATATTTCCATCAAGCAGGTACAGAGCGTTGCTGATGATTTTCATGCGCGGTTTGATGTGACTCGTAAGGAATACCGCTATCGGATTTTACATCGAAAGGAATCGGATATATTTCGGCGTTTTTACACTTACCATGTTCCAACCTATTTGGACATTGAAGCCATGCGAGAAGCGGCGACATATATTATCGGTACGCATGATTTTTCAGCTTTTTGCGCTGCGGGGACAAAGATGATTGATAAGGTGCGAACGGTGTATGACGTGCGGATTGAACAACAGGGGGATGAATTGGTTGTTGCCATGATTGGCAGTGGCTTTCTTTACCAAATGGTACGGATTACGGTGGGCAATTTGCTGGTTGTTGGCGAAGGAAAGACGACTCCATTGACTATCGCCACGATCCTTGCAACGAAAGATCGTAAAAAAGCTTTTGCTACCGCGCCGCCACAAGGATTATATCTTTGGAAAGTTAGCTATGAGTCGCTTAATGCGTTATAAGTGTGAATCTATCTTGACATTAAGCTGTAATTATTATATAGTATGATTCGGCATTTCTAAATGAAACCACTCATAGCCCCGTAAACTATATAAATGGATTTTATAATGAAACGACGCCTTTAGAGGAGGGATACTGTGCGTACCACTTACATGGCAAAAGCACAAGATATGGAACGCAAATGGTTGATTGTTGATGCAAATGGTCAAACGATCGGTCGTTTGGCAAGTGAAGTTGCGTCCATTTTACGAGGCAAGCATAAGCCTATCTATACACCGCATGTTGATACTGGTGACCATGTCATCATCATTAACGCTGAAAAAGTTGAATTTACTGGTAAAAAACTTCAAGATAAAAAATATTATAATCATAGCGGATGGGCTGGTGGACTTAGAGAGCGTACAGCAGCTGAGATGCGCGATAAATACCCTAGGGAATTGCTTGAAAGAACGATCAAAGGGATGATACCACACAATAGATTGGGACGTCAGATGGTGAAGAAGCTTCATGTCTATGCAGGTAGTGAGCATCCACATCAAGCACAAAAACCTGAAAGCTACGAATTAAGAGGTTAATTTGATAAGGAGGGAAACCATTGGCACAAGTACAATATATAGGCACAGGTCGTCGTAAAAAATCTGTTGCCCGTGTCCGCCTTGTCCCTGGAGAAGGAAAGGTCACAATCAACAAACGTGACATCGATGATTACATGGCTTTTGAAACCTTGAAAAAAGTAATCAAACAACCTTTAGTTGAAACTGATACAGAAGGAAAATACGATGTATTAGTCAATGTAAACGGTGGAGGGTTCACTGGTCAAGCAGGTGCGATTCGTCATGGTGTTGCTCGTGCATTGTTACAAGCAGATCCTGAGTTTCGTCCAGCCCTTAAGCGTGCTGGTTACCTAACGCGTGATTCACGTATGAAAGAACGTAAGAAATATGGACTTAAAGGCGCTAGGCGTGCACCACAGTTTTCAAAACGCTAATAAATACGCATTTCAAGGCTCTTTCCACTTTGGTGGAAAGGGTTTTTTTATGTTTAAAAAAGAATTTTTGACCGTATTTTAACTATAGCTTTCCGAGTGATAGAAGGCTTTATACGATAACTAATCATTTTTGTCAGTTATTCACATGGCAAAAGGTGTTAGGATGGGAAGCTTTTTTGTAACGAAAACTAATGGGGAAAGGAGGAGAAATGGATGGCAATGATTGTGAATTTTTATGATAAATATCGCACGAAGCAGCTTGACTTTGAGCAAAAGACCTTAAATGAGCTTTCTATACCTGAAATCGAAAGCGTCATTTCAGATTATTTTGATCCCTTTTTTCAAGTTGTCTCAGAGGGTTACCATCCAATAATCTTAGATATGTGCTTAGATTACGCTATTGAAGTCTACTTACTTGGTGCGTCCTATGGAAGGCATGGTTACTACGGCGAAGATATTCAAGTTATTTACATGCGTAGTGAGAAGCTATTTAAACGGTTGACGGATGATCTTTTCGATTTTTGGACGTTTTGGCATACCCCAGATCAAATCATGATTCAAGGTCTTTATAAAGCATGTAAGGATTTTTTATATTATTGGTGGGGAGAAGGACTGGATAATGCGATTCGTCTTTATAGATTAAAACTTCATTAATACACTATTTTTTCATATATTTTGCCCTTGTCCCATATAGATTGTATAAGGTCGTGTACTGATTTGGGATGGAGGGTATAGGTATGCAAGGGCGCTTTAAGAAGGCAGTCATCATATTAGGGGTTTTACTACTCATATTGATACTTAATTATGAAGTGTTAACACGACATTCGTGGGATCATTGGAATTTACCTCTGGCAGGCAGAGTGATTGTGCTAGATCCCGGGCATGGGGGTCCGGATGGAGGAGCGGACAGTGATAATGTTCAAGAAGATGATATTGCATTAAGTGTAACTAATAAAGTAAGGGATTATCTTCAAGAAGCGGGAGCGTTTGTGATCATGACCAGAGAGCGAGACACTGATCTGGCTGATGAGGATATAGAAAGGCTGAGTAACCGTAAAACTCAGGATTTATATCGACGATTAGATATTATCCAAAAGTCCGATCCTGATATGTTTATCAGCATTCATTTAAATAAAATACCTTCTGCTAAATGGAGGGGAGCACAAACCTTTTATCATCCTAAATCAGAAGAAAATAAAAAATTGGCTTCTTTTATCCAGGACTCCCTTCGTAAAGATTTGGAAAATACAGATCGGCAGGCTAAAACGATTGAGCATGTATTTTTGCTTAAACAATCTGAGGTCCCCTCTTCATTAGTAGAAGTTGGTTTTTTATCTAATGACGTGGAAAGAGGCTTGCTCGTAAAACGTAACTATCAGAATAAAATAGCTGAGTCAATTTATAAAGGAATTTTTCGATATTATACTGATGAGAAAGAGCCGGCTTCTTAGGAGAGCTCCTTTTTAAGCTGGATTTCTTTTTTTCTTTTTGATGGAGAAATTGGTATACTAAGTGTTAGATTGAAGGAGGTTTTTATATGATCACGAAAGATCAAGCCCTTGAGGCGCTGAAAACGGTAAACGATCCACATTTACATAAAAATATCGTCGAGACCAATGGTGTGCGGGAAATAAAAATAACGGAGTCCTTTGTGAGTGTCAAGGTTGCCCTTGCAAAAACGCAAACACCTGAACAAATGCAAGTTCAACAAGAAGTTGTTCAAAAGCTTAAAAAGGTGGGAGCGGAGTCTGTAGGATTAAGATTTGAGCCTCTGAGTGAAGATGAAATTGAGCAATTAGGCGGAATTCCAGAGGAAAGACCAACCATTTTGTCACAGGGAAGCAAAACCAAGTTTATTGCTATTGCCAGTGGTAAGGGCGGTGTTGGGAAGTCGACAGTGTCAGTTAATCTGGCTATTGCGTTGAATCGTTTAGGGAAAAAAGTAGGAATTCTTGACGCTGATATTTATGGATTCAGTGTTCCAGATATGATGGGGATTGAAAATCGTCCTGAGGTTATTGACAAGCGGATTATTCCCGTTGAGCGTTTTGGTGTTAAAGTGATTTCCATGGGGTTTTTTGTAGACGATAATTCCCCTGTTATTTGGCGGGGACCAATGCTTGGGAAAATGTTGAATAATTTCTTCACAGAAGTTGAGTGGGGAGATTTAGATTATTTAATCCTTGATCTTCCTCCAGGAACGGGAGATATTGCGATGGATGTGCATTCTATGATTCCGCACTGTCAAGAGATTATTGTAACAACCCCTCATGCGACGGCAGCTTTTGTTGCGGCTCGTGCTGGGGCAATGGCTATCAAGACTGAGCATCATATTCTTGGGGTTATCGAAAACATGGCTTTCTTTAAAAGTAAGCTGACTGGTGAGAAAGAGTATGTGTTTGGAAAAGGCGGCGGTGAGAAGTTAAGCGAGGTATTGGAAACCAATCTTCTCGGTCAAATTCCTTTAGATCAACCAGATGAAAATGCTGATGTCTTTGCTCCAGGTGTTTATGCAGGGGATCATGAGGTTGGGCAGATTTATATAGAGGTTGCAACGAAGGTTGTTGATCAGCTTTCCGACTAAAGGTAAGGCCGTGGCTTATGTCGCGGCTTTTTTGCATAGGATTATTAAGAGGGTAGAGCTTTACGAATGGGTGCCTTTTCACCTTGCTTTGGTTTAGGCATGGAGTCTGGGCTATGGCGCGTCTTGGCTTTCTTCTTGGGTTCCAGTGCTGGTGCCCATGTCATTTCCTTTTTTCATTTCTTTCTTTATGACGCTTTCGAGTGCCTGTGTCATTTGTGTGTGAAAGAGTGGGCTTTCTATGGTTTCGATGATGTCTTTTTGAATTTGTTTTCTAAAAGGTTCTGTAGCTAATAATTCTAAATACTGCTCTTGCAATGTGGGAGCTTGTAAGATAGTCATCATCGACTGCTGGTAAGAAGGATCCTTCATCAATTTTTTCAGGATTTGTTCGTTATTTTTTTGCATGGTTTGTGCCATTTTATTGGAGAAATCAGGATCTGCCATCATCTGTGCCCACAGTGCTTTAGATTTATCAGAGGTTAGGGTATCTGAAATGGTTTTTTTAACAAAATCTTGATTCATGATGAGTTGTTTTTGAAAGGGCTCATTGCTGAATATATCCTGAAGGGTCTTCTGACCTTCGTCGCTTTTTAGCATGTCAATGACCATCTTTTTAGTGGCTTGATAATCAGGCTCGTTGCCCTGGGTTAAAGGCTGTGAGGAGCACCCTGCTATCAGAAAAATAAAGAGAAACAGATAAAATGTTTTACGAAGGGCTTTCATTTTGACTTGATCTCCTTTTAGCGTTAATTGGGGAAAATTCTAATCGTGCTATATCTGAGGATCACACGAGATGTCCATGAATTCAGCAGTACCATTTAATAAGCGTTCTTATTCTTATAAGATGGTGTTCGAAGAGTTAATTTATTCTATTGAGACGACCAAATCTTGGTTGGTTTTTTCAAATACCCTTGATAAAATGAGTGTGAACAAAGGATTTGGGGGATGTTGGATGAGTTCAAGAAAATGGGTATCGCTTTTTTTGAAAACGCTATTATTGGGCTGTGTTGTGGGAATGGTTATTGGCATTATCGTGCAGTGGCATACACAGATGCAAGGGCTATATGATGGTCATATTAGCGGATTCTTTATAAATTTGATGGTGATAGGTGTCCTTGGGGGACTGTTTAGCGTCATAAGCCAAATGGGTTTTTTCTTCTATTTAACGCTACATCGTATAGCTTTAGGCATTTTTCGTTCACATTCTAGATGGGGTATTGTGCAATGGTTTTTAATTAGTGTGACCTTTGTTGATTTTATATATTTACGCTACAGTGCTTTTGGACATGGAGAAGGTGTTGGAGGTTATTTTATTCCTCCTGTTATTCTCATCATCATCGCTTTGGCGGTCGCAGAGATAAAAAAGAGAGAGACTAATAAAATAGCATACATACCCGCTTTGTTCTTTATGTTTGTTGTCACCACATTAGAGTGGCTTCCTGTTTTAAGGCAAAAGGAAACCACTATGTTTTGGGTGATGGGATTGACGCTGGTTGTTTGTAATGCCTATCAAATGTTGAAGCTTCACCGTTTATTAAGGCAAGTAAAATAATGTCCTTATTTTGCTTTATCAAAAATATAATGCTCTGCTGGACTATTTAAAAAATACAGAACGATGCAAAGCAACATCTTACAGATAGTGGTAGATTCAGTTACGCTTTAAGAGGGGCAGTTAGAAGATGGAGAAGGATCGTTCAGTTGGGTGAAAAAACAATCAACCCATTTCTGTAAGAGATGGATTGATGGAGGTAATTTTAATCTATATTTTCAAGATCGAGCGTTGAATCTGAGATAAGCTCTTTTAAAGTAACAAAGGTGAATCCTTTTTTCTTCAGTTGGCTAATGATGACTGGCAATGCTCTAAGTGTTTGTATGGCGGAATCAGAGCCATGGAGCCTAATAATGCTACCTTTTGTGGTCTGTTGAATAACCTCCTGAGCGATGGTTTGGGCATTGTGTAATTTCCAGTCTTGTGGATTGATATTCCAGAGAACAAGTTGTTGCTGAGTCGTGGTTACCGTTTTGATTACGTTTTTATTTATTTTTCCTTCAGGCGGTCGAATATAAGTAGGTTTTCCTCCACCTGCTTTTTCAATGGCTGTATTAGCGAGGGAGATATCCTTCGTGATTTCATAAGGCTTGAGAGCAGTGTACGGTTTATGATTATAACCATGAGATTCGATCTCAAACCCCTTGTTTTTCATTTCCTCTACTAATTCTGTGTGGCGTTCAGCCCATTCACCTGTAATGAAGATCGTCGCAGGAATCTTATTGTCAACAAGGTAGTCTAATATAGGTTTTAAATTATCGTCTCCCCAACCGACATCGAATGATAGAGCGGTCTGTTTTTTACTTGTTTCAACATTGGATAAAGCGCGCGGTCCACTAGAAGTAGAAAAAACGGTCACTTCTTCATTTTGAACGTAAGCAACTAAGGCAGCAAAAAAAGCGGTAATTAAAATAAATAATACATTTTTAATTTTGCGTCCATGTAATATCCAGATAAAGAGCATAGATTTGCCTCCTGTCAAACAGTTTGTACTATTTTATTTTTGTTTGGATAGGATATGACTAGGTTGCAATTGAGCAAGAGAAAGGATTTTGTCATGATGGAGTTGATGAAAGGTGCTTGGTGTGCTTTTTAAAGACGAAGAAGTGCGGGAGATAGGGTATTTATTAAAAAAGGAGCTAGAAGCATTAAATCTAGAGATGACCGATGATGAGATGAGTTATATCGTGAGACAAGTGATGGAAGAACGCTATCAGTTATTGTTTAAGATTATGAGGCGGGTTGTACCTGTTGAACAGTGTGTAAAATATTTACGGAGAGAGTTTAGCGCAAGAAAGGGTTATTAGATTTAAATAAGATAGTGATAGTCATGTGTGGATAGCGCTGGGGTGTATTGACAGTTAACTGTAGAGATGCTACGATATCTATCGACACTGAATTTGCGAGTTTGCAGTGTATAAAATTTTTCTTGACTTAAATGACAGTTGCATGGTACGATGATCGAGTTGCTACTAAAAAGATAGTGATGTTTTATAAAAATAAATTCTTGACATATACTGTAGCAATATGTTAAACTAGTTAAGCCGTCGTAAAAGGCGGATCAATGTGTGATCGTTCTTTAAAAACTGAACAAAAAGCCAAGCGCACAAAGGGCAACCTTTGAATGACGCCAAGACAGACGCGAAAGGCCTTCTGAGAGACGGAGGCAGAAGCAAGACCAACACG
>Ga0153951_1000013_pt1 | contig 78436 bp, 65 predicted proteins | sample TSNJ035MetaG_FD_102278 | JGI IMG/M metagenome (GOLD analysis project Ga0153951, IMG submission 102278) | Attine ant fungus gardens microbial communities from New Jersey, USA - TSNJ035 MetaG | ecosystem: Host-associated > Fungi > Mycelium > Unclassified | place: USA: New Jersey, Wharton State...
ATAATCGCCTAAGTTAGTTCAGCTGTTGTTGGCTTCTAAGAAAGCTTGGAAGGCTTGATCAACAGTCATGTTTTCAGTACCTTGAATGGTTGTGTTTGTTATCAGACCAGTGATATCGGTTTTATTTAGTTCTGGAATCGTGATGGTTAAAGTTCCACTGTACTTTGTGTTTGTTTTTGCTTCAACTTCTAATGAACCTTCTTTGTTATAATCAGGAACATCAAAAGCAATAACTTGGACACTATCGTGTAAGTCACTAACTTCAGGGTTCATTTCGATAAACGAATCAAACGCTGCTTGTTGGTTCTTTACTGAATTTTTTAAGCGAGTTTTCAGATTTAAATCTTTTAAGGCAGTTTTTTTAATTACAACCGAGTTCTTAGGACTCCCACAAGCAATCACTGTAGTAGCAGCAGTGGCAGTTAAGCCTAATGCCGCTAATAGAGAAAGTAAGTTTTTCATTTTTGCTCTCCTCTCCTTTTGTAAGCACTATATTTTACCATTTTCTTTTTAGGTATTTTTTTAAAATAAAGGCAATAAAAAAGTGACTTTTGATATCTTTGTCACTCTTTTTTTAAATATTTATAGAGAAGTTAATTCAATCTCATACGCTTTTAATAACTCAAGTTTTACTATGCAAAAATTTTACAGGAGCCGAAACGATATTAAATTTTGTTTTTTTAATAAACCATTCATACTTCAGAACCAGTTATAGCTGCAATTTCACCATAATAATTATTAGGGGTATTGTCAATATAAGCTCGATATTCTAAATCCAACATAAGTTGTCTTTCATTGTTCTCTCATTTAAATCAGACCGTAGAACGAGCAGTAAGATATATTCTCATAGTTGATGATAATGTTATATCTTGTTTTTCATATCAAGATCCTTGGCCTGGTAAAATACTACCAATTTTTCAAGTATCTTTTGTAAGTAAAAAAGTTTGGCCATTATATCCTCGATAAGCAACTTTTAAACCAGGAACTTCAAATCCTTCAAATAGTGATGTTAACTCTGGAAATTCATGAACTCCTGAAATAGCAGTTACATTAATACCGTAAATTCCAAAAGCGGCATACTCGTGTGGTTTGACGGTTTTTCTAGCAGACTGTTCTTGAAATCTTCAGATGTAATCATAATCAGTTTGATTAACATTGATAGTTTCTTGTTTGTTTTGCTCTGATGAAGTTATTGATGTTGCTATGTTTCCAACTGCCGTACCTCCAAAGATAATTAATCCAATTGTCATTAAGAATTTTTTCATAATTTATATTTTCCTTTCCTATCGATTAGTATAGTATCATAGTTTATTTTAAAATAATATGACCAATTACTACTTTCAATTTAATGAACCTTGTTTGTTTGGAATTTTTTTATCAAGAGATATTACACTAGTGAAAAATGTTTTATTTTTAAAATAAAAATCCAATGATATATTTTTTTATGCCATTAGATTTATGATTACAACTTTAAGTTTTTCTAAATTAATTTTAATAAAATAAAACTAGAGAAACAGTAATCAGTACTAACACACGCATAGTCTGGCTTTCAATAAGAACCAAATGCAATTTTATATGCTAAACGCATCATTAAGTTACCAAATTGGTTTTTACTACACAAAAATTTTACAGGGAGCCGAAATTTTGCCACTTTTCTTAATTGGTAGTAGTTTATTCTTAAGAAAATCGTTCATAATCATCGAAATTTATATTTTGAACTGAAAATGAAATGTAATTAACATAAAATAAGAAAGTCTTAGGGAGGGAAATTTGTTATGTTAAAAGAACCCACAAAAGAACAAGAAGAGATTATTAAATTTCTGTCTAATAACAACGTTGTTATTCAAGCAGTTGCAGGATCTGGTAAAACCACAACCGCATTACATATTGCAAAAAATTTTAAAGATAAAAAAATATTATTATTAACTTTTAATAAAAAGTTACAACAAGAAACAGAAAATAAAGTAAAGGAGGGGAAGTTAAAAAATTTAACAGTTAAAACTTTTCATTCCTTTGCTGGACAAGTTTATAACAATATTTGTAAAACTACGAATGATATTCAAAACAATTTAGAGTCAAATTTAACGGTTAAATCTGTTGATTATGACATTTTTATAATTGATGAAGCTCAAGATTTAAACATAATTTTTTACAAATTATTAATTAAAACATTTGCCAATCATCAAAAAGAAAAAGATTTCAGAATCGTTGTTTTAGGTGATGTCAATCAGTCCATTTATGAATTTTTAGAAGCAGATTCAAGATTCCTTTCTCAAGCGCCTAATATTTTCAACAATATAAACAACTATAATTGAAGCACTGCTAATCTTTCGACTTCTTTTAGAGTTAATAATGAAGTTGCTACTTTTATTAATGATATTTTCTATAAAAAGAAAATTATCAATTCTAACATTAATGTTGAAAATGCAATTGAATATAATGTTATCAATCAATATGAATTAAAAGAACCGATTAAACCTCAATGATATGAACATATAAAAAAATTAATCACTCAATATGGCGTCAATGAAACTTTTATTCTTACAAATTCACCTAACTCTAAATCAGAGAATGGATTGAATAGAATGTTGCAAAATGCTTTAAGTGAAGAAGGAGTGCCAATAGAAGTACATGATCGAAAAGAAGAAAAAATTGACCCTAATCTTATCAAGAATAAATTAATTTTTTCATCATTTCATTCAAGTAAAGGATTAGAAAGAAAACTCGTAATCATTTTTCCTTTTGATGCTAGTCTTTTTTATCGACAAACAAATCGAAATAAAATTTATGCCCCATCAAACGAATTATATGTAGCTTGTACTAGATCATTGGAAAAACTAGTCTTACTTCATCTTTATTCAAGTCCACCTTTACCTTTTTTAGAAAAAGAGAAATTAAGAAAACAGTATCTAAACTTGGAATATTTAAATTCTCGAAACAAGGATAAATTTGAAAAAGAATTTTTAAATGAAGAATATAGTTTTGCTCCACAAGAAACAAAATTTGAAGTTACAAGACTTCTTGATTGATTAAAAAATGATGAAATCAGTTATTTTTATTCTTTTTTTAACCAAGAAAGTAAAGAGAAACAAGAAAATTCTTTTAAAATATCACCATTTGTAATCAACAAAAATAAGATTGGAGAAGAATATTTAGAAAACGTATCTTCTATCACCGGTAATGCTATTATAAGCAAATTTGAAATTGAAGAATTTGATGTTCATAGCAAATTGAATGTTCTAATAGAATTAATTACAGTATTAAACAACGAAATAAAAGAAAATAAAAAAGGAACTTGATTGCAAAATAAATATGGTTGAATTCTAAAATATGCTGATGAAATTATTGATATTGAGAAAACTAACGATATAAGTGCAGAATCTATTTTGAGAGTTGCAACATTTTATGATTCAGTTCAAGAAGAAAAAGAATGAAAAATAAGACAAATTAAGAATTATAATTGGATTACAAATGAACAATATGCCGAAATTAATGAGTACTTAAGAACAAAGCTTTCACAAAAAACAAATTTTGAAAAATCTATAAAATTAGTTATTACTTGAGAACCAAATCAAGATTGAGAAATTTCTAAAATTAAGCAATATTATTCACCTGATTACATTTTAAAACCAAATGAAGTTGAAATTATGGGAAGAATTGATGCTATTGATTTCAAGGGAAAAACACTATGAGAATTTAAATTTGTTGATTCATTAAAAGATGAACATTATTTTCAACTATTAACTTATGCCTATATTAATTACGCTAATGCCAAAAATTTCCTTGAACGAAGAAAAATTAAAAAAATGAAATATAAACTAATGAATATTAAAGATAAAGAAATTATTCAAATAAAACCAGACTGAAAACGTTATAAAGAATTTTTATATAAATTAATTGATTTTAAATTAACCGGAAACACAATATTAAACGATCAAGAATTCATTAATAAATGTTTGCAAATTACAAAAAGCGAAGGTTTAATTTAAACCTTCGCTTTTTGTTAAAGTTTTCAACTGATAATTAAAAGAAATAGATTGACTATAAAAAGTTTGCAAATTACCATAATACTCATTAATTATTTTTCACAAAACCGAAGCATCTTCTAAAGCATCATGATGCTGAAATGTTATATTTTTTGTTTTTGCCAAATAACTTAATTTATAAGTAGGAAGAATTAAATTGGGATTCTTTTTTAGCATATTAATCGTACATCCATAATTAAAATTATCAAAAGATATATCATATGCTTCCAATGTATTTTTTAGAACACTAGAAATATCAAAACCAGCATTATGTGCTAAAACGATATATTCATCATTGAAATAATCTTTAATTTCTTCCCAAATTTCAGAAAATGTTTTAGCATCAGATACCATAGTTCTTGTTATTCCATGAATACTAATATTTATCGGATCAAAATAAAAAGGAATTGGTTTTACTAAATTAGAATAAGTAAAAACCTTTTGATTATTCTCAATAACTATCATTCCAATTTGACAAATACTTGTTCTTGAAGAATTTGCTGTTTCAAAATCAATTAAAACAAACTTATTATTTCATTGAATGAAATCATTATTTTTTTGAGGTTCTTTTAATAAATTAAAATCTTCATTCTCTTTTAAAGGTTTAATATTTGATTTAGTAATTACAAGTTTTTTTTCTATTTTTTCATTACTACTTAAACTTAACTTTTGAGTTTTATTTTTTTTATCCAAGAGAACATATTTTTCTATAGTTCTTTGAATTTTTTTAATTTTCCAAGGTGCACGTTCCAAATAAGAACTTGTTAATTTCAATTTAGAACGATGATCTAAAATTTCTTCTTCAACTTCTTGTGAACATTTATTATAATTTTCAACATTTTTAAATTCATAGTTATTAGAAAACAAAATTATTTCATCTTCTACACATTTTTTAATCCGTTTTTTCTTTGCGAGATTAATAAAATATGTCAATAAAAGCAACACAACTCCAAAAAGAATAATTAAAACAACCGACAATACACCCATAACTCTCCCTTTTTATTCACTATAACTTTCAAATTGTATATGCATAGAATCAAAAGATTTTCTCTCATTTTTGTTTCTTAAAATTTATTCTAACAATGAATATTGAAAATAACAGAGAAAAAAATGAATTTACTAACTTTTTATCTGCTTTGGCAAAAAGAAAAACCACTTTCAGTGGTTTTTATTAATCAGTAATCTTTTCATAAATTTGATCAACATTTCTTAAAAAGTAATCTAAGTTAAAAATTTGATCAAGTTCAGTTGATTCAAGATATTTTTCAACCCCTTCATCAATTAACACCTGTTTAAAGTCAAGATTTTCTTTCAAACAAAGCATGGTACATTTTTGAATAAAGTCATAGATCTCTTCGCGAGAATGATTAGTATGAATTAAGATGTAAGTCATTAAAGGTTGTGAATAAAAAACATTATTTGCACTCTTAATATGCTTTAACATTTGTTCTTGATCAATCACAAGATCATTTAGAACATTAGTCATTCTTTGAATCAAATAAGAAACTAAATGGAAAGTATCTGGGAGGATAATTCGTTCATTTGAAGAATGAGAAATATCACGCTCATGTCATAAAACATTATTTTCCAAACCAGGAATAACATAACTTCTTAACATCCGACTTAATCCAGTAATGTTTTCTGAACTAATCGGATTCTTTTTATGAGGCATTGAAGAAGAACCTTTTTGATTAACACTAAATCCTTCCATGATTTCTTTAACTTCACTACGTTGTAATAAGCGGATTTCTGTGGCCATCTTTTCAAAGGTAGTAGAAAGGTTAGCAAATACTAAGTATAAAGAAGCTAAACGGTCGCGTTGACTAACTTGCGTAGAAAGGTGATCTCGAGGCATTCCTAGTTGTTTAGCAACATCCTCTTCAATAGCAATTTCTAAATTAGCGTAATTACCCATTGACCCAGAAATCTTGGTCACACAAACATCATTGATTGCTAATTCTAAACGTTTTTCTTGACGTTTTAGCTCTTCTAATCACAATAAGAACTTCAATCCTAATGATGTTGGTTCTCCATACATTCCGTGGGTGCGGCCCATAATCAAGGTATGTTTATGGGTTTGTGATAGTTCATTCAACTTTGCTTTTAAACCAGTTAAATATCCTTGAACTAAATTTATTGACTCTTTAATCAAATAGTTTTGCGCTGTATCAACAATATCAGTAGAAGTAATTCCTAAGTGAATTCATTTACTTTCTTCACCCAACGATTCACTCAACATTCTGCTAAATGCGACCACATCATGTTTAGTTTCTTGTTCTAACTCTAACATCCTTGTTTTATCGACCTTGATTTTTTGTTTAATCAAAGCCAAATCTTGTTCAGGAACAATCCCCAACTTGGTTCATCCTTGAACAACCAATACTTCAATCTTGGTTCAAATTTCGAGTTTATGATCATCATTTCAAATTACTTTGATTGGTTTAACTTCATATCGTTCAATCATCTTTAACCTCCAAACTTATCTAATAAATTAATTGTCTGTTTGCGGTCAGGACCAACAGAAAAACCTTGAATCGGGATATTACATAACTCTGAAATCCGGTTGATATAGTTTTTCGCATTAACAGGAAGTTCTTCTCAACTAGTCACTTTGGTAATATCGGTTTTTCAGCCTGGTAATTCTTCATAGACCGGGGTGCATTTTTCATACTCGGTATTTGATGCGAGAATTGTATTAATCACTTTGCCTTGATAGTTATAACCAGTACAGATTTTAATCGTCTCTTCACTATCTAAAACGTCGAGAAGAGTAATAAATAAAGTATCAAGTCCTCCAGTACGAATTGAGTAGTTCATAGCAACCGCATCAAATCATCCCAACCGACGGGGGCGTCCAGTATTTGAACCATACTCGTGCCCACGTTCTCTTAACCGATTACCAGTTTCATCTAATAGTTCAGTCGGCATTCCCCCAGTTCCTACCCGAGTATCATAAGCTTTCGCCACCCCAATAACTTTATTAATTAGTTTATTGTGAATTCCTACCCCAATACTAACATTGTTCGCTGTAGTATTAGAGCTGGTAACAAATGGGTAAGTGCCGTGGTCAAGATCTAATAAAACTCCTTGGGCTCCTTCAAATAAAACCATTTTTTGAGCCCGGATTGCGTGATCTAAAAATTCCCCACAATCAATAATGCGGTCTTTAATTGCTTCATACTGGTTAATTGCTTCTTGATAAATTGTTGCAAAATCAACTGCTTGACCTTGATAAACCGTAGTAATTAATTGGTTATGATATTCCACTTGTTCTTGAAGTAATTCTTTAAACTTGGGTTCTTGAAAATCACAAAGACGAAGACCACATCTTGAGGCTTTATCAGCATAAGTAGGACCAATACCGCGCTTGGTCGTACCAATCTTTCGGTTAGCACGAACCTCTTCTTGTAAGGCATCAATTTCTTCATTGTACTTAAAAATAACATGAGCACGATCAGAAATAAATAAGTTTTTGGTATCAATGCCTGCATCTTGTAAAATCTTCATTTCACTATTTAATTTAGTTAAATTAACTACACACCCATTGCCAATAATATTGATTACTTTGGGATTCAAAATTCCTGAAGGAACAATGGTTACTTTGTATTTCTTTCCTTCATTTCAAATAATGTGACCAGCATTATCTCCTCCCGCAAAACGAACAACCAGATCAGCATCTTGAGCATAATAATCAGTAATTTTTCCTTTACCTTCGTCCCCTCATTGAGAACCAACCACCACCAGGGTTTTATATTCTTGGCTATTTAACATTAAAAGCTCCTTATCAATAAAAACAACACCACTATTCAATGTTATTTCAGAAAACTCACTAACCAAACAATGCTAGTAGAACTCATAATCTAGGATTAATACTTGGTAAAATCCTAACCTCTTTATTCGATGAGATAGTTTTCTTTTTATCTATTTAATACTTTTTAATTATATCTAAAAGTTAGTCAGAAACAAAAACCCAACCATTCAAGTTTAAAGATCCTTGACTGGTTCATTTTAAGAAAATACTTAATGATATAATTAGAACGAAAGTAGGTGAATAATATGAGTAAAGTATTAGTCATTAGTACTAGTGTTAGTGCTAAAGAAAAATCTTATTCGTTGGCATTACTTGACCGTTTTTTAAAACACTATCAAGCAAAAAACCCTAGTGATGAAATTATTAAATTAGATTTAAATCAAGTAAGTATTGCGCAAAAAACATTAAATGTTGAAAACCAAGCTACCTTTTGGGATGAAGAAACTAAAGAATATATTAACCAGTTGAAGACAGTTGATAAACTAGTAATTGCTTCACCAATGCACAACTTTAACATTCCTGCAATGATGAAGAACTACTTAGATCACGTTTTATTAGCTAATGAAACTTTTTCTTATAAGTATAGTGAAAAAGGTGATGCCAAAGGTTTATTACCAGACTTAACTGTGCAAATCTTAACTACTCAAGGCGCTCCTTATGGGTGATATCGCTGAGGCAATCATACCGATTATTTATGAGGAACTTGAGATTTTGTTGGGGCAAAGGTGAAAGAACCAATTTTGGTTGCAGGAACTAAAACTAAGCCTTATAGTCAGTTAGAACCAAGCAAAGTAATTGATGAATTCGATGCTAGAATTAAAGTTGCAGCAGAAGAATTTTAATAACAAAAAAAGACTAAGTTAGACTTAGTCTTTTTCTTATTTTAACTTTTAATTTTTAATCAAAGTTCCCGATTCACCTTTGATGACCGCTCCTGCCTTGTCTAAGCTTCCAATAATTGCTGGTCTGCCTTGGGTGTTCTTCACAAATGACATCGCTGCCTCCACTTTTGGTAGCATACTCCCTGGGGCAAATTGTCCATCCTTGATATAACCATCCAACTGATCAAGAGTTAAATTTGCAAATGTTTGTTGATCTGGTTTATTATAGTTAATTGCCACTTGTTCAACAGCAGTTAGAATAATTAATTTATCAGCATCGACTAATTCAGCAACCTTGGCTGCAGCAAAATCTTTATCAATTACTGCAGCCACTCCTTTTAGAGTATTGTTATCATTAACTACCGGAATTCCCCCACCCCCAGTAGAAATGGTAATAAAACCAGCAGCAATCATCGTTTTAATAATCTCTTTTTCCACAATATCAACTGGGCGAGGTGAAGCAATCACCCTTCTTCAACCTCTTCCAGCGTCCTCTTTAATATCTCAATGATTAGTTTCAACCATTTTTTCTGCTTCTGCTTTTGAAAGAAAACTTCCAATTGGTTTGGTAGGATTTTTAAAAGCAGGATCATTTTGATCAACAATAGTTTGGGTGATGATTGAAGCTACCTTTTGAGTCATTTTTCGCTTGGTTAATTCGTTACCAATCGCATTTTGCAAATCATAACCAATATATCCCTGACTCATCGCCCCACATTCAGGAAAATCAACCACTGGTGAATGCTTATCAGCTTTATGCGCTAAATCAAAACCATTGTTAATCATTCCCACTTGAGGTCCATTTCCATGAACAATAATTAAATCAAAACCTTGTTGTACAAAATCAACTAAGTTTTTAGCCGTATTTTTGACAATTTCTTTTTGTTCTTGAGGATTATTACCTAAAGCATTTCCTCCAATTGCAACTACAATTTTCATTTTTATTCCTCCTTTAATTACCTTTTTTAGGCAATCTTTCCTCCGATGACTCCTCCAATTGCTAGCAAAATCACTGAAAGTACCAACAAACCAGCTAAGAAGGGTCAAATTCCTTTTAAGAACTTTCCATAATCGACACGAGCAATCCCAATTGCTCCCATGACAACTCCACTAGTTGGGGTAAACAAGTTTAATAAACCACTAGCAAAAGAAAAAGATAAGATTGATCCAGATCCAGCAATATCTCCAGCTACCAAATTAGGATTATTTGGATCAGCAGAAACTGTACTTGCCAATAGGGGAAAAACCGCAGTTGCAAAACCAGATGTCGAAGGAATTACAAAAGAAAGAGGAAGGAACAATAAGTAAAGCACAACAATTCTTCCTACTGGACTAATACCCCCAACTGAATCGGTTAGACCTTTAACAAATAGTTCTTGAAGGTGAGATTGTTCAAGAATTACTCCCACTCCTGCAGCAGTCGCAATAATTAAACAAACACTCAGAATATCAGCAGCACCCGCCATAAATTGTTTTAAGAAGCCATCTTCACCAAGACCATTAACTAATCCAAGCACAATTGCACTAATTAAGAAAAAGCAAGCAACAACTGTTAAATCACCAATTCCAAACCCAGGAATTAAGGCAGTTAGATAAGGAGCACGATTATTGATTGTTTTTCCAGCATCAGCAAACTTACTTCCTCCTAAAATTGAATCTCAACCAATTAAATAAACAATCATTAAAATAAATGACAAAGCAAAAACTGCAAGCGTAAGTTTTTTTCTTCAATCCATTACTACGATGGTTTGGCTTTCACTTAAAAAGAACTTTTTATCCCCAGCAAGAGTGCTAAAAGTAATTGATTTAGCAGGATGTTTTTTTGTTTTAATTGCATAAGTCATCACCCCAATAATTGCTGCAGCAGTCATGATAAGTCAACAAATTAAACGTCAAACCAATCCATCTCCAACACTAATAAATTGAATACTACTATCGACATTACCAGCCCCACTATTTAACGCGTCAACTGCTACTGTAACTACAAACGGGTTAACTGTTGAAGCCAGAGTTCCTACTCCTGCTCCAACTAAAACAATTAATAACCCTGTAAAGACATCAAAACCAGCAGCTAACATTAAGGGGATACAAATCATGTAGAATCCTAAAGATTCTTCAGCCATTCCTTCCACAGTTCCACAAACAGAGAAGAAAAACATCAAAGGAACAATTGCTCAAACTTCTTTACCTTTTAAGGCTTTAGTAATTTGTTGAGCAAAACCATCTAAAGCTTTAGAATTAATGATAATTGTAATATAAGCACCAAGCATAAGGATGAAAATGATAATTCCACTTTTATTCATAAATCCTTGAAATAAAGAGTAGAAAATATCAACAATTCCCATTGCCTTAATAGTTTGAGGTTCAGATTGAGTAATTGGAATTCCCGTCGATGGATCATAACCAATGATAACGTTAACATCAGTTTTAACCCCAGTTCAATGTAAAATTCACGTTACTAAAACTAAAATTGCAATAATCAGTAAAATAATCGAAAACGCAGAAATCATTTTGAACATTTTTTTGTTCTTGGGTTTTTTGGCTTTCTGAGAAGAATCAGAATTCTTATCAACTTCTGAACCTAGCTTTTGACTCTTTTTCAATTTAACTTCACTAGTTTTCTTCACTAACTGGTAATAATCAAGCATCAAGTTCTCCTTTGTTAGTTTAAATTCTTTAACCAATTGTCGCGACCATTACCGCTTTAATTGTATGCAAACGGTTTTCGGCTTCTTCAAAAACAACCGAATGTTTTGAACGAAAGACTTCATCAGTTACTTCCATTTCATTTAAACCAAATTGTTCGTGAACTTGTTGGGCTGTTTCAGTGTTTAAATCGTGAAATGCTGGTAAGCAGTGCATAAATAAAACATCAGGTTTAGCATTTTGAATCATTTTCATATTGACTTGATAAGGTTGTAAAAGTTTTACCCGTTGGTCCCAAACTTCTTTTGGTTCTCCCATTGATACCCATACATCAGTATAAATAGCATCAGCATCTTTGCTAGCCTTCATTACATCAGCTTCTAATTCAATAATTGCACCAGTTTCTTTAGCAATTTCTTGACATTGTTCAACCAACTTAGAATCTGGTCAAACTTCTTTTGGTGCACAAGCTACAAAATGCATTCCCATTTTTGCACAACCAACCATTAGCGAATTTCCCATATTATTTCGTGCATCGCCACAAAAAACTAATTTCAATCCTTTTAGTTTACCCTTTTCTTCTTGAATGGTTAAAAAATCAGCCAAGATTTGGGTAGGGTGAAATTCATCAGTTAATCCGTTTCACACTGGTACTCCCGAATGAGCTGCTAAACTTTCAACATCAGTTTGTTTATAACCACGAAATTCAATTCCATCAAACATTCTTCCTAAAACTTTAGCAGTATCTTCAACTGATTCTTTCTTCCCAAATTGAGAACCAGAAGGTCCTAAATAAACTGTTCCTGCTCCCTGATCCATTGCTCCCACTTCAAAAGCACAACGAGTTCTGGTTGAGTCTTTTTGAAACATTAAAGCAACATTTTTACCTTTTAATAATTGGTGTTCATTTCCCGTATACTTAGCACGTTTTAAATCACGTGACAAATCTAATAAATATTGGATTTCTCTGGGAGTAAAATCCAATAATTTTAAAAAACTTCTTCCTTTTAAATTAACACTCATAAAATTTCTCCTTTTATTTAATTATTTGGTCTCTAAATCTTCACGATAAAGAGGCATCGTCATACAACGTGGTCCCCCTCTTCCACGAGAAAGTTCGCTTGAAGGTATAATTAAAACTTCTACACCCGCTTTTTTTAATAATTCAATAGTGACGCTGTTGCGTGAATAAGCAATTACTTTCCCTGGTTTTAACGTAATAACATTAGTTCCATCATTTCATTGCTCTCTACCAGCAGCAACAGGATCATCACCACCACAACGGATAATTTTTACATCCTTATTGGTCGCTTTCTTTAAAACATCAAGTAAAGATTCATCAATTGTTTTCATCTCATCACTATCAGCATCTAACTCATAAATTTTAAATTCACTTAAATTATCAAAAATTAGGGGGTGTGCGATAAACTTATCATAATCAATGTTGGTGAAAACTGTATCTAGGTGCATAAACGCACGTGATTTTGGTAAATCTAAAACAATAATTTTCTTATATGAACCATCAGTAAAAATATTTTTTGCAGCAATTTTAATTGCTTCCATAGTTGTTCGTTGTGAGCAACCAATAATTAGGGTATCTTTGTTCAAAACTAAAATATCACCACCCTCGATACTTGGCACTCCGTTACGTTCATAAAAATAAGGAACTTCACCTTTAAAACGGTCGTGATTTTTAAACACAAAATCAGGGAAGAAAGTTTCTCGATTTCTAGTTTCACTTCACATACGGTGCATAGTAATTCCGTGACCAATTGAAGCAAAAGGATCACGTTGGAATAAAACGTTTGGTAAAGGGTCAGCGACAAAAGGATAATCTTTAGCACCCGCTTTAATTCCTAGTTCAATCTTTTGAGTTCCCCCAATCATCTTATTAATCATGGTTTGGTTATCCATTTTTGTTAAATAATCTTTAAATTGATCAACGAATTCTGGTTTAACGTTTGCTTCTTTAATAAATTGATCAACGAATTCTGGTTTTAAGTCTGGATTTTGATCTAAAGTTTCAGCAGCCAAAATTTCGACATAGAGTACTTCTACCCCATTTTGACGCATCAACTCAGTAAAAGTATCATGCTCTTCTCTAGCAACCTTTAGAAAGGGAATATCATCAAATAGTAAACGTTCTAGAAGTTCGGGAGTTAAATTTTCCACCTCTTCTCCTGGTCGATGCACTAAAACAGTTTTTAAGACCCCAATTTCTGAAAACACATTAATTTTATTAGCCATTAAACAATGGTCCTCGTTTCTATAATTGTTTTGAAATATTACAATCACCTTTATTGTACTCTAAAAAAATAAATTAACTGTTATTTTTACAGTTTAACTGTGCTTTTGACAGTTATTAATATTCTTGTTTTTGCAATAATGCTTGTTAGAATAGATATTATTAATTATGAAGAAATCCTTCTCCATCAAAAGAATAAGAAAAAAATGTTGTTTTTTTCAATTCTTTTTAAAAAGTTTATGGTAAAAAATGAAACAGAGAAAGTTAAGAGAGACATGGGAAAGCAAAAAAATATTTTAGTACTGGTTGAATCTCCAACCAAAATCAATAAAATTAAAAACTTTTTAGAAACAGGTCATCCTGAAGTTAAATTTGAAGTATTAGCAAGTGGAGGACATATTACCAAAATTCCTAATCGAGGCAAGGATAATTTAGGTATTGATGTTCAAACAATGACACCAGAATTTGTCAACGATCGTAGTAAAACCAAAAACATTACTGCCATTAAAAAGGCTGGAAAGAAAGCAGATTTGATTGTTTTAGCATCAGATCCTGACCGCGAAGGAGAAGCGATTGCTTGACATTTAAAATCCTTGTTTACCGATGAAAATAAAGTAGTAAAGCGCATGACTTTTGATGAAATTACTCCAGAAGCAGTTCTGGCTGCGTTTGACCAATTGCGAGATGTTGATCAAGATTTAGTTAACGCTCAAATTTCTCGACAAATGTTAGACAAAATTATTGGATTTTTAATTTCAGGAGTTTTACAAAAAGCTACTGGTCTTTTGAGTGCAGGAAGAGTTCAAACCCCAGCGTTAAATATCCTAGTCACTCGTGATAAGGAAATCAAAGCCTTTAAAGAGATAGCTTATCAAAAGATTAAAGTAATTGATGAGCAAAAAAATATTCACCTTGATTTAAATAAAGATCAACAAGGAGTTTTAATTAATAAACCAGAAACTTATTATTTGATAAAACCTCTTGATGAAAAGATTATTAATGAGTTAACCACGGAATATAAATGTGTTGATTATAAAGGAGCAGAATTCGAGACACGCTCATTTAAACCTTATTCAACTGCGGGGTTATTACAAGATGGGTTTAGTAAGTTGCGTTTGAGTAGTGCACAAATTACAATGACAGCCCAAAAGTTGTACGAAGAAGGATGAGTCACTTATATCCGTACTGATGCGCAACGATATAGTGAAAGCTTTATTCAAGAAGCTCATGACTATATCGATAAAAACTATGATACTAACTTGTTTGCACAACCTTTAAAACCCAAAGGAAAACAAGGTAATGTTCAAGATGCCCACGAATCAATTCGTCCCACTCATTTAAGTGATACACCCTGAAAAATTGCTGATCAGTTTGATAATGATTTGCAAAAGCGACTATACAACTTAATTTGGTGAAATACCTTAAAATCTTTAATGCATGGTCCTAGCGGAATTAACCATCGCTGAACCTTTGATAATAATGGTTATGAGTTTAAACAATCATGACAAGAAGTCAAAAACTTAGGTTATCAAATCTTAGATCTTGACCAGACTGATGAAAACATTGAATTAGATGATAATGACCAATTGGTAAGTAAAAACCACGAAACTGCCCCTGCTCTTGAAAAGAACAATGACTTCATCCTTAGCCTTGGAAAAGATCATATTGTTAATGAAAATGCTAAAACCGCACCACCCAACATGTACAACCAAGCTTCGCTAGTAAGGGAATTAAAACGTTTAGGTTTAGGAAGACCTTCAACTTACAACCCGATTTTAACTAAACTTCAAGACCGTAGTTATGTTAAATATCATAAAGGTAAACCAATTGTGGTTGAAGACAAAGGTTATATTGCTAATAATTATTTATATGCAGAATTCCCTGATACTTTTGATGTTGGTTACACAGCAGGAATGGAAGAAAACTTAGATAAGATCTCTGAGGGAGAACTTGATTTCCACCCTTGGTTAAAAAATATTTATGATGAATTATCAACTAAAGTTGAAGCAGAAAAACTAAAGGTCAAAGCAGAAAGTGATATTATCTGTCCCCGTTGTGGTCAGGGTCACTTAGTCTTTATCCGTTCTTATTTCAATCGTGGCCGTGGTTGTTCAAACTTTCCAATCACTGGTTGTTCTTATCGTGAATACGAACAAGCTGATGGCACTTGAAAAGAGTATGTTGCTCCTGAAAAAACTGATGGAGAAAAGAAAACTACCAAGAAAAAGACCTCAAAAAGAAGTACCACTCGAAAAACTAGTACAAAGAAATAAAAAAAACTAAACAGAAGTAAGCGTTAGACTTGAACTCTTGTTTAGTTTTTTTGTTCCTGCATATAATTCTGATTTATATTAGATTAAAAAAACAAGTTATATTTCCCATTTTTTTCTATTAATTAAATCTATCTCAATTTAAAGAATATTATTTCTTTATCTTTGATTCTTAAATTCATTATAAATTTCAGGACTAACAAATCTTGAATGCATAATAGTATGAAGAGGTTGCTTTGCTTCTTTTTGGTTTAAAGAATCACGTTTATTCTTCACTCAAATTACAAAATCAATCAATTGATCGTTACTTAAGAATTGAATTAGATCTGTATCTTTATCAACTTGATTAGTTGTCATCAAAAATTTACTACGGTTAATCTTTGAATAATTGAATTGATATTTTTTTTGTTTAAATTCAGGTTTATTAAAGATATAAGTAATCAACTTTATTGCTTCACGATTAATAGGTAAATTCAGGTTTTTAAAGATTATCTCGTTATTATTTTCAAGAATAACTGTTAGTTCTTTTTTCTTATTATCATAAGATAAATTTTGGTTACTTGAAACAAATAAGTTTTTTAACAAGAAATTTTCTAATTTTTGTTTATTAATTTCATAATTATTGTCATTTGGATAAGTTAAATAAATAAAACTTGATAAAAAAGCTTTATAAAAAACTTTTTTATTAGTCATCATTCTTTGTTTATTATTTTGACGCTCCAAAATTAATGAATAATAGATTTCATTAATTTTTCGATTATTTTCTTTTTCAACAAAGAAAGTGTTGATGAAGTAATCTGCTTGTAAAGAACTTCCAAAAACAGTAGTTATTGCATCGATTACAGACTGAATTATTCCCTCTGAATAAAACTGAAAATCAAGAATATCTTTATAGGTTTGATTATTCTTTGCCAATAAAAGGCTTAAATCACCATAAAAATGAGAATAGAACTGATCAATGGAGTTTTTATCAACTTTTATTCGTTCGCTTTCTTCAGTATTTTGGTTCCCAAGATAAGCACTCAAACTCTTAAGGGTGGTTGATAAAAACTCCTTTAAGAAGGTTGGTTGGATTTCATTTCCTTTTCTAGGATTAATCTTGTTGTTATATTCCTTACTTAAATAGTTTTTACTCTTCACTCTATTTTTAAATTCTTCTAACTTATTGTGCTGACTATGAATATCTTTTTGATCAAGCTGTTGTTTGGTATTAGAAGTATTTTTTAATACAGTAAGTAAAGAACTTTTTTTATCATTTAGTAAATTGTTTTTATCCAAGAAACTAAAAATATTCTTTGAGTTAAAATGAATTGTATATCATTTGAACTTATTGTTTTTATAGTTCTTTAAAAAGTCGTCATCGTCAATATTAATATCTGTTTCTTCACCATACTTCAATTTCTTGACTTGAATTAAAAGAAAATTCTTTGCATCGGGTTTTAAATTATTAGAAAAAAAGAATAAGTTAAACTCGTTGTCGCTAATTTTAATAAAGTAAATTTTATTCTTATCTAATTTATCATAATCAACAATATTTGCTCGTTTATATTGAACCTCTCTTTGTTCACTATCTTCTTTTATTGGTGCTATCTTTCCATAATTTTCCTCTAAAAGAAAATTTCCTTTTGATGAAAAATATTCAATTTCCTCCTTACTAATTAACCTTAACAGAGTGTAAATATCAGAATTATTAAAAAATGAATATGCTTTATCTTTGGGAGTTAAGTCCGGAACTTGGCTAAGTTTACTATACAAGTTTCATCCCCGAATTTGTAAATCATCATATTTAGTTTGAAATTCTTTATCACCAATAATCTCAGTATGGGTAACCACTTCTTCTTTAAGAATATAATTCAAAACTTCTTTTATTTCGGGGTCATTATCAAAAATAGTTTTCAACCTTAGGTTATTAGGATTTAACAATCCACTTAATTCAAACTTATAAAGAAAAAATGTTATCGACAAAATAACAAGGGATTCAAGACGAAACTTAAGTTCTTTATTATCAAGATACTTTCTAAATAAATGATTTATTTTTTCGTATAAATAATCCTTATTCGCTGAAATTATCTTTTCTTTGTTAGATTCATAAATTTCTTGAAGATATTCTTCAATTGAACCTTCAAATTCAAGAATAGTTTTATTATCTGGTTTGAATAATTTTTCATTAGAATGACTTAAAATGGCTCTAGTTCTTTTATTCCATTCTCACAAAATTTTATCAAGTTTCTTAATTTCTTTTTTGCCAACAAGAATTGTTTGACTATCAGCATTTACGATCTTATTAATAGTTCGTAAAGATGATGGTCTTGTTTTTAATTTCCACTCTTCTTCATCTCTAAATGATAAAGCGTTAAATCCGTAAATTAAAAACAAATCCGCTGCAATTTGTTCGTCTAATTTGTCCATACTTTTTCTCTCTTCTGTTCTTTAAGATTATAAAACAAAAAATCTCCACTACATAATCGTAGTGGAGATTTTTGAGGTTCTATTCCCCTGTGAGTTCACAGAGGTGTATACCATAATTGAAGAATGGAATAATTCAACTTTAGTTCTATTCCCCTGTGAGTTCACAGAGGTGTATACCCTGAAAGATTCAATGTATTCAAAAACAGAAGTTCTATTCCCCTGTGAGTTCACAGAGGTGTATACCATTCAATTACTTTTAATTTCGTTCTTGATAGTTCTATTCCCCTGTGAGTTCACAGAGGTGTATACCTAAACGTAGCGTTTATATTCCAAAGGACCGGTTCTATTCCCCTGTGAATCCACAAGGGTGTATACCCCACACAACTATTTAAAAAGACGATGCAACAACTTTATTTACCCAGAATTATACAGGAATAAATATCTGAAACATCGTCATTAACGTTTATTGTACTCCTCTAAGATAAGATGGAGGTAAATACAAATCTAAAATGAATAAATATGAGAAATTTTTGCAATCTCCTATTAAATATAGGAGTGGATGCCTTTGTGTTTTACACACCTTAAATATACTATAAAAAAGTTAGTAATTAAACTATATTTTTGAAAGTTAATAAAAACCTCCTATTTTACTAGGAGGTTTTGGTTTTATGACTATCTACTTAAACTATAGATATCACTTTTTGTTTTTCTAAAAGAGTTGAATTTCTTTTCTTCAAGAATTTCACGATAAATTTCATCGCGATACTTTACACAACCATTGATTACATCATATAAAGGCTCAGCAGAACAACGAACTTCAAATTCGTCCCCTTCATAAACCTCACTAGAAATTAAGTTCCCTTTTTGATCAAAATCTTCTAAATGGTATTCTTTGGCTAATTCTGCTTGAATAAACTTATCAATTCCCTTAATGTAAGCTCCACCACCAGAAATGGTGATTCCTTTACCAAGTTTCTTTAAGTCAGCAACTGATCCTAAAGCTTTCTCAGTTGAAAGTCTTAACACCTTTCTAATTGCAGGAATAACGTGTTCACGGAACTCGTGAATCATTACTTCTCTGATTTCTTCAGGAGTAACATAAATTGTTTTTGAAATTGAAAGTACTTCTCCAGATTTAGCACTATCTTTAGGAATTAATAACCCGCTTACACGATAAGGGCGTTCGTTTGGTCCAGGCACTAAAGAAGCAATCGCTTTTTTTAAATCTTCAGTTTCTTTTAACCCAATATGTACGCTCTTAGTACTTAAAATATGTTCACGAATCTTTTCAGTTAAATAATCTCCAGCACAGTAGCTTGAAGCTGAATGCAAGATTGAATCCTTAGCAATTACGGCAATATCAGTTGATCCACCACCGATATCAACTGACATAATTGAAGTTCCAAAGATATCTTGTCCAGAACCCAAAGCAGCCATCTTTACTTCTTCTTGAACAAATCCCCGACTAGCACCAAGTTTAGTTACAATACTTTCTAATGCTTGGCGTTGCACTGGATTAATATCACTAGGAGTGGCCATAATTACCACTAACTTTTTTTTGGTTGCTTTAGAAATTTTGAAGTGGTCAAAAATTCTAATCAAGATTCTTTCTAATGCTTGAGGATCAGCAATATTTCCATCACGTACAGGACGTTTAATAGTAATATGTTCATTAACTTTATCAACCAAAGATTTAGCAGCTTCACCATAATAAACCCGGTTCTTTTCATAATCTTCAGCAATATAAGAAGGTTCATCAAAACGTAGACCAGTGTTAACATAACGAGCTTTCATGTTTTCTGTTCCTACATCCATACATAACCACTCATAACCCGCAATCGAGTCATTAAAAGTAGCACTCTTTTTAAATTGTCATTTTTTAAAATGTGTCATTTCTTTCTCTCTCCTTTCGCCTATCTACTTGGTCTGATAAATTCTTTATCATACAAGTCGTTTTTATACATTTCATAAATTTCAGTTCCCTTAATTACACAATGACGTGGTTCGGGAGCAATAATTACTTTTTCTAAGTCTAATCTTTGAGATAGATAAAGATCAATATTTCTCAATAAAGATCCTCCTCCAGTTAAAATTAAACCGTTTTCTTGGATTACTTTTGCAAAACTTGCTGCAGAACGCAGAATTATTGATTTGCAAAGGTTCACAATTGGTTCAATTGCTTCAAGAATAATTCCTTGAATTTCTTCTTTTTGTAAAATGATTTTGGTTGGTTTTCCAGTTTTCAAGCTTTTTCCATAAATCGCAATTTCTTTATCAATATCTTTTAAGTCATCATGACCTTGAACATTGATTCCAACTTCAATTTTAATGCTTTCTGCTTGTTCTCTGATAACTGAAATATAATGCTTATCTTCTAAATACTTTTGAATTGCAGCATCGATGGTATTACCAGCAACATTAACTGAATCTTGAACAATAATATCTCCAGTGGCTACAATCGAACAATCAGAAGTTCCAGCACCAATATCAAGAAGAAATGCTCCTTGTGAATCTCAAATTGAAATTCCAGCACCAATTGTTGCTAATTTAACCGCAGGCATGATCACAATTTTTTCTGCATTCATTACCTTGCTAAAGTATTCATATCTTCTAAACTTTTCACTGAAGTTAGTAATTCTTGCTGGTTGGTTACCGTGTAAAGCTTGTCTTAAGACATCTTCATCCAAACGATAAATCTTTGAAGGCACAGCCACCAACACCACCGAGTTCTTCCAAAAAGATCCTCATTTTCAAATTTTTTTATTATTAACTTGCACGATATTTACAAAAATTTCTGTTAATAACGCCACTAAAGCATTAACATCAGAAATTACTCCGTTAGCTAAAGGCTCACGCACAAGTTTATTGGTTGGTGATTTATCACGCATAATTAACGCTTCTTCACCGATAAACACTTGACCACTTTCATTATCAAAAACAATAATCGAAGGTTGGTCGTAAACAATTTGATCATTAACTTTAACAATCAAATTTTTTGTTCCTAAATCAATAGAAACCATATTGACATTTTTCATCAGTTTCATCCTCTCTAAAAAATTTATATAGTGTTTTAATTTATTGTTTTATTTCTCTATCAATTCTAATAGAGATGAATACTGATCAATGAAGGAATTTTGAGGGGCTTTTTACCTTTCTCATTTGTTATTCTACAAGATATACACTCACAAAAAATAGTAAACTAACAAATAATTAAAATATTTTTCCAATTAGTAACGTTTAAGTGTTTTTTTGAAAGGATGAGGTAAAAATTTGCTTTTTTAGATAAAAAAAACTAGGACCGTTTATGATCTTAGTTTTCTTTTTGACTTTTCTTTACTAGTCTTTTTTGCTGTTGATTTTTGACTAATAGCAGCGATTAAAGCAACTAAACAAGGAAAGATTCCTGAAAAAATTGTTAATACTAATAAAAAGTAGGGGTTGTATTCCTTACTTCTCTTAAGATACTCGCAACCAAAAGCATAAAAAATGGTTAACAAAGCGCCTCCACCAATCATTGGTAAACATCAATAAAAAACATTAATGTTTAGTTTATGAATTTCTAAAGTTTGGTGATGAATATTGCCCCCTAAAATCAATCAATAGATTAAAAAGTAGGAAAAAAGACCAATTGTCAGGCAAGCAAACAGGATAGTAAAAAATGTTAAAGTAACATAAGAAAAAATTCGAAGGTTTTTATTCACAGATGCGTTCCTCTCTATACAATCGCCTCTTTGATTATATAAATAAAGCAAGCTATCAACAAGATATTAAGACCTCTTATTAACATTTTGTGCAAATATCCTACTTATTAAACTTAAAGAAGCAAATGTCTCCGTCCTGAACTTGATAGTTTTTTCCTTCCAAACGCATCTTTCCTGCATCTTTTACTCCCTTTTCTGATCCATACTTGACAAAATCATCAAAAGAGTAAACATCAGCTTTAATGAAACCCTTTTCAAAATCAGTATGAATTACCCCTGCGGCCTGAGGAGCAGTATAACCAGTCTTTATTTGTCAAGCATGAGTTTCTTGGACTCCTGTAGTGAAAAAAGTTCGCAATCCTAAAGTGGTGTATGAAACTTGAATTAATTCATCCAATCCAGTTTGCACAGCACCTAAATCGGCAAGAAATTCTTGTTTTTCTGCCAAACTGACTTCAGAGAGTTCAGCTTCAATCTTAGCACAAATTTTTACTACCCCAGCGTGATGAGCAGCAGCAAAGGTTTTAACTTGCTGCACATAATGATTATCTTCACTTAAAGTCGTATCATCAACGTTTGCTACATAAATAAAGGGTTTAGCAGTTAAAAGTTGGAAGGTTTTTAAAAGCTGAGTTTCTTTTTCATTTAAAATCAATTCACTTAATAACTGGTTATTTTTCAAAGTAGTTTGGCACTTAATTAACAAGTCGTATTCTGCTTTTAAATCACTATCATGATTAGTCTTTAGTTTGGGAACCAATTTAGCAAGACGTTTTTCAATTGATGCCTCATCAGCATAACCCAATTCTAAATTAATGATTTCAATATCACGAATCGGATCTACAGCCCCTTCTACATGCATAATTTCCTTATCATCAAAGCATCGTACCACTTCACAAATCGCATCAGTTTCACGAATGTTAGCTAAAAAAGCGTTTCCTAAACCTTCACCTTTTGAGGCGCCTTTGATTAAACCAGCAATATCAACAAACTCAATCGTTGTGCGGACCACTTTTTTTGATTGGTTCTTCTCACTTAAAAAATCTACGCGCACATCTGGAACTTCAACCACACCAACATTTGGTTCAATTGTAGCAAACGGGTAGTTTGCAGCCTCTACTTGTGAATTAGTAATCGCATTAAATAGGGTTGACTTACCAACATTTGGCAAACCAACAATACCGACCTTTAAACTCATCTTTACTCTCTCCTTGTTTTTCTACACTTATGATTCGAACCCACCACTTGATTTTTTAATCACCCGATAACTTCGAGGATAATCTCTTGGTGTTTTACCTAACTTTTGATAAAACAAATTAACCCTAACACCTAAATACTTATCAACCAGAACTTGCTTATTCACCAACTTTAAATTTAATTTCTCTGCTAAATTACCACTTCTAGTAATTTCTTCTTCAGCGCGCGGTCCTTTTAATAAAATATAAGTTCCTTCAACTTTGAGCATTTGTACTCCTAATTCAAGAATAATATCCAAATAAGCAACTGCTCGAGAAACGATTATTTCAAACTCTTCTTGGTGTAAGACGCTATATTGTTCAGCACGATCACTAACTACTTCAATACCCTGTAAGTCTAAAGTATTAATCACTAACTTCAAAAAATTAACTTTCTTTTGGTTGGCTTCAATCAATACCATTGTTAATTGCGGAAAGAAAATCTTTAAAACAATCCCAGGAAATCCTGCTCCACTACCAATATCAGCAACTTTTTGTTGGTCTAAATTAAATTGGTTGGTGAACAATAAGCAATCAAAAATATGCTTATAATAAAAATCAGTTTCATCAATAATCCGGGTTAAATTATACTTTTCATTTTCTTGAACTAATAACTGGTAATAGTTATTTAATTGTTCTTTCACCAAAGGGGTTAAATTAACATTAATACATTGATCAAAAAGGTTTCACTGGTCAAAGTTACTTGCCTTCATGTTTGAATAAATCCTTATACCCGTTTTTAAAGTACAATCCACCACTATACAAACTAAAGATAGTGGCCAAATAAATCGGGATTAATACAAGTTGATTTAAATAACTATATTCATCACCTAAAACTTGATTAGCTGATGAACCGTTATGGAAATACAAGTAATTAATAAAGAACAATAAAGCTAACCCAACCATTTGAAAGACTGTTTTTAGCTTGCCATAAATTCCTGCCCCCAGAGTGACTCCCTTACTTGCTAAATTCATCCGAATAAAGTCTACAAAGATATCTCGTAAAATTAGAATCACTGTAATTCACACTGGTAACATTTTAGTAACTGCAAACAAGATAAGCACAGAGTTAACTAGTAATTTATCAGCAATCGGATCGAAGAACTTCCCAAAAGTTGTCACTTGATTGTATTTCCTTGCAATATAACCATCCAAAAAGTCAGTAAAAGAAGCTACAATAAATACCAAACCACCAGTTAGCATCATTACAGGTAAGTGAAAATCACCATTGTTAATTGCTCATTTTCAAGTTGGCGAAGCTAACTGATTAATTTCTGCATAATAAGAAACTAAAACTAAAGCAATGACTACTGGAACTAAAATCAGACGTAACAAAGTTAAGCGATTAGGTCAATTCATTTAAATAGTTCTCCTTACATTACTTCATTTTATCATTTTTAGTTTTTTTAGGTGATGATTTTGATTTTGGATCACGACGATAATAATTCTTTCAAGGTTTAAATTTAAACATAAAGGGAGAAAAATCTTCGTCATCCAAATATCCATCAAATCCACCAGGAAAGGGATGAATCTTAAAGAATTGTTCTTGAATTAACCACGCAATTACAGTTGAAAGGATTAGACTAACAAAAAGAATTAAAAAGTACATTCCACTAGTATCAACAAAACGGGTTTTATGAGTAGGGTCACTATCAATAAAAGTGTAAAGTCCTGCCAAAATAAAAATAGTTACAAAGATTCCTGAAATAATACTTAAAATCGGTACTCCAGGATATTTATCAACCTTGACCTTATTAGTTTTGCGGTTAATTAAAGCAGCAAAGATGAGAACATCAACAATGAAAAACGAAAGAATTGAACCCACTGACCCCATAATACCAATAAATTCAATTGGTCGATCACTTAAAGAATTATTCATTGTAGTCCACCCGTGTCAATCGCCACGATGAATAAAAATTCCCATCATTAAACAAAGGATATAGAAAAAACTTGCTCCTGTTATTCCAATCACCGCACATTTAAATTTACTTATCTTTCCCCGACGTTCACCCACAAACAATAATTTTGCTTCTACATCAGACTCTAAGTTAAGAATTCCAATCATGCTAAAGATGTTAAGGTTTAAAAAGCAAATTAGCATCATCATTAAGTTAGGAATGATTTTTGCAGCGATAGAACTATTTCCTAACATTCTTTTAAACAAGAAGGCGATTGAACCATCAGGTGAGCCTAGGAATAAAGAAATGGCCATTAAGACATAAAATGAAGCTGCAAAAATCATTCCCGCCATTAAAGCTTTTGGTACTACTTGTTTATGAGTAGCAGTTTTTTGAGAGTTAGCAATAAAATAAAACCCGTCAAAAGAAAGCATAATTCCCCCAAATCCCCGGAAAAAACTAGTTGCTTTCCAATTGTGCTGTGATCAATCACCTAAATGTTCACCTTGATAAAAACCTTGGTTAAACATCGCACCATTTTTTCCACTCAAAACAAATCCAGCGACCAGGGCAATAAATAAAGGAATAAATTTAAAGATGTTTCCCCCCACTTGCAATCACTTTGATCACTTTGGTTTAAAAGCATTAAATAAGGCAAAGAAAACCATCATAAAAATTCCTAGACTTAAGTAAAGAATTAATTGAAGACCCGCACTTAACTGAATACCAATAAGCTGAAACAAAAAGAAAATAAACGTCCCGGTAAATAAAGCATAAAAGGCAGGTGTATAAATAACTAAATAAAGCAAAGCAAAAAATGAAGCAGTTTTGCGATTGATAAATAACTTAGTTCAGTTTCCCATTGTTCCGTTACCAAAGTGTTTAGTTGATGATGATATTTCTATAAACACTAAGACACTCAAAAAACAAACCAGACCCACAATTGCTCAAAGCATAATACTAATAATCGGGTTTTGGGTTGCTTTAATAATTTCAGTATTTTTAATATAAATTCCAGCGCCAATGACAGTTCCTACCACCATTGTAAAAAGGGTAAGAAATTCAAAGGTTTGCTCACTAATTCGATGCTTTTTTATCATTTTTAACCCTTTCTCTCTTAATATAAAAAGAATATAACAAATCCTTGATTTTTTTCCCTCTTTTTTAAAATCAATTATCGGTGTTTGCGCTTTTCTTTCCCAGAATTTTTGCTAGGAAAGAAGACCTGATCCCAACTAGGAATTTTTTTATGTTCAGCAGATAATTCTCCATCAAACCCATTTTTAAACGGATACTTCTTAAAGAGGTGTTCTTGAATTAAAAAAACAATTAAAACAATTAATAAAGAAACTATCATCGAGACGGTAAACCAAATACCACTGGTTTGAACTCAAGGAGTTTTATGATTAGGGTCAGGATCAATAAAGGCATAAATTCCTAGAATTGAAAACAAGAACATAAAAATTCCTGAAATAATCCCACAACTAATAACTCCATTATATTTTTCAACCTTGACCTTATTAGTTTTGCGATTAATAACTGCTGCAAAGATGAGAACATCAATCATGATAAAGGCAATCGCGGTGTCTGCAGAAGCAATAATGCCAATATATTCAGAAGGTTTATTGAAAAAATAAATTAATGCTTGACTTTCTGAAGGAACATTTTTGAAAACATCTAAACGTTTAACTCAGTTTAAATCAGTATGAATTCCGTTTCATCCGTGACTGGTTATTAAAAAACCAATTAAAATAAAAACAACATAAACTACAATCGAAACCCCAACTTGGAAAAAGGCGGTTTTTGCATGACTAACACTAGTTTTATCTTTACCAATAAATAAAAGTTTCGCATCAGCATCTGATTCAATTGAAGTAGCACCAATGATTGTAAAAACATTAACATTTAAAAGACAAATAATCATTAGCAAAATGTTAGAAGTAATTCGTGAAGCATTACGCACGCTTAAAGAAACTTCCTCACCGCTTTTCCCCCCAGCAAACATCTTTTCAAACAAAGAAACAATTGAACCATCAGGTGAACCTAAAAATAAAGAAATTGCAATCAAGAGATAAAAAGCAGTGACAAAAACCATCCCAAAGAATAACGCTTTAGGAACCTGTTCTTTATGAGTTACCCCTTTTTGAGCATTACAAATATAAACATAACCATCAAAAGAAAAGAGGATTGCCCCAAATCCGCGTAAAAATAAGGAAGGATCTCATTGGTGAGTACTTCAATCATTTCCTGCATAACCCCCATTGAACATCGCTGAATTTTTATCAATTAAACAAAAACCAGCGATTAAAGCAACGATTAAAGGAATGAACTTAAAAATTGTCCCAAAAAACTGAAGTTTCTCCCCAATAATCGGTTTTAAAACATTAATTGTTGTAAAACCTAACAAAATAACAATTCCCGCGACTAAATAAATCGTTAATTGAATTGAAGGTGTAATCTCTTTACCAATCGCCTGTAATAAAAAGGTGACAAATGAACCTGTAAAAAACGCATAACAACTGGGCATATACATAAAGACGTAAGTTAAACTAAAAAAAGAAGCAACCTTTCGGCTAATGAATAACTTAGTTCAGTTTCCCATTGTCCCGTTACCAAAATGACGGGTCGAAGAAGAAATTTCCATAAAAACGATGACACTTAACACACAAACAATTCCCACGATCAACCATAGAATAATCCCAATAATTGGATTTTTAGCTTGTTGTAATAGTTCACTATTTTTCATGTAAATACCAGATCCAACCACTGTTCCTAGCACCATCATAAATAGCGTCATAAATTCAAAGGATTTTGTTCTTGTCTGGCCTGCTTTTCTCTCCATTGAATTGCTCCTAAAAATATACTTAGATTTTATAACAAAGTGGGGAAAACACAGGATTATTTTTTAAGAAACAAAAAAACAACCTTTAAAGGTTGTTTAAGACATTTTTATTCTTTAGACAAGATTTCTAAAGTACGAACAACTTTTTTCATCAGATATTATAAAATCACGATTCTTCTTGATATTCGCCTTCATCTTCGCAAAATCAGCCTTTGTTAGTTATAAATTTAAATTTTGCGGTTATAACGACTAAACTATTTCTTAGCTAAAGACTTTAATAATTTTAGGAGATCAGGATCTTCCATTATGAAATCCATATCTTCGCTAGTTTTGTTTAGCCAAACTTTTAAATCTTCTTTATTATTTTTCATAAAATCCTTCCTTCCATTTCTAAAAATTGTATCATTTATAGGAAATTAATAAATGCCTTTTGATCCATTCTTTTATTCGATTTAATTGTTCAGTTTCTGTCATTGTTTCTTTTTCATGAATCTCAATTATTTTAATTAATTTAGGCTCTCAATCGTTACTTGAATATTTCAATGGATTAAATTTAACAAAAAAACCAAAAGATTGTAGAAACTGAATAGTTGCCAATAGAGCGGTTCTTTTATTAGCATTTACATAATAATGACCAATTAATAGCTTGTATAAAATATCAGAAGCACAACTTAAGATTGATATATTATCAATTTTCTCATCATAGTGTCATTTAGTTAATAATGAATACAAGCTATTAATTGCTGCTCCATCTTCTTTTTCATGCTCTTGACCTTTTTCGTTTCCAATTTTTTCTGCGTTACAATGAGCATACTCTAGAATTTTCACCAGTTTTTTTCTCATTGCCTCATAGCCATCATCTTGTTTCAAATTTAAAGATATTCTTCTAATTTTAATTTTAAACTTCTTACTATTAGTTGTTAATTCAAGAACTTCGCTATTCTTGTCGCTAAATTTTAAATTTGGAGTTGATTCTAATTTTTTACGAAACAATTCTTCATCTTCTAATTTATTTAATGTAGTTCAGATGAAATATTTACTCATAAGAAATCACGCTCCTTGGTTTGGATTATTAAATTATGAATTAATATTACTCTTTTTAAATTTTTCTATCACTTGCATAGTTATTCTTTAAATAAAATAACAACATCTGAATATCAGCAGGATTAACTCCTGTAATTCGAGAAGCTTGACCGATTGAAAACGGTCTGACCTTCATTAGTTTTTGTCTCGCTTCAGTAGCAAGGTTGGCAACTAATTCATAGTTTAAATCCGTAGGAATTAGTTTTCGCTCTAGTTTAGCAAAGCGAGCAGCTTGTTTTTTTTCGTTTTCAACATAACCTTCAAACCGACAGTTAATCACAATTGATTGGGCAAGGGTATCAGAAATAGTTGTTAAATTAGGGAAATAAGGTTCAAATTCTTTTAAATCAACTTTTGGTTGTTTTAAAATCTCATAGGCACTCAAACCTTGATTAATCACTGCTTGACTAGTTGCAATCAATCGCATTGCCAATTCACTTTTTGGCGAAAATCGTGTCGTTTTTAATTCACTAACAATTTGTTCAACTTTTGCTTGTTGTTCTAAAAATTCTTCATACTCAGTTTGAGAAACCAGCTTCATTTCATAACCAATTTTTCTCAATCGAGTTTCAGCATTATCATTTCTTAATAACAAACGGTGTTCAGCTCGACTAGTTAATAAACGGTAGGGCTCTCAGACTCCTTTGGTAATCAAATCATCAATCATGACCCCGATATAAGCTTGATCACGACCAAGAATTAAAGGTGGTTGATCATCAATTAATCTTGTAGCATTAATTCCTGCAATTAATCCTTGTCCTGCAGCCTCTTCATATCCACTTGTGCCATTAATTTGTCCTGCAGTAAACAAACCATGAATTAACTTGGTTTCTAAACTTGGCTTTAATTGTTGAGGATCAAGGCAATCATATTCAATTGCATAAGCTCATTTTTGTACGCGTACGTTGGCAAATCCTGGTAGACTTCTTAACATTTGGTCTTGAACTTCAATTGGCATTGATGTTGAAAAACCTTGTACATAAAAAGTGTTCAAACTTAGTGATTCTGGTTCAATAAAAATTTGGTGGGTCTCTTTAGAAGCAAAGCGGACAATTTTATCTTCAAAACTTGGACAATATCGAGGCCCTGTGCCTACTTCTTTACCAGAATACATCGCTGAAGCCGCTAAATTTGCTTCAACAATCGCTTTAGTTTGGGGTGTAGAGTGAATTAAGTAACACATTGCTTGTTTTTCTAAAGAAGTGAAGGTTTTGGTTTGACTAGAAAACGAAAGCTTCGCATCAGTTCCTGGTTCTAAACTTGCTTGACTTAAATCCACAGAATCTTGAAAGACTCGGGGAGGGGTTCCGGTTTTAAAACGCGATAGCACAAAACCATAATCAGCTAAGGTTTTTGATAACCCCGTGGTGGTTATTTCTCCATTTGGTCCTGAACTTGTCCGACTATGACCCATTAAAACATCTGCTTTCAAGTAAGTCCCAGTTGTCAAAACCACCGCTTGGGCAGTTATTTTTCGTCCATCTTGTAAAATCACACCTTGAATATGGTTTTGTTCATCAATAATTAAATCAAGAACAGCACCAATTACTAAGGTTAAATTAGGGGTGTTTTTTACAACATTTTCCATATATTTTGAATACGCTATCTTATCAGATTGCACCCTCAAGGCTCAAACTCCTGGTCCACGAGAAGAGTTTAAAAGTTTAGTTTGTAAAGCAGTGGCATCAGCTGCCTTGCCCATTTCTCCTCCCAGCGCATCAATTTCACGCACGACAATCCCCTTGGCAGGACCTCCGATACTTGGGTTACACGGCATTGTGGCAATTTTGTCACCATATAAATTAATCAAAGCAGTCTTCTTGCCAATCTTAGCACTCGAAAGAGCAGCTTCTACTCCAGCATGTCCAGCACCAACCACAATGACTTCATAATTTTGGTCATTCATTTTGATATTTCCTTTTCTTTTAATCAGATTAATCGAAGAGTTATATCTTTGACATATAACTTGTAAAAGCTTTAATTCTTTGACCATTAAAACTAAGTTGATTTTATCATTACTGGTAAGAAAACCATGACAAATTAACTGGAAAATTTAGCAGAAAAGTTAGGCTTCAAGAATACTAAAGACCCACTGACTATTGACCTGCACAAGGTTAAATCCTAATGATTTAAAAAAGGTTTGCGCAGTTCCTTCATTGGCGTTCATTGCATTTTGATAAGGATAACTAGTACCATCAATGGTCCGGTTAAGCGTGGTTCCTCCCGTAGCAACAATTACTTTTTCAGTTTGTCAGTTACCAGTGTTTGGGTTTTTATAAGTTCTGGTAATGGTCCTATTGGTGGTATCAGTAGTATCAATCACTCACCCATTACTATTGGTAGCCTGGGTTAGTTCAGTATTAGCAGTGACTAATTGATTAGTCAAATCATTAACTTGGATTTGCAAAACATTATTACTAGAACTTGTGGTTCCGATTTGCGTGTTTTGGCTCGTGATGGTGTCATTAATCGTGGTGATTATATCGCTTTGACCAGCGTTCCCATCCTTTAGCGAAGTGATACTAGTGGTAAGGTTATTGTTGGTAGTAGTTAAACTATTGATTTGATCAGTTTGGATAGTAATATCTTGATTCAAAGCATTAATTACATCACCTTGATTCTTATTAATCGTGGTTAAAGAAGTGATTGTAGCATTCAAGTTTTGATTTGTGGTAGTCAAACTACTGATTGTGCCAGTATTACTGCTAATTGTTTCTTTAGCTACACTCAGTTGGTTTTGTAAAGCAGTCGCTTGCTCGTCACTGCTTAAAGCAAGGGTCTTAAAAGAAACGTTGCCAGTCGTGGTCGCTGTAGTTTGTCATTGGGTCGATCCGTTTATCAACGATGCTTTAAACCCTAATTGAGCAAAGTAATTTAAAGTGGTGGTCGTATTCGCAGTTCATGTTCCAAAAGGATCGAATTCAATTCCGTTAATATAACGATCAAGCCCATAAGAAGTACCTGTTTTTAACATTCATTTTTCCACATTTCATTGACCAGTAGCGGCATTCTTGAAGTTTCTGATTAAAGATTTATTAGTTGTATCAGTGGTGCTAATCTTTCAACTGGTTCCAGCACGAACTGAAATTAAACTAGTATTTGCTGTGCTTAACTGTTGGGTTAACGTACTAATTTTTGTCGATAATGATCCTTGAGTGACAAATAAAGTTCTTAATTGCAGTTGATTAGCAAATAAAGTGGCAAGCAAGGTGGCAATGTTGTCTTGGTTAGTAACGTTGCTGTTAATTAAATCTACTAATTGATTATTTAAATCCGTGTTGGTGGCAATTAAGGTATCAAGTTGAGTTTGGTTCGTACTCATCGTTGTGCTTAAAGTATTAATTTGGGTTTGGTTGGCAGTGGTTGTATCAACCAATCCTTGTAATTGGGTTTTCAAATTCGCATTAGTTGTGGTTAAGGTACTAATTTGAGTTGCTTGGTTACCAATTGTTTTTCCAGTTGTGGTTAGTTGATTAATCAAAGAAGTAATTAATTCTTGATTCTCATCCCCATCATTAGGTTGATTTGAACTACTTTTAGAAGAGCAAGCAACAACACTAACCGCACTAATACTATTTAAACTAATTACACCTAAAATCGTTAATAATTTCTTCATTAATTCATCGTTTCTTTTTTAATAATTCTAAATATTTAAGTTTTTCATGCTTTTTATTCTAACACTTTATTTTTTATCATTCTCAAAATGAGAATGATAAAAAATAAAAACCATTATTATAGCTGTGTGCTCAACTGGTTTTTTACAATTACATTTTGCTTCTTCTAATTATCAACAGGAGTTAATACTTCTTTTTGTTGCTTCTTAGCAATTTTATGTTGACGACGCTTAGAAATAATCCCGTGAGATTCGCGAATCAAACTATAACCAAGTAAATTCAAAGAACCCAAAACTAAATTAGCAGTTTTTAAACTTACACCATCTTGATTCTTACGTTCTTTTAGCATCACTACCAACACATAAACTGAATAGGCAAATAAAACTAAGAGTAAAATTCCCAGAACCAGCATTGCTGCATAACTACCTTGGACCTTTAAGTCACGAGCATTACCAGATTGAACATCATTTCAAACCCCAGCATGAGCTAGGGCAACACAACCAAGCACAAATAGGGGAAAACCAAGAATCAGTTCACAAAAACTATAAACAATCTGCAAAAAAATCGCTGAATGTTGTTGGATTGTCGCATCACTTGTTTGATTTTTATTCATGAAAATTTCCTTCTAACTAATTTTGATTATAAACTCTAAAATCAAAAAACAGGATAAATTCAATCTAAACAACTGGTTTAATTCGTTCAAATAAAACTTTTTTTTCACCAAGTTTCTTAAACTTTAAGTTCTGATAAGTCTTTAATTCTGCATAACTAAGCACTTCTGGTTCACTAACTCCACATTGATCAACCATTAATGGATAACTAAAAACTAAAACTGGTTTTAATAAATAACTAATCGTAGTCATTGCTTTTTGCAAATCCATTAAAACCACTTTTAACTGGTTGAGTTTTTCTTCTTTTGCTAACACTCAGGGCATTTGTTCTTCAATGTACTTATTACAAAAACTTGAAAAATCAAGCACCTTACGCACCGCACCACTAAGATCATATTCATCCATTAACTGTTGAAAATCATCAATTACTTGATTAATCTTTTGGTTCATCAAAGGTGAAGTAATTGTTAAATCATCACCTAAATAACCATCAAAATATTTACTAATCATGTTATTAACTCGCGAAATCAAATTTCCAACATTATTGGCTAAATGCGCATTAAAAGATTCAATAAACATACTTTCACTAAAGTTACCATCCTTGTTAATTGGTAATTCATAAGCTAAATAAAAGCGGAGTCCATCAGCACCATACTGGTTAATATAAGTGATTGGATCAATAACATTTCCCAATGACTTTGACATTTTCTCACCATCATTAACAATTCACCCGTGACTTAAAAGTTTATCAGGCATTCTTAAATCTAGCATTTTAAGAATTGTTGGTCAATAAATCGCGTGAAAACGCGTGATTTCTTTACCTACCAATTGAATAATTTCACTTTGATTACTTCAAAATTTTTCAAATAATTGACCATCATCTTGGAGATAACCCAACGCAGTTAAATAATTGGTCAAAGCATCTAATCATACATAGACAACGTGCTTTGGATCTTCACTAATCGGAATTCCTCAAGCAAACGATACTCGGGTAATTGAAAGATCTTTAAGACCAGGATCAACAAAGTTCTTTAACATTTCGTTTTGACGATAAACAGGGAGAATAAATTCTCCACTTAACAATTCACTAATAAAATCTTGAAAAGAAGAAACCTTCAAAAAATAGGTTTCTTCTTTTACTAATTGAGGAGCGTCGTGTGACACTTTGCACAACCCGTTTTCATCAATTTGGTCAGGATTTAGAAACTCTTCACAAGAAACGCAATACAACCCTTCATAAAATCCAGGATAAATATAACCTTTGTCCAATAGTTTGGTAAAGATTTTTTTTACTGTTGTGGTATGTTCGTGATCAGTGGTACGAATAAATTTAGAATAACCAATTCCTAGCTTGGTTCATAAAGTTTTAAATAGTTCAACTTTTTCATCCAAATAGGCTAAAGGAGCTAAACCCATTTCCAGGGCTTTTTTTTCAATTTTTTGTCCGTGTTCATCACTACCAGTTAAAAAGAAGGTTTCATAACCTTGACTTTGTTTATACCTGTTAAGAATATCTGCTAAAGTTGTGGTGTAAGCATGTCCAAGATGAAGATTTCCACTTGGATAGTAAATTGGGGTAGTGACATAGAAATACTTCGCTTTATCCATTATTTTCTCCCTTAGTAACTAAGTAATTATACTTACTCATGATTTTATCAAAGCCTTCGCCTTTAGTTCAATCTTCTAAAAACATCACAACTTGATTAACTGTTGATTTTAATGTTGCAAGTTCGTCCTTGCTAAACTTTGAAAGAACCCAATCAACCAAACTATAGTGTGCTTGAGGTTGACCAATACCAATTCTTAAACGTTTGAAACCTTGACTATTTAGAGATTGAACAATACTTTTAATCCCGTTATGACCCCCACTTGAACCTTGCTCTTTAAATTGAGCACGACCAAGAGGAAAGTCTTTTTCATCATATAAAACGATTAAATCAGTGAGTGGAACTTTGTAATAATTCATCAACGCTTGAATCGCTTGTCCTGAATTATTCATAAAAGTTAAGGGTTTAAGGAAATAAACCTTTTCACCATTAACTTGACTGAAATAAACTTCCCCATTAAATTCATTTTTAGTTTTTTCTCATCCGTACTTTTCTAAAAGGACATCAACAGCAAGAAAACCCGCATTATGACGGGTATTGGCATATTCTGAGCCAGGATTGCCTAAACCAACAACAACTTTCATTAGTGAACTTTAATGTACTTTTCTACTTTTTGATGAATTTTTTCCTTAGCTTGATCATAAACATGAGATAACGATTCATCATTAACACTTGCTTGAATCATCGGAGCAATTAAACTCGCTACTGACACAATCTCTAAACCTTCAAAGTGTTTAGTTTCAGGAATTTCAATCGTGTTAGTTACCACCACTTTTTTAATCACCTCATCCTTAATTGCTGTTGATAAACGTTCAATTGCTGGACCATTGAATAAACCGTGACAAGCAAAAATATAAATCTCCTTGGCTCCATGAGCTTTTAAAGCGTTAGCCGCATTAACAATAGTTCCTGCTGTATCAATTAAATCATCAATGATAAAGCAAGTTTTTCCCTCAATATCTCCCAAAACAAATTCCACTTCTGCTTTGTTTGGTTCTGGACGACGCTTAGCAATTACTGCTACACCTTCAGTTAAACCATGAGTATATTCATCAACCTTATGAACTCTGGTTAACCCTCCGTGATCTGGAGAAACTAATAAACAATTTTGATAATCCAATTTATCACTAATAATCGTATTAATAATTTGTTCAGCCAAAGTTTGTGAGGTTTCAAAGTTATCAAAAGGAATATCAAAAAATCCCATTGTTTGTGCTGAGTGAATGTCAACTGTAATTACCCGGTTAGCTCCAGCCACAGTTAGCAAATCAGCTACCAGTTTTGCGGTGATGGGTTGACGAGAACCAGCCTTACGATCTTGACGAGCATACCCAAAGTAAGGCATAACCACATTAATCTTTGCTGCACTAGCACGCTTAAAAGCATCTAAAGCAATTAATAACTCCATCAAGTTTTCATTAACAGGTTGATTGGTTGATTGGACAACATAGATTTCTTTTCCTCGAACCGATTCTAAGGATTGCACCAATACTTCCCCATCAGCAAACCGAATTGTTTGTACTTTTTTTTGTTCAATACCTAGTTGCTCACAAATCTGGTTAGTAAGTGCTTGACTAGCACTCAACCCAAAGATGTTAATATCACGTTTATTATTCTGACCCATGCTTTCGACCTTTTCTTTGTTAGTTAATTTTATTTTAGCAAAAACCGCTTCAAAGTCCTGATTAATCTTTTATCAAATAATTGTTGCATTTCTATACATCGCAATAAGAATTTTGGCGGCGTTTAAACCAAGTAAACTTTTTACGCTTTGGTAGTTTTTGACTTTCTAATTGCAACTCCTGATTTAACTGCTTGAAATCAATTTGGTGTTGTGGATTAGAATCAACTTCAAACTCATGGTTAGTTCTTAATCGTTTAATTGTTTCTTTAAAGTGAATTGTACTGGTTGGATCAGCAGTTTCTAACTTTCAAATACGATACTTTCACCCCGATAAGTAAAGGTCAACATAAATTCGTGAATCTAAAAAAGTATCTTGTCATAAACGGATACCTTTGATTTTGTCATAAGAATAAACCTTGATTTGGTTATTGATGATATTGTCTGTGGCTGAAGAACGTTGATAAATCTGTTGATCAGTAACAATTACTACATACAACCGCTGAACTAGAGAATAAGCACTATTAGTAGCAAATAAAGCTGAAATGACCTTTTCTTCACGAGGAATCAAGTTTCTAGTTAACTTTCAAAACTGACGAGCAGTTAAGGGTGAAAGCGTATCGTTGCGTCAGTTTTGGTCAAATAACTGGTCGCGAACCTCATTCATGGTTAAGAAAGCAGTTTTTGTTAATCGGTGTTGCTTTTTTTTGATTTTGCTTAGTTTTGGTGATTGAACTTGCTTTTTTACCATTATTTCCTACCCTTTGTTACTGAAATTATATCAAAAAGATTGTTTTTTTCTTTTTTGGTCCTATAATGACTAAATATGCAATTAATCAAATCGGTTTATTTAGAACCTGATGTGTTAGAGGAAAGCATTTATGGATAGCAATAGTAAAAAAACTAAAAAGATCGTGACCACTGCTGATTATATTAGTATCAGTTTTGGGATTTGTGGGATTTTATTTGGAATTCTTAGTCTTTGTGCAATAGCAAGTTTTTGAAGCGAAAAAGAAACACTGCGAAACAAAGATGCCTTCATTTTTACCCTAACCACTTTGGTTGTAGACAGTATTTCTGTAGTTGCTGCCTTGATATCTTTCTTTTATGGTTACAAAATTTATAAAACTTTAAATAAGAAAGAAACCGATTTAGTTAAGGCTAAATTGGTAAGCCATGAACAAAATTCTTTTATTTTCGATATAGTCTCTTTTTTAATCGGAATTGTTGGGATGTGTTTTGGATTAACTAGTCTTTTAACAATCACTCCCTGACCAAATGACAAGATTTCAAAGATTGTTACAGGAGTAGGAATTGTTATGGATGCTTTAAGTTCAGTGATGATTATCTTTGCTTTAAGTGAATACCACAAGTATAACAACACCAGAGAAATCGCTATTCATTTGCGCGAACGAGATTCGTGATACCAACTAAGCACTCAAATTAGTATTCACAAGCTAAGAGTAACTCCTAAACATACTCATGGCTTACCATCAAAAAAAGAATCACTAAATATTGCTCATAGTAAAAATAATCAAGTTAGTAAAAACCGCGTCGAAATTTAAACGCGGTTTTTATTTTCGAAAATGAGTTTTTTCCAAATTATCGACAATTTCTTCATAACTAATTTGGGCTTGCTTTTGTTGTTTTTGATCAACTCCATACTTTACTAAAAACTTGTTATAGCTTGCAAGAGTCATTTTGTCATCACCCTTATTCTTCAACTGGTGCGTTGCTTTTTGTTGGTAATAAAACCCAATTAACATCGGAATCAAGATAAATGATGAAATCAAATCAGTTAAACCAATAAAGAAAAAGTATCACAGCGGATTATTTACTCCCTTAGCAGTGAAAAACCCAATTAAAGTTAAGGGAACAAAGATAACCAGCGAACGCAGCGAAGAAGCAATTGTTGCAGCGATCGTTCGTCCCTTTCCTTGAAATAAACCCAAATCAATATAACTAAAACATGCTAAAGGGTAAAACATAAAGAAAAGAATTAAATACCAGTAAAATTCATTCCCATATTTAGCATAAGTAGAAGGAAAGGCAAAAAGTTCTAACATGTAAGGACCAATTGCAAAAACTAACATTAAAATAAAAGCAAATCACCCCAACATCAGTCAACTTGAACGTTTCAAAATTTCTAAAATTCGGTCGTTTTTTCCTGCCCCATCATTATAAGCAATCATTGTTCGGACCCCTTGATTTAATCCTACGACTGCTGAAAGAATAAACTCATTTCACGGAGTAATTGAAGAAATTAATTGTTGAAGAATTGATACCCCCCCGTTAGCTTCAATTGAAGGTCCAGATCTTGATGCTGGTAACCGGATTACCAATGATGTGGTTAAATAGCCATTCACCACAAAAGAAAAGTAATTAATAAAGTTAGGAAATCCAGCCTTCAAAGCATAAGTTAAATTCTTCAAGCGGAGATTAAACAAATCGTGAAAACTAAAGTTAGAATAAGTCACTTTACTAAAAAACATCACAATTAAACAATAGATAAACTGGTATAAAAAAGAAAAGATTGTTCCTAATTGAGCAGCAGTCAATTCCAAATTAGTATATTTCATCAATAAGATTGAGGTAAGAAATTTCACTCCCAAACTTGTGATTGTCATAATCATGATATGAATCATTTTTCCTTCACTACGCAACATGTTCATACTCATAAACGCTAAAAAGATGGCACTAATTCCATAAATTAGGGGTTGAACATCTTTTCAAGCTAACTCTTCAACAATTAAATTTTGGTTATGACCCATTTGAGAAGCAATTAAAATTTGTCCTCATGGACGATAAGATAAAGCAAATAAAACTACTCCGATAATAATTGAACCCAAAAAAGAATAAGTTAATCCATTCCCAGCAATTTCTTTAAGCTTTTCTTTATTTCTTTTCCCAAATTCAGTAGAATAGTGCATTCCTGCTCCAATAGCTAAAATCTGAGTGAAAGAAAGCACAATGTTATATGATTGCACCGTATATTGGGTGGAGACATTAATGTACTCTTTCATCTTTGCACTCGTGATAGAAATGTTGTTATCCTTAAGAAAGTTTAAAAGGCTAAGTGGACCGTTGGTAGGATCGGCAAAATTGATGCCATTTTCAATCTTAAAGTAATTAAAAACTGTTTCTGCTTGTTGATTGTTTAATTGAAAGTATTGTTTTAAGGTAGCAATAAATAATCCATGATCATTAGCAATCCCCGTGGTATTATTCAAACTTTGCAAAAGAATCGAATGATTATCATCTCCAACCATATATTGTAAATAAAGCGGGTTTTTAATCGCGTTGGGAGTGACAAAAATTAAGGAAAGTGATTTATCTAAAATGTTATAAAGTCCTTGGACAACCATCAAAACAATTGTTGGCAAACAAAAAAACCAGATAGCTTTTCACGTACTTGCATAGCGCAGCATTGCTTCACGTTTAGTCATCATCGGAATAAAAAGTTTATCTTCATCCCACCCACCATTCAAACGAACTAACTCTTTTTGTTGTTCAGTAGTTAAAGAAACCTTTTGTTTTGAAGAAGATGTTTTTGTTCCATATAACCACTTAAAAAAGGGTTGATCGTATCAATTACTCTTGATCTTTTTTGATTTATGCATACTTTTTTTATTCTAACCCAGAATTAATCTTTCCAAAAATTATTACCAAATTAATTCTTTAATTTAGGAAAATACCATAATTTAATCAAAATTCAAATAAATAACCTTTAAAAAAGTTGTTTTTGTAACTTGTTTGTTTAGTTAATAATCAAAAAATAATATAATTCATAGGAGTTAAAGTTTCGAAATGAATGTTAACAAAAATGAGTTAAATTAACACTGTAATCAATAAAAACTGTCTTTTTTTAAATCGTTGTCGAATAGAAAGTATTTCGGAAATAAACTATAATTAAAATGTATTGTGTAAGTTTGTGCTAAACAATATAGCAAAGGGAATTGGGTTATGAGTATATTATTTATTGAAAATTTGACACACGCCAATGGAAATAAATTACTTTATAAAAACAGTTCTCTTCGTATCAACAAAGGGGAACATGTTGCCCTACTAGGACCGAACGGTGCTGGAAAAACTACTTTATTAAATATCATTAGTGAAAAAATCACTTTCGATCAAGGTCATGTCGAATTACACCCACGAGCAAAAATGGGATATTTAGATCAACACCAAGATATCGATTTGAAATTAAAAGTTGATGATTATTTAAAAGACGCCTATCGTAATTTATACGATATTAACGATCAGATTCACGAAATCTATGAAAAAATGGCTGTTGAGTATCAAGAAGCAGATTTGATTAAAGCGCTGGCATTACAAGAACAACTAAATGTGCAGGGGTTTGATCAAATTGATAAACAAGTTGGAAACTTAGTTAATGGTTTAGGAATTGAACTTCCTAACCTAAATAAAACTCTTGGTGAACTATCAGGAGGTCAACGAGGAAAGGTCTTATTAGCAAAGTTATTACTAGCTAACGATGACTTTATCTTACTTGACGAACCAACCAACTTTTTAGACGTTGAGCAAGTGGAATGACTAGCAAAGTTTTTACAAAATTATGAAAATAGTTTTCTTTTAGTTTCCCATGACAACGACTTTATTAACCAAACAGTCAACGTTATTTACGCAATCGAAAATAGAGAAATAAACCGCTATGTGGGAAATTACAACAAATATCTGGAATTATCACAGTTAAGAAAAGACCAGTATGATCAAGCAGTTAAAAGTCAACAACAACAGATTAACAAACTGCAAGAATATGTGGCAAAAAACAAAGCTCGAGCTTCAACTGCTGCAAGCGCTCAATCAAGACAAAAACAATTAGATAAAATGAATGTGTTAGAAGAACGCAGAGATTTAGTCAAACCAAAGATGAATTTTCGTTACAGAAGACCAAGTGCAAGTGTAGTCGCTAAGATTAATAACCTAGAAATAGGTTATGATTTTTCATTACTACAACGACCCTTAAATTTTGAATTGAGGGAAGGGGAAAAGGCAATTGTGAAGGGTTATAACGGAATTGGTAAAACTACATTCTTAAAAACATTAGCAGGAGAATTAAACCCCTTTAAAGGGCAAGTCGAACTCGGGAACGGGGTGAGTGTGGCCTTTTTCCACCAAATTGAACAATTTGGCGAAGAAACCCCAGTTCAACTTTTAAAACGTGAATATCCAATGATGACTGATAGTGAGATTAGACAAACTATCGGAAGATTTGGAATTAAGTCGAACTTGATGAACCATCCGATGAATTTACTTTCGGGAGGAGAACAAACCAAGGTGAGACTTTCGGCGCTGAGTTTACAACCATGTAACCTATTAATTCTCGATGAACCAACTAATCATATTGATGTCTTAGCCAAAGAGGCTCTTTTAGAAGCGATTCAAGCTTTTGAAGGCACTGTTCTTCTAACAACTCACGACATCAATTTTGAAACAAATTGGGCAGATAAGGTCTTGAACTTCGAAGATTTAGTTTAAATCACGAATTGTCAAACCTTAACTAAGGAAAATTAGAAATAGGAGAGAAAATTTTTATGGACGATAGAAATTTTTCTGTTGTTACTAACTTTGCTTTAGATTCTTTCAACCTTGTAAAAAAAATCCAAAAAGAAATCAACAAAAAATACAACATTCACGCTGATAACTTATTCTACGTGTTAACTGTTTATTCTAACGAAGGTTTAAACCAAGAAAAAATTGGGGAAATCTTATGAGTAAATAAATCTAAAGTAGCAAGAACGCTAAACACTTTAGAAGATGAAGGGTTTGTAGAACGTCGTCAAGATCGTTCTAACCGTCGTCAAAATAACATTTACACTACTCCTAAGGGAAAAAGAGTGTTCAATGACACCATGGATTTATACAAGAAAATGTTAGCATCAGTTGATGCTGATGAATTTAAAAGCAAGTTAAACGGTTTTGTGCAAGCAAGCTTAAGTAATAACTAATGCAAAAAAAACTAGGATTATTCCTAGTTTTTTTTATTTAATTCTAAAAATTCGCTCACCATTTTTCCTGGTAGCAGAAATAATATCATCACTATCTAATTTTTTTAGTTTAGCAATTTTTTTCACAATAATTGGGGCAAGCCGTGGGTAGTTAACCTTACCTTCAAAAGGAATGGGAGAATTGTACGGAGCGTCGGTTTCGATTAACAATTGGTTCAAACTCATCTTCTGAACAATTGTTGCTAAGACTTCATTTTCAGGATAAGTAATCATTCCTGAAAATGACAAGTAATAACCACGATTTAAGAACTCTTCAGCAAACTGTTCATTGCCTTCTCAAGAATGAATCACAGCATTCTTTACTTTGTACTGGTCAAGGATTTCTAAACTATCTTGATAAGCTTGAATTTGGTCCTTAACATCCTTAACATGGAGGACGACTGGAAGATCACGATCTAAAGCAATTTTAATTTGAGCAATAAAAATTGCTTTTTGTTCTTCTTTAAATTTGTTAGTACGACTATAATCTAGTCCAATTTCTCCAATTGCAACCACATTATTTCCGCTAGTCATCTCTGTAATAGCATCCAATGCTTGAGAAGTAAAATACTGGGCTTCATTAGGATGAATTCCAATAATTGCATAAACATTAGGATAAACACTGGCATAACGCAAAGCAATTTTTGATGACTTCACATCATAACCAACAACATTTAACATACTTACACCCGCTTGTTGAGCACTCTTAATTAAATCCCCAGCAGTGGTATCCATTTGTAGGTAAACTTCATCATTTAAGTGAGTATGAGTATCATAAATTCCAGCCATTTTATTTCCTCCGCTAATGTCTTAATTTTATAACAATTAGGTTAAAGAAAAACAGTTTTATTTGTGTTTATCTTAATTTACTGATTCAAGAAAAAGTGAAAGGCGTTCTGAGTAGTTTTTTCGATCACTAATTGAGGACTAACTCCTTTCAATTCAGCAATCTTGTTCACTGTTAAACCAAGATACTTACTAAAATTCATTTGTCCACGAAAAGGATCAGGGGTCAAATAAGGAGCATCGGTTTCAAGTAACATTCGTTCTAAAGGGATAATTTTTACCGCATCTTGTAATTGCTTGGCATTTTTAAAAGTGACTGCTCCCCCAATTTCTAAATAACAACCATGATCGAGAAATTTTTGCGCATAACTTTTATTAGCAGAAAAACAATGAACAACCTTCTTCTCTACTTGATAATCTTTTAAAATCATCAACGCATCATCATAAGCTTGAAAATGATTAACCTGATCACGAAGGTGCATCATTAACGGAAGTTTGGTCTCTTGAGCAATTTTGATTTGTGCTTTAAATCACTTTTGTTGAAGTTCAATCTCTTTGTTTGAATAAAAATAATCTAAACCAACTTCACCAATGCCAACTACTTTTTTATTAATTGTTAATTCCTTTAATAGTGCTAAATCATCAAAAGAATGTTGACCAACCTCATTGGGATGCACTCCAATAATGGCAAAAGCGTTAGTAAAAGGTTCAACTTGACGAATTGCTAGTTGGGATGAGGCAAGACTAAAACCAACATTATTAAAGTAGCCAACTCCTGCATCCATAGCCTCACTAATAATGGTATTTAAAGCAATTTTTTCTTCTTGATACCAAGAGTCATTAAAATGAGTGTGAGCATCATAAATTTTTGAATTATCAAGTTTTAACATTAAAACCTACTTTCCTAAACAATACTTACGAAAAATGTTGTCAATAATTTCTTCATCATATTCTTGACCAATCAATTCACCCAAGCTATTTCATCCATCCATCAAATCAACATTAACAATGTCGATTGGATAATCGTGATTTAAATTAGTTAAAGCGTTCTTACAACTAAGAGCAACTTTTTCTAACAAAGCAATTTGGTTCAAATTAATTAATAACAAATCGTCATTTTTCAAGATTTCATCGTTATTATATAAAACTTTAATCGCTTTAATCAAATCATCAATATCATTGTCTACAGCATTAGTCAAAATTACTTCCTCATTGAAATAAGTTTGTACTTGAGTAATTTCATTCACAGTCAAAGATTTAGCTTTATTTAAGATAATTAAATGGGGTTTATTTTTAACTTGATTAAATAAAACTTTATTTTCTTGGTTATTGAAGTTATCAAAGTTAACCACATACAAAATCAATTGTGCTGTAGTTAAATACTCTTTAGCTTTATTAATTCCCAAACTTTCAACCACATCAGTGGTTTGACGAATTCCTGCTGTATCAATTAAATTAATTGTGACTCCTTCTAAATTAATCTTACCTTCAACAATATCACGAGTAGTACCAGGAATATCAGTAACAATTGCTTTATTTTCATTAATTAAAGCATTTAATAAAGAAGATTTTCCGACGTTAGTTTGACCAATGATCGCAGTTTTAATCCCTTCAATTGCTTTCATTGCTAACTTTGAACGGTGAATAATTGCTTGTAACTGTTCAAGAATTGAAGTTAAAGTTAACTTTAATTCTTCGGGAGTAGAACCTTCGATATCATCATAATCAGGATAATCAATTGAAACTTGAATTCGAGAAATTAAATCCATTAAACTTGCTTTAAAACTAAGAATCGCTTGATTATTTTTCCCACTCATATTATCAACACCAATTTTTAAAGCTAAATCATTGGTTGCATGAATTAAATCATTAATTCCTTCTGCTTGAATTAAATCAATCTTATTATTTAAGAAGGCACGTTGGGAAAATTCTCCTTTTAAAGCCATTCTAGCTCCTTTTTGAATTAACAAGTTAATAATTCTTTGGGTGTTCAAAATTCCGCCATGACAGGCAATTTCTATCACTTCTTCGCCAGTGAACGAAGCAGGAGCATTATAGAAAGTGATAACAACTTCATCAACTAATTGTTCTTGATCATACAATCTCCGGAAATAAAAACCACGAGAATCAGGAATTGATTGCTGAGTTAATTGGTTAATTAAATTTAAAGCTTCACTACCACTAAGACGAATTAAAGCAATCGCTTGGGTTGTTAAAGTAGTAGCAGGAGCTATGATGGTATCGTTAACTTTCATGTTCTTATCCTCTTAATGTATCTATTTTAACTAAAAACGTTGAATTTTAAAAAAGAAACTTGAGAAAAAATATTTTGTCATATTAATCTTTTAATAAAGAAAAAAATGTCCCATCAGGACATTTTTGGCTAAATTATTTACTTGCAATTTTAGCTTTTTGTTTTCTTTCTTGACGTAAACGACGTTCACGTTCTTGAGAACCTTTTTGACGTTTATGTTGGTTATACCAGTGGAATCCCAAGGTTTGACAAATTTGAAAACTTGAAGACATAATCCAGTAAATTGCCACCCCTGAGGCGATTGAAGCAACTACGAAGATGAAGACCACAATCATCACAAGTTGGATAATTAAGTTTCTTCTTCGCGCTTTTTTCTGCGCTTCAGAAAGGGCAGTTCCTTTTTGACGACGATATTGTAAAAAGGTTGGTAGTAACATTGACACGATCTGTAGTGGTAAATAAACCGCTAACAGCGCCAGATAAATTGGTTGACCATGAGTCACTTGGTGTCATGGTTGTTCAATCAGAGAAATCGCACCAATATTGGCAATTTTTAAAACCCTAGTTGAACGAATTACTGCATAAATCGCAAACAAGAACGGTAGGGGTGCTAATCCCATCCCTACAGAACTTAAAGGAGAAATTCCTTCTTTCTTGTATAAAGCTTGCGTTTCCATAGTCATTTTTTGCCGAGAAACTTGATCTTTTTTTCCTTTATATTTGGCTTGGATTTCTGCTTGCTTAATCTGCATATCTTGCATTTTGTCTTGATTCTTTTGTGCTTTTCAAGAAAAGAGTAGAGTGATTAAACGAATAATTAAAACCGTGAAAAACATCGCAAAGAATACTGAAACTCCAAAAATTCTTTGTGAATGAGCGTCCAAACCTGGCTCTAAAGTACCAGAAAATCCTTTTACCAACCCTACAAGAATGAAGGCAATTGGATAAACAAAGAAACCATAGAAAGGCGATTTAGTAACAGTGAAAGCTTGGCCTCAACTTGTAATTGAATTATAACCATATTCACCAAAATCACTAATGTCTCCGTGAGGCATGTGAATCCGGCCACCGCTTTCACCCAAAGAACGAATGATAATCTCAAAAGCAGTTCCAGGAGCAAAGATTTTTGCTCCTGTCATATCAGTAACCTGACTAACCATGTAATCAGATTGGTACATCTGCGCACATCCTCAAACCATCGAAATCAAAACAAACAAGAAACCAATAATCTTAGTTCATTTTCAAATTTGTCGACGTACTCGTTTTGACTTTGGCTCATTACTTTGTTTAGGATTAAAGTAATCAAGGACACGACTATTTGTGCCCCCCTTGTTTTGTTTGTACAAAGGTTTTCCCTCCTTGCTAACTTATTTAACTTCTAATGCAATCCGACTAAATAATTTTTCTAACTCCTGAAGGTTCTTTTGATAATTCTGACTTTGATAACGCTTACGCACCATAATAATTACTTCAATATTCAAGGCTGCGTAGTTTTTTAATAAAGTTTGAATCATCATGCGAACTTGGCGTTTAATTTTATTTCGGCATACTGCATTACCTAGTTTCTTTCCCACACTAATTCCGTAATGTAATCCCTTATTATCGTTTGGTGCTTCATAGTATAAAACAAACGTAGGATTAAGTTTGGTTTGGTTGTGGTTAATAATGATTTGAAACTGGTGGTTTTTCTTAATAATTCTTTGGTTTTTCATTAAAGGGTAAAAAAACTTAATTTAGTGAATAAATTAAGCACTCAATTCTGCTCTTCCCTTGGCACGACGAGCATTGATAACTCTTCTTCCGCTTTTAGTAGCCATTCTAGCTCTAAAACCGTGCGTGTGGGCAGTTTTAATCTTACTTGGTTGTCAAGTTCTTTTCATTGTTAACATAGCCTCCTTAAAAAGACAATTTCCAAAAGATTATAACGTATTCTTGACGTATTTTACAGTAAAATAAAAAGATTTTATTTAGTTTTCCACAATACTTGATTATTATTAGGTTATGGGGATAATTTTCCACCGATTTTGTTCTTCAAATGTTAAATTGTGGAAAAACTAAATCAAAGCCTGAAAATCAGGTTTAATCGATAAAAAGTTCCTAACAATTTTATGTTGAAACTTTTTCATTGTTAACATTTTTCACCACTAACACCAAGGAAAAAGATATAATATAAAACATGTTAAGAGGTTAGTTACAAATGAACGTTGATCAACTCTGGGATTTTATTAAAACAACTTTAGCTACTGATACATCAGTGGAAAGTAACATCTACAACAGCTATATTTCTCCCGCAAAATTAATTCAAAACGAAGAAGAAAACGAGTATTTAATCGTGGTAACTTCTTTGGTTGCTAAAAATTTCTTGGTTGATTTTTTACCTTTGATAAACGACCTGATTAAACGAAAACTCCACCATAATGTGGGTTTAAAAATTTTAACAACCAAAGAATATAATGTTCAAAAAAAGACTCAACCAGAGCAAACTTCTCCAATCTCGATTGTTAAAAGCAAATACAATTTCATTAACTTTGTGGTTGGTGAAAGTAATGAACAAGCTTACAAAGCTGCTAAGAAAGTCGGAGAAAAACTAGGAACATTGTGAAACCCTTTGTTTATTTATGGTGATTCTGGTTTGGGAAAAACTCACCTTTTAAAGGCAATTGAAGGCGAAATTAACACCAATCCTTTGCGTTTAAAAGCTCTTTATTTGACCAGCGAACGATTTGGCAGTATGGTGGTTGATTTAATTAGTAAAGGTCACCAAGCAATTGAAGAATACAAGCAAAAATTAAATGATTGTGACGTCTTATTAATTGATGACATTCAGTTTTTAGCTAAACGAGAAAAAACCAATGAAGTGCTTTTTTCAATCTTTAATAACTTTATTGAAGAAGATAAACAACTTGTTATTACCAGTGATAAAGGACCAGACGAACTTAATGGTTTTGATCAACGGATGATTACAAGATTTAATTTAGGTTTAAGTGTTAAGGTTCAAGCTCCTGATACCAGGACCGCTACTTTAATTATTGAAGAAATTATTCGGGATAACTATCCAGAAATGACTTTAACCGAAGAAGCAATTAAATATCTTGCTGCCTATTATTCTAGTGATATTCGCAAAATTTATGGCACAATCAACCGAATCGCCTTTTGAAAAGAAAGCGAACATTCAACTACCACCTCTCCAGTTAGTTTAAGTGATGTTCAATACGTTCTTCGCGATGTTCCAGTGGTAAACATTGGTAAATTAAGTACCACTAAAATTAAAGAAATTGTCGCCCAACGATACGGGGTAACAGTGAAACAAATTGATGGAAAAACCCGCACTGCTCCAGTAACTAACGCTCGACACGTAGCAATGTATTTAACTAAAGACATCCTTGGTTTAAGTTATGTTAAAATCGGAATTTCTTTTGGTAACAAAGACCATACGACAGTTTTAAATGCAGTTGATAAAATTCAAAAACGAAGCGAAGCAGATAAAGATTTTAAAAAGGTTTTGAGCACCATTAAAAACGACATCACTATCGCTCGTTAACCATCTAGTTTTTCACTACTAAACACAGTTCATAATTCAGTAATAAAACTTCAAATAATCATAAGTGCTTGATTAAAAAAAGTTTTCCACAATTCAATAGCATAACAATAATAAGAAAATAAAAAAGAAAATAACCCTGCTCCTAAACTCTAAAATTTTTGATCCTTGAAATTGATTAAGAAAAATCAAGAAAGCATTTCTTTAAGACCTTCTTTCCATTAGAATAAAAGAGATGTGAGGATAAAAAAAATGAAGCTAAAAATGTCTCGTCTAGTTTTATTAGATGAAATTTCAAAAGCAAATAAAATCATTGATGCAAAAATAATTAATCCTGAACTATTAGGAGTTCATTTAGAAATTACTAATGATGCAATTATCTTTCTTAGTTCTAATGGGGGCGTTAATTGAAAAGCAACCATTAATAAGAAGACTGATCCTTTCTTAGAAATCCAAGAAGTGGGGACGTTACTTATAAAGGGACGCTATTTAATTGAGGTTTTAAGAAAGATTGAAGAAAATCTTGTAGAGTTAAGTGTGGTTGAAGAGAACCAGTTAGTTATTAAAACTGATAAAGTTCGTTTTAGTTTGCAAATTCTTAATGCAGATGATTATCCTTTGATTGGTTTTCGTGAAAATGGAGTTGAGTTAAAACTTAATCCTAGTGAATTGCGTAAGGGGATTAACCAAACGATAATTTCAATTGATGAATACAATAAAAAGATTATTTTCACAGGAATGAACTTACAAGGGGTATCTGGTGATAACTTTTTGAAGATTTTTACCACTGATGGTTTTAGAATTTCTACCAAAAATATTAGTTTAACTACACCACTGACAGAGGATGTTGAGTTTACCCTTTCTTTCAAACTTCTTGGTGAATTGATTAGGTTGTTGGATGGTTGCAAAGAACTGGTGATTTACTTGTTTGAAGGTTACATTACGTTTGTCTTTAACCAAAATTCTTTATTACAAACAACTTTAATTGAAGGGAAATATCCCAACGTTGCTAATGCCTTTCCTAAAAGCTTTCCCACCACTTTAAAATTGGGACGAACTACCTTCTTAAAGGCCTTGAATCGAGCTAATTTAACTAATGAAGAGGGTAATACTCCTGTGGTTGTTTTAGACATCGATCAAGAACGAATTGAGCTCTCATCAACAAGTCTTGAAATTGGTAATTATGCTGAAACTTTGACCACCTTTGAGTTTGAGGGTGAACCTCAAAAGATTAGTTTTAACATTAAGTACTTATTAGATGCTTTTCGCACCTTCGATCATGAAGAAGTGGTGGTCGGTTTAATTTCTTCAGTTAAACCTTTAGAAATTAGTAGTTTGAAAGATGAAGGTATCGATACTACTTTAAAGCAATTAGTCCTACCGCTTTCAATTGGTTAAGAAAACTCAGTGGTTAAACTGAGTTTTAGTTGTTTCATTATAAATTCGCTGCACCTTTTAAAGTTTGTTCTTCTAAATTCTTTGCGAATTCAATGGTAGTTTTATGTTCTAAATGAGATGTGATTTGATAAGTGTAATTAATGATTTCTTTAAAAAAATCTTGATTTTTTAAAGCAACACTACCACCGATAACAAGGTATTGTGGATCATAAAAATAGATTGCAGTTGCTAAAAACGCAGCCATTCGTTTTTTGTATTCAACAAAGTAATCTTCAATTCCTTTGTTAGTTGTTCTTAGTTGAAAAGCTTGTGTAGCGTCCTTAACATCAATTCCCCGTTCTTTTAGAACTTTAGGAATGTTATTTCCACTAGCAAAGTATTCAATCCCTGTTTGAGATGGATTCTTATCTTCTGTTAGTGAAGGAAGGGAATTAAAGATTTCTGTTGCTGTATAGTTGTAGCCGTGAAAAATTTCTCCTTGATAAATAAATCCAGACCCAATTCCTGAAGAGACTGTAACATAATACAATGAGTGTGGTGCTGTTGGATAGGTTAAAAATTGTCCTAAGGCAGCAACGTTGGCATCATTATCTAAGTGAATTTCTTTGCTACCAGCAAACATTTGTTGAAATTGATCAACAATGTTTAAATTTCGCCATCCAGGCAAGTTTGGTGCGTTTAAAATCCGTCCTTCTTTTAGGTCTAAAGGCCCAGGAGCACAAATACCAATCCTTTTGATTGGACCAAACTGGGTTTCCATCTGGTTGATAATTTTTGAGATTTCATCCATTTGGTGAGCAAAATCATTTACATCTGTTGTGAATTTCTCTCTTTTTAAAAGTTTGTTTTTCTCATTTAAAACTGCAATTCTGGTGCTTGTAGCTCCAATATCAATACCGACTTTATTCATTGTTAAATACCTCTATTTTCTAATTCAAGAAATTAAAACTTTCATTTTTCCAACTAACTCTACATCCTCTAAATTACCAATTCCAATTCCAATTCCTGATTCCCCCTTTTTAAAGGGTTCTTGATGAATTGTTCCTTCCCCACTGATAACTGTGAATTGCAACCAATAGGGTTGTTCTGTTTTTGATAATTTAAACACCTCTTTTTCCTCTACATCAGCTAGATATAAACTAAAAGCAGAACTTGATCAAATTAATTTCTCTGCTTTTTTGATAATTTGATCCTTAGAATCTGGGACAGTTGTTACTTGTAGGGAGTCTTTGATGTTTAAAGAGCGCTTTTTTCCATACTCATCTTCTCGTTCAAAATCATAAAAACGATAAGTTATGTCACTTGAACGTTGTAATTCATAAACTACAACTCCAGGAGTAATGGCGTGAATTTTTCCTGCATCAACATAAACGAAATCTCCAACTTCAATTTGAACCTTTTTTAAAAGTTTTTCTCATTGATTATGCTTCACCATCGAAACTAATTCTGGACGTGTTTTAGCATGATGACCATAAATTAGTTGAGCATTTTCTGGTGCAGCTAAAACGTACCAAGATTCTGGCTTACCTAAGGATTGGTGATGTTTTTTAGCATACTGGTCATCAGGGTGAACTTGCACGGATAAAAAATCGTTTGCAGTAATAATCTTTACTAGTAAAGGAAATTCGCCTTGATAGTTGCCAAACTCTTGCCGGTTTTGATTGAAAAAATCTTTTAAAGATTGGTGGGGAATTCCTGGGGAATCTAAATAACTCATTCCGTTAGGATGAGCTGAAATAATTCACGCCTCACCGATTTTTTTATCTTGAGGAATTTGATAACCAAAGTTATTCAATTCCTGACCACCTCAGATTTTTTCTGAAAAATAAGGTTTTAATTTAATTATTTTCATACTTAACCTTTCTCAATTAATTTTTTAATTTGATTAATTTTTTCAATATCAATTGAAGAATCTCAACCATTAACCCGAACAGAAGAACCAACATGAAGTTCATCAACATGAAGCGAAACTTCCTTAGCATTATCTTGATTAACTCCACCTCCTGCTAAGATGATTACCTTGTGCATTTTTTGCAATTGGTCTAAGGTCGTGAAGTTCTTGGTAATTGCTTGGTGACCTCCAGTAGTTAAAATTGTTTTAAAGCCTAATGATTTTAAAGTATCAAGAGCCTGGGAATAACTAGGAACTTGATCAATTGCGCGATGAAAAACCAGTTCTTTGTTCTGCTTTTGGGCAATTTTGACTAATTTCTTTAACCGTTTTTCATCGATTTCATTACTGCCTTTTTTCAAAATTCCCAAGACAAAACCATTCACATCAGTTTTGGCAAATTGATAAACAGATCACTTCATGCGTTGATAAGCCAGTCAAGAGTAGGCGAAACTTTTAGCATTGGGACGAATCATCACGTTAATCGGTTGATGATCAGCGAGTAATAAGGCTTGCTTAACTTCTTTTATTTTTGGAGTTAGGCCACCATCGACCATCGTATGGCAATATTCAATCCGATCAGCTTGACTCTGACTAATTGCTTTAACATCTGCTATGCTTGTGGCAATAACTTCTAATTTCATTTTTTTATTCTCCTTGGTCTAATTTTAACCTTCAATTCTTTTTGTTTGGTGATGATAAAAACTTTAAAAAGTAGGAATGATGGTGTTAGTATCAATCGCACTACTTTTTTAGTAAAATTAGGGCAATGGAAACAAGTAAAATAAAAGGTTTTCAACCAGCTGTGGTTGTGGTTGAAGGTAAAACTGATAGTGCGAAGTTAAAGAAAATTTATGGTGAAACAATTAAGGTGCTTGAAACTAGTGGAATGGGGATTAATCGTGAAATTATTAATCAAATTAAAACGCTAGGAATCGATCACCAAATCATTGTTTTTACCGATCCAGATACTCCGGGTAAAAAGATTAGAGAAATTATTAATCAGGCTTTAGAAGGTGAAGTTTATAACGCTTTTATCAAGAAAAAAGACATTCTTAAACCAGGAAAGATTGGGATTGCTGAGGCAAGTGATGAGGCAATCATTAAAGCGATGGGGAACCTCGTTGTTTTTGATCAACACCAGTCTCTAACTTGAAAAGAATATCTTGATTCTGGCTTCTTTCAACCCTTAATCAGAAAGCAAATTTGTGCTTACTATCATTTTGACCAACTTAACAATAAAACGTTGTTTAAATGGTTGAACTGAATGAACTTAAGTGCACAAGAAATTCAACAAATATTAGAAGAAAGTGAATAATAGATGAGTCAACAAGTTGCGGCTAAAAAAAGGTATGGACAAAATTTCATCAGTGATGGGAATTTAATTAATAAAATCCTTAATCTCTTAGGGGAAGAAAAAAATGGTTTGGTCATTGAAATTGGTCCAGGAACTGGAGCACTAACCACGAAGTTAGTTAAAAGATTTGCTAAAGTAATTGCGATTGAAATTGATCAAGAGATGGAAACGATTCTAAAAGAAAAAATTTCAGATGAAAACTTTGAACTGATTATTGCTGATGTTTTAGAAATTGACTTAAGGGAGTTAATTGGAAAACAAACCCAACAGTTTGATCATCTTTATCTGATTTCTAATACCCCCTACTACATTACTGGAGAAATTCTTTTTAAAACTTTGCATCTTAATGACATTTTAACCAAAGCAGTCTTTATGCTTCAAAAAGAAGTTGCTCTGCGCCTTTGTGCAGGAGTGAATGAAAATAATTACAATAACCTTTCAATTGCTTGTGCATTTTTTGCTCAAACTAAATATGAGTTTATGGTTAATAAAAAAATGTTTCGTCCCATTCCCAAAGTTGATAGTGCTGTGGTTAGTTTAACTTTTCATACTCGTTATTTAGACCAAGTGGTTGATAAATGGGGATTTCTTGATTTTGTTCGTACCTTGTTTAATAACCGCCGCAAAACAATTTTGAATAATTTAACTAGAGTGGTTAACAACAAGACAAAAGCAGCAGAAATTTTAACTCAAAGTGGTGTTGATTGGCAACTTCGTCCAGAAAATTTAACCTTGGAAAATTATTTAGCAATATTTAATTTAACTATTCTAAAATAAAACTTTTTAGAAAATTCACTCAAAAAGACGAAAAAATGCTTTATTTACGAGTTTCTTTTAATTTTATGTGTAGGTGATAATTCGATAATTGCTTTTCTTTATACATCGTTTTAAAAGCAAAAAAATGATATAATTAGTATGATAAATGGGTTTTAAAAGCTCCATTGATTCTATGAAGGAAATCAATAAAAATGGCTGAAGAAAAAAAACAAAATAATGAATATAATTCTGACTCGATTCAAGTCTTAAAAGGTTTAGAAGCAGTAAGAGTTCGTCCAGGAATGTATATTGGTTCAACTGGATCATCTGGGTTACACCACTTAGTTTGAGAAATTATTGATAACTCAATTGATGAAGTGATGGCTGGTCAAGCGAATAAAATTGATATCAAAATTACTGCAGAAAATGAAATTATTGTTCAAGATAACGGACGAGGAATCCCGGTAGGAATTAATCAAGATAGTGGTAAGACTGGTTTAGAACTGGTGTTCACCCAATTGCATGCTGGAGGAAAATTTAACTCTGATAGTTATAAAATTTCAGGAGGATTACACGGGGTTGGGGCTAGTGTTGTCAATGCTTTAAGTTTGTATGTTGATGTGCAAGTGTGAAGGGATGGAAATATTTACCACCAAAGGTTTTTTGATGGAGGAACCCAACAAACTGAATTAGAAGTTTTAGGAGAAACTCCGACTACTGGAACAATCGTTTGTTTTAAACCTGATCCAGAAATTTTTAAAGAAACCACTGTTTTTGTCTATGACACCATCAAAAATAAGGTAAAACAATTAGCCTATTTAAATAAGGGAGTTGTGATTAACTTAACTGATGAAAGAACCAATAAAAAAGTTACTTTCCATTTTCCTAACGGAATTATTGATTATGTTAAGGAAACTAATCAAGGAAAAAACGCTATTAATCAAGAAGTTTTTTATGCTGATGGTTTAGTTAATAATATTGAAGTTGAAGTTGCGCTCCAATATAATGCCGAGTACAACGATGATTTAGCTTCATTTGTAAATAACATTAATACTCGGGATGGGGGAACTCACGAAGAAGGATTCAAACAAGCTTTAGTTCGAATCTTTAACCGTTATGCTAATGAAAAAGATTCAAAAAATAAAACTAATTCTTCGCGTTTTACTTGAGATGATATTAAAGAGGGAATGACTACTGTAATCAGTGTTAAACATACTGATCCTCAATATGAAGGGCAAACTAAAACTAAATTGGCAAACCCTGATGCTAAAAATGCAGTTGATTTAGTTGTTGGTGAAAAATTAGAAGACTATTTATGAGGAAACCCTGATGATGCGGCATTGATTTTAGAAAAATTGCAAACTTCGCAACGATCAAGATTTGCTGCTCAACGAGCACGTGAAGAAACTAGAAGAAAATCAGTTCTTGATAAGTTTGATTTACCAGGAAAACTAGCTGATTGTGCTTCTAAAGACCCAGAATTTGCTGAACTTTACATTGTCGAAGGAGATTCTGCAGGAGGAAGTGCCAAACAAGGACGAAATAGTAAATATCAAGCCATTCTTCCTTTGAAAGGGAAAGTTTTGAATGTTGAAAAAGTTCAACCAACCAAGGTTTTTAACAACAACGAAATTAAAACGATGATTACTGCAATTGGAGCAGGAGTTAAAGAAGATTTTGATATTAGTAAAATTCGTTATGGCAAAATTGTCATCATGACTGATGCTGATGTCGATGGAGCTCACATTAGAACGTTATTGTTAACTTTTTTCTATCGTTACATGCGTCCATTAATTCAAAGTGGTAATGTCTTTATTGCTCAACCACCACTTTATAAAATTGAAGCAGGAAAACAAGTAGCTTATGCTTATACTGATAAAGAATTAGAAGACTTTAAGAGTAAGGAATTTGCTAATAGACGTTACACAATTCAACGTTATAAAGGTTTAGGAGAAATGGATCCACAACAATTGTGAGAAACCACAATGGATCCAAAAGAACGGATGATGTTGCAAATTAATTTAGAAGATGCGGCTATTGCTAACGAAGTGTTTGGGAATTTAATGGGAGAAGATCCTGAGTTAAGACGCCAATTTATTCAAGAGAATGCTGAATATGTTAAAAACCTTGATTTTTAACAATTAACTTAAGAAAGAGAAATAAATTTATGACAAAGAAAATTATTTACAACGCTGGATCAATGTTTAACGAAGCGCAGTGAGATCAAAGAAAAAGAGAGGGAGCAGCTTTGCGTGAACTTTTTCCTGATTATGAGATTAAAAATCCAGTAGATTTTGATACTAATCAAGGCACTGCTCCAACCAACAAAGAGATTTTTGAGTTAGATTATGCAGGACTAAAAGCAGCAGAATATGTAATTTTAGAGATTGATGGTTGAGATTCAGGAACACATATGGAATTTGGATTAGTTGTTGAAATGGCAAAGAATAATCCTGATAAACGACTTTATCCAATTATTTCTGATTTTAGATATAAACAAGGAATCATTAAGGGTGAAATTGTTGGTTTTGGTTTAAATGAAATGATTACTGGTGCTTTCTATGATGAAGATTTAAATTCTGGAGATGTACCTAGACTTACTTTGTGTGATTCTCACCAATCAGCTCGTGAAGCTATCAAAGCTTTTGAAACTGGTGATCTAAAAGATTACCGACAAAGGTTTGATATTAAACACTTGTATCATGATAGTGAAAGTGTTTATCACGGTTTTGAAAAATAATAGAAAGGAAACCTTAAAATGAGTGAAAAAGAAGAATTTGGCCATGGCCGCTTAGAACCAATTGATATTGCAACCGAAGTTCGTCGTGACTTTTTAGAATACTCAATGAGTGTTATTGTTTCACGTGCCTTACCAGATTTACGTGATGGGTTAAAACCAGTGCATCGGAGAATTATTTATGCGATGGATAACTTGAAGATTACAGCTAACCAACCGCACAAAAAGTCTGCACGAATTGTAGGAGAAGTGATTGGGAAGTATCACCCTCACGGAGATACTGCTGTTTATGATTCGATGGTCAGAATGGCTCAGGATTTCTCTTATCGTTATCCTCTGGTTGATGGTCATGGAAACTTTGGCTCAATCGATGGGGATGGCGCTGCTGCAATGCGTTATACTGAAGCCAGATTAACAAAAATGTCTGGTTATTTAATTAAAGATATTGATATGGAAACTGTTCCTTTCATTGATAACTATGATGCTTCTGAAATTGAACCAGCCTACTTAACTGGTTATTTTCCTAACCTTTTAGCTAATGGAGCAATGGGAATTGCTGTGGGAATGGCTACTAATATTCCTCCTCATAACTTAATTGAGGTGAATAATGCAATTATTGCTTATATTAATAACCCCCAAATTACAATTGATCAATTATTAGATGATTATATTCAAGGTCCAGACTTCCCCACCGGAGCATTAATGACTAACGGAAAATCAATGCGAGAAGGTTATAAAACTGGTAAGGGTAGTGTGCGTATGCGTGCGAAAACCAAAACCGAAAACTATAAAGGTCGAGACCGAATTATTGTCACTGAAATTCCTTACCAAACCAATAAAGTTAAGATTATTGAAAAAATCGCTGATTTGGTTCGTAATAAAGAAATTAACGGAATTAGTGATATTCGTGATGAATCTAACCTAAAAGAAGGAATTAAAGTTGTGATTGACCTAAAAAAAGAGGCTAATCCAGAATTGATTCTTTCCCAATTGTTCCGTCAAACTCCTTTACAGAGCAGTTTTTCAATTAATTTATTAGCGTTGCGAAATAATGTTCCTGAACTCTTGGATTTAAAATCAATTATTCGTTATTATGTTGATTATCAACTAGAAATTATTGTGAAACGTTCACTTTTTGAACAAACAAAAAAACAAGCACGTTTACATATTTTAGAAGGTTTAAGCAAAGCATTGGATTACATCGATCCAATCATTAAAACGATTCGTGATTCGCAAAGTGTGGAAATTGCTAGAAATGCTTTAATGACTACTTATGAATTTGATGAAGACCAAGTTAAAGCGATCTTGGAAATGAGCCTGCAACGTTTAGTTGGTTTAGAACAAGAAAAAATTCATACTGAAATGAATGAAATTTCTACTCGTTTAGATTATTTGAACTTATTAATTAATGATTCTTCAGAACAGAACCAAGTTTTAATCAATCAATTAAATGAAATTAGTGAAAAATTTGGTGATGCTCGTCGAACTGAAACCATTTCTGATGGATTATTAAATATTGATGATGAAGATTTAATTCCTGATCAAAAAATGATTATCTTACTTTCTCAAGAAGGTAACTTGCGTAGAGTTGACCCAAACGAATTTAAGGTTCAAAAACGTGGTGGTCGCGGAATTAATGTTAATAGTAATAACAATGATCCGATTGTAATTGCAGCAATGGGTAAAACTCGTGACTGAGTCATGATGTTTACTGATTCTGGAAAAGTGTTCCGGGTAAAAGCTTACCAAGTGCAACAATATTCACGAAATTCAAAGGGAATTCCTGCACTTAACTTTTTACCAGGTTTAACTAAAGAAGATAAAATTACTGCCATTCTCCCGCTTAGAAATAATAAAGAAAAATTCAAGTATTTAGTATTTGTTACTGAAAAAGGAACAATTAAGAAGACTGAAATTGAAAACTTTAACCGGGTAAACCAAAACGGAAAAATTGCCATCTCTTTAAAAGAGGGTGACCGTTTAATTACAGTCTTACCAACCACTGGTGAAGAAACCATCTTTATTGCAACAACTCTTGGTAAAGTAATTCGAATTGATGAACGCATTGTTCGTTCTTTATCTAGAACTGCTACTGGAGTAAAAGGAATTAAGTTAGAAGAACATGATGAGGTAGTGGGAGCGACAACTTCATTTGGAACTGATGAAATTATTACCATTTCTTCAAAAGGTAATTTCAAAAAAACCAAGATTAATCAATACCGTATTAGTGGAAGAAATGGTAAAGGGGTTAAGGTTATGGACCTTAATGAAGGAAAATTTAGTGGTTTATTAGCTGCTAGAGAAACTGATTTACTCCTAATCATTTCAAGTGATGGTAACTTGATTAAAACTAAAGTTAGTGCTATTCCGACTCTTTCAAGAACTGCCAGGGGAGTAAAAGGAATTAATTTAGGTTCTAACCAAGAAATTAGTGCTGTTGCTTTAGAGTACAATAAGCACGGGTTAGAAGATCTTGATTATGAGGAAAACTTTGAACCAACCATCATTTTTGACAATGATGATCAGACAATTGATATCACGCAAATTTTTGATAATGATGATGATTTAACTATTACTGAATAAAAAAACTCCTTAAGAAAATAAGGAGTTTTTCTTTGCTCGTATTCACAATACTAAATAGATAGGATTATTAATCTACTAAAATTTGTTGAGTAGAAGAATTGGTTGTATTTTTTTTAAAGAAATAATGAGATTCTTTTTGATTAATTGTTTTCAATAACAAATAAAATCAACTAATAGGAAATCCGAATCAACTTAAAACTTCAAAGACCTTTTTAGGATGATAATTGTTAATCACCAAAAAAATAGAACTAATAATCAAGATTAATCCAATAATAATTCCAATACCTGAAATGATTAAATCGATACCATTTGGAATGTCAAGATGGTGACTTTTTGCTATATAGTTTAAGATAAAATTTCAAAAAATTTCTCTAATTGAAACTAAAATCACAACTATTCCAAAAGCTAAATTAATTCCAAAAATTACTCACAAAAGCGTTAATCCATTTTGTTCATTTGTTGTTTTACTAATTACTTCTTTTGACTTTCTTGATTCAATAAAATCAATAATTAAAAAAGGGATACTAAGAGGAAGGATTAATAAAGCTGGAAGTTTTCACAACCAAAATCCTTTGCCAACATTAGTGATTCAACAAAGACTTGAAATGAAGGCAAAAATAAAAGCTACTGTAACTATTCAAGAAAAAATAATGTTTATACCTGTATCGCCAACGTATCAAGGCGGATTGATAACATTCAAAATTGCTGTAAACAATTCTTCAATACCAAGACAAGCACTGAAAATGCAAATTAAGGAAAGTAGAACCTTTTTGGTTGTTTGCATTACTTGTTAGGATCTTTCTCTATTTTTACAATATTTTTATCTTTAATGAAGAAGCAGATTCCATTTTCATCAATTCTTTCTAAGGACAGATAGAATCAATTGAATATCAAACCACTTAAACTTAAAACTTTAAACACTTTTTTTGGATAATAAAAATTAATAATTAAGAAAACCGAACCAAGAGCAAGTAAGAATAAAACGACTAATTCTTCTCAAAATAGTGCTTCTGTGGTATTGGAAAAGTATTTTATATTGTGTGCTATAAGTCACGGTAGTCCTTTTAGCGAAGAAAAAACGATAATAAAAGTAAAAATAAGTAAATTTATAATGAATAATATTCAAACTATTATCATCTTAGTTTTTCTATTCATTGGTTCTTGAATTATTATTGTTCTTTTAGATTCAAGATAATCAATAATTAAAAAAGGAATACTGAATGGCAGAATTAATAATGAGGGTAACTTTCATAATCAAAAATTATTAATATCGTTCATTCAACAAATACTAGAAATAGCTGCACATAAGAAAACAAACGAAGTAAGCCAAACAAGGATAATATTAATCCCTTTACTGTGGAGTAAATCAAACATATAAGGAGCAAGAACAATACTTGAGATAAGTGTTAAAGACAATAAAATTTTCTTAGTTATTTGCATGATTATTTGTTAGAACCTCATCCTAAAGTTAATGAGCCTAAAATCGATAATAATATATTCACATTTTCCTTTCGTGGAAAATTCTAATCTCCACTTTTTCATTATATGCTTACAGATAAACTTATTGGTGTTTACTGATTAAATTTTGTTGAAATAAATCTGTTAATTAAGTATTTATGTTTAAACCTGATTTCTTTCTTTTGGAAAATATTTTCTTAATTTAATTAACGATTATAATTTATTTATAACTAAAAGGGAGTTTAACGATGTTAGATATTAATTTTATTGAAGCCAACCAAAAAGAGGTCGTTAAACGTTTGAATTCTCGTAATGCTGATTACACTAGCGACGTCCACAAGATAGTAGAGTTAAACCACCAACGAAAACTAATTTTAATTGATGTTGAAAAGTTAAAAAGTGATCGTAACAATTTGTCAAAAACTATTGGTGAACTAGTTCGAGCAAAAAAGAATGATGAGGTTGAATCAATCAAGACCAGGGTTGGTAAAATTAACCAAGCTATTACTAGGTATGATGAACAACTTAAAGAAGTTAATTACCTATTAGACCATTTTTTACGTACCATTCCTAATCTTCCTGATGCTGAAATCAAAGTCGGTATTGATGAAAATGATAATCAAGAAATCCGTAGATGGGGCGATGAAAAGAAAAAAGAGCAAACAGTCCCTCATTGGGAGATTGCTACGAAATTAAATTTAGTTGATTTTGATTTAGGTGCAAAATTAAGTGGTTCACGTTTTGTGGTTTATACCAACCAAGGGGCAAAAATGGTGCGAGCTTTAGCAGATTTATTGATTCAATCTCATACTAATCACGATTATCAAGAAATGTTTGTTCCAGTAATTGTGAACCAAGAATTAATGTATGGAACAGGACAATTACCTAAGTTTGCTGAGGACGCTTATATTACTGGGAATCAGTATTTAATTCCCACTGCTGAAGTACCCTTAACTAATATTCATGCTAACGAGATTCTTGATTTAAAAACATTACCAAAAAAATATGTGGCTTTTAGTCAATGTTTTCGTCAAGAAGCTGGAAGTGCAGGAAGAGACACTAAAGGATTAATTCGTTTGCACCAATTTAATAAAGTGGAGCTAGTAAAAATTGTTGAACAAAAAAATTCAGTCCAAGAATTAGAACTATTAGTTGAGGATGCCCAAGTAATCTTAGAGCTTTTTGATTTACCTTATCGCGTGGTGGAGTTATGTACTGGGGATTTAGGTTTTAGTGCGACAAAAACTTATGATTTAGAAGTTTGGTTTCCATCACAAAATAAATATCGAGAAATTTCTTCTTGTTCTAATTGCGGTGATTTTCAAGCACGGAACATGATGATTCGTTATAAGGATGATAATAATGAAACAAAATTAGCACATACTCTTAATGGAAGTGGAGTGGCAATCGATCGCTTGATTGCTGCTATTTTAGAAAACTATTATGATGGAGAAAAACTTGTTCTACCCGCTAAATTACAACCTTACTTTAATGGTGAAAAATTCTTAAAGTAAGTAGAATTAATGATAAAATAATGTTGCCATTATAAAGATTGCATCTGAATCTAGTCAGGACCGGAAGGTAGCAGCTATAAGGAAACGCGTCTTGTATAGTGGTTTTTCTTTTGTGAGGTTAAGAAAATGGAAAACGAATACTTTAATGAATTAATGGTTTTAGCCGATTTGGCTTTAAGTAGTGATGATATCCCTGCAAGTGCGATTATTATTGATCAAGACCAAAACATTATTGCTAAGTCATATAACAACCGGATGAAAACTAAAACAATTTGTGGTCATGCTGAAATTAATGCCATTAACGATGCCTTCCAAATAAAGACTACTAACAATCTTAAGGGGTGCAAAATCTATACTAGTCTTGAGCCTTGTGATATGTGTTTTGGGGCAATTCGTCAGGCAAGAATTGATGAAATCTGTTATGTGATTGATAATAATAAAAACACAGTGACTAAAAGCTTTGCTTTAAATAGCAGAGAAGTCATTTTAAAAAAGGCAGGAACTAGAGAACAAGAAAAAATTTATCAAACGAAATTAAGAACTTTTTTTGATGATAATTTACGATAAAAAATCGCTGATTAAGCGATTTTTTCAATTGGTTTAAAATTTTTATTGCCAAATTCGGTAACGGCACTGATAATCGGAATTAAGTCATTCCCGATTTGGCTTAGTTTATATTCAACCCTCAACGGACCATTATGAATCTCATCTCGATTAATTATCTTTTGAGATTCTAACTCTTTCAACGAAACACTTAACATTTTTTCAGAGATGTTAGGAATTTCTCGTTTGATTTGGTTAAAACGTAATGTCCCATTTATTAACTTATAAACGATTAAAATCTTTCATGGTGTATTAATGACTTCAAGGGTCTTGGCCACGGGACAAAATTTATCATCTAACATATATTTTTTCATTTGTTCTCAAACTCATTTCTCATAAATCACTCATAGAATTTATACACCCAAATTTTGTAAATATCTATGTTTTTTCATAGCAAAAAGTTAGCGAAAAGAAAAAAAGAAACATTTAATTATATAATTAAGGAGCAAAAGAGGTGAAAACGAAATGCAACAACATAATTCTTTATACCGAGTTTATCGTCCGAATGCTTTTAAAGATGTTGCTGGTCATCAAAATATTGTGGAGATTTTAACGTTTGAATTAAAGAACAATAATTTTGGTCATGCTTATTTGTTTGCGGGTCAACGCGGAACTGGAAAGACGTCAGTGGCGAGAATTTTAGCAAAGGGAATTAATTGTTTAGACTTGCAGAACGGTGATTCGTGTAATGCTTGTGCTAATTGTCAGGCTTTTAACAATAACCAGTTTCCTGATATTTATGAAATTGATGCTGCTTCTAACAACGGAGTGGATGAAATTCGTAATATTAAAAATAATGTCCAAACCTTACCAATTATTGGCCAATATAAAGTTTATATTATTGATGAAGTTCACATGCTTTCAAAAGCTGCTTTCAACGCTTTATTAAAGACTTTAGAAGAACCACCAAAACATGTGGTGTTTATTCTGGCGACCACTGAATATGACAAGATTCCCCAAACAATTATTTCGCGTTGCCAAACGTTTAACTTTAAACGAATTAGTAACCAAGATTTAACTGCTCGAATTGATTTTATTGCTCATGAAGAAGGTTATCATTTAAGTCAAGAAGCCGCCAGACAAATTTATGCGATTAGTGAAGGATCGTTGCGGGATGCTTTAAATGATTTAGAACAATTAATGGTCGTAGCTTATGATTCTAAAAAAATTGATATTGAAGAGGTAAAAACTTTATTTTATATCGCTACTAAAGCAGAAAAGTTAGCGATTATTCACCAGATTTTAAATCACGAAAGTCAGGAAGTAATTAGTTATTTTGAGCACAGTCGTCAACAAGGAATGGATTTCAACCTTTTAACATTGGCTTTAATCAAAATGATTAAAGAAATCATTGAATACCAGTTAACTCTTGATCAAAGCTTTCTCACTGAACTTAATGTTGAGGATGCAATGGCATTTAAAACCATTCCTTTAAACGATTTATTTTTAATCACTGATAATCTAACTCAAGCTTATATTAAAACCAAAAATACCACGGCTGGCTTTGACTATATTTTGTTGAGTGTTTTAAAAACGATTCAAACCATGGATTCACAACTATCAAGTGGAAGATCACAAGCAGTAGTCACAAAGAAGGTCGTGCTTAATCCAAAGCAAAAAGAAGCATCTGATGAAATTGTGTCATCACCTTCCACACCAGATAATCAGCAAATAAAAGTAGATCAAGAACCTTTGAGAGAAAATCTAACTACTGCAGAATTATCAGAAAAAGAAGAGACGAGTAAAACTCTTAGTGTTGATGAATATTCTGAAATTATTAATCAATCACAACCAAATCCTTCTAAAAAAATAAACCTTAATCCTTTGACTAAAACTACTCAAAGTTTAGAAGCGTTAATTGATCATCAACACCAATTAATTGAAGTTAGTTTGAACGAACCAAAGATTAATTACTTAATTGATGATTTAATTAATGTTTTAATGGGGGTGGTTCAGGAAGAAAACCCTACTCTTCGCCATGAATTAAACGATAAACTCCAAAAGATTTTTGAAACTAATCAAGCCAATGAGTTAATCTCTTCTGATGAAGCTTATCAACTTTCAGCTTTTTATGGAGCAAAGATTGCTGCGGCTAATCGTTCTGAAATTATTATTACTACTGATAATTTTATCAGTGCTAATTTGATTAATTTATCGTTAGTTAAGCCAGAAATTAGTGCTGCTTTGTTTAAGGTATTGAAAGACAAGTATGTGGTGTACGGAGTAAGTGCTTCAATGTGAAAAGAAACTAAAACTACCTTTGCTGATTTAAAGCAAAAAAACTTTCTACCTGAGTATACACAAATTAACTTTGACAATTTTTATACTGCAAATGAAAAGAAGGCAACTAGTCATCAACTTGAACAAAGCCAAGAATTATTAGACAAGGCTGCCCAATTATTTGATTTAACTGATGTTAACTTTGGGGATAAATAATGGAAAATAAGTTTGACCAAGTTGTAGAAAAATTTCAAAATCTTCAAGGAATTAGTAAGAAAACTGCCCAACGCTTAGTGATGGGTTTGATTAATAATCCAAACACTTTAAAAGAACTTGATGAAGGGTTATTGATGATTAAAACCAAATTAGGTGAATGTTCAACCTGTTTTTATTTAACTATTGATGGAATTTGTCCAATTTGTAGTGATTCACACCGAAACCAAAACCAGGTAATGGTTGTGGCTAACATGATGGATGCCAAAATCGTTGAAGAGAGCAAAACTTTTAATGGGATTTATGCGATTTTAAAAGGAGAGATTGATTTAAATAAAAACATTACTCCTGATAAGTTAAAGATTCCAGAATTATTAATGCGAGTGAATCAGAACAGTGAGTTAATTTTTGCTTTAAACGCTACTTTTAATGGTGAATTAACAGCTAATTACTTACGTGACATTGCACGAAAAAACCAGATTAGTTATGCTAGATTGGCTCGGGGAATCCCTCGTGGTGGGGTTTTAGATTATATTGATGAACAAACTTTAAAAGAGGCAATTAGAAATCGGCATAAAAACGATGAAGAATAAAGGTAGGTTTTAAAATGTTTATTACAATTGAAGGAATTGATGGTGGGGGAAAAACCACTCTAATTGAACCATTAAAAAAATATATTGAAAAGAAAGGGTACGAAGTTTTTTTAACTCGTGAACCAGGAGGAACAGCAATTTCTGAGGAAATTCGCACCATCCTTTTAAAAAAACGTCCTGAAAAAATTGATGGATGAACTGAAGCATTGTTATTCATTGCCTCAAGAAAACAACACCTCTCTGAAGCAATTATTCCTGCTTTAAAAGCCAATAAAATTGTAATTTGCGACCGCTATATGGATTCAACTACTGCTTATCAAGGAGCGGGTAGGGGATTAAAGCTTGATGATATTGATGAAGTGCAAAACATTGTTCTGGGTGAACATAAACCAGATCTCACTATTTATCTTGATTTAAACTTACAATCAGCTAATCAAAGAATTAACTATCGTCGTGATGTTGATGATGCGAACCGTTTAGATGAAGAAAATAATGAGTATAAACAAAAAGTTATTGATGGTTATCATGATTTAGTTCAAAAGTATCCTAACCGGTTTAAGGTAATTGATGCCAGTTTATCAAAAGAGGAAGTCATTAACCAAGCAAAAATGATTATTGATCAGGTTTTAAAATAATGACTCAACCAGAAATTATGAACTACTTACACCAAGCGTTGGTGAAAAACAAGTTGTTTGAAAGTATCCTTTTTGAAGGAGATAACATCAGTTTGGATGAATTGGTTAACCAGTTGGGACGCATGCTTTATTGTGATAATCACGCCATCACTAACGATCAGTGTCAGTGGTGTCTGTCATATGAAAATCACTTGATAACTGATGTTAAGGTCATTGGTGATCATTATCAAGTAATTGATAAAGAAACTGTTTTAACAATGGTTAATGAATTGAACTATGCACCATTATATTTAAATAAGCCTAAACTAAGAATCATCGCTAATGTTGAAAGTTTAAAACCAGAAGGTGCAAACGCCTTATTGAAGTTTTTAGAAGAACCTACTCCTAATACTTACTTTTTTTTGTTAACTAATGATCAAAACCAAGTTTTGCCAACCCTTGAATCTCGAGCAAAACTTTTAACCTTAACTAGAGGAACAAATGAACTTGATGATAATTTTTTAGTTGAAGTAATTAGCACTAAAAACAAAGATAATATTTTATTATTAAATAATAAGTTAAAAAAAATGGAAAAAACCAAGTTACAAGAATTAGTACAAAGCGGGGGCAAGCACTTTTTAAACACTGCTAATGTCTTGATATATGAATTATTTTTAGAATTAAGTCACGATCTAAAGTTTTCTAATAATTCGCAGTTAGCAATTGACCGGTTTTTAATCCAAATTACAAGGGCAATTTAAAATGAAAGTGTTAAACGATTTATTAGGGTATGAAAATTTACAGCTTTATCAAGATGATACAATGTTTAGTTTTACATTAGATAGTATCTTATTGGCACGATTTATTAATTTTAATAAAAGAATGACAAAAATTGTTGATTTTGGCACTAATAATGGGGTGATTCCTTTAATCATCAGTCGTTATACCACTGCTGCAATCACGGGGGTGGAAATTAATTCTCAAGCAGTAGTTTTAGCTCAAGAAAATATGAGTTTAAATGAATTGAATCATCAAGTAAAAATTGTGAATGATGATATTAAAGTATTTGCTAAGAAGAACATTCATGGTTTTGATCTTGTGGTTTGTAATCCACCCTTTTTTGAAGTGGGTGAAAAAACTAAGACTAGAGAAACTAATCCCTTAATGGTTGATGCTCGTCATGAAACGTTGATTAACTTAGCAGAAATTATTCAAAGCGCTAGTTTGTGTTTAAACAATAAAGGAGTATTTGTGATGGTTCATCGTGCTCAAAGAACTGGTGAAATTATTGAGTTATTTCACCAGTATCATCTGGTGGTTAAGCGTTTGCGTTTTGTTTATTCTAAAAGTAAGTATGAGGCAAAAACTGTTTTAATTGAAGGTCAAAAACAAGGTAATAAAGGAGTTGAAATCCTTCCTGCCTTGATTGCCCATAATGATGATGAAACTTATAGTGATGAAATTTTAGAATTTTTTCGGGATTAGAAGTAATGTTAGGAATTAAAATTAATCAAAAAATATTGATTGGGGTCTCTGGAGGACCTGATAGCATGTTTCTATTGGATTTGTTAGTAAATCAAGGTTATCAACAAATCATTGTTTGTCATGTCAATTACCATACCAGAACTTCATCAATTCGTGATGAAGCGATTGTTAAACGTTATTGTGATTTGCACCACTTGAAATACTATAATAAGAATATTACTTCTGAATTTGAAGATAATCACACCAACTTTGAATCAACAGCAAGAAAGCTACGTTATGATTTTTTTGCCCAAATTGGCTTAAAAGAAAACGCCACAATTCTTTTAATCGCCCATAATTTAAATGATCACATTGAAACTTATTTATTGCAAAAACAACGCCATAATTTAGTGGATTATTATGGTTTAAAAGTTAAGAATAAGTACCAACAACTAACTGTGTTACGACCTTTGTTAAATCAAACTAAAAGTAGTATTTTAAATCACGTGAATCAGAAAAAAATTCCTTTTGGAATTGATGAAACAAACTTTGATTTGAAGTATGCGCGAAACCAGTTAAGATCACAACTCAATGAAGTTGATTTTGACTTTTATTTAGCAGAAATTAAACAGGCAAACCACTTAAATGAAGCTGATAAACAAGTTGCTTTGAAGTATTTTACTAAGAACTTGATTGGTGATAAGTTAGTCCTTGATTCTTGGTTTTATCATTTGAGTCAAAAACAAGTGATGTTTGTCTTAATTAATTATTTTAAGTACTTAAAAGTTGACCAGATTTTTCTGCATCGGAAAAATAATACTTTAAAAGCAATTGCTCAAACACTTTTGACAAGTAAAAAACCAATTTTAAAAATTAAAATCCCAAACTATTGGTTAGTTAAAGACTTCAACACTTGTTATTTCCTTATTGATAATGAAATAGAACTTGTTAAAACTATGATTAACAATCATCAAGAGTTAAATCAATTAACTACGAAGTGGGTTCAAGAATTAATTGCTAAAGATGGTTTTCAATTCCCCTATTTGTTAACCAATGATTTTGAAAATTATAAACTAAAGACTTTCTGTCAGAAAAAAAAGACTAATCGTTTCTTTATTGACCATAAAATTAGTTTTTTTGCTCGGGTAAAACAACCAGCAATTATTCGGTTGAACAACCAGCAGTTAATTAATTATCAAAACTTTCTAGGGGATTAAAAAATTTTGTTTTTATGTTAATATTACTATGTTATTTTGTATAACTTTTAGATAGTAAGCAGAAATGAGGGATGGTTAGTGAATAATCAGAAAAATAATAATGCCAATAAAAAGAATAACCGTCGTGGTGGAATTTGAATTTGATTAATTCTGATTATCATTATCATCATTGCCATTATTGTTGCTTCTATCTTCTTAAAAAGTAGTCCTGACGCTTTAAGTGTTAATGAAGTGCAATCTTATCTTAACTCAGGAAAAATTAATAGTGTGACTATTCAACGATCAGCTTCCTTGTTGATTTTGAGAGGTACTTACCTTGATGAAAACAATAATCTTCATGCTTTTGTGGTCAACAATATTCCTATTGAAGCTTTAGATGCAGTTTATGGAATTGGTAGTGCTAATAGTGCTGATGTGCTTCTATTGGAACAAATTATTTACAATTCTGGAAATACTTTCCAAGGAATTACCAATATTCCTGTTGATCAAACTGGACAAATTGTAGGAACGATTGTTCCATTAGTGGTCATGATTTTAATCTATGTCTTCTTGTTTTGGTTCTTATTCCGTTCAATGGGTGCAGCTGGGGCTGGAGGTGCTGGTAACCTATTTGGAATGGGTAAAAGTAAAGCTAAACTTTCTAAATCAACAGTTAAATTCAGTGATGTTGCAGGAATTAACGAAGAAAAGAACGAAATTGTTGAATTAGTTGATTACATGAAAAATCCTCAAAAATACCAAGAAGCTGGAGCCAGAATTCCTAAGGGAGTCCTTTTAGAGGGACCACCAGGAACTGGAAAAACTCTTCTTGCCAAAGCGGTTGCTGGTGAAGCCAACGTTAACTTTTATGCAACTTCTGGTTCAGAATTTGACGAAATGTTTGTGGGGTTGGGAGCTTCAAGAATTCGAGAAATGTTCCAAGATGCAAAAAACAATGCTCCTTGTGTTATTTTTATTGATGAAATTGATGCCTTGGCCCGAAAAAGAACTGCCAATGTTGCTGGTTCAAACGACCAAACTTTAAACCAACTATTAGTGGAAATGGATGGTTTTGATACTAATTCAGGAGTAATCATTATGGCAGCCACTAACCGAAGTGATGTGCTTGATCCAGCCATTTTGAGACCAGGAAGATTTGACCGAACAATTCAAGTTTCTCTTCCAGATATTAAGGAAAGAGAAGCTATCTTGAAATTGCATGCTCGTAACAAGAAAATTTCGCCAACTATTGATTGATACCGAATTTCACAAAGAACTCCGGGATTCTCAGGAGCACAGTTAGAAAATGTGCTTAATGAAGCAGCGATTTTAACTGTTAGAGAAAATACTCCTGAAATTACTATTACCCAAATTGATGAAGCGATTGATCGGGTAGTTGGAGGACCTGCGAAAAAATCTCGAGTAATGACACCAAAAGATAAGGACATTGTTTCTTATCACGAATCAGGTCATGCTTTGGTTGGGTTAAAACTTGAATCAGCAAGCAAGGTGCAAAAGGTAACAATTATTCCGCGGGGAAATGCGGGAGGATACACGATTACTACTCCAAATGATGAAAGCATGTTTCAAACTAAACAAGATTTGTTTGCCACAATTGCTGGTTATATGGGAGGAAGAGCTGCTGAAGCTATTATCTTTGGTGATGATAATGTGACTACTGGTGCTGATGATGACTTAGAAAAGGCTACAAATATTGCCCGTCAAATGGTGGTAAGATTTGGAATGAGTGAAGCTTTGGGAATGGCTAAATTAGTTACTCAAGAAGATTTGAGTTATGGTCGTACTAGTGGTAGTTATTCTGATCAAACTGCAGCAGCAATTGATGAGGAAGTGACTAAAATTCTAACCACTGCTTATAATCAGGCAAATAAAATTATTCGTGATAATCGCGAAGAGTTAGAGTTATTGGCTGAATCTTTACGAGTAATGGAAACAATTACTGCTGAACAAATTGAGTTTATTGACCAAAACTTAGCCTTACCAGATGATGTTAAGGCTGAAAAGGTTAAGTATGATGAAGAGTTAAAACGAATTAAAGATGGTGACATCATTGATATTGATTTAGCTGATGTTGAACCAAAACCAAAAAAAGAAGCAAAAAAACCAACCACCACCAAAAAGAAACCAAAGAAAAAACCAGAAGATGAAACTGATGATCAAAAAGATGACAGTTCTTCTAAGGATAAAAAATAATTTTGATAATAACGAGACGAGAAAGTTTCGTTATTTTATTTAAGGAGCAAGAAAATGGATGTAAGTTCAAGAGCAATTAGTACAGAACATAATTTAAAGATTACGATTGTTGATTTAACCCAATCTTTAACCAAAATCGTAGAGTTACACCAAACCAACCCGTTAGCAACAATTGTCTTGGGAAAAATTACTTTGGCAAACGCCTTATTAGGATTAGAATTAAAAAATAACGAAATTACAACCTCAACAATTTCGACTAACGATGGATTAATTAAAACGACCATTGCTGAATTTCAAAATGACCGGGTACGAAGTTTTATCAGTGATTCAAACTTTGTTGTAACAGGATTGAAACCAGAGAAAAAACTTGATGAATTACTTTCCCAAGTTGTAGGAAAAGAAGGTACTTTAACAGTTGCTCGTTCGACAGTTCAAGGTGAACCTTATGTTTCAAGAGTTAGTTTAACTGATGGTTCAATTGATCGTGATTATATGGAATATTTACGGATTTCAAGCCAAGTTAATTCTTTTATTAGTACCAATGTAGAGCTAGATGACGATTTCAAGATTAAGAGTGCTGTGGGAATTCTTATTCAACTGTTGCCCAATTATAAAGAAGAGGATGTTGATTATCTTATTAAAACAATTGGTAACACAGCGTTTATTAATAAAATTTTAGTAAAAACAACAAACTATGTTTCTTTAATTGAAGAAATTGCAACCGATGCAATTGTTTTAGAATCAAAGGAATTAAAATTTCAATGTACTTGCTCGCGAGAAAAAACAATTGTTGCAGTTAAGTTATTAGGTGTTGATGCTGTTGATGACATTATCAAGAAAAATGAAACAGTGGAAGTTATTTGTGATTTTTGTAAAACAAAGTATGAAATTACTCCCGAAGAATTAAAAGACTAAATCTTTGTTTAAACAATAGTTTTTATCAAGTTCTTTTTATAAAATTAAACAAGAAGTAGAGGTATAAAGCGATGGAAATGAATACTTATTGTGCTAAATGCAAAAATAAAGGTCCTGTAGTTGATGTTAAGGTAGGAAATGAAGATAATCCTGTTCAGGTTTCAATGCAGTTGTGCTATGGTTGTTTTGAAGAAAGCTTTAACAAAGATGCTGATGATTCGGTTTATTATTTAGATGATTATGAAGATGACGAAGCAGACGATCTTGATGACGAATTTGATAACACGTTTGAGAGTGATTAATTCAATTTGTTGCCTCCCACAATAGGGAGGTTTTTCTTTTCTATGATAAAATCAGGAAGACATTGTTTTAACTAGTGGTTTGATAGTTTTGTTAAACCACTAAATTAATAATCATTATTTAAACAGTTAGAAGGAAATCTTGAGCATAGATTTTAGTCTATCAGGATAATGGTTATTTTGACTTGATAAAAAACAAACTTGAAAAAAGAAAATAGTTGATAATAGTATAAAATTATCAGCAAGAGAAGGAAGAAGGTGCTTTGAGGAATGCCATTAAAGAGTAGAACTAAATCAGCTAAAACCCCAAAAGTAAAAAAGACTAAACCTAAAAAAACCAAAGAAGCTAAGGTTAAGAAAAAACACCTAAAAAAACCAAAAACTAATAAAAGATCAGCAAAGGGAAGAGCAGAAGAATTATTAGATAGCTATGGTGATAAAAACTTAACTGGTAGTGATGCTTTTCTTGACCTTGATTTACCAGAGATTGAAGATACTGGGATTAAAGCATTGAAACAAATTCAAAAACGTCAAAAACAATTAACCTCAAAGTATTCAAAAGAAATCTTAAATGGGACAGTTGTTACTACTACGCATTATGATCCTAACTTAGAGAAACACGTTATTGAGTTAAATGATGTGACTAAGTCTTATTTAACTGGAGATGTAGAAACCCAAGTTTTAAAGGGAATTGACATTAAGTTAAATAAATCTGATTTTATTGTTATTTTAGGACCATCTGGTTCAGGAAAAACAACCTTCTTGAACACCATTTCTGGTTTAGACAAAGCAACAAAAGGGGATGTCTTTGTTTTGGGATATAACCTAAGTTTGTTAAAAGATTCTCATTTAACCAAGTTTAGAAGAAAACACGTGGGATTTATCTTCCAACAGTATAATTTATTGACGAACTTAACTGCTAAAGAAAATGCTGAAGTTGGAGAAAATCTATCAACAAAAAAACATCCTGAAATGGAAATTGAAGATATTTTTGCCACAATTGGAATGAAAGACCAAATGAATAAATATCCTCACCAAATGTCAGGGGGACAACAACAACGGGTATCAATTGCACGAGCCTTAGCAAAAAATCCTGATATCTTGTTTGCTGATGAACCAACTGGGGCTTTGGATGAAGAAATGGGACGGAAAGTATTACAAATTTTAGTTGATGTTAACAAACTTTATAAAACAACTGTAATTGTGGTTACTCATAACCCTAATATTGCTAAAATTGGAAACACGATTATTCACATTAAAAACGGGTTGATTGATAAATTAGAACGCAATGCCCATCCAGCAAATCCTGAAGATATTGAGTGATCATAAAAGAAAGACCAAAAAGGTCTTTTTTTGTTTCTTTTTAAAACAATAAAAATAATTAACTTTATTTTATAATCTCAATATGAGAATGTAAAATAAAAGGGGTCTTGGGTACCAATGTTAAAACTATTTAAGAGCTTTCATAATTTAAGTTTTGCCAAATGACTTCAATCTTTAGCGTTCGTTTTGTTTATTTTTCTTTTTTCTGCCTTAACAACAGGAATTGTTTCTACTCCTTTGCAGATTATTAATGTAACAGGTGGGATTAGTGATAAACAAGCGGGATGAGATTATAGTTGAAAACCCCGATTAAATAATTTTACTGACGATTATCTTTTTGATTACTTTGAAAGTATTGATGATAATGGTAATTACAAAAATTCTTTGCAAACTAATCTTTTTAATTGAGAATATGAGTATAAAGGTTTGCTTTTAGACGACTATTTTAGAGAGTATTATAAGGAACGTTTCAACGCTAGTGATCGTGATTATCAAACTAATCGTAGTGATTTTTTAGGTAACTTTATTAAAAATAATTTATATGCCTATGGAAATTTATATAACCGAATGGTTTATCTTTATCCAGTTAAAGGACAAGAATCATCAACCAAGACCAACTATGTCAGTTTGGATGATCTTTTAACCAGTTCGTGAGATGAGTATTCCAAGCTAAACTATGATCAGGTTTATAAGAAAGTTGTTGAAGATTTACCAATGATGATCAACTGAAATGATAAAGTGAGTATTGATGCAAATTTTATTCTTGATTATAGTTGAGCATCAATAGGACACAATGAAACCTTATTTAATCTTGAACCTTTAAATTTAGGAAAAACCAACAATGTAGTTGTTTTTGAAGGATTAAAGAACTTGAAAAACATGCAAGATGATGAGGTTTTGATTAATAACAAGTACGCTCAGAAAAATAATTTAAAGATTGGTGATGAAATTGAGTTAAATAATTTTGGTGATGAGACAATTCACCAGAAGTATAAAATTGTTGGTTTTGCTAATAAGATCAATAACGTTTTTCTTGAAAACCAGTTAAGTAATGAATATGACAAAATCAATAACAGTGTTTATGTTTATTTGACAGAAAATGAGATGGAAAACTATGTCAGTTTCTTTTATAAAAATTCTAATTCTATTGAAGCACCACTAAGAAAAGATCCAGTCAAAGCTGACGTTTTCACCACCACCAGAATTAATGCTTATGGTAATAAAAAGAATTTTCGTAAGTTTGCTAGCAAACTGACTACTGATGAAATCCTTGTTAAACCAATTGAGGTTAGTAAGTACAATAATTTAAGTTTTATTAAAACTATCCAACTTTATATTGTTGAAGCTGCAATTTTTATTGTGATTGGATTTATTATGTTAATTCTTTCCACTGGTTTTATTAATTACTGTTTAAAAAAAGAATTAGACCAGTCGGCGCCTCAAATTGGGGTTTTAAAAGCAAATGGTTTTCCTTCCGAAAAGATTGCCTTTATCTTTTGAACTCGAGTTTTAATGTTGATGTTAATTGGTTTTGGTTTAGGGTTTGGAATGAGTATCCCGATTCAAGGTTTGGTCCACGACATTATCGTGGTGAATACTTTTGTAGTAATTAAAACTCATCTGTTTAATCCGTGATTTATAACCATTGTTGTTGCTTTTATCCCTTTGCTACTATCACTTGTTAGCTTCTTGACTTTAAATAATTACTTAAAGAAAAGTTCTCTGGAGTTAACCAACTTTAAAAGTGTCCAAAGCATGAAACAAAAGAAATTCAATTCTTTAGCTGCGATTTTTCCAACTAGATTGACAAAACATCGTTTGGTGATGAAGGATGCTCTTAAAACGTTCTTTTTAACCTTACTACTAGTACTAGCTAATTTGATAATCTTAGTGGAATTTAATGCCCGAACGTTTACCAACCGTTTGATTGATAACTGAAGTACGGTTTATGATAAGAACACTAATTCTGCTTTTAATAATGGGTATCAATTTCAATGACAAATAGAAACCTATGGAAGTTACTCCTTTGCTAACAGTGACTTATATAATATGGACTATATTGGTTATAATGACCAAAAAGATTTAAAAGAGATAGTAACTAATGATTCAAAAAGTACAATCTTGACTAATGAGATCCAAGATTATCTGGCAATTGATCGAAACTTAGTGCAAAATTGAGTTTTGATAGCTGCACAACTCCAAAAGATTTATCATACTGACATCAATCATGCCTCAATTAGTTTTCAGTTATTGCAACAGTTTTTAATTCAAGGTTCAGATGATTATGAACAAATTGCTCCATTTCTACCAGACCAAAATCAGGGAGACGCTATGAATGAAGAAATTAAAACAACTTGACTCCCTAGTCTTCAAATTCTTAGTGATTCGTTAATTAATCCTGACCCGTTAATTACTTTAAATAATGCTTTTGTGCAAGAAAAAATTGATTTTCCTGTGTTAAAGTTTGATTTGGCTTCACCTGGTTATTATTACAAGAGTAATGAAAATTGAAAGCTTTATTTAGTTGATGATAATAGTTACAACCTTTTTAATCTAAGTGGTGATAAAGTAGCTAACCTTAAGAAGCTTCAAGACCAAACTTTACCAGACCAACAACTTCCAGTAATTATTTCAAAACACTTTGCTAAACTAAACAATATGAAAATTAATAAGGTCTTTCAAGTTTCGCTTTCTCAAGATAATTACAATATTTTAGTGCCATTAAAAATTGTGGGAATTAATGAAAATGATAATTATTCAAACAACATTTATGGAATTCGAACAATTCTGATGAATAAGTTTCTTTCGACAATTCCACCTTCTCCTCTGTATAATGAAGTTTTTACCAAACGGCAATTTCTTCATTTTGACCAAGATAATTCTGTTGCTGCAGCAAAAATGGATACTAATTATTTCAATTTCTTCTATCCTACATCAAATGATGGTGAAGTTTTTCTGGGTGATCTTGTCAATAATTACAACGCTACTTATAGTTATGTTAACTGGTTTAATTTAGGGACAAATAACTTTTTACCAATTGATTTATCAAAGCGTTTAGCCCAAGAAAAAGTGCATGAATTTTATGCTTTAATTGACTTGTTAATCGGAGCAACCGTTTTGATTGTTCTAGTGCTTTATCTTGTCTTTTTATTAGTTAATGTTAATGAAAAACGGAAGATAATCTCAACTTTTAAAGCGTTAGGTTATAACAATTGAGAAATTAATTTAAGTATCCTTGGAAAGTACTTTATCAGTGAATTGGTTGCAATTGGTGGAGGTCTGGGAATTAGTTATTTAATGTGATGAATTGCAGTAAAAGAACTTTATGTGCAAGCAGAAGTGATTATGAATAATCCCTTTAGTTGAATTGTTTTTGTTATTGTCTTAGTGATTATGATGGCAGTTTTATTAATTGGTGCCTTCTCATCTCAATATTTAATTAAAACAGTCTATAGTAAAAATGATGAAGATTAAAAAAAGACACCAGGGGGGTGTCTTTTTTATCGATTTATTTTAACTTTGAGGAATAACAATTTTAAATGTTATTGGTCAATAACCCTTAACATTCTTAATTTCAATTGTCGCTCCATTCAACTTACTATCTTTGATTTGGAAAACTGTATTTGTGACATTTTTGTTATTGTCAAAAGCAGTTCAGAAGTACCAACGATCAGTTGTGACATTAATAACATTATCATCAGCATCCTTAACAACGATGTTATTTTCATCTAAAACAAGATCATACAACGAAAAGTACATATTATTACTGTCGTATTGATCACTTCCATAATCAGCAGTGAAAGTCTTATTAGTCTCATCATACTTCCCGTTTGAAACGTCAGGGTTAACAACTACGTTTTGATCTTGAGGAATAGCAACATTGAAAACAATTGGTCAATATCCCTCAATTCCTTTGATTTCAATTGTCGCTTCATTTAGACTGTAATCATTAATGGTAATAGTAGTATTTTCATCACTTGTTTTGAAACTTCATCCGTTTGTA
>Ga0153951_1000014_pt1 | contig 77634 bp, 66 predicted proteins | sample TSNJ035MetaG_FD_102278 | JGI IMG/M metagenome (GOLD analysis project Ga0153951, IMG submission 102278) | Attine ant fungus gardens microbial communities from New Jersey, USA - TSNJ035 MetaG | ecosystem: Host-associated > Fungi > Mycelium > Unclassified | place: USA: New Jersey, Wharton State...
ATTCTTATTTTTAACAGGGTTTTAATTGTGATTTTTTGATAATCGTCGCGGGGTGGAGCAGGGGTAGCTCGTCGGGCTCATAACCCGAAGGTCGCAGGTTCAAATCCTGCCCCCGCAACCAAAACAAAATATACGTTTTTTGTTTATAATTTTATAATGTTGATAGTGGCTTTTGTTTTAACAGATTTTGATGCTAGTGTAGCCTATCCTATACACAGGTTACGTTTTATTTTATTGTCTACTTTTTTATAAAGTCACAATAATAAATTTTTTGATACTGGTATTGTGAATCGTGAACCAAAATGAGTATACTATACATAAGCTATATGCCACACTTCTTGCGAGTGTGTGGATTGAAATATATTTTTATTTATGCATGTGGTTTGTAAAATGGAGACGAGGGACAAGGAAGGAGTTATCCTTCCTTGTCTTTATTTATCGGGTAATAATTAATATGATGGAAGTTTAATCAAATTAATTATTAATTCATACTTTTATTTATGCAGTAATAAGTCATCATAAGTTATAGTAGACAAATTATAGGGATCAACAACGTACATGAAAAATAATTTTGGACAATTTATCTTTGATATAACGACTGCGGTATGCTCGAGGTTGATTTTTGAAAGCGTTGTTAAACTCATCAGCTTGATTACTAAACACAAGAAGATATTATCATGGATAATCAAACATTGCTCCTAATAATTTTCTAATAAATAAAATTAGGTGTATAATCAAATTTTGGGTGTCATGTGAACGTGAAAAGAGTTTGTTTTGCAGAAAGAAGAGGTAATATGAAAGAATCTAGGTGGTATCCTTGGCTTGTTCTATGTGTGACCAGCTTAGGTATTTTATTGTCAATATTAAACTTGAGTACGCTGAATGTAGCTTTGCCAGAGATTTCGAATCATTTTCATGCTGGAGCGGTTGCCTCCAACTGGATATTGCTTTCGTATATGCTGTTTAATACGGTGCTCATATTAGTGTTTGGAAAGCTTGCAGATATCTATGGTCGACGTAAGCTTTATTTATTTGGATTAAGTGAATTTACAATTGTGAGCCTATTGATCGGTTTTTCTCCTAATGTTTGGGTATTGATTCTTTTACGTATTTTTCAAGCTGTTGGAGGGGCTTTAGTTATTACAAACACGACCCCTCTAATTACTGATGCATTTGATAAGAAGCGATTAGGAACCGCTCTAGGTGTGAATGTGCTGATTGCTTCTGTTGCTCAGTTGGCTGGTCCTGTATTGGGTGGAGGACTAGGCGTTGCATTAGGGTGGCGTTGGTTGTTTTGGTTTAACGTTCCGCTCGGTGTCATCGGTGTTATTTGGGGATATATTGTTTTGAAGCCAACACCAGGAAAAGCTCAAGGAGAAAGCATTGATTGGTTGGGAAATATCACCATTTTCTTAGGGCTAGGTGGCTTGATCTTTGCTTTATCTGAAGGAGGCATTATTGGATGGGGCAGTCTATTGGTTGTGCTAGGACTCATTGCTTTTGTTATTTTTACCCTTGGTTTTATATGGACTGAAAAACGAGCTAAGTCCCCTCTGATTGACTTTTCTCTATTTAGTGAACGTGCTTATATAATGGCGAATTTAACAACCTTCATTAACTCACTTGCCTGTGCATCTATCGTTCTGTTAATTGCGTTGTTTTACCAGGTTGTCGGTCATGAAAATGCCTTTTTGGCCGGACTGAAGGTGTTGCCGGTAACAATTGGAATGATTATCGCATCTCCTATTGCAGGGGTGTTAACAGCTAAATATGGTACACGACTATTATCGACATCTGGCTTGATCGGTACTTGCATTGGTATGTGCGTGCTTATCTGGAATATTGGGCCTCATGCGTCATTATTCTGGATTAGCCTTGGGCAGCTATTAATTGGATTGGGAACAGGGATTTTTCAAACGCCAAATACACAATCCATCATGCTCTCTGTTCCTACAGAAAGACGGGGAATTGCCAATGGCTTGCGCTCAATGCTGCAGAGCATGGGTCAGGTTATCAGTACGGCTTTATCGTTAATGATCGTGACAAGCGCCATTCCTGCCCGTTTGAAGGGTGCCATTTATGCGGGAACGAGTGCACATATTAATACGCATGATGTTGTGTTAATTTCAAGTGGCTATCGTCTAGCATTTATCGTGATGATGCTCTTAACTATCCTTGCGGTGCTCGCTTCATATTTTCGAGGTAATGGTCAGAAATTCCGTCAATTGAGCTAGCCATTAACATAAGTCAGATAAGGGGCATAAGTGCGATATAGTATCGCGCTCATGCCCTATTTTATTGAGCTTATTAAATGGATGTGTGAGGAGTATGTAGATGTTGTTTTTACTGTATCTCATCTGGGCATTTGGAATCAAACTTCTCTCCTAATAATCCCCTAATGAATACAATTAGGTGTATAATTTACTATTGGTTGTATAATATGAGCGTGAAAAGAATTTGTTTTAATAGAGAGAAGAGGTAATATGAAAGAATCTAAGTGGTATCCTTGGCTTGTTTTATGTGCGACCAGCCTAGGTATTTTATTGTCAATGCTAAATTTGAGTACATTGAATGTGGCTTTGCCAGAGGTTTCGAATCATTTTCATGCCGGAGCGATTGCCTCCAACTGGATATTGCTTTCGTATATGCTGTTTAATACGGTGCTTATATTAGTATTTGGAAAGCTTGCAGACATCTATGGTCGGCGTAAGCTTTATTTATTTGGATTAACGGAATTTACTATTGTCAGTTTGCTGATTGGTTTTTCCCCAAATGTTTGGGTATTGATTCTTTTGCGTATTTTTCAAGCTGTTGGAGGAGCTTTGGTTATCACGAATACGACTCCTCTGATCACTGATGCATTTGATAAGCGGCGATTAGGCACTGCTCTGGGTGTGAACGTGTTGATTGCCTCCATCGCTCAGCTTGCTGGACCCGTATTGGGTGGTGGGTTAGGCGTTGCGTTAGGATGGCGTTGGTTGTTTTGGTTCAACGTTCCGCTTGGTGTCATCGGTGTCATTTGGGGGTATATTGTTTTGAAGCCAACACCGGGAAAAGCCAGAGGAGAAAGTATAGACTGGCTTGGAAATATCACGGTCTTCTTAGGACTGGGTAGCTTGATTTTTGCTCTATCTGAAGGAGGCATTATTGGATGGAGTAGGCCATCTGTTGTGCTAGGACTTATTGCTTTTGTCATATTTACTCTCGGCTTCATATGGGTTGAAAAACGAGTCAAGTTCCCGATGATTGATTTTTCTTTATTCAGCAGGCGTGCCTATACGATGGCAAATTTAGCCACCTTTGCTAACTCTCTTGCCCGTGCATCCATTGTTCTATTAATCGCGCTGTTTTTCCAGGTTGTCGGTCATGAAAATGCTTTTGTGGCTGGGCTAAAGGTATTGCCGGTAACAATTGGAATGATCGTTGCGTCTCCTATTGCCGGAGTATTAACGGCTAAATATAGTTCGCGATTATTATCTACGGCTGGATTGCTCGGTACATGTGTTGGCATGGGCGTGCTCGTCTGGAATATTGGACCTCATGCGTCATTATTCTGGATTAGCCTTGGGCAGCTATTCATTGGGTTGGGAACAGGAATGTTCCAAACGCCTAATACGCAGTCGATTATGCTCTCCGTTCCAACGGAAAGGCGTGGGATTGCCAATGGCATACGTTCGATGTTGCAGAGCATGGGTCAGGTTATCAGTACGGCTTTATCGTTAATGATTGTGACCAGTGCTATTCCTGCTCGTTTGAAGGATGCGATTTATGCGGGAACGAGTGCACATATTAACACGCATGATGTCGTATTGATTTCCAATGGCTATCGTCTGACGTTTATCGTGATGATGCTTCTAACTATCCTTGCGGTGCTTGCTTCATATTTTCGAGGTACTAGTCACAAGCATCATCAACTAAGTCAGCATTAACATAAGTTAAATGAAGTATTTTCATTCTAAAACAAAAAGATGAGATATTAAGGGAAATGAAGGGCATGAGTTCGACATGATATCGCGCTCATACCTTATTTTATGCTAGCGCATTTGAAGTGCTTTACTTACCTATCTTAAGCTTTATTATTCCAACTTTCTTTGTTTGCTAAGTCATCCTGTTCAATTTTTTGGTACACTATTCTCGGCATTAATATAGCCAGCACCATAGATATTTGGATCTTTATCTGTCCAAAGGTCGGCACCGCCTTTAATCCATTCTTTCACTTGATCGGGAGTGGCATTGGGGCGGTACTGTTTGATCAATGCGGCAATGCCGGCACAAATGGGAGTTGCCATGGATGTTCCAGACAGGCTAAAGTATTGTGTGCTAACACGACTCGATTTTTGTGTTCTATCTAAATAAGAATCAGGAGAGCGTAGGGAAATGATATTGACACCAGGAACAGTGATATCTGGCTTTGTAATGTCGTAGGAAGTTGGTCCACGGCTTGAGAAGCTAGCAATGATATCATCATTTCGAAAAGCGGTGTTATTATCATCTAAAGCCCCGACGGTAATCACCTTATCGCTAATTCCGGGACTTGATATCGTACCGGTATCTGGACCTTCATTTCCTGCAGCGACACAGACAACGATCCCAGCATCCCATGCTTTTTCAACCATTTTCACCATGGGATCGGCGTTTTCATTAGGATATCTTTGTGTGGGAGCTCCCAATGACATGCTAATAATATCAATAGGTTCATCGGTGTGCTCTTCATTGTATGCGATACACCAGTCAATGCCTTGCATGATGGTTTCTAAAGAGCCAGATCCCGTTTTATCTAATACTTTGACCCCGATGAGGCTGGCATCTGGAGCCGATCCTTGATATTTTCCAAAAGAAGCAGAGCCATCACTGGCGACATCTCCGGCACAGTGTGTGCCGTGACCGTTATCGTCATAGGGTTGTGTTTTATTATTGATGAAATCCACAAAATCTTTAATTCTTCCAAATAGATCCTTATGAGGATAGATGCCGGTATCCACAAGGGCTACGATTGTCCCTTTTCCTGTTAAGTGTGTTTGATTTCTTTTAATGTTTTTAGCATGGGCAGCGCCAATGGCAGTATCCAACATTGTATGAACGTCAGTATTGAAATACACTTTATGAATAGCATCGTTAGTTGTAAGCAGAGTTTCAAGTCCTTTAGATGTTACATCAGCAGTGCAACAAGAAATACGGGGAAAAGATTTTCTAATTTTATTTCTCATGTGTTTTTGAGTGGCTTCGTTCGCTGCGATGTAGCCTTGATGATGCTGACCTTCTTTAAACTCTATAATCACTGTCATTTTTCTATATTTTTTTAGTAAGCTCTCAAAAAATGGGTGGAGAAAAAAAGGAATCCATCTAAAAGGTTTATAGAGATTGATAAGAGCGGTTCTTAAGGGTTCGTCAAGTCTATGTGTTTCCTGACGAACGAATTGAATGATAGAGTAGCCAAACATATCTATCACTACCTTTCTATTAATTCTATACAGATTATGAGAGAAAGGGATGTGATGAAACGGTGGGAGTCTAATTTATGGAGCGTTTGGCGCTTGTTTCTAGTAAAGAAGGGGCTGTTGAGATAAGGTAAAAAATGCTTTGGGAAATAGCCAGCAGCTGCTTATGTTTGAACAGAGCTTGACAATGGCATATTTTTATGAAAAATTTGAACAAATGAGGAAGAATGAACATACATAATTCATGTTGTCTAGTGATTATAATGTCTAGGGATTAAGGGGAAATGAGTTTTGTCAGGATTTAACCAACAATTTATCTATTCAGTGATTATCATTGCATTGGGCTATTTATTTAAACGTTTTAATATTCTCAAGGAAAAAGACGGAGAGGGATTGTCACGGATTGTTTTTAATCTCACTTTACCTGCGCTTATTGTAGTAACGTTTAACGATATTCATCTTGATTTTTCTCTTGTGCTATTGATTGTCAGTGCGATTGTTTATGGTGGATTGATAGCTAGTGTGGGTCTATTTGTTTATAGGAAGGAAGCAAGCAGAATAAAAGGGACATTGATGATGTTGGTTCCGGGTTTTAATATTGGTCTGTTTGCTTATCCGTTAGTTGAAGGAATCTGGGGGCAAAAGGGACTTCAATACTTTGGCATGTTTGATGTGGGCAATGCTTTTATTGTTTTTGGTTTGATTTACATAATGGGAAGCTTTTATTCCAGTGAAGATGTGCATCTCAGCGTGACATTTATTGTGAAAAAGATGCTGAAATCTATCCCTTTTATAACCTATATAGTCGTCTGTCTGCTCAATATTGCGAACTGGCATCTTCCAGTACCCGTCATTCATGTGTCGAGGGTGATTTCTGCTGCTAATATGCCGATGTCGTTACTTTTGCTTGGACTCTATCTTAATTTTACATTCGATAAAAGCTATAATAGATTAATTTTAAAACTTTTGTCGATTCGTTATGTGGTTGGTTTAGTAGTGGGCATCTTATTATTTTTTCTTCTTCCTATGGGAGAGATGTTTAAGTATACACTGTTATTAGGATTTATTTTACCGACCTCTGCCTCTGTACTGCCTTATGCCGTTGAATTTGGCTATGATCAGCGATTTGTAGGAACCGTATCGAATATCACTGTTCTTATCAGCTTTTTTCTTTTATGGGGAATTGGAAATTTTGCGCTTTAATTTATGAGATCATCATTAAAGGTAAAAGGCGCTTGTATTGTCAAAAGATATATAAGAGAGATAAGTTCTTGGGGGAATCAAGCGCCTTTTATCATTTTAATAAAAAGGGTTGAACAATTTTTTGAAGTATTATGTCATTTTTTTGATGAAACCCATGGCGCAAAGAGTGCATTTATTATATAATGTGTTTTACTCCGCAATTTCCTCAATTATCCTTTTTCATTCATGATCCTTTTCTTGTGTGTCTCTGTTTACAACCGATATTTTGACATTATAAACCTGTCCTATTTAAGAGTATAAATAGCTTTGCTAGAATGGGAGAGATTTTATGAGATTATGTCTAGGAATTTTAGCACTGTGTTGTTTCATTTTGAGCGGCTGTCAACCCAATCCTCAAAGCTCAGGTGGCACTATTCAAACGGTTCCTGTTACTAGGGTAATAGATGGGGACACGATTAAAGTGACATTAAATGATAGGGAGGAAACGGTTCGTTTTCTATTAGTTGATACCCCAGAAACACATCACCCGACTCTTGGTGTTCAACCGTATGGTAAAAAAGCAGCAGCTTATACTAAAAAGCTTTTAGCAGGAAGGAATATACAGCTTGAGCTGGCGAAAAATGGTGAAAGGGATAAATATGGTCGTGTGCTTGCTTATCTTTTCATTAATGGGAAGTCGGTTGAGCAATTGCTGCTTGAAAATGGACTGGCACGCGTAGCCTATGTCTATCCGCCCAACACAAAATATCTTGATGCGTATCGGCAAGCAGAGAAGAAAGCACAAAAAAACAAATTAAATATATGGAGCGTTGCCGGTTATGCTCAAGCTGATGGCTTTCACCCAGAGGTTATGGGCAGGAGTGAGGAAAGTCAAGTGCCAGTGATATCAAAGCGGGTTGGGTTTGCCCCGGATCGTAATGGGAATTGTCATCAAAAAATTAAAGGAAATATCAGTGATTCAGGAAAGATATATCATTTAGTGACGGACGCCTATTATGGGCGCACAAAAGCCGAACGGTGTTTTAATACGGTGAAGGAAGCGGAGCAGGCGGGATTTAGAGCAGTAAAATGACGATTGAAGCAGGCTATATGATATCAATAATCCTCGTTAGGTCCCCGATAACAGCGTGGTTTATATGACATCACGTTTTGTCTAATCTTATCTCATCGATAATTTTTCAAAAAGCTAGATTCAGGATCAAGATGAATGCTTAGAGAGGGGCATTATTAAAGTCAGTGGGTGTATTTTAACTTAACCAAGCACTTCCAGTAGCTGTTCGATGATCTTGATCAATCAGCTTATCCAGCGTGATGAGATAAGAGAGAGCGGTGCTTTTATCCATTTGTTTGTAATGATGATGACCAGCCGGTTCTTCATCGGCTTTATCGGCCAGTGCGACGACACGCTGTAAAGGACTTAAGTGTAAATGTCCCTCTGGTAAATAGGAATCAGTGTGTAAAAGGATGGCTAACGCAATGGCTTTGGCTACCTTGGGATTTTCACCAATGCGGATGAGCAGCTTGTGCGCACGATTAGCTCCCTTAATAGCATGAATGTCATTATCGTGATAAAGATCAAAATCCCACTCACCCTCTCGATACCAGTTATAGTGACCAATATCATGTAAGAGACCAGCTTTAGTCGCTAAATCAGCATTAACATCAGCTTGCTTCGCAAAGGTATAGGCATATTCCGCAACATTTACGGCATGGGCAATACCAGAACGCCGTAAATACCTTTGTGTAATGGGGTGCTTGAAAATTAATTCTAAGGTCACCCGATTCATAACAAAGACCCCCTTAAAGGATAGGTTATCCACAGCATGAAATAGATTGCTGTAGACTATACCATGCGAAACGCTTACAATGCAAGCCCTAAACAATTTGTCATAAAAACTATTCAGAAATTTTATTGCTCAGAGGATGTTTTGTCCCTTATTTCAGCTTTGATCTCATTATAGGCTTCGTCGAGATTACGCAATCGTAAGATCAGATCCATTTTTTTATGTCGTGTATCATAAATAATTGAAGCAACAATCGAACGATAGTAGCTATTAGCGGCGTGAATTGCCTTGACTGTTCCTTCATTCTTTTTGACATGTATTCTTAAAGCTTCTTTAAAATAATCAACACTGAAAATATCGGTGTTCATTGCTGTGCCCCCTTATACATTATATCTTTGCTTATGGTACAGTTGAATGGTAGGTAGAATGTGATTTTCTTATTCAACCAATGTTAGGGTAACTTAACTTTCATAAGAACGAGTCTATTCTTGTTTATAATGATAACATGGTGTTCGCTTCAAGGAGAAATGAATGATGATATAATTAATAGGTAGGTGGGTGAACAAGTCTTCAAGGTGGATCAGGTCTAAGCATAATGGTTGTATGATATAAGGAGAAGGGAAGGAATTCAAGTGGAAAAGTCATCACTGGTCTATATAGGGGAAATGAAGAGTCCCATAGATATGTTAACAATAGCTTGTATTGATGAAGGTGTCTGTTACGTTGCTTTTGGTTCTATTGGAGAAGTTGAATGGAAGGTCAAGAGATGGGCCGATAAACATCTCGTGTATGATGACATTGTCCATGATACGGAGCGAACGGCAGAACCTATTCAGCAGTTACAGGAATATTTTTCAGGTGAGCGGCGGACTTTTACGGTACAGCTTTGTTTAAAGGGCACATCCTTTCAAAAACAAGTCTGGCAAGCGTTGCAGAACATTGGATATGGGGAAACATGTTCCTATAAAAACATTGCAGAAGCCATTGGCAACCCTAAAGCTGTACGAGCTGTTGGTAGTTCGAATGGTAAGAATCCTGTGTCTATCTTTATTCCTTGCCACCGTGTCATTGGGTCCAATGGTGGGCTTGTTGGTTACGGGGGAGGCTTGAGTAACAAGAAAATTTTATTAGAACTAGAACAAGAATTTTTTTAAGAGAAGAACGAGAACAAAACCCAGTAGTGAAAAGTGAAGCTCCCTTAATAAATGAGGTGAGCTCCATTTTTTTTGATTTAAATTACTAGGACAAGCCTTTCTGAACATAAAAAAACAGGTGTCTTCTTAAATTTAGAAGGTGGTTAAGCGTATTACTCTCAATTGAAGCGGGTATGAATGTATCATGTCCTTGAAAAAACAAAAAAGTAAATGGTCCATTGAGGCATCATTCACATTTAGAGACTCTACGGGGTCTCATTTTTATGCTTACAACCGTGGTTTCATTACACAACCTCGTGACTAAGCCATTCATCTCCAGAATATATATAATGAGTAAACGGATGAAAGGCGGAATGGGTATGACTTGGCAGAGCGAGTTAAAGCGCCATTTACAAAAATTAAGTGATTTCTGGGTTGATCGGGATTTTGATAGCTACCAGTTGATGGAAGATGATGAAAGAAGGGCAGTACATCGTAAAAAAGTTAGCTTGAAGGAGCGTGGCGTTGACATATTAAAGGCAGAGGTTACTGGAAATATTGTGGGAACAATGGTACAAGAGCAAGATAGAAGAGTAGATTATTTTTATCAGCTACGACTCTTGCAAAAGCAACGAGATGTCTTCTTTATTGAAGATGTTCAGACAAGCCGACAAGCCATTTTTAAAGGGGAAGAGTTGGTGGTAGACAGTAATAGAGCATTAGAAGGTTCTACAATGTCGATTGAGGATTCACAGGAAAATATACCTCAGCTTGATGCTCGGATGCCGGGAAAAGGGAAGGGTAAAAGCAAAGGCCTCATTTATGATCGATTGGCGGCTGTTAAGTATGCAGATCGTTGGTGGAATGCTTATAATGCTAACTTTAAATCCTTTGATGTTGACTGTACAAATTATGTTTCTCAATGTGCGCTTGCAGGAGGCGCTCCGATGAATGGTCAATATAATCAACATGCGGGATGGTGGTATGAAGGGAATCGCTGGAGTCTAAGCTGGGCGGTTGCTCACTCCTTTCGCTGGTGTTTAGCAGGTGAGGACAATGGATTTGGTGCTGTATCCGTTGAACATCCTGAACAACTCCTGCCTGGCGATGTGATTTGTTACGATTTTGAAGGAGATGGTCGTTGGGATCATTCGACTATTGTCACGGAAAAAGATGATAACGGGATGCCGTTGGTTAATGCGCATACTACTAATTCTAGACATCGGTATTGGGATTATGAGGATTCGACAGCATGGACAGAAAATATTAACTATAAATTTTATCATTTTAACGATGAGTAATAGTAATGGATGCTATACTAAATGAATAAAGGAAAAATACCAATGAACAGACAGATGTAATGAGGTGCTTGGAATTGGCTTTAAATGTTGTATTATATCAACCAGAAACCCCGGCTAATACCGGAAATATAGCGCGAACCTGTGCGGCAATTAATGCACCTCTGCATTTGATCCGTCCGCTTGGATTTTCAGTGGATGATAAAAGGTTGAAGAGAGCAGGACTTGATTATTGGAAGCATGTCGATAGTCGCTATTATGATGATTTGCGTGATTTTTTTACTCAAAATGTGGAAGGTGATTTTTATTACCTTACAACGTCTGGCGAACAGCGTTATACAGATTTTGATTATAGCGATGTACATAAAGAAATTTTTTTTGTCTTTGGACGTGAAAACAGTGGACTTCCAGATGATTTAAAGGCTGACAATAGGCAGCGATGTGCAAGAGTGCCAATGGGAAAGCGTATGCCCTCGCTTAATCTCTCTAATACAGTTGCTATTATGGTTTATGAAGCGCTCAAACAACAGGGGTTTCCAAATCTTTCTTAAGGGTATTTTCTGAATTAACCATTAACCACTTTTTAACAATCTACTTCGCTTTCCATAATCCTCGCAAATCCACTACAGAATGCCCGTGTTCCGCAGGCACGGTCTTCGACGCACAGGATGTGCTAGCTTTGGCGTTGGTACATGGGCGTGTCGAATTTAGCTGAAGTTTCAACACACAGGATGTGTTAGCTTCGATGGTGGCACACGGATGTGCCGAATTTAACCGAAGTTCCTTCGACACACAGGATGTGTTAGCTTCGATGTTGGTACATGGATGTACCGATTTAACCGAAGTTCCTTCGACACACAGGATGTGTTAGCTTCGATGTTGGTACATGGATGTACCGAATTTAACCGAAGTTCCTTCGACACACAGGATGTGTTAGCTTCGATGTTGGTACATGGATGTACCGGGTTTAGTCGAAGTTCCTTAATCAATACTTTCTTGCTCTAGAATGCTCGCTTTCCACGGGCACGGCCTTAGCTCCCTTGGGATGCGTTATCACTTTCCCAAGTATCTTCGGACACGTGCTGTTCCCGTAGGAGTCTCGCATCTTTCGCTCCCATCCCCTTGAGTGTACATATATCTTATCGAAAAAAGAGTGGTATCTTCCAACCTGTATTGGCGGATACCACTCTTTTCACTGGCTAGGTTTTATCCCAGTCGCTTTTTGTTCTCTTAATACTTATCTGCCTCTGGTGCATCATTGTATCCGGCGGTAAAGATGGCAACAAAGAAGGAAATGATGACGATTAAAATTAAGAACATATGCATGAGACAAGACTCCCTTCCTTTGGTTTCTCGTTCCTTATTACAAACATTATAAATCAAATAGAGCACTCATGTATACGCTTAGATGATAATTTAAGAGCGTTTACATGTGCTATGTTAGGTGCACAAATTTCATGATAACAACTGCTTTGGGTCGCATAGACTGTATGAGACCTTTTTTATAGGAGGGGTTTTATGGGATTTTTAGATAAGGTCGATGAACAATCACTGGATGAGGCACTTGCGTGGGAAGGAACATTTTCTGCTTACCTAGATCTGTTGAAGCAAAAACCGTGGATAGGTCAATCCGCTCACAGTCGTATATATAACATGATTGTTTCGCAGGGAATCAGTCAAGTCAATGGACATAAGCGCTATCATTTTTTTGAGGAAACATTTTATGGTTTGGAAAACACCCTAGAACGCCTTGTCGAGGAATATTTTCATCCGGCTGCCAAAGGATTGGATGTTAAAAAGCGAATTCTCTTACTGATGGGTCCAGTAAGTGGTGGAAAATCAACACTTGTCGCTCAGTTGAAGAAGGGGCTTGAGCGCTATACGAGGACAGATCAAGGAGCGGTGTATGCTATTAAGGGCTGTCCCATGGCAGAAGATCCTCTTCATTTGATTCCTGAACACCTACGAGATGATTTTTATGAGGAATATGGCATCCGTATAAGAGGGTTGCTCACACCGTTAAATGCGTTGCGTCTTGAAGAGGAGTATGGTGGTAAAATTGAGAATGTGAAGATAGAGCGGATCTTTTTTTCAGAAAGTAAAAGGCGTGGTATTGGCACGTTTGTACCTTCAGATCCTAAATCTCAAGATATTTCTGAGCTGACAGGAAGTATTGATTTTTCAACAATTGCTACCTATGGAACGGAATCTGATCCCCGAGCCTACCGCTTTGATGGTGAGCTTAATATTGCGAATCGTGGAGTGATGGAGTTTCAAGAAATGTTGAAGGTGGATGAAAGGTTTCTTTGGAATCTATTGTCCTTAACTCAGGAAGGTAACTTTAAAACGGGTCGTTATTCTTTGATTAGTGCTGATTCGCTCATCATTGCTCATACCAATGAAGCTGAATTTCGTTATTTTACTCAGAGCGATAGAAATGAGGCTCTGCGATCAAGAATGCTTGTCATCCCTGTTCCTTATACACTTCATGTGAGTGCTGAGGAAAAAATTTACGAACAAAGGATTAAAGAAAGTCAGCTTTCAGATGTTGCTATGGCTCCACATGCTTTAAAGATAGCAGCCACTTTTTCCATTCTCACACGATTGAAATCCTCTTCTATTAGACAAATTGATTTATTAAACAAGCTTAAATTATATGATGGCAGACATGTCGAAGGTTTTTTGGAGGCAGATGTTACGGAGCTTAAGAAGGAGCACCATGATGAAGGCATGTCGGGGATTGATCCTCGTTTTATTATGAACCGAATTTCTCTTGCGTTGATGGAAAAAGAGGGAAGCATGGTGAATGCGTTAGATATCCTTCGCTCCATTAAATCGGGGCTTCGTGATCCGTTCATCATTAACGAAAAGGATCGGGAAAAATATAGCCGTTTAATCACAGTCGCACGAGAAGAATACGATAGCCTTGTCCAAAAGGAAGTACAGATGGCCTCTATTGAATCTTTTGAGGAGTCCACGGAGGCATTGTTAAATCTCTATTTGGATAATGTTGAACGCTTTTGTCAGGCGGAAATGCTCGTTGACCCTATAACAGACAGAGAACAGGAGGTAGATGAGTCGTTGATGCGTTCCATAGAAGAGCATATTGGCGTATCTGAAAGTGCTAAACGAGGCTTCCGTGAAGAAATTTTGATTCGTGCCTCTACTTATGCACGAAAAGGAAAGACCTTTCGTGGTCATTCACATGAAGGTCTCCATAAAGCCCTTCAGCAAAAACTGTTTACGGATTTTAAGGAAGTTATTAAAATCAATACTTCTTTTTCACACGCCACCAATCATAAAAGAAAAGCTGTGCAGGATGCTATCGCACGATTAGTTGATGAATATGGGTATTCGCAAAAAGCTGCTGAAGATGTCGTCGATTATGTAGGCTCTTTATTACATCATTGAGTTGAATGATTTTGACTATGGATTTAAACAATCTAAGTGCCTTGGTGTGGGTGTTTTTCGTGCTATCTCAACTTAGGAGTGTTGCTCATGAAAGCATTTAATCTTTCTTATGGTCATTGGGATTTATATAACAAAGTTTTAAAAGATCAACAACGCCATGATGAAAAGGTACAGGAAGCTATTAAAAATAATCTCGGGCATTTGCTGAGTGAAGAGAGCATTATTATGACAAATGGTGAAGGGATGGCTCGATTACCGATAAGATTAATGGATGAATATAAGTTGCGTTATGGCAGTGATGAGAGGAATCAAATTGGGCAGGGTGATGGCAGTAGTGAGGTGGGAGACATCATTGGAAAGCTCCATATGCCAAAGCAGGTTAAGGGAAAAGAGGCAGGTGTTCGACATGGTGTGAATGCTTATGAAGCGAATGTGTCATTGGATGACATTGAAGCGCATTTGTTTAAGGATTTAGAGCTGCCTTTCTTAGAAACGAAGGCAAATGGTTGCGACAGTGAGGGTGAGGCATTCATTTATCGTGATATTCGTAAAAGTGGTATCATCGGCAATCTTGATAAAAGGCGGACGCTTGTTTCGGCGATGAAGCGCAATATAACCCAAGGGACATCAAGCATTTATCCAATAATACGTGATGATTTACGCTTCAAGACAGGGGAAGATGTTAGAAAACTAGAAAATCGAGCAGTGGTTTTTGCATTGATGGATACGAGCGGCTCCATGGGAGCTTTTGAGAAATACATTGCTCGCAGCTTTTTCTTTTGGATGAAACGCTTTTTGGAGACGAAATATACATCTGTCAAAATTGTTTATATTGCTCATCACACCCAAGCGCGAGTATGTGATGAGCAGAATTTTTTTTCTCAATGTGAAAGTGGGGGGACGATCTGTTCATCTGTCTATGAAAAAACTTTGGAGATGATCGCAGGAAACTATTCGCCACAACACTATAGTATCTATCCCATTCACTTTTCAGATGGTGATAATCTGTCTTCGGACAATAGTAAATGTGTTGAATTGATCAAAAAATTAACCGCCTTGTCCACATTGTTTTCTTATGGAGAAATCAATCCCTATCATCGACAATCAACATTGATGAGGGTTTATGAGCAAATTAAAAATGAAAAAAATCGCTTGTTTATTTTTAAGGGTAGACAAGATATTTATCCAGCATTGAGGCATTTTTTCTCTGCAAAGGAAACAGAAGCATCTTAAAATTCATCACAGCACTATGTTGAGGCTGACTAATAGGCATTCTCTCCTCCACCTAAAAAACAATGAGAGAACATATCTCTGCTTGAAGCGGGAAAACTAATAACGATAATCTTTTAGAGGGGAGGAGGCTTTTGAAGCACCTATTAGTCGTTCTCATCTTCAGTTGCTTCGTCATTCCGCTTTCTTCTGTGAAGGCATCGAATGAATCCAACCAGTCCGGTGAGCTGTATGTTCATTTTATCAATGTTGGACAAGCGGATTGCATTCTGATTCAGACCCCTCAGCATAAAAATATTTTGATTGATTCGGGAAGTGCTAAGACGCAAAAACGGGCTCTTGCTTATTTTCATGCGCTGAATATTGAAAGCTTTGATGCTGTTATTGCGACTCATCCTCACCATGATCATATTGGAGCCATGGCGGCGATTATGGGAAATTTTTATGTGAAGGCTTTTTATATGCCTGATGTTTATCATTATACCCGTGCTTTCAAGGCGTTGTATGATTCAGCAAAAAGGCGCGGGGTGATGGTCTTTAAAGCAAAAGCAGGAAGTAAAATTGATGTGGAGCCTGATGTCAAAATGGCTATCATAGCTCCTTTACAAGAACATCATGCGCATTTAAATGATGACAGCTTTGTGCTTAGGCTCTTGCATAATAAAAATTCTTTTTTATTCATGTCCGATGCAGGAAAGCAAAGTGAAGCCGAGCTTTTAGAAAACAAAAGTGACGTGAAAGCCGATGTAATAAAAATAGGACATCATGGCGGTGCTTCGAGTACCACTTTGCCGTTTTTAAAAAAAGTGAACCCTGAAGCGGCTGTTATTACCTCGGGTCATCGCAGTATAGTTGGCTATCCATCTCAATCAGTTATAAAACGGCTACGCTATTTGCGGGTACCCATTTATCGAACAGATGTCCATGGGACGATTGTCGCTGATTCTGATGGTAGTCGAATTACCTTTTCTTTTGGTGGCCTGAAAGCTAGAGAGCGTATGCCCATTAAAAATCCAAAAAAAGGATTAATGAAAAAATTTGAACGGGTAACGCTATGAATTGAAGGGGGTAGTTAAGCTTGGCACAAAAATTAGGAAGCCTTATGACAAATAATGTTGTATCTGTGACGCCTAATCAAAGCATTGAAGAGGCAGCTCAGTTGATGAGTCAGAATAATGTTGGCGCCCTTGCCGTTGTTGAGAATGATCGGCTCAGAGGGGTCATCACGGATCGTGATATCACTCTGCGTTCGACAGCCCAGGGTGGGAATGAAAAAGCCAAGGTTTCTGAGTGTATGTCGCAGAACAGTCTCGTTTCAGGGAATCCGAATATGGATGTAAATGAAGCAGCACAAATCATGGCTCAGCATCAAATTCGTCGCCTGCCAGTTGTCGATAATCAACAGGTGGTTGGCATGGTTTCTCTTGGTGATTTGGCTACTGAAAGTGAGACACAAGAAGCAGCTGGTCAGGCTTTAAACACCATTTCAACGCCATCACATCCTCAATAAAAATTTCTGGGAAGCCTCTGATGATTCAGGGGTTTCTTTTTGCATGTCTACAGAAATTTCTTCTACTTTTTGGTACACTGTAACAAGATGGGGAGGTAGGATGATGATAAAAGCGTTAGTATTTGATTTTGATGGCATAATTTTAGATACAGAGACACCTACTTATAGAGCGACACAGAGTATATATCAAGAATATGGTGTAGAGTGTCCAATTGACGTTTATGCTAATACGGCAGGTACTCAGGATGAGAATTTTGATTTTGTAGATTATTTATCTGAACAAGTTGGGCATACAGTTGATCGAGATAAATTAGTAAGAGAACAGCACAAACGGATGCTTGCTTTAATCGAGAAGGAGGAGGTACTTCCAGGTGTTGTTTCTATTCTTGAGGCGGCAAAGCAAAGTGGTTTGAAAATCGCTTTAGCAACAAGTTCTGGTAATCATTGGGCACAGGGTCATCTTGAACGCTTGGGAATTAGACATTATTTCCAAGTCATTTTCCAGGCCGATGATGTGGAAAAGACGAAGCCTGACCCGGCTCTCTATTCTAAAGCTGTCGAAGCCCTCGGAGTACAGCCCGAAGAAGCCATTGCTTTTGAGGATTCTTATCATGGTTTAATTGCGGCTAAAGCGGCGGGACTTTATTGTGTGGTAATCCCTAATGAAGTGACACAAGGTCTCAATTTTTCAAAAGCGGACCTCAAGCTAAAGTCGCTGGCCGATGTGACTCTCCTGGAGTTGACCGAGGTTTTTTCAGGAGAATAAGGCTTAAGACTATTGATGTGACAGATAGAGTAAATGCTTGAACACTGCGGTATCATGGTATAGGTGGATTGATTAGTCATTTTTATGGGGGTGAAAAGGCGGAATGACGTGGAGAGCAGCATATGAAAAATGGATGGAAGATGCTACGCTTAATCCTAACTTGAGAGCCCAGCTGGAAGCCATCGCTGACAATGAAGCTTTGCTTGAGGATAGCTTTTATAAAATGCTTGAATTTGGCACAGCTGGGATGCGTGGGGAACTAGGTCCAGGGACCAATCGAGTGAATACATATACGATTCGTAAGGCATCTGAGGGTTTAGCACAGTACATAGTGAGCCAAGGAAAGGAAGCTACTAAGGGGGTCGTCATTGCTTATGATTCCCGGCATCAATCTTTTGAGTTTGCTATGGAGGTTGCGAAGACAATTGGATGGCACGGCATTCAGACCTATGTCTTTGAGTCTCTTCGACCTACGCCAGAGCTCTCTTTTTCTGTGCGCTATCTCCAAGCACAAGCGGGTGTTGTGATTACGGCAAGTCATAATCCCTCACAATATAATGGTTTTAAAGTCTATAATGAAGATGGCGGGCAGATGCCACCGGGTCAAGCAGAGGCATTGGTTAACTATGTTAATAAAGTGGAAGATGAGCTGACAATTTCGATAGCTAATGAAGGTGAATTGAAGAGAAAAGGCTTGCTACGAATGTTAGGTGATAGGGTTGATCGTGCTTATCAGGCTCAATTGCAGACGATCATGGTCAATAGGGATGTCATCGCTGAGGCTGCTAAGTCATTGAATATTGTCTATACACCCTTGCACGGTACGGGATACCAGCCGGTGATGGAAGGGATGAAAAACTGGGGATTTAAACAGGTTACTGTAGTCAAGGAGCAAGCGGATCCTGATCCTGATTTTTCATCGGTTAAGCTCCCTAACCCAGAAAATTATGAGGCGTTCACACTTGCGATCGAATATGGAAAAAAACAGCAGGCAGATATCCTGTTAGCAACGGATCCTGATGCGGATCGTGTTGGTGTGGTCTTCAAAAATCATGCCGGTGATTATGTCGCGCTAACAGGGAATCAAATCGGTGCACTTCTCTTGTATTATTTATTGACGCAAAAACAAGAAAAAAATGAGCTGCCGAAAAATGGTGTGGTGTTGAAGACAATCGTTACCTCGGAGATCGGGCGAGCCATTGCTGACTCCTTTGGTATGACCACGATTGACACGCTTACGGGCTTTAAGTTTATTGGAGAAAAAATCCGTGAATTTGAGCAAACAGGTCAGCACACGTATGTATTTGGCTATGAAGAAAGCTATGGCTATTTAATTGGAGACTTTGCACGTGATAAAGATGCTGTTCAAACATGTTTGTTGATGGCTGAAATAGCGGCTTATTATAAATTGCAAGAGAAGACATTAGGTGAGGTCCTGGAAGACATTTTCAAAACCTATGGGTACTATTGCGAGGATATTGAAGATGTCACCTTAAAGGGCATTTCAGGTACTGAACAGATTCAAAAAATTTTGGACCATTTTCGCTCAGAATCACCTAGAGAAATTGCAGGTTTAACCGTAACCATGATTGAGGATTATCAAAGCTCGGAACGCTTGCATGTGAAGAGCGGGGAAAAAGAATCCATTTCGTTGCCTGTATCAAACGTATTGAAATTTTACTTAGCGGACGGTTCCTGGTTTTGTGTCAGACCATCCGGTACGGAGCCAAAAATAAAATTTTATTTTGGAGTTAAAGCAGCAAGCTGTAGAGAGTGTGATATAAGATTAACCACGCTCAAAGACCAGGTGATGACAGGCGTTAAAAGCTTGATTAACTAAAGAAAGATAAGCTGAATTTTAAAGCGTATTTGTTACAATTATACCATTTGAGGATTTTAGTTTTACTCTCAATGGATGATATCTTTTTTGATGAATGAAGGCTTTGCGGAAAGGACATAGTGTATGGGAAAGCTTGAACAAGAAGTCTCTCGTCGTAAGACATTTGCGATTATTTCGCATCCTGATGCTGGGAAAACAACATTGACTGAAAAGCTGTTGTTATTGGGTGGAGCGATTCGAACGGCGGGCTCTGTTAAATCACGTAAGTCGAAGAAGTTTGCAACTTCGGACTGGATGGAATTAGAGAAACAGCGTGGTATTTCTGTTACTTCCAGTGTGATGCAATTTGTTTATGATGATTTTAAGATAAATATTTTAGATACACCTGGACACCAAGATTTTAGTGAGGATACTTATCGGACGCTGATGGCTGTTGACAGTGTTGTGATGATCATTGATGCAGCTAAGGGTGTTGAGGCTCAGACCCTCAAATTGTTCAAGGTCTGTCGAGATCGTGGCATTCCCATTTTTACTTTTATCAATAAGCTTGATCGTCAGGGAAAAGAGCCACTTGAACTGTTTGAAGAGCTTGAGGAAGTGTTGGAGATTGAAACATGTCCTTTCAACTATCCGATTGGCATGGGGCAGTCTTTTCGTGGCGTGTATGATCGCTTTAAAAAAGAGATCGAGCTGTACGATGATAAAAAAGAAGGCACCTTAATTCCCGCTACAACTTTAGAGGATTTGCATGATAATCTGTCTAAAGTTGCGGATGAGGCAACGATTGCTCAACTGAAAGAGGAGCTTTTGTTGATTGAAGAGGCAGGGAATCCTTTCGATGAAGAAGCAGTAAGAGCTGGAAAACAAACGCCAGTATTTTTTGGCAGTGCCATTTCAAGCTTTGGTGTACCAACGTTTTTAAGGCATTTTCTTGCCCTTGCCCCAGTTCCGGTAGCGAGAGAAACAAGTGAAGGTCAAATTGCCCCTGATGATCCACAATTTTCCGGCTTTATTTTTAAGATACAAGCGAATATGAACCCCGCTCACCGTGACCGTATTGCTTTTTTAAGAATATGTTCAGGAAAATATGAAAAGGGCATGGAAACCTGGCTTGATCGCACAGGAAAAGCAGTCAAGCTCGCTCAACCCCAGCAATTTTTTGCAGATAGCCGCGAAATTGTTGAGGAGGCTTACCCTGGAGATATTGTTGGTATCTATGACCCTGGTGTTTATCAAATCGGAGATACGCTGTGTGGGACCAAAAATACGTTTAACTTTGGTAAACTGCCAACATTTCCTCCTGAGCATTTTTCGAAGGTACGTGCGAAAACCGCTTTAAAGCAAAAGCATTTTACTAAGGGAATTGAGCAATTTGCTCAGGAAGGTGCTGTACAGATTTATAAGACTGAACGATTTGAAGAATATATCTTGGGTGTGGTCGGACAACTACAATTTGATGTCTTTAAATATCGTATGGAGGCTGAATACAATGTTGAACTGGATATTCAGCCAATGTCCTTTCATATTGCTCGCTGGTTGATTGGTGAGGATATTCCGCGGGAAGCACTGCGTAGTACCACGAATATGGTTGTTCATGATGCCCATGATCGCCCGGTTATATTATTTGAAAATGAGTTTGGTCTGAATTGGTTTCAGCAAAAAAATCCAGAAATCCAGCTAGCTGAGTCCATTGTTTAGCCATCTATGAAATCCTCTTCTCAGGAAAAGCTGAGAGGAGTTTTTTTATGTAAATATGTTGAGGCAAAGGACAGCGATACAGTAAGGGCTGGATAATGGAAATGTTACTCATTTATTTCCTTAAAAATCCATAAAAAACAAGATTTATATAGAAAAAAATCTTAAATTGTGAGTAGTAAGAAAAAGAAATCGAATTTTATTTAGTAAATTATGGTATTTTATTGACGTTCGGTTTTGTTATTTTATTTATTTTGAGAACGCTTTAAAAAAATTTACAACTAAAAAAAATAATATAATAAAATTTCCAACAATATAAGAAAATTTCGCATAGTATTAATAATTAAAGCGATTATATAATAAGCGATAAATTAAAATAATTAATATTTTTATAAAAAATTCAGTTGACCTTGACTTAGAAAGAGAATATTGTAGGAACAATCACTAAATTTAATTTATTGAAAAAAAAGATAATTTAAAATGTCGTTCATGTACATCGAGATAGCCCATTAATACCATAAATTAACTTAAAATTAAATTTATTTTGATTATTAAAATAAAAAGGAGGTGACGAATGATGTGAAGCAATACGATTAAAAAAGACATTGATTGGACTCTTCATCACAGCTTTTTACATGCTGCGGGTGTTAAAATAAGGGATTTGGATAAACCATTTATTGGCGTTTGTAATTCGTGTGTTGATATTATTCCAGATCATAAACATTTAAATGAAGTTGCTCAAGCGGTAAAAAAAGCAATGAGAGAAGCTGGAGGAGTCCCTTTTGAATTTAATTTTAATATGATTGGTTTGATGTGGTTTTTTTATTCTGAATTTTTAAAATATTAATTCAGGCAGGCTGTTAATAGTCGCTCGCACTAATATGCCTGTCGTGGTTATATCTGGGGACCGATGGAAGCAGGTGTTTTTAAAATTTAATGATTGACAATTGAAGAGACAAAACGATGATGGGGACACAAGTGCAGAAAAAGCATTCACTAAGAGCCTTACGAGTTGAAAAGTGGTAGTGTCATTTACATTTTACTCACCCCCTGAGCGTTCGTCCGAAAGATAGCGTCTCAAGTAGGATGAATCGTGTGGACTTACCAAGCCACATGTTACAAAAAAAGATTCATTTTGAATCATTAAGGTGGCATTTGCGAAAATGCCATGTAAAAAGGGTGGTACTGTGAATGACCTTTTACACCTTTACCTAATCAATTGATGGGGTATAGGGATGGAAGGTTTTTTATATTGTAAAAAGTTTTGCTACAGCTTTAATATCATTTTCTAACCACATCAGACACATCAACGTTAGAGGCGGAGAGTGTTGAGGTATTGTATAACGACCTTGAACAGATGATTGACGGAAATGTGAAGTTAAAATTGATTATTAACTTCAATCCATTGATGGTGGTTGTGGATCAGTTCAGGATGTGCGTCAAGCATTAGCAGAAACTTATCTTAGGGATGTTGCTAACCATATATAGTTCAAAGCTTGCAGAATGTTAAGAGAACAGACATTTAATGCATAAATACAACAAGTGAATGGAGATGGCGCATCATGGAAAAGAAAATTGCCGTTTTACCTGGAGATGGTATCGGTCCCGAGGTCATGGCTGGCTGCCAAAGAGTACTTGAGGAGGTTGCTGATCGGTTCAATCATCACTTTATATTTACAGAAGGAAAAATCGGTGGCTGTGCGATTGATGCTGAAGGCACGCCGCTTCCAGAGGCAACCCTTAAGCTTTGTGAGGCAAGTGATGCCGTACTTTTAGGAGCAGTTGGTGGACCAAAGTGGGATGGGGAGCCACTCCATCTCCGACCAGAACAAGGGTTGCTTGACATTCGCAAAAAAATGGGATTGTTTGCTAATCTTCGTCCTATCAGAACCATCAAATCCTTAATTGCGGCCTCTCCTTTAAAAGAGCGTTTAATCAAAAATGTCAATTTATTAATTGTTAGAGAATTGACAGGGGGCTTATACTTTGGAAAACCTAGAGTCCGAGAAAAGGATACGGCTGTTGATACATTGCACTATACAAGAGTTGAAATTGAAAGAATTGTAAGAAAAGCGTTTGATCTAGCGCAAGTGAGGCGACATAAATTAACCTCTGTAGATAAAGCAAATGTTCTGGAGTCAAGTAAATTGTGGCGAGAAATCGTCAATGACGTGGCAATTGATTATCCTGATGTAAAAGTGGAGCATCAACTTGTTGATTCTGCTGCTATACAACTCATTCGTTGTCCTGAGCAATTTGACGTCATTGTCACAGAAAATCTTTTTGGAGATATTCTCAGTGATGAAGCTTCAATGCTGACTGGATCACTTGGCGTATTGCCTTCAGCAAGCCTCCGAAGTGATGCAGTAGGAATGTATGAGCCCGTTCATGGATCAGCACCAGATATTGCTGGTAAAGGTATTGCTAACCCTCTAGCAATGATCATGTCTGCGGTAATGATGCTACGCTATTCCTTTAATATGTCTAAGGAAGCTGAAGCAATAGTGGACGCTGTTCAGCAAACCCTAGAGGAAGGCTATCATACCAGTGATTTAGCCCTTGAAAAAGGTATGAAATTAAAGACCCATGCATTAGTTGATAAAGTCATTGAACGATTGAGTAGTGATGATAGATGCACTGCTATGTTAAAAACACATGTTTAATAGTTTTTATGTGGGTATGATGCATGTTTATACTCATGCAGGAGTGTCTCTATTAATAGGGGAGGTTGTAATAAGGATGAAGCCAAAAACAATTATTGAAAAAATTTGGGATCAGCATGTTGTCTATAAAGAAGAAAATAAACCGAATTTGCTTTATATCGATCTCCATCTTGTTCACGAGGTGTCATCTCCTCAGGCCTTTGAAGGCTTACGTATGAATCAAAGAAGGGTACGACGTCCGGATCTCACTTATGCGACGGTCGACCACAATGTGCCCACCAAGCATCGTCATGTTATTTCTGATGAAATTTCCAAAAAACAAATGTCAACCTTAAAGCAAAACTGTGAGGAGTTTGGTGTTCCTCTTGCAGATATTAATCATCCTGATCAAGGCATTGTTCACGTCATTGGTCCACAGCTTGGATTGACCCAGCCGGGTAAAATAATTGTATGTGGAGATAGCCATACCTCAACACATGGAGCTTTCGGTGCCCTGGCCTTTGGCATTGGGACAAGTGAGGTTGAACATGTCTTGGCAACGCAAACGCTATGGCAAGCTAAACCAAAGACCTTACAGGTAAAGGTCAATGGGAAACTAGGATTTGGTGTGACTGCGAAGGATTTGATTCTTGCGATTATTGCTAAATTTGGTGTGACCGTCGGTACAGGCTATGTTATGGAATATACAGGTGAAGCGATTCGAAGTTTGTCCATGGAAGAACGAATGACCGTCTGTAATATGTCCATTGAAGCAGGCGCACGTGCAGGATTAATCAGCCCGGATCAGACCACCTATGAATTTTTAAAAAGAAAGCGAGGAGTTCCTGAGGGAGAGGCCTTTTTAGAAGCGGTGCAAGTTTGGAAGGAATTTGCAACGGATGAAGGCGCTGATTATAATCATACGATTGAAATTGATGCTTCGGAAATCGAGCCACAGGTGACCTGGGGAACCAATCCTTCAATGGGCGGACCGATCAGTGCATATGTTCCTAATCCAGAGGAATATTCAAGGTCAGCTGACAGTTTAGCTATCCGCCAAGCTTTAGACTATATGGGGCTTGAACCGGGAACACCAATGACATCCATTGCTATTGACCACGTTTTTATAGGTTCCTGCACGAATGCTCGGCTAAGTGATTTACGTGCAGCAGCAGCCGTTGCTAAAGGGAGACAGGTTCATGAAAAAGTCATTGCGATTGTCGTTCCTGGCTCGCAGACGATTATGCGCGCAGCTGAGGAAGAAGGTCTTGATAAAATATTTATGGAGGCGGGATTTGAATGGCGAAGCGCTGGCTGTAGCATGTGTCTTGCGATGAATGATGATGTTCTCCAGCCTAGTGATCGTTGTGCATCGACCTCCAATCGTAACTTTGAAGGTCGTCAGGGCAATGGGGCACGGACACATCTTGTCAGTCCACCTATGGCTGCAGCAGCTGCAGTTGCTGGTCATTTTGTAGATGTTAGATTAATTAGCAGTCAAGAGGTTGTTTCATAATTGCGAGAACGATATAGAAAGGAAGGGTGAGATAGATGGACGCTATTCAAAGACATGAAGGGATTGTTTGCCCACTTGATCGTGTGAATGTCGATACCGATCAAATCATTCCGAAACAATTTTTAAAGCGAATAGAACGGCAAGGCTTTGGACAATTTTTATTTTATCATTGGCGGTTTCATAACAATGGGAATAAGCGAACGGATTTTATTATTAATGATCCTGCTTATGAGCAAGCCTCTATTTTAGTGGCAGGTGACAATTTCGGTTGTGGCTCATCAAGAGAGCATGCACCTTGGGCGTTGCTTGATTATGGTTTTAAAGTGATTATTACACCGAGCTTTGCGGATATTTTCTATAATAATAGTATCAAAAATGGTATTCTTCTCGTTAAGCTTAGCGAAGAGGAAGTTGCGGTGTTATTAGAAAAAGCCAAGCAAAGAAACTACAGGTTAAAGGTGGATTTGGAGGCACAAACAGTCAGCGATCGGGATGGATTTCATGCGACATTTGACATTAATTCTTATTCAAAAAAATTATTGATAAATGGTTGGGATGAAATTTCGTTAACCTTGCAGTTACAGGATAGGATACAAGTCTATGAACAAAAAACAAGTTAGGAAGATGAGCTCCTTGGGAATTACGTATTAAAGACTGATCTGTTCAAAGCCATGGATTTCTTACTTTCAGTGGTTCATTGCAGGTCCACTATTGTTACAATAGTGGACCTTGCTACTTAAAATTGCGAAGATAAGTGAGGCTCTGAAGAGTGGCGACTGAAAGATGATAAAAGCCAGATCGACAAATAAGCTAAACAGTTTATTTTACAGATGACTGTTGTTTGAAATCTGGTTTCATTCAACAGGTTTAAACAACATACAATGGCATAAAGTATCCGTGTGAAAGGGGTATGAACCGATGCAGACTTTGGAAACAAAGGCTTTTGAGCGTGCCATAGAGGAGATTACTGAGATAGCTTCGGGATTTGGTCTGGATTTTTATTCTATGTGCTATGAGATGTGTCCTGTCGATACGATTTATGCTTTTAGTGCCTATGCGATGCCAACACGCTTTTCTCATTGGAGCTTTGGGAAGCAGTATCAAAAGATGAAGCTACAATATGATTTTGGTTTGGGCAAGATTTATGAACTTGTCATTAACTCTGATCCTTGTTATGCCTATTTATTGAATACAAATAGCCTGATACAAAATAAAATGATTGTTGCCCATGTGTTAGCGCATAGTGATTTTTTTAAGAATAATCGTTGCTTCTCCTATACACGACGGGACATGGTAGAAAGCATGGGCGTGACCTCTAGAAGGATTCGAGAGTATGAACAGAGAAATGGTCAAGAGGCAGTTGAGCATTTTATCAATGCGGTGCTCTCCATCAATGAATATATTGATCCTGGACTTAAGCTTCCTCTACCTAAAAGACAAGCGGATCATGCAGAGGCCTATAAGGAAAATTTTCATGACGATCTGACGTTAGCCTCTACATCTAGCCCTGCTCTACCGGAGTCCACCACATACAAAAAAACTCAAAAGGCTGAGACAGATTTATTAAAATTTATCCATGATAACAGTCCTGTTCTTACTGATTGGCAACGTGATATTCTCGCTATGCTTCGAGAAGAAATGCTTTATTTTTGGCCGCAGCTGGAGACGAAAATCATGAATGAAGGTTGGGCGTCTTATTGGAGTGCTCGGATTATGAGAGAACTGGATTTGACCACTGATGAAGCGATTGAATTTGCCAAGTTGCATGCTACTATCGTTCAGCCTTGGCATAAGCATTTGAATGTTTATAGATTGGGATTAAAAATCTTTGAGGGTATTGAAAAGCGCTATGATCAGCTATCTGAGGAGGGACAGGGACTTGGCATGAGAGCCTATTCAGGTCGTGCTAAGCTATTTGAGGTACGTGAGTTAGAGTCGGATATTTCTTTTATACGCAATTATCTGACTGCTGATATAGTCGCTAGTGAGGATCTCTTTATGTATACAAAGGTCGGGGATGAATTAAAGATTACTTCTAAGGAATTCGTTGCTATTCGTGACGAGCTCATCCATTCACGGCTACATGGGGGGCATCCTTACATTGTTGTGATTGATAGTGACGGGCAGCGTGAAGAGGAATTGTGTTTGAAGCATCACTTTGATGGAGTCGAACTGGAGCTGAACGATTTGGAAAAGGTGCTGCAATATCTTTATGAGCTGTGGGGTTCGAGTGTGAACCTGAAAACATGTGTTGAGGGTCATCAGGTGATAGTTAGCTATGATGGAGTGAGTGTGAAAAGAACATGCATCGAGTAATGGAAGGTGCCTTTTAGCATGATGATGACCGTTCATGTTTAAAATTTTTTTTACTGGTTACACTAGATAGAGTGATTCAAGATATGTTTAGCTGGTTTAATGCTAGGAGGCAATAAAATGGAACAAGGTAAAGTGAAATGGTTTGACAGTGAGAAGGGCTATGGATTTATTGAACGTGCAGAAAGTGAAGATGTCTTTGTTCACTTTTCATCTATTGAGGATGAAGGGTTCAAAACGTTAGATGAGGGTCAAGCAGTGACCTTTGATATAGAAGAAGGAGAGCGTGGGCCGCAAGCTGCTAATGTGCGAAAGGTATAATTCATAGTGATAAAAGTGCGGGCCCTATTTTTGGGGTCTGTTTTTTATCATGGATGAGAGCGATGAGCATTATGATGAAGGTTACAGGTAGTATGAAAAACTTAATCAATACTCATAAATCCTCTCCAGCAACCTACGTCGCTTTCCGCGGGCAACGCTTCTGACGCACAGGAGGTGCTAGCTTCGGTGTTGACACATCGAAAAAAGAGTGGACTCACCAACATGTATTGGCGAGTGCCACTTTTTTCACTGACTGGGTTTTGTTCCAGTCTCTTTTAATCATCCCGTTAAAATGTTTTCTTTTGGGTGACGGATTAAGGTTGTTTGTTGTCGTGAGAAGGAGAAGGCAAGTGTCAACGGACCAAGCTTACCAATGAGCATGACAAGGATGATAACGATCCTCCCAATAAGTGATAAGTGAGGGGTGAGACCCATGGAGGCTCCAACTGTACTAAAAGCTGATACGGTTTCGAACATGATTTCGAGAAAGGGGGCTTTTTCTGTCATGTCTAAAATCAACATTGCGATAAAGATCACACCACCAGAGAAAAAGGTAATGGCTAGTGCGCGTATAATTGTTGATTGTGGAATTGTCCGTTTAAATATGACTATGTCTGATTTTCCTCTAAGACAGTACACGACGAAAAGAAGCACGGTAATGAATGTTGTTAACTTAATTCCACCACCTGTCGATACGCTTCCGTCACCAATAAACATGAGGAGGCATATGAGTAACAGAGTGGGGTGATGCAAGCTTCCGATACTTATTGTACTAAAACCAGAGGTTCTAGGTATGGTTCCTTGGAAATAAGATGCCCAAACCTTATCATGAAAAGATAAGGAACCAAGCGTATGCGGATTAGAATATTCAAGTATAAATACCGCAAGGATTGAAATCAAATTGATAATTAATGATCCAACAATCATTATCTTCGACTGCAGGCTTAACAATTTAAAACGCTTTTTAGACCAAACATCAATGAGGACGGTAAAGCCAATTCCGCCAATCATGAACAGGAAGGTGATGACGATATTGACAGTAGGATCACCAACAAAGCGGTTGAGACCATCTGTCCAAGTTGAATAACCGGCATTATTAAAGGCGGATACTGAATGAAAGAATGCTATATAGAGACCTTTTAACCATCCCACTTCTGGTCCCCAACGCAAAACAAGGAAGAAAGTACCAATAAGCTCTATGATAATGGAATAAAAAAGTAAGCGTTTGGCAAGATAGATAATGCCGCCTATTTGAGTTTGGTTGTTCATCGATTGTTGCATTAAAATACGTTGTTTAAGCCCAATTTTTCGCCCTAAAAGTATAAAAAAGAACATGGCAAAAGTCATGATTCCCAGGCCACCCATTTGAATTAAAAGCAAAATGATGATTTGCCCAAAAAGTGTAAAGGTTCCTGCTGTATTGACAACAGAAAGTCCTGTTACGGTCATGGCAGAGGTTGCTGTAAATAGAGCGTTCAAAAAGGATAATCCATGTATTGTTGCAAATGGTAGCTTGAATAAAAGCGTTCCAATTAAGATCATGACGATATAGATGAGTATAATAATTCGTGATGGGCTCAGGTTCACAACTTTAAAACGATCAAACAAAATAGACACCTTCTCGTATCTCCTCTTATAAGAATGAAAATAGACTACAGAGATCTCATTTATGCCCTCGAAGGGGTAGATGAGTTGTCTAGAGGGAGTGTTGTTGGAATGGTAAGCAATTCTATGATAGTAAGATTTTTTTACAAGACGACACTCGGTTGCTCGAAGTGCTCGGATAGAATTATGTTAACCTTATCATAAATTTTTGTAAAGCCGGATTTGTAGGAAATAGGTGGGCATATGAATAAGAGATGGGAAGCTGTGAATGCGGTGTTTAAGCGCATGATGTCCGAGGGAAGAAGGATATACATATGGAAGAGACGTTTTAAAAAATGATTAACTCTAGGTATTCTCTCAATCTACTCCTTAAAATATTTGAATTGACAGAAGGAAAACTGCCTCTTATACTTAATTCAGCTTTGTCTGTAACTTTAATTATGATAGGTTATCAGATGTGGAGGAGGTCGATCGATGTCTTTTCATCAAAAACCAAATATAGTGGTGGGTGATATCCATTTGCTTGTCACAGATATTGAGAAATCGGTTGATTTTTATCAAAATATTATCGGGTTTCGTCTTTTGGAAAAGAGTCAGCACCGTGCACGGGTGACCATTGACGGACAGCACGCCCTCATTACCTTAGAAGCTCCAGAGCATGTTTTACCTAAGCAGCCGCGACGAGCTGGATTGTATCATTTTGCATTGCTTCTCCCTGATCGTAAAGCCTTGGCACAAATGTTTTTACGTCTTCTTAAAGTCCATTATCCGCTTGAGGGTGCGTCGGATCATTTGGTGAGTGAGGCTCTGTATTTATCTGATCCAGATGGCAATGGTATGGAGATTTATGCTGATCGGCCCGCTGATATGTGGAAGTGGAAGGGTGGACAAGTGGTCATGGAGACCAACGCCTTAGATATGGAAGGTCTTTTAGAAGATAGCGATGGCATAAACTTAACCGAGCTTCCGAGCGATACGCTAATGGGTCATATCCATTTACATGTTGCAGATTTGGAGACTGCTAAACATTTTTATTGTGATGGTTTAGGATTTCAGATTGTCAGTCATTATGGCAATCAGGCACTTTTTCTTTCGACAGGAGGCTATCATCACCATATTGGAATCAATGTCTGGAATGGCACGAGTGTGTCTGCACCGGACGAAAACAGTGTTGGATTGAAATGGATGACGTTGGTCTATCCAGATGAAGCTACGAGATTGTATGCGATTGAACGACTTCAGCATATGGAGGCCTTTATCGAAGAAAAAGGAGGGGAGATTTTTACTCAGGATCCTTCTGGAACACGAATTAAGTTAACAATTTAATGTAAGAAGCTCATTGTGATCGGCTCTATTAGTATAAACAGGGTCGGGAATCCTGCGTTTCCAAATGTTCATATACCTAAAGATAGATGAAACGTACAAAAAATCTAAAGGCTTTTGTAAAGCATACTTTTGTTTATTAAATAATTCATAGCAAGGATAAACTATTTTTTATAAAAAAAGACGTACTTGATCATGAATGTGATATGATAACAATATGTTTTTCAAATTTTTCACTCACGGTTAAAGAGTTTTTAATTAAGAGTGGTAGTAAGTACGTCAGAAAAAATGATAGGGAAGTCCAATAAACAATTTAATAGACGAATAATTTATATGTAAATAAGGTATGTTGTTGATAATAAAGTGGCTTGGAGGAAGGTATATGAAAAAAGGGGAAGCTTGGAGTTGGATTAAGACGATCGTATTAGCTCTCATCATTGCGCTGGTTGTCAGGCATTTTTTGTTTGGAAATTATGTTGTAGAGGGAAAATCAATGCAACCAACCTTTCAAGATGGGAATCGTCTTATTGTAAATAAAATAGATTACAATATTACAAAGCCAAAGCGGTATGATGTCATCGTCTTCCATGCTACTAAAACGGATGATTATATCAAGCGAATCATTGGCTTGCCTGGAGATACGATTGTTTATAAAAAGGATACGCTTTATGTCAATGGGCATCAAGTGAAGGAGCCTTATTTAGATCGTTATAAGAAGGCTTTAACGACGGGACAGTTGACTCAGGATTTTACTCTTAAGGACGTGACTGGTCGAACAACGGTACCACAGGGTAAGCTTTGGGTGATGGGTGATAATCGTCGGGTTAGTGAAGATAGTCGTTACTTTGGTTTTGTCGATATGAAGCAGGTAGTCGGTAAGGTTGATCTTCGTTACTACCCTTTTGGAAAAGTCAAGCTCTTTGCTTTGCATGATGGACTGTGAGCAAAGAAGGATTGACAAATAAACACATCAATGTCGTTCACTCGATTGATGCAGAAGGACAGTCGTACACTGTATAAAAATCTGTTGCTAACAAGACCTTATCTTGAAGGGGTCTTGTTGTTGCACACTTAACCTTGTTATATAGTGATGACTCATGTAACCCGAGTCTTTTATATAAAGATTCGGGCAATAGGGTGAACTAGTTTCTTACCCGAGATGGGATTTTAAGCGTAAATGTTACTTCCTCGCTTTATGTTGTTCTTCCAAGATTTAAAGGGGGTTGTCTTAATCCTCATTCTTCCGATCACCTTTCTATTTGTTCTATAAATGGTGCTAGTGAGTCTAGTGAGTTCATTTTTACAATCTCACTCACACATTAACAGACCTTATGTTTATATAGTAAGAAAAATTGATACCAAAATAAATAATAAACGTCATAAAAAACCTTGATGAATTTTACTGCGAGTTGATTGTTAAAAAATCTTTTAATTAGGAACACTGATAGATTATATTTGTAAAGCTGAGGTTTATAAATGAGTGAGCTAAGAGATTTTTTTATTTATGGTTACAAGTTGATCAATATTCCTCTATCAGGTACAATTTTGTGAAGAAATCTATTTTGACTAAAGAGTGCTCTCATATTAGAATTTCCTTAACGCTGTCAATATAACTTTCGTGTAACCATTAAGTCGTTTTGAGCTTTTGTGATGAGATTCCTTACAGTGTTGGAAAGTCCGTGTTAAACTGAGATGCCTACGACATAGTTGAGAAGCAAGCAACTGGAACTAGAAAATAACAGATTATTCAAAAAACATCTCTAGTTGGAGGAATTGTCATGTTAAGAAAATTTATATACGTACTTATTGCTTTTGTAATCGCCATAGCTATCGGTGTATTTTTTGGAATAAGAAGTGGGGGAGAGCATCAAGAGAAAGCTTCTACTAATCAAACCCAGTCTCCGGACAAGGAGCTATCGCAAAAGCCGGAGAAAGAACTACCGCAAAAATCAGAGGTGAATCCAGCTACATTAGTAAGTACTATTTTTTCAGAATCTGAAAAAGGCAAGATACCTCATGTACCCTTTATTGCTGGACAAACCAAAATGCAAACGGTAAAGCAAATGTGGAATGAAACGGAACAAACGACGAACACGGAAGAGGGTTCTTATGTCGATTACCCTGATCACAAGGCGGCGGTTGGCTATCAAAACCAACTTGTTTTTGATGTTAGATCCTTTGATCCGTCATTACAAAACATACACTTAGCGGACATTAAGAAAGTAAAAGGGGAACCAGATGAGGTTCATTATTATAAAGATAAGACAACTGACCAAATTATCCTTGTCTATGCTGTTAATGATGTTTATGATTTAAAATGGGTTTTACCTAAACCAACCGATAGCGTACCTAATCCTAGCGTGGATCATGTGTCTGTAGTCACAAACTCTAACAGTGTAGAAGATAGTTCTAGTAACCATGTTGCCAAGGTAAGCGATATGAGCCTAGATGAAAAGATTGGTCAAATGATTTTTGCTGGGACGGCAGATACTAGCCTCTCAGCGAATACAAAAAATTTAATCAATCAATACCATATAGGTGGTATGATTTTTTACTCAAATAACTTTGTAAACCCCCAACAATCTATTCGGCTGTTAAATGAAATCAAGTTGGCAAATGCTCATAATCGTTTACCACTTTTGTTAGGAGTAGACCAGGAAGGGGGGAAGGTTTTTAGATTACCAGGTTTAATTGATACACCGACAAATGCTAGGCTGGGTGCGATGAATAATCCTCAACTTTCATATAAGATCGGAACCTTGTTAGGAGAGGAGCTTAACGCATTTGGTCTGAATCTTGATTTTGCTCCAGTACTTGATGTCAATAGTAATCCTAACAACCCGGTTATTGGAGATCGATCATTTGGAAACAACGCCAGCATTGTCAGTCAATTGGGAACGAAGACAATGGAAGGCATTCAATCACAGCATATCATTTCTGTTGTCAAGCATTTTCCGGGTCATGGCGATACGTCTGTTGATTCGCATTTGAATCTCCCTAAGGTTAATAAAAGCCTTGCAGATCTTAAAAGGTTGGAATTAATTCCGTTTGAACAGGCTATTAATAATGGGGCCGATGTGATCATGGTTGCTCATATTTTATTACCGCAGCTTGATGCTACTTATCCGTCCTCTATGTCAAACTATATTATGACTGATCTTCTAAGAAAACAGCTTGGTTTTCATGGCGTGGTCATGACGGACGATATGACAATGAAGGCGATAACGAATTATTTTACTATTGGTAAAGCAGCGGTGCAATCGGTGCGAGCAGGTAGTGACATTATTTTAGTGGCGCATGATTATAATGAGATCGTAGCCACGATACAGGCAATAAAAACAGCGGTTGAAAATGGAGAGATACCAGAATCAAGAATTGATCAAAGTGTTAGTAGAATTATTCAATTAAAACAAAAATATCATGTGAGTGACCGTCAAGTGCGGGCTATTAATTTGCAAAAAATAAACCAATATGGTGAACAGCTTCTTAAATAAGTATAGTGGCAATCACTGTGGGGTGTTTTTTAGGATTACCAATAATCATCCCGATAAGTGGAGAGGGCTCCTTAGCTATTCAAGGCGTCCTCTTCATTTTATTTCTATGAATTGGCACACGGATGTGCCGTATTTAACCAAAGTTCCTTAGCCGTTTCTGTTTTTGATTATGCAACTATAATAAAATCACAGTCTTCTTCTTAGAAATTTATGAATATGTCTTCAGATTTTGATTTATGCTTTATACTCCCTATTTTTCCTAAAAAAATAAATATTTCTACATAAAAAAACGAAGCGCTTCGTCAAAATCCCTTTGCGTTCTTTGGGAATTTTGATGACGCTTCGTTCGAGTATGTCTCTATTTTTATATTATTTCAATTAATTGGCGCCCGACGTTTTCACTTTATGACCAATGGACAGTGTTTGCTCTGATTTAGGAATGTTCATGCCTGCTGTCTGATCAGTTGTATAGTCGATTTTTGTTCTATCGGGCTGTGTAAAACCTGGAACGTTATGAAACCGCAACAGGTCGCCATAAACGACTTTATCTGAAAGATTTAAGGCTTGCTGTCCAAAGTTGACATAACTTTTACATAATGTTTTGCTGACGAGCTGTCCAGTTGGATTAGCATAACATTTACCACTAACGCTGGAATATTTAGGTGTCACGACATCGCCGTTACGGAATGGAACGATTTGGCGATGCTGAGGTGAAAGTAGGTCAGACCCAAAGGAAATATAATTTTTTTGATCGATACCCAATAGGTTAAGGACAGTAGGTCTGACATCAATTTCACCGCCATAGGTTTTGTCGATATGTCCCTTCATACCTGGAGCGTAGATAAAGAGCGGCACGCGTTGTAATTGTGCATTTTCATAAGGAGTAATTTTTTGACCTAGGATTTGCTGCATGCCAGCATTATGGTTGGTTGAAATGCCATAGTGATCACCATACATGACGAGCATTGTGTTTTTAGAGAGACCGTCTTTTTTCATATAATCAAAGAGCTCTTGCAATGATTGATCCATATAATGCGCCGTTTGAAAATACTGATTGACGATTTTATCACTCGTACCAGCATCAGGAAAGTCAATATCGTTCTTAGTTAACTCGAATGGGAAGTGATTGGATAACTGAATGATTTTACTTTCAAAAGGTTGCGGTAGATTTTCTAGATATTTCATAGATTCCTTGATCATCGGTTTATCCTTCATACCATAGTTAAGAACATTTTGCGGCTTCATGTCATAGTAATCGGCATCAAAGAATTTTTGGATTCCGAGTGCTTTATACATTTCGTCACGATTCCAAAAGGTTTTATAGTTTCCATGGAGCGCTGCTGTTGTGTAGCCATGGTTGACGAGAATTTGTGGTTGAGCTTGATAGGTGTTGTCTGCTTTTTGTGTAAATACCGCACCTTGTCCTAATGGGAATAAATCGTTATCCATCATAAATTCAGCGTCAGATGTCTTCCCTTCTCCTACTTGGTGGAAAAAGTTAGGGAAATAGAATGTATTGGGATTATGCTCCAAATTGTCTAAAAATGGCGTGACTTCTTTACCATCAATGGTTCTATTCAGTGCAAAGGTTTCAAGAGATTCCATTGAAATGTAGATGACGTTCATGTTTTTTTCTTTTCCAAAGAGTTTAGGATCTGGCGGTGTATAGTTGGATTTTGTAAAGTTTTCAACATCGGCTAGATCACTGCTGTCAGCGAAAACTCTTTGTGTATCAGAACGAATGCTTGTAATGATGTCATAGATTGAGAAATTATCAATACCGAGATATTTAACGAGATAGTTGCGGTCAAAGGTTCTTGAAAGCAACTGTGGACGATCTCCTTCAGCTAGACCAAGGTTTGCACAAAAGATCATGATGGCAAACACAAAAACGGAAAAAACACCGCGGCGCTGAACACGGCTTTGTCCCTTAATAACTTTTGACAGAATCAAGACGAGCAGAATGATGATGTCAAGGAAATAAAAAATATCTCCCCAATGCATATTAGCTTTCGCACTACCACCGATTTGTCCAAAGTTTTTGGTCTCTGACAGCACTGGAAGGGTGATGAAGTCGTTAAAAAATCGGTAGTAGACAACGTTAGCGTAAAGCAAAAAGGAAAGAATAAAATCGATGACCAAGATGAGCCATATTTGTAACTTACCCTTAAAGAACAAGGCAAAACCTAAAAAGAACAGTGTTGAACTGATCGGGTTGGCGAAGAGCAAAAACTTTTGCAGAGTATTGCTGATCCCGAGCATGAATTCTTCCCTGTAAACAACATAGGTTTTAATCCAAAGTAGCACGACTGCTATAAAATAAAATGCATAAGGTTTGTTCAACCATTTGTTTAATATTTTAGTGGGAGTCATAGTTTTACCTCCTAAATTTATACTCTTAAATTAATTAATTTTATTCTCTTGATTTACAACCTTAATGGGTTAAAGCTCATATGGGCGGATTGTGTAAAAAATACCACATTGCTATAAAAGTATTGAAAGATACTCTGTAACTCATTTATTATAACAAAATGTAAAGGAAATTCAATCGTTTGTTTTGGTATATTTATAATTTACTAAGTTTATGATTGAGTTGGTAATTATTTGTATTTATCTTAAAAACTATATTCAGAACTTGCTATAGTTATTAATCAACGTGAGTGTGGGAGAATGAGCGCATTTCTAAAATCATTATTAACATTATTATTAAATGAAGGGGTAGGTAGGCATGGTTCAATCGTTGTTGCAATTAAATTCGATATTTATTAGCCTTGTTATTGAAGCTGTCCCCTTCATTGTTGTAGGTGTTTTTATCTCAGCCATTATTCAAATTTTCATTACTGAAGAGATGATCGCTAAATTTATTCCCAAAAATAGATTTTTTTCTATCTTGTTGGGGACATGCATGGGCTCATTGTTTCCGGCGTGTGAATGTGGGATTGTTCCCATTACAGAGGGATTGGTCAGAAAAAAAGTTCCTTTGCACGCTGCGATCGCTTTTATGTTAACGGGACCGATTATCAATCCCATTGTTATTTTTGCGACTTATGTGGCCTTTGGGAACAGCTGGGAAATGGTGATTCGTCGCTGTTCTTTAGCCATCGTTGTTGCCTTCATTGTTGGATTAGTGATTTCTTATTTATTTAATGATGACCAATTACGTGAATTTATTAATAAGAAAGCTCAGAAGGCTCAGAGTCAGGTTAATAAAAAGAAGCACCATCACCATCATGATCATGAGCATCTTCATAGCATGACGACTATGGAAAAAGTGAAGGAAATGATTAATCATGCGTTGGATGAATTTTTTTCCGTGGGTAAATTTTTAGTTATAGGAGCTTTTATCGCTGCATCCATGCAGGTCTTTGTAAAGACGAGTACATTATCATTCTTGGGACACACAGTTGCAACATCTATTTTGGTCATGATGTTACTCGCCTTTTTGCTGTCGCTTTGTTCAGAAGCTGATGCCTTTATTGCTTCTTCCTTCCGTGGCACTTTTGCTACGGGGTCGTTAACAGCTTTCCTCGTTTTTGGTGCGATGGTCGATATTAAGAACTTAATCATGATGCTCAGTACGTTTAAAAAGCGTTTTGTGTTTACTTTAATAGCATCTATTACTGTTGTTGTGTTTGTTGGATCATTATTTGGATCCCTATTTATATGAGGAGGGACAGTGAATGATACGTTTTATCATTTTATTTGGTTTTATGTACCTGCTTTTTCATCTTCATGCCACTGGTGATATCAGCAAGTATATTAATATGAGATATGCTTATCTTACGTTTATCATGATTTTTATCTTTGCATTTATGTCCATTTATCAGTTGATTAAATGGAATATGCAGGGGAAAAAAGACAAAAAAGAAGAAGAGCATCACCACGACCATCATGGACATGACCACTCTCATGACGAGAACACAATTTGGAAGAAGTTTCTCGTGTATGGATTGTTACTCCTACCATTGATCACAGGGATTTTTCTGCCAATTGCGACATTGAATTCTAATATAGTTAAGGCTAAAGGCTTTCATTTTGCTGAGATTGATAACGATAAGGATCCCTATGCCAATCATGGGATTCTAAGACCCAATACGCGTTTATATTATAGTGCCGATGCATACGAGAAGATGAGTGTTTCTGATCGAAAAAAATACGATTCGGGAAATATTTTAGCTTTGAATGATGGTAATTATTTACGTGGGTTAGAGACAGTTTATAATTTTCCAGGTGATTTTACGAATAAGACTATTTCGATGAGGGGATTTGCTTACCACGGGGATGCCACATCGAAAAATCAGCTCTTTCTCTTCCGCTTTGGGATCATTCATTGTATTGCAGATGCTGGTGTATTCGGTATGATGTTGAAATTCCCTGAAAATGTTAATTATAAGGATGACGATTGGCTACAGGTGCAAGGAACCATGTCGACGGTTTTCTATCAGCCATTTCAACAAACGATTCCTGTTTTAAATGTCACGAAATGGCATGTAATTAAGGCACCCAAAGATCCCTATGTCTATAGACCGTACTGATTCAATACACATAAAAATTGATAGCAAGGTCTCCGGCTTGAGCGTACGGACTGACCGTAAGCTCTAGAACACTCGCTTTCGTAGGTTGCTTCCGTTCATTTTTATGTTTGTATCATTGAAAATTGACTGGTCCTTTTCGTTTGTTTTCATAAAGGCACTATTAGTACTGAAGTGGATGAGAGCGAAAGAAGTGAGACTCCCGCGGAAAGCAAGCGTTCTGGAGCGGACATTCACAACGTTTAAGTAGGCAAGAGCAAAAGAAACAAGATTCCTGTGGGAATAGCACGTGTCTGAATACCTCGCAAGAAAGCGTTTAATAAGGAACTTGGCTAACTTTGGCATATCCGTGTGCTAATGTCAAAGCTAGCACGTCCTGTGCGTCGAAAAAAAGAGTGGACTTACCAAAATGTATTGGTAAGTACCACTCTTTTCATACTTGGGTTCTGTTCCAGCCTCTTTTGATAATGATGACAGCGATTCTAGAGTAGCTACCTTTCAAAAAAATTATAGGCTGTTACTGAATGCGTAATTCAGTTTCTGGATCAAAGAAGTGTGCTTTATTCATGTCAAGAGCTAAAGTGATGGTTTTACCACTGCTAGCCTCTGTACGAGAATCGACACGGGCAACAAATTGATCTTCGCCAATGCTTGAGTATAGGAAGATTTCCGCTCCCATCAACTCTGCGACTTCAATGGTTGCGTCGAAAGTGGTATCTTGGGATGCTTCGATGAAAAGAGGTTCATCATGAATATCCTCGGGTCGAACGCCAAGGATAACTTCTTTGTTAACATAGCCATGTTTGCGCAACAATTTCATTTTACCTTCGGGGATTTTAAAGGTCTTGTCTCCAGTGATGGCTTTGCCATCTTCAAGTCGTATTTTTAAAAAGTTCATGGCTGGTGATCCCATGAAACCAGCTACAAAGATATTTTCAGGAAGATCATAAACATCTTTTGGTGTGCCGACTTGTTGGATGATGCCGTCCTTCATGACAACGATGCGTGTTGCCATTGTCATGGCTTCCGTTTGATCGTGTGTTACATAAATGGTAGTGGTTTGAAGGCGCTGATGAAGCTTTGTTAATTCAGCGCGCATTTGCACACGAAGCTTTGCATCAAGGTTTGACAAGGGTTCATCCATGAGGAACACTTGAGGATCACGGACGATCGCTCGTCCCAGCGCAACACGCTGTCTTTGACCACCAGAAAGCGCTTTAGGTTTACGGTCAAGAAACGTATCAATACCAAGAATCTTAGCAGCATTTTGGACACGCTTTTCAATGTCCTCTTTTTTGAACTTGCGAAGCTTGAGTCCAAATGCCATATTGTCATAAACACTCATATGAGGATAGAGCGCATAGTTTTGAAAAACCATCGCGATGTCACGATCCTTTGGTGCGACGTCATTGACGATGCGATCTCCGATGTAAAGCTCACCGGCTGTAATATCTTCTAGACCTGCAATCATGCGAAGTGTTGTTGATTTTCCGCACCCTGATGGACCCACAAAGACGATGAATTCTTTGTCTTTGATATCAAGGTTAAAATTATCTACTGATTTTGTTTCAGCTTTGTCATAGACTTTATTAATGCCCTTCATTACAATACCAGACATATTGTAACCCCCTTGAATTCGCTTTCAATATACTATCATTGTAAGCGATTTAATATAGGAGGAAAAGAGGACAGTCTGCACAAAGATTTTAGAAATTATTGTATAGATATGACAGGTTACCCAAGCTTATACTTTAATATAGCTATATAAATAATAGCTGCATCGACAAAAATTTTAGGATCAAGATCTGTCTTTTCATGAAATTTATCCAAGCGGTATTGCAGGCTATTTCGATGAATGTAAAGAGCCTTGGAGGCTGTGGAAACATTCATATTATGTTCAAAAAAGGTGAGCAATGTTTCCCGAAGTTCGTTTCCTCCTTCTGTTAATGCATGATGGATGTTTTTAAACAGGATATTGGTCATATCAGGAGATGGTTTTTCGGATGGCATGTTGTCTAATAAAAATAAAGGAATTAAATGATCAAGCGATGTAAAGCGTTTTCTAGGATCAAGCTGTAAAAAACGCTCAAAAAGCTGATGATGCCATTTATAACTTAGCTTTGCCATTTTCGAGGTGTAAAAAACAGCGCCGGTCATGACGGTGACATCGACAAAAAATTCGGTAGCCATAAGATCGACGATTTCCTCAGCCATTATGAGTTTTGAGGGACTAGGGAGAATAAGTATCGTCTCATTGCCTTTCCAGAGTAAAACAGATCTTTCTGAAAAGAGAGCAGACATCGCTTCCTCGAAAGCGGCAATGTCATTGAGAGGTGATCTAAAGTGGATATAAATAGGATGAGCTGGAAACTTTAAAGATGCGGTATCTTGTACTATGGTAGGGGTTTCGGTTTCGTTAAATAAAAGGTTTGTCCAGGCTTGTTGTACGGGGCTTTTTGGAGCAGTAAATTGATCGATGGATGCATAGTGAAGCTGCATGAGTTGTAGTTCTTTTTTTGTCAGGGCAGACTTCTTAATGCCAAATTGGGTGTGCGCTTGGTCTTGAAACCAATAGTAGGAGTCCACATGGTCTTGCTGATTATAGTATGTGAAAGCATGTCCATAAATAGCTTTTAAGGATTCAAGCATCATCATAACTCCTTTATTAACAAAATGATGCACCTCGATCACATGAGATCGAGGCGGGGAAAAGCTTATGATTTGCGTGGAGGTTCTTCACGCTCAACAATTTCATGATAGTAATCAACAGAAGGGTGATCATACTTGATATTGACCGTTCCTCCAGCCATTCCTTCACTTATCATGCGGTCAATGTCCAAATAGTATTCGGAACGCCCCTGATAGTTGAGATCTTTATCTCGATGTGATTGTTTGCTCATGGTGCTATCCCCCTTTATTTAAAGGGTTTCCTTTTCACTCTATTTTCATGAACATAAAGCAAAAAGGAAAAATTAAGCATCATAAGTACATGTAAGATGAGTGGTAACAGATCGGCACACACGAGACATCGACTCTTATAACCATAGCAATAAAATAAAACTGTGTAAATAATAGCATGCCTATTTTTGTCATAAATAAAAATGAGAATGTAACTGCTAATCGAAGGTAAATTCTCATTCAATCAAAAATTAACGCTATAACAAATCTCGAAGGAATTTAAAAAGTGTTATATAATGAAAAAATATTATTTGAAAATTTAGATATGTGAGACTAGCACATAACTAATCTGAAGGGGTATGGGGCAAGAATCTTCGTTAAGTATGAACATTAAAAGGCATTGTTAACTATCAAGTGGATGGGAGTGAAAGAGACTACCTTTCCCCCCTATCCACTTGTAAAAATATAATCCATTCTACCATTAGCGGAAGCAACCTACGAAGACTCCTGTGGGAAAAGCAACAGCTGAAAATCCTTATTGTGACACTATAGTGAATGAATAAGGAACTTCGGCTAAACTCGGCACATCCGTGTGCCAACGCCGAAGCTAACACATCCTGTGTGTCGAAAGCGTTGCCCGCGGAAAGCGAAGGAAGTTGCTGAAAACGATTAATTAAGCAAAAGTACATCATCGGGGCTGTTCTATAATGGTAGCCTGCTTCATATGTTTGAACAAGAAACACTGAATCAGAAATCCTTGAAGCGATTTCTGAATAATAAAGGGGGATTACCTTGGCTTATCGCTTACTGGCTTTAGACATCGACGGCACCCTTTTGAAAACAAACAACCGTCTTGATCGTGAAACAAAGGAAGCTGTGCAATTTGCTATGGATAAGGGGGCAGCTGTCACGCTTGTTACGGAGCGGCACTTTCACTCAGCGGCGAAGGTGGCGAAGGCTTTAAAATTAAAGTATCCGATCATTACACATAATGGTGCCTTCATCTCTTCTTCTATCGACCGTCCCATTTATACGAGTAAGATCAGGCACGACACTCTCTTGCAGCTTGTAGAGTTTTTAGAAGCCTACAAGTGTGAGGTGCATTTCTCCAATGAAAAGATGTCCGTGAGCAATCATCCAAAACAAGCTAATCTATTAGCTAAGATGACGATTGGTGTCAATGAACCTTTGTTTTATCCTGTGACGTATGTTGATTCTTTGAGCGATTATTTACGTGAAAATGCAGATGACGCGACGGATGTAAGAGTTGAATGTTCAACAGATACTAAGGAGGAGATGCTACAGTCTTTGCAAGACTTTTTCTCCGATATTCAAGTAAAAGAAGTGGGTGATCAGGGTCTTCTTCTCACCCGCAAGGAATCTTCTAAGTATAATGGGCTACTGCACTTAGCACAGCACATCGGCATTTCCTTATTGGATATCGTTGCTGTTGGTGATGCCTACGATGATTTGGAAATGATTGAAAAGGTTGGTCTCGGTGTAGCGATGAAAAATGCACCTAAGGCGGTACGTCAGCACGCTGATTGGGTGACACGCTCGAATGATATGAATGGCGTAGCTTATACATTAAAAGAGGTTTTTAGAAAACAAATGAAATCATATGTTTAACCCCTTTGAGGAGCTCTTTCAAAGGGGTTTTTCTTGACCAGTTTTTCTAAGCTAAGATGTCTCACATTTTTCAAGAGATTCATCAACTTCTCTTTTTTATTCCTTAAAGCGGGTAGTTGCCTGCTTTTTTTATTTTTCGTGGTTCTCTAGCTTCTCAGTTATTGGGTGTTGCGACTAGTGTAGTGATTCATTATTCTCGTCAAACGGCTTGTAGGGGGAGGGTTTCGTAAAGTGAATGCATTGCAAACATATGTACCCTAATGGTGAAAATATGATAAACTAAAGAAAAAAATGGAGAAGAGGTGAATGTGCTTTGTCAGTCACATTCATGCATGTTGCAGACCTACATTTGGATCATCCTTTTAAAGGACAAGCTGACCTTCCCGAAACCATTCGGCAACGTCTCAGGAAAAGCACATTCACAGCTCTGGATAGATTGGTGAGTGTAGCGATTCAGCATAAGGTTCATTTTGTCCTTCTTGCTGGTGATATATTTGATGAAGAAAACCGAAGCTTGCGTGCGCAGGTTCGCTTGAAGGCAGCCTTTCAAAAGCTACAGGAGGCGGGCATCGATGTCTTTATGATTCATGGAAATCATGATGCCTTGGAAGGAGAATGGCATTCTATTGCCTTTCCAGAAAATGTTCATATATTTGGAGCAACTCCCGAAATGCTGTCCTTTATCAAAGAGGATGTCAAGGTGAATGTGTATGGCTTTAGCTATGCTACACGTCATGTTAAGGAGAATATTGTTACGCACTATGATAAAAAAGCAGGTGCGGATTATCACATTGGTCTTCTTCATGGCGCTGTACGTGACAACAGCGAGCAAAACCACTATGCTCCATTTAGCATCTCGGAGCTTCTCAGTAAAGAATTTGATTATTGGGCATTGGGTCACATCCATAGTGAGCAGTGGCTCCATCAGGAGCCTCCTGTGATCTATTCGGGGGCACTGCAAGGTCTTTCTCCACGGGAAACAGGGGATAAGGGGTTTTATATCGTCACATTGATGGAGAAGCGATGTGAAACAGTATTTATTTCAGTTGCGGACATTTTGTGGGAGCATGTTAAGATGAACATTGAAAAATTTATCACAATGAACGAATTGATCAGTGAATTAGATAAAATAAAGGAAGAGGTGCGCCATAAGGATTCTGGGGTGTTACTCCGGTTAGAATTGACAGGCAACGGTCAGCTTGGTGAAGAGCTGACTGATCCTCAGACCGTGGAGGAACTCCAAGAAGCTTTGCAGCAAATGGAAGATGACAGAGAGAACTTTGTGTGGCTCTATTCTATACAGAATACGGCGCTGATGAACGATTACGAGGAGCAAGAGCTAAAGGATTCACAGTTCCTTGGTGATTTGATGCAATTAAAGGAAAGCGTGATGAGTGGTGGGCACTTAGATGCTCTCTATGCGCATCATCAGGCTCGAAGATTTTTAATGCCGTTAACGATGAACGAGAAGGCAGAGATCGCCGATGCCGCTGAACGCCTTCTCATGGAGACCTTACATAGAAACATATTCATGGAATAAAGGAAGGGGATGAGAGCATGAAGATTCAATCGATATATATAGAGCGCTTCGGTCGATTTCAGCACTATAAGCAGATGCTTGCTCAGCACCCTTTTCTATTTATTTATGGGTCGAATGAGGCGGGGAAGTCCACGTTGATGGCCTTTATTAAGACAATGCTGTTTGGCTTTCCTAAGCGTTCTGACATGCGCCCCTACCTCGATGGGTTACCAGAAAGGACTGAGTTAGGTGGGACGTTGACGATGGACGTTCCAAAGCAAGGGACGGTCGTTATTGAACGCTATCGTTATAAAAATAATGGGCGAGCAATCCTCTATTTTTCAGATGGACAAGTGACAGATGAGAAGCCTTTGAAAACGTGGTTAAGCGGCTATACCTTAGATATTTATGAATCGATATTTAGCTTTAACTTAGATGGTTTGAGAGGAATTGAGTGGTTGAAGGCGGATCGCTTAAATCATTATTTATTTAGCACCGGGATGATGGGAAGTGCTAATATTTTTGAAATTGAAACAAATTTTGAGAAGCAAGCTCAGGATCTTTTTAGACCTAATGGGAAAAATCCCTCCATTAATAAGCTATTGATAGAACTAGAGGGCGTAGACAAAGAGCTATCTCTTTGGAATGAAAAACGCAAAGACTACAATCGTTGGCACAGTGAGCTTGCTCAAAATGAAGATCGACTTAAGCAGTTGAGTGATGAGCAGCAGATAGAGGAACGTAAATATGAACACTATTTGAAATATAAGGCTTGTGAGAAGCTCTTGATTGATTTTCGCACTATTATGAAGGAGCTTCAAGAGACTGTGTCGGCTGAGCATTTTCCTGATAATGGTCTGAAATCTTATGAAAATTGGCATGCCACTATTGTGACATTAGAAGGTGAGCAGGCTGGATTGAGACATCGTTTGGAAGTCATCCAGGATAAGGTAGCTGCGCTCAGTATTGATTATAGATTTTTAATCAATGAAGAGAGGATATACAGCTTGAGCCGAGAGGAAGAATTTTTACAAACGCTTGAATCAGAGTATCGCATGAGGTTAGAAAATCTTCATTTAGAACAAAAAGAATATGACATTCAAGCGCAAAGGCTGGGAGATCATGATGTTGAAAGGCATTTAGATGCTATTGAAACGGGTCTGGAAATCAATCAAAATTTGAAGGAAAGACTGGGTGAATATGAGCGATTACAGCAACACCATCAAGCGTTAGAAGTGGAGATTGAGGAGAAGGAGAATAAGATTTTCCACTTTCAAGAAACCCATGAATACCATCAAAAATCCTTGTTTTCTGATCAACGCTATGAAGAGCTGCAAGCTGCGGTGAAACAGGTGCAGAGTGGTCATGGTCTTAGCCAAGAACAAGCGAGGCTTGAAGCGCAGATGGAGATGGTACAGAGGCAACAACACATGCAAAAGTTCCTGCGACTTTTCAAACGACTGCTTTCGGGAGGTCTTTTTGGTGTGATGGGTGTTGTTGGTGTTTTTCTATTATTATTTGGGAATCTCCTTACTGGGTGGTTGCTCATTGGCGGGGGTCTGTGCATTGGACTAGTGATCTGGCTGGGATTCCGTTCCTTAGAAGCGCATTTTTCCGTGCAAGAGTCGAATAGTGAGGCATTGCATCAACAATTGGAGAAGGTGCAAGCTATGAAAACAGCCTCGCAAGATGACCAAATTGAGGAAGATTATACCTTGGAAAAAAAACGCCGTGAGCAGGTAGAGCTGTTGCACATGCACTTGCAGGAAGAAAGAACATCTTACCAAGACTTAATAGCGCGTTGGGAGCATTTAGGAGAGCAAGTCCAGAGCGCCTATGCAAAGATTCAGGAATGGGCGCAGGAACATCACTTTCCAATAAATGAGAATGTCTCCGTTCTACTAGAAGTGTATGATCTGATTGAAAATCTTAAAGAGAGACGCCTGAGAATCAAGCATTTGCAAGATCAAATAGAGCAATACCGTCAGCGTTTTAAAGAGTTTGAGGAGCGCTTCACGATGTTGAAGCAGATGCTTAATCAGTCCGATCGGACATTGTCTGAGCTGATGAAGACACTCACTTTGTATAAAGAAAATAGAGGCAAGCTGGATCACTATGCTGATAGTTTACAAGAGCTGATGGAACAGTGGGAAGTCATTGAAGAAAAGCTTCATCGCTATCATGAAGAATGCGCGACCTTATTTCAAATTGCTGGTGTGGACAATGAACAAGCGTTTGGGAGATTAGCGCAAGTGCATGAGAAGCGACAGGCACTTTTAAAACAGAAAGAGGCCTTGTGGTCTCAGCTTCAGCACGTTGTTCCACAAAAGGATTTAAGAGAGCAATGCTTTGAATGGATGGAAAATGATTATTGGGGCAATACGGAAGAGGGCGCATTGCTTGAAAAAATAAATAAGGTTAAGCAGGAGATTGGTAAGGTTCAAGAGCAAATGGCTGATCTGCGTTCGGCGATTAAGCAATTGGAGGAATCTTCGGCTAATGCTGAGCGCATCCATGATGATGTTGAAATCCGTGAGCAGCTTAAAGAAAAAGCTAAGGAGTGGGCAATTTTCAGAACCGCGGCAGAATGGTTATCCAAGGCAAAAGAAGTCTATCGTACAACACGATTGCCAAAAGTACTTAAGCAAGCAGGTGAATACATGATAGAATTGACCGACGGGAACTATCAACAACTATCTTACACGGATGAAGAAACCTTTGTATTGCATCATGTTAGTGGGCAAAGCTTTTCTTTAGAGCAGCTCAGTCGAGGGACTAAGGAACAATTGTATGTGTGCCTGCGGCTGGCGTTGGTTGCTATTTTCGAAGCCCCTTATCACTTGCCGTTAGTGATAGATGATGGTTTTGTCAATTTTGATAAAAGAAGAAGAGAACGCACATTAGCATTATTAAGTCAGCTCGCTGGAAGGCGTCAGATTTTATTTCTCACCTGTCATGATAATGCTCCAATACAAGGCATGGAGCAGATCAATTTACATGAAGAAAGGAAGGGAGAAGAGGATGTCCGATTTGAATTTTCACATCCTTCTCGTTGAGGACGAGGAAAGGCTTGCATCGATTCTGAAGCTTTATTTAGAAAAGGAAGGATGGGAGGTGACCCTTTTTACAAATGCTGAGGATGCATCGGAATATATTCATGTAGGTATTCATTTATGGATCATAGATATTATGCTTCCTGGTATGTCAGGATTTGATTTAATACAAAAGGTCAAGGAAAATAACTCTGAGCAGCCGGTCATTTTTATTTCAGCACGTGATCGTGATCTTGATAAAATTCAAGGCCTTGAAATGGGAAGTGACGATTATTTGGCTAAGCCTTTTTTACCAAAGGAGCTTGTTATTCGAGCAAAAAAACTCTTGCATAGAATTTATGGTCAAGGGCTCAAATCTCATTATATCGAGGTGTCTGATTATAAATTTGATGTCAACCGTCGCAAGGTACTCGATAAAGAAATGCAGGAAATTGAACTGACAATGAAAGAATTTGATGTCGTGTTATTTCTATTAGAAAATATCAATATAGCAAAAACGAGAGACGAGATTCTTGTCGTTGTTTGGGGCGATGGCTATGTTGGTTCGACACGTGCTGTAGATGATGTTGTGCGCAGAGTCAGGAAGAAGTTGCCTCGATTAACGTTGGAAACCTTGTATCGTGCTGGATATAGGATTGTGGCTTAAACATGATTAAATGGACACTGACAAAACGAATTTGGCTTTCGTTTATCACGCTTATACTCATCATTGGATTGATCGTGGGGATCATTTACCCCTTTTCTCTTGAGAAGGCTTTGAAGGAGGATTCTTTTCAACTCATTAAAAGAGAACAGAGCCGGTATATTATTCCTTATATATCTAACTATTCAAATGATGATAATAATAACGGATTGATTCAAACTCAACATAGCGCACGTGATGTGGGTCATTTGATCGTGAGAGCGGATACTTTACCGACATTAATTGGTAATCCGATTCCTGTCTCAATGTTGAATAGATTGATCAAACAAGCTGAACAACAGAAATCGGAGATTGGTGATTATCAGCTGAATTATGAAAAAACAACGCTCTTTTACATTGTTCATAAGGTGCAAAATGGTTACGTCATTTCATTTATGCGTGATACGTATACGAAGGAGATGGCCAAGAAGCTTTGGACGAAATTGTTCTATGTCTTTTTATTGGCCGTTCTGATTGCGCTCATTCTTACCGTGTGGCTCACCCGTTATTTAAAGAGTCCTTTAGTTGCGCTAGGCAATCAAATTGAGGAAATAGCCAAGTTAAACTGGAAAAAGCCCTTTGAATGGAAAAGTGGCGATGAATTTCAAAAGCTCTCTGATCAATTTGAGCATATGAGACAGAATCTTGTTCGCTATGATACCTCGCAAAAGCATTTTTTACAGCGGGCATCGCATGAAATGAAGACGCCTATTATGGTCATTCAGAGTTACGCACAATCTGTAAAAGATGGCATGTATCCAAAGGAACAGCTGGCTGGTACAATGGATGTCATCATAGATGAAGCGGCACTTATGGAAAAGCGCGTACAGAAGCTGCTTTATTATACAAAGGTCGATTCCTTGCGTGATGAATCACCAGAGATTCGATCGATTTCCTTTGGTGATCTTGCTGAAACCATCATTTCACGATTTTCGGCCACCCTTCCCTCGATTAAAATGACCGTAGAAGGTGCGGACACGCACATTTCGGTTGATGAAGAGCAGTGGCTGATCGTGATGGAAAATCTAGTGGAAAACGCTTTGCGGTATGCTAAGGATGAAATTAAATTATGGGCGTTGACACGAAAGGATGTTCAAGAAATTCATATACAAAATGATGGGGAGCCCATTCCTGAGGAAGACTTAGCAGATTTGTTTAAACCTTTTACAAAAGGAATTAAGGGGCAATTTGGTTTAGGCCTGGCTATTGTCAAGAGGATCGTTGATCGTCATGATGGTCAGATTTCAGTGAACAATACATCAGAAGGTGTCGATTTCACGGTCACTATTCCAATCTAGGTATGCAGGGTATTTGTCTAGCTACTTGTTTTTTAAATCATTTTTTTGATAAGGTGGGTAGTGGAAACTTAACGAAAATGGGGGAGGAAAGAGAGATGAAAGGTATCGCTCAATGTGCTGAAGGAGACTTGGTGAATCATTATTTAATGATCAAATCGGTGACACGCTCCGTAGCTAATAACAGTAGACCTTATTTAACCATTATATTGCAGGATATGACTGGAGAAATCGAGTCAAAATTATGGGATGCAACGTCAGAGGATGAACAGATTTTTCTTGCTGGAACCATTGTTAAGGTAGAGGGTGAGATCACAACCTTTCGCAGTAAAAAACAGTTGAAAATCAGTGCAATTCGACCGATAACGGAGGCTGATTCTGTTAAAAAATCAGACCTTATTCCAACTGCTCCACTGGCAGCTCAAGACATGATGGATTTTATTAATCAATGTATCTTTGAAATTCAAAATCCAAAGCTGCAAAGACTTACAAGAGCCTTAGTCAAAAAGCATCAGGAAGCGTTTTTTGACTATCCCGCTGCCGTTCGAAATCATCATGAATACCTTTCAGGATTGGCGCATCATGTTGTGTCGATGTTAAAGCTTGCTCAGGCGCTTGCCCAGTTATACCCAGAGCTTGATTTGGATTTGCTTTATTCTGGCATCATTTTACATGATATGGGCAAGGTGATTGAGCTTTCTGGATCAACTGCGACTAGCTATACTTTAGAGGGTAAATTACTCGGACATATTTCCATTATGTCTAATGAGCTTGCTGAGGCGGCCAGAGAATTAGATATTGAGGGAGAAGAAGTTGTGGTACTAAACCATCTCATTTTAAGCCATCATTCAAAAGGGGAGTGGGGAAGTCCAAAGGAGCCCTTGTTGCGTGAAGCGGAGGTTCTGCATATGATAGATAATTTTGATGCAGAAATGAATATGATGAATCGTGCTCTTACAAATACGAAGCCTGGTGAGTTCACAGAAAAGTTATTTGCCATGAATCAACGGGCCTTTTATAAGCCGTCGTTTGCAAACACAGCGAGCTCTGTCTCTTCCGACGTGTAAATCTGCTATTCATTTAGAACAGTGAACATGTACTAATTCTCTCCCGCATGGCATATGGTGATAAAAAAGAGCTTGTACAGGCGGGAGGCGTTAGTATGAAAAAAAAAGCAAGGTGGACATGGATGACTGTCGGTCTATTGGTTGTCTTTTACATTCTTCAGCAGTTTAATGGGCTTAGCGGTATTATTGGCCTATTAAATAAAATGCCGTTATGGACGATGATTGTTTTTCTCGGTATTATTGTAAGTGCTTGGCAATATTTTAGAAATGCACGGCAGGAAGAGGATGAAGATGCTCGTTGGTTAGAAGAGCAAGGGAAGGTTTACATTCATCGCATGGAAGAAGAAAAAAAGCGTCGAGAGCGACAGCGATCAAATGAAGAGGCGCACTCTTAAAAAGCTTAGAAGGGCAAGCTATAAAGTATTCCTCATACTTTTTGAGAGCTATCGAGATGATTTAACTGTTAATGAATGACATGTTGCTTAAAATTAAAACCAAGTCGTCTCTAATAATGTTGAGACAGACTTGGTTTTTATTCGTTCTTAATTTATTTTCTTTATTTGTTTGAGCCTGAAGAGCTACTAGAACTACTACTACTAGGGGCTGTTGCACCGCTTGTATCTTGGACATCAAATAAACCTTTATACTGAGCACCTTTGAGGTTCACTTGAATGTTGTTTTTCTTAAGCAAAGCATTTAAAACTGTTTGTGAATCTTTAGCTTTAGGTTGAAGATATGCTTGCTTTACAGCAGGTTTGAAGTCGGAAAGCTTATCTTTTTTACCAGTTAATTTAATGATGTGCCAACCTGCGGTTGATTTAACAGGTTTGCTGATATCTCCGACATTCATTGCAAAAGCTGTGTCCTCAAAACTTTTTAACATGACACCTTTACCAAACCAACCTAGATCGCCACCCTTTGATTTGCTTCCAGTATCTGTTGAATATTTTTCAGCTAGCTTTGCAAAATCAACACCATGTTTGATCTGAGCTTCAACTTTATTTGCTGTTGCTTCATCCTTTAACAGAATGTGGCTTGCTTTAACTTGAATAAATTGATTTTTATTTTTGTCGAAATAGTTCTGTAGGTCCTTATCTGTGACCTTAATGCCCGCCGTTGATGCTTTGAAAAGCAGAGCTTGTAGCCTAGCATTATCTTTCATGCTGTCGCGGAATTGCTTTAAAGTTTCACCTTGTTGGGCTAGTACAGCTTTCAACTGATCATCACTGGTGATGCCGTTTTGTTGCTCAACCTGTTGAATTTGTTGATCAATTTGATCATTGACGTCTTGCTTGGAGACAGAATATTTATCACTTAATACTTTTTCATAGACCATTTGCTGAAGAACAGAAGCTCCTTGTGCATTTTGGAGCTTGTTGTAAAAATCATTTTGGCTGATGTTTCCAGCTTTTGTTTTTACTACATTGCTACTCCCACAAGCAGAAAGTGTCAGTAGACCGAAAATGATAACAAAGATTGTCATCCACTTTTTCATAAATATGCCACTCCTATTAGGTAAAATTTCAAAGTTTGAATTAACAATAATATAGCACATAATACTACCTAAAACTAAAATTATCTAGTGAAAATGTAAAAAATCACATGATTTAAACTGTATGATTGCTAATTAATTATAGAGAGTCCTTGATATTGTAGTACATGCAAAGCAAGAGCAGAATGGCTGAAACATTGACATAATTATATATGACTTTTTGCTTCTGCTCAGGAATTTTATTTTTGATGCAGAGTCGGCTGACTAGATAATTATAGGTGTACAAAACAACTAAGGAAAAAAGTAGATAAAGAATGAGAACCATTAAAGTAAACCTCCTGAACAAAAGAGCATAGTCATAGATTATCAAAAGTTCACTAAAAATGGTAGTTTAAACTTCGATACATGACTGTCATCTTGTTATTCTTGATGGATGGTAAGTTATAATAAGGTACAATTATTTTTATAAAGCGCTTTTGAAAGGAACAAAAAAAGTTTTCGAACAAGAAAAGGTGATGATTTTATGAACAGGTGGAAGCGAAGCTTTATATGGCTAGCTGGAATTAATGTACTTATTATTGTACTCATTATCGCTTTAGTCATATGGTTGGTAGTAATACCTAGCTCAAAGCTACCTTCCCAAGAACAACAGCTGCCCATTACGCAGCGCATATTTACAATACATGGTCATAAAAAACAACTTACACAAATGATCAATGATGAGATTGGCAAGCATTCGATAAGTCGTCTGACATTTCATGTGGAAATGACGGATACATTGAACATAATAGGAAGTCTTAAAGTAGTTGGATTGAATGTTCCCTTTGAGTTGATTTTTTCGTCTCATGTTAAGAATGGGAATATTTTTCTTACAGCAAAGTCAGCGAAAATTGCCAGGGTTAAATTGCCAGAGTCAGAGATTCTCAGGCTTATTAAAACGGGGGATAACATACCGAGTTGGGTTGTCATCGATCCAAGTAAGAAACAAATTGCTATTCAGCTTTATCGGTATAACATAAAGGGAAACTATGTACTCGTGGCAAAGAAAATGAATCTGGCAAAGGATCAGCTTTTGTTTGATCTGTATCGTGTTTCAGAATAGGCAAAAACATCTCAATGCTTCGGCTATTTAAACACTTATTTTTTAATATCTTTTGTGATGTTATTGATAGTCGGTTGAATATCTTCTTGCCATGAATTGACAAGTGACTTGATTTCTATGATTGTATTTTTGATTGTAGGCAGATTTTTTGAGATGGCATCGTTCACATCATTTTTTAAGGAAAGGGTTGTGGATTTGACGCCGCCTAATGATGCATTTGCGTTGTCGAGTGTCTCTTTGAGATCACGTCGCATGTCTTTTCCAGATTTCGGCGCATTGATCAGCACTGCAGCACCGGCCACGATACCTCCGATTGCAAAGCCGACGATGTACGATTTCATTTTTCCCATGTTTTATACCTCTTTTCCTTTTTTGTTCTATGTCATTGTGACAAAGCATAGCTTATCGATATAGGGGGCATGCCCATGTTTATACTTATTGCGCTCTTCATCATTATTGGCTTGGCTATGCTTGGCTATACAGCTGTGGGCTACAATCAACATAAGGTTTATTCATTCAAAAGTGCTGAATTAAGACGGCAGCAAGGCGTGCAGCTACTCGCCGGTGTCGGTGGTGTCGTCTGTTTAATAGTGGCTTGGCTATTGGTGAAACTATAGGACATGTAACATTTTTTACATTTCCCTCTATCTGTCTTATAACTTTCTTGCAATGCTGTCTGCAATCTCAGAGAGCTCTTCCATTGTATAATCACCTTCACGAGAATGCCAATTGGGGCTATAACCATCGTTTTCACCGTAGCGAGGAATAAGGTGTATATGATAATGAAAGACGGTTTGCATGGCTGCTTCTCCATTATTATTTAACAGGTGTAGACCAGCTGGATGAAAGGTATCACGAATGGCACGTGCAATGGTAGGGACAACAGAGAAAAGCTGGGCTGCTGTCTCTTCTTGTAGTTCAAAAATATTTGGTTGGTGATCTTTGGGAATGACAAGCGTATGACCTTTTGTTACTTGACCAATATCGAGAAAAGCATACACGTGGTCGTTCTCAAAGACCTTAGCAGAAGGTATCTCTCCCTTTATAATTTTACAAAATATGCAATTTTCATCATATGCCATTTTCATTAATCTCCTTCAATTTACATGGTTTTCGTGAAAAGATGTGATGAAGCCTTTTAAAACCATGGAAGATGGACAAGCTTTTTCCGAAGTTTTAACTAGCTTTAAGGCTTGCTAATCGTCAGTAAGTTCATTTCACAATTTTATCATTAAATGTTCTTTGCGGCAAAAATCGTAGGGAAACATTGCTCATCTCACTATAATTTGAGAAAATAGGAAGAAGAGCAAGGACGGAGGGGATGGGTAATGGTGGACATTTTAAAGGTAGAACAATTAAAAGGTGGCTATTCACACAACAAACCGATTCTTCACGATTTATCCTTTCAAGTTGGTGGAGGGGAGCTTGTCGGATTAGTAGGTTTAAATGGCGCAGGGAAAAGCACAACCATCAAGCATATTTTAGGATTAATGGAACCATTTAGCGGAACGGTGCAGGTGGGCGGACACACTATTAAAGAAGGCGTGACTGATTATCGTTCACGCCTAGCGTATATTCCGGAAACGCCTAATTTATACGAGCAGTTGACATTGAAAGAGCATCTGGAGGCGGCAGCGATGGCCTATGGTTTGGATAAAGCTACTTACGAGGAACGCATGCCGCAGCTCCTGTCCCTTTTTTTGATGGAAAATCGCCTAGAGTGGTTTCCTGGACATTTTTCTAAAGGCATGAAGCAAAAAGTGATGATCATGTGTGCCTTTTTAGTTGAACCAGATCTGTATGTTGTCGACGAGCCTTTCGTTGGTTTGGATCCCATTGGGATTCAGGCGTTTTTAGATCTCATGGTAGATATGAAAACGAAGGGTGCAGGTATTCTCATGTCCACCCACATCCTTTCAACCGCGGAGCAATATTGTGATCGGTTCATCCTTTTGCACGAGGGACGCATTGCCATGCAGGGAACAATGGATGAGCTAAGGGAACGTGTGGGTGATCCTAAAGTGTCCTTACATGATATTTACGTTTCGGTTGCGAAGGGTGAAGAACCATGGAAAAAATAGAGACATTGTGGTCAAGGCGATTAAGTGAGCATTGGCAGATGACGTCGCGTTATCTTAAGCTATTGTCAAACAGCGGTTTTATGTTCACCTTATACATATTAGTCATTGGTGGGGGTTATTTTTACCAACAATGGGTGAAGGGATTACCTAAGAATTTTCCGACGGAGTGGATTTTGCTTGTTCTTTTCAGCTTTCTTATCATCAGAAGTCCGATCCGAACCTTATTGCGTTCTGCGGATCTTGTGTTTCTATTGCCATTAGAGGACAAGCTAAATGGTTATTTTAAAAAAGCATCGGTCTACAGTTTTGTTCTGCAGAGCATTCCTTTAATCTTTGTATGGGCGATTGCCCTTCCGCTTTATTCGCATACTGTGGATGCTCATTTTGCTGTTTATGGTGTGATGCTTCTTATCCTGTTGCTGATCAAAGGATGGAATGTCATATGCTCGTGGCAAGAAAATTATGTATTAGAATCTATGAGTTATAAAGGTGTAAGGGCAGTGGTTTCTTTAATATTTATTGGGTTATTGCTTTTTGAAGCTCCATGGTATGTGCTCGTTCTGCTTGCGCTCATTGCCATAGGTCTTACATTCTTTTTGTTTCAGCCGCTTGGTCGATCTCATCTACTTAAGTGGGAGGTGTTATTAGAAGTCGAGGAACAGCAAGCAGCACGTTTTGATCGTTTTGCCAATTTAATCACGGATGTTCCGCACGTGAAAAATCGGATAAAGCCAAGGCGTTATTTAAATGGGTTGACTGAACTGTTTTCCTACGGTACAAGCTCTGTTTATAAAAGATTTTTTAGTAAAACATTTTTTCGTTTTGGAGACTATTTTGGTATTTATCTGCGTTTAATTATTGTTGGTTCTATTGCGATCTGGATGGTTTCTGGAGAATGGTCTTCAGTGATTATAGCCGTGATTATTATCTATTTGACTGCTGTTCAGCTTTTACCACTGTGGAATGCGGGGCAAGTGGAGGAAGAGCCCATTGCTTTGTATCCCATACCTGAACGCATGAGAAGAAAAAATTTTCTGGCTATTTTTATGAGGCTTCTGATGCTTGAATCACTATTGTTAGGAATTATTAGTTGCCTGGTTGGTATTTCTATCCCGTATGCCCTCCTCATCTTAGTGATAGGCATCCTGTTTTCACTCTTATTTACCTATGGCTATGTGAGCAGACGTTTGCAGAAAAACAAGGATATATATGAATAAGTCAAAAATAGTAAAAGCCCGTTCGCCAATGAGAGATTCAAGAACTCCATAGCGAGCGGGCTTCGTTTGATGTGTAGCCTAGGATAGGCGAGGATCTTTTAGCATTCTTTCCGTGATTTCTTTATGTTTTGTTTCATCTGCAATCATGTTTTCAAGTTGAACGACAAGGTCAATCAGTCCGAGTTCATCAGCCTGCTTCCTTCTTATCTTGTAGCGTTCGATGGTGTCACTTTCGGACTTGAAAACCTCCTGTAACATTTTCTTGGCATCTGTTGTAAAGAGGATGTTAGCGGGATGTGTTGTCGGCTCGCCGCCGAGAGTGACTATTTTTTCAGAAATATAGGAGGCGTGACCTTGTTCATCAGAGATTTCATCTTCAAAAAATGGCTTGAGCGTTTGGTAGTGTATCCCCGAGACTGCAGCAGAATAAGTGGTGTATTGGATAATGGCGCCATACTCATTGGCAAGATCCTCATTTAACCCATCAACCAGTGCCTTCATTTTATCATCCATTGACATCATCTATCCTTTCTTCATTCTATTTTGCATTTACTTTATCATATTATCCCCATTTTTAGTAGGACAAACATTTTGGTAGAAACAAAAGGGTGAAGATGTTATTTATAAATGCAGCGTGTTGGGAATTTCGCTCTTTTTGACTAGTTTCCTCACCAAAAAAATTGACTGTTTACAGAAATTGGAAATCTAACTTTTGTTATGGTAAAGTAATTTGGTATCCACATAGTAGGAGAGACTCAATGGCTTATTAACTTCCAGAATTATCTTGTGATTATAACGTTTTGGAACTGCATATTTGATGAGCAAAAAATGTGCATCTATCATGATGAACACCATGGAACTTATATAAATATAAGTAAAGTTGGTGGAGCATTTAAAGCAGATTTTGTTGTAGTCTTCTTTATCTTCTTATGCAAGGAATTTTATGGAGCGAGTAGAACCTATATATAATTGTGAAAGATGTGTTTCTTTCGTATTAACAATTTGTGGATAATTCATTTTATACAGTTTTTTAATTAAAATTTAATAATGGAGTTGAATTTTTTGAATGAAAAAGTATTGGGCGCATTCGGAAAGAAAGGGGACAGACGAGAAACAAGAATTGGAGGAACATCTCCTAAACACGGCTGAATTAGCCGCATCATTTACAGCTTCATTTGATCCTGAGCGCCTCACCTTTTACGCAGGTCTTTGGCATGATCTTGGAAAGTATTATCATGAGTTTCAAGATTATTTAGATGACCCGACCTTGCAACGTAAACATCGTGATCATTCCACAGCTGGGGGAGTTTATGCATGCCAATCCTTGGATTGGAGTCAGGCCTTTATTGTCATGATTTTGATTTTTAGTCATCATGGTGGATTGATTTGTGCCAAAGATTTAATGAAAAGATTTGAAGATAATAAAGATGAATCTTTCATCCAAAAATCGCTGCAAAAAGGATCTTTATTTCTTGAACATTATCCCCTGCCTATTTCACGGGTAAAATCGGATTACTGGAACTATGAATCGCCTGACATGGTGTCGTTAGAAATTCGGATTCGAATGTTTTTTTCTGCATTGGTAGATGCTGATTTTCTTGATACGGAACACCATTTTTATCCTGACAAAACTCATCTTAGAACCATACAAAAGGAACCTTCGGAATTGTATCAGTTACTCTCAAGTCATTATCAATCACTTGAAAGAGCAGAAAACGCAAATGAAGCCATTAACAGGACTCGTTCCTTCATTTTTCATCAATGTGTAGAGAAGGCTGTGGATCATCACTCTTTTTTTCTATTATCCGTACCGACGGGGCTTGGAAAAACATTATCATCAATGGGTTTTGCCCTAAAGCATGCAATGGAAACTGAAAAAAAACGTGTGATTGTGGCTCTACCTTTTACTAGTATCATTGATCAAAATGCTAAGGAGTATAAAGAGATATTTGGAGATGAACATGTACTTGAACACCACTCGCAAGCTTCGTGGGGCAAGGAACAGTCTGTAGAGGATGAATCTGTAGATGATGAAAATGAAAAGATGAAACTCGCATCTGAAAATTGGGATATGCCAATCGTAGTCAGTTCAACCGTTCAATTATTTGAAAGTTTGTTTGCAAACAAAACATCTGCAACTAGAAAATTACATAATATCGCTAACAGTGTAATCATACTGGATGAATTTCAAATGTTGCCGATAGACTTATTGGAACCTATCTTTGCGACTATGGAAGAACTGATGATAACTTATAATGTCACCATTGTTGCTAGTAGTGCCACACCACTTTCATTTGAATGGAAAAATTATTTTCAAAAAGTTGGTCAACCAGTTTCCTTGATAGATAACAGTGAAAGGTTATTTGAAGAATATTTGCGAGTTGACTTTCAATATAATGCTGAACCGATCACATGGGATGAATTATCGGAACAAATACTTAAATTTAAACAGGCGCTCATTATTGTAAATTCAAAAAAGGATGCGTTAACACTTTACAATAAATTAAAATATCAGGTGGATCCTAATGATGTGTACCATTTATCAACCTCGATGTGTAGCAAACATCGACAAGATATTCTGAGTAAAGTGAAGGAGAAACTTCAGGGAAACAAACCGGTTTTTTTAATTTCAACACAATTGATTGAAGCTGGAGTAGACATTGATTTCCCAGCCGTGTTTCGTGCAATGGCATCACTTGACCGAATAATCCAAGCAGCAGGGAGATGTAATCGTGAAGGTAAGCTAGAGAAAAAGGGATCAGTAGTGATTTTTAACCCAAGTGAAGGGATCATGCCTCAGGGAATGTATACAACAGCTGCTGAACAAACAAAAATAACATTGGGAGATAAATGGAAAGAACTGCATTTGCCAAATACTTATGTAGAATTTTTTAGAAAGTTATACAATTTGAAGAAAGGCATATTGGATAATAAAGGGATCCAAAAAGAAAGATCAGATCCATGTAGGGGATTGAATTTCCCGAAGATATCGAAAGATTTTCAAATGATTGACGAAGATACCGTTTCTGTTATATGCCCCTACGATGAAATCGGTGAGGAATTGATAGAGGAATTGATAAAGGAATCGGATTCTAAAATACCTAATCGTTTATGGTTCCGACGGGTACAACCGTATGTTGTGAATGTGCAAAGAAAAGATTTTAAGAAATCATCACAATATTTTCGTGAGATTTCGGATGATTGGCCGAATGATTGGTTTGTGTTGAAGACTGGTATTTATGATTCAAAAATTGGTTTTCAATGCAGTATTCATCATGATTAATTAAGCTTAAGCTTTTAAGAAGAGGGGTGATAAATCGTGGAAAAGGTCAAGGTTTGGGGGGACTATGCGTTATTTACACAACCTGAGGCAAAAGTTGAACGTGTTTCTTACCCGTGTATGACACCTTCAGCTGCTCGAGGCGTTTTGGAAGCGATTTTTTGGAAACCGGAATTTAATTGGTGTATTCGAAAGATTAGTGTACTGAAACCGATTGCTTTTGAATCTATTGTCCGTAACGAAGTGGGGGGAATGATCGCCGAAGGAACGGTTAAGGGAAAAACTTTCTCGGATTATTATGTGGATGATGATCGCCAGCAAAGACATTCACTATTTTTAAGAAATGTTGTTTATACTATTGAGGCCGATATCGTACTCGGCGACCATACAGATGCTCATATAGAAAAATATCGTAATATGTTTCGCCGACGTGTTACAAAAGGACAATGTTTTAACCAACCATATCTCGGAACTCGTGAATGCATGGCTAGCTTTTCGGAAGTTGATGAGCGAAAGGACAAACCAGAATCTATTGATTTAGAAATTGGTAGCATGTTATTTGATTTAAAATATCCCAAGCTTGAAAGTAAGGCAAAGACAGCAATTCCTTATTTTTTTCAAGCTGAATTAAAAAAAGGGACACTTGAGGTTCCAAAACATTTATACGAGGTGGTGAGATAGAGTGTATATGAAGCGTCTTGTCGAATTTGCAGAACGAGAAGAACTGCTTGAGTCATCGGTAAAAGGCTATGAATATAAAAAATTGAATTGGATTATCAAGCTCGATCTTGATGGTAAGCTAAAAGGTTTCATTCCAATGGGTAAAGACAATAAGGATACCGTTCCTTGTAAAGGACGCTCTGGGTCAAATCTTCCACCATTTTTACTTTATGATAAACCTGATTTTGTTTTGGGGTGGTCATCGGGGACAGGCAATGAAAAAATCGTGGAACGTACTAAGAAGCGACACACAGCTTTTTGTCAACTTGTTTCAGAATGTGCAGAAAAAACCAAGGAACCAGCTGTACAAGCAGTAAACAAATTTCTAAAAGAAGAGTATTGGGTTGAAAAAATACCAGATGATATGAAAGATGGAGAATGGGTTTCTTTTCAAATCGAGGAAACAGATGAAAAGCCGATTGATCTTCCTTCTGTTCAAAAGTTTTGGGAAAAAATGATTTCAGATGAAGGTGACGGGGAAAAGGATTATCAATGTGTCATTTGTGGTGAACCATGTATTCCTTTACCAATACATAAAATGGATATTGTTTTGCCTGTCGGGGGGTTTGACAGGGGAAAACTAATATCAGCGAATGATTCTGCTTATTTTTCGTATGGACTGAAAAAGTCTTTAATTGCACCTACCTGTTCATCTTGCGAAGAAAAATATGGACGTGCTTTAACAGACTTACTGTCATCTAAAGATTATGAAGTAAATAGGATGACTTTTGGAAAGCTAGTATATCTTTTTTGGACGAAAGAAAAAGGTGTTCCGGTTTTTATGCCAATTGTTCAGCCTAAGCCAGAAGATGTTCAAAAGCTTCGGCAAAAATTGTTCGCAGGTGGCAAAATGGATTCCTTTCAAACCTCGGATTTTTACGGTTTGGCTCTAAGTCCAAACAAAGCAAGAGTTGTTGTAAGAGATTGGGAGGAAACGACACTTGATAAGATGCAGAGTAACGTCTATCGATTTTTACAAAGACAACGAATCGGTTTCGAAGAAAAGTATTATGGTATCTATGCTTTGTCCGCTTCTTTATTTCGAGATGCAAAAAAAGAAATGAAGGAAAACGTTCCACTATTGTTATTGAAACATGCACTGTTTAGAAAACCGTTGCCGCAGTCTATTTTGTATCAAGCTGTTAATCGTTGTCGTACCGCAAAAAAGGTTAAGGTTACTCCAGAACGTGCTGGAATTATGCGTTTGTGTTTGACTCAAAATAGACCAGATCAAAAGGAGGATTGGCTAATGACTTTGGATAAAGATGAAGAAAAGGTGAGTTACCAATGTGGGCGCCTCTTGGCTGTATTAGAAAAAATACAAATGGATGCAATTCCCAGAATCAATACGACATTGACTGATAGGTTTTTCGGAGCTGCTTCTACGTCTCCCGCTTCTATATTTGGGATGCTTATGAGAAATGCTCAAAACCATCTATCAAAACTACGAAAAGACAACAAGCAAGGGTGGGCTGTGAATCATTCCAAAAGGTTAGGGGAGATTGCCCAAAGAATAGAAAAATACCCAACAGTCCTTAATTTGAAAGAGCAATCAATGTTTTCGCTAGGTTATTTGCATCAAAAAAATGATTTGTTTAAAAAATCTTCGGAGGAGGAATAATTGATGAATACTTATGAAGAAAATGTAGTTGACCCATCCAAACGTCACGATTTTGTGTTGATATTTGATGTCACAGATGGAAATCCGAATGGAGATCCTGATGCGGGGAATTTACCACGTGTAGATCCTGAAACGATGCAAGGAATTGTGACGGATGTTGCACTTAAAAGAAAGGTCCGTGACTATATTGCACTTACTCAAGGTCTGGATGAGAAAAGGCAAATATACGTTAAACATCGAGGGATTTTAACTCAAGAACAAAAAATGGCTTTCGATAAATTGGGATTTGATGAAGACACGAAGGATATTAAGCAAATTAATGATGCCAAGGCATGGATGTGTGAGCACTTTTACGATACGCGCCTTTTTGGTGCTGTAATGTCCACTAAAAAATTTAACGCTGGGCAGGTCAGGGGGCCTGTACAATTGACCTTTGCACGTTCTGTCGATCAGGTTGTGCCTCTTGATATTGCGATCACACGGGTAGCTTTAACAAATGGAGATGACGTCAAAAAAGGGAATGCAGAAGATACGGAAGCATCTTCTGGTCAAATGGGTCGGAAGGCTTATCTTCCTTATGGTTTATATGTTGCTTATGGTTTTTTCTCACCTGCTTTTGCCAAGCAGACTGGAGTAGATGAAAAAGATTTATCCCTATTCTGGGAATCACTAGAACGGATGTGGGATTTCGATCGTTCAGCTTCACATGGGCTAATGGCTTGTCGTGGATTATATGTTTTCACACATGAAAATCAATATGGGAACGCTTCAACGCATAAATTGTTTGATCTCATTGAGATCAATAAGAAAAAATCAGTAGAAGTGCCTCGCAAATTTCATGATTATGAGGTAACTATTGATGAAAAAGTTCCAGCAGGTGTGACGTTGGACAGACTTGTAGATTAAGAAAATGTGAATCATGGATGAATAAGTCGTGATTTGTTCTGCACCCCAAAAGTTAGAGTTATAATCTAACTTTTGGGGTGTTTATTTATGACTAAGTACTAATGAAATGTTTAAGATGAAAGTAGTGAAATTACCAAAAAGGGAACTTGGCTATAAGCTCTTAGCTAAAAAATATGATGTGAAGTCACATCGACACATCATAAACTGGGTGAAAAATGTTGAGAAGTATGGCATAGAATGATTGAAAAGGACAAAACGTCATCACACGTATCCTGTTCATTACAAGTTGGGCGTTTTAAATTTTATGAAGAGAACAGAGACTTAAGTATATGAAACGGCGTTTCAATTTGGTTTAACAAACCCTTCCAAATGTTCCAAGCCCCCGTCTCTTTGTAGTATGTCAATAGACTATGCGGGTTCTCGGTCGTTGGTGAGTGAGCTGTCGTGTGATATGAGGAAAAGTAAGATTTCCATGTTCCTTGTCGATGGTAGGGTGTTATCTTGAAATTAAGATAGCCGATGTAATGATGGGGAGCTATTCTCTTCTTTGATATGGATATCAGCGTCATATAATCCTTATTATTACTTAATACATGTTATAATATAGAGTAGGTGTTTTATGAAAAACTCCCCTGTTTTATATACATAGCAAGGATGTGTGATTAAAGACTAACTGTAACAGATTTGAAAGAACTAAAGGTAGTATTGCTTTAAAATTATGAAATAATGGGTAGGGATGAACACTAGAAAGGGTGTCTGCAACTTGGGACAGAACGTATTTAATGATACATTTTTAAGAGCTTGCCGAAAGGAAGCGACTGCTTACACACCGGCTTGGTACATGAGACAAGTTGGGCGATATCAACCGGAATATCGTGAGATTCGCAAAAAGTATTCGTTTTTTGAAATCAATGAAAATCCGGAAGTATGTGCGGAGGTGACGCGGTTACCTGTCGAGCAATTAGGGGTGGATGCTGCCATTTTATTCGCTGATATTATGACACCGATTCAGCAGATTGGCGTTGAGGTTGACATGGTGTCGGGAAAGGGACCTGTGATCCGCAACCCTATTCGCTCGCTTGCTGATGTTGAGCGCTTGAGCAGCATTCAACCGGAGAGCTCTCTTCCTTTTATCGGTGAGACGATTCACTTGTTGAGAGAACAGCTTTCTGTACCATTGATTGGTTTTGCCGGTGCGCCTTTTACCTTATCGAGCTATTTAATCGAAGGTGGCGCATCAAAGGACTATCATAAAACCAAGGGCTTTATGTATGGCAGACCAAAGGAATGGCAGGCTTTGATGGATAAGCTCGCAGATATGACGGTGGAATACTTACTTTATCAGATTCGTTCTGGTGCTCAAGCAGTTCAAGTCTTTGATTCTTGGGTAGGGTCAGTCGGTGCGAAGGATTATGAAAAATATATTGCACCAACAATGAATAAAATATTCACAGCGCTGAAACAAACGGATGTCCCTATTATTTATTTTGGCAGTGGTGCAGCTCATCTGTTAAGCATTTGGAATAAACTTCCTGTTGATGTGCTATCCGTTGATTGGAGAATTTCTCTTGATGAAGTGAGAGCGCTAGGTATTGAGAAAAGTATTCAGGGGAATTTAGATCCTTCCATGCTGTTTGCGCCATGGGAACTTCTTGAGGAGGAAGCGACAGCTATTCTCGATCAGGGTTGTAAGCAACCAGGCTATATCTTTAATCTAGGGCATGGTGTGCTTCCGGAAGTAAGTGTGGAGACCTTACAGCGATTAACGACATTTGTTCATGATTATACTAAAAGATAGTGGAGGTGCTGGTAATGGCACAGAAGATGGGGTTACTTGTAATGGCGTACGGCACGCCAAATAAACCAGAGGATATTGAACCTTATTACACGGATATCCGCCATGGTCGGCGGCCAACCGATGAACAACTTGATGATTTGAAACACCGTTATGAAGCGATTGGTGGCGTTTCCCCTTTAGCACGCATCACTAACGAACAAAAAGACAGTCTAGAAGCACGTCTTAATGATCTGCAAGACGATATTGAATTTAAGGCATATTTAGGTTTGAAACACATGGCACCATTCATTGAAGATGGCATAGAGGCTATGCATAAGGATGGTATTCAGAAGGCTGTGGCAATTGTGCTTGCTCCGCATTATTCGACATTTAGTGTAAAATCCTACATGGAGAGAGCGCAACAAAAGGCTCAAGAGCTTGGTGGGCTGACGATTGTTCCGATTGAAAGCTGGTACAAACAACCGGATTTTATTGACATGTGGGCTGACAAAGTCAGAGCGACGTTTGCTGATATTCCCGCTTCACGTCATGATAGAACCGTTGTCGTGTTTTCTGCACATAGCTTGCCCGAAAAAATTCTTCAATATGGTGATCCCTATCCAGAGCAGCTTAGAGAAACAGCTGAAAGCATTGTTCAGGCAGCCAACATACAGCATTATGCGGTAGGCTGGCAAAGCGAGGGCAATACGCCTGACCCATGGTTAGGACCAGATGTACAAGATTTGACGCGCATGCTTTATGAAAAAGAAGGCTATCATTCCTTTATTTATTGCCCAGTCGGGTTTGTAGCGGATCATTTAGAAGTGTTATATGATAATGATTATGAATGTAAGGTGGTTACGGATGAGCTTGGTGCCGATTATTATCGTCCACCAATGCCCAATGTTGAGCCTGTCTTTATTAATCTGTTGGCGACGGTTGTTTTAGAAGCTGTTCAAGAAAGTGTAGTGATTAAATAATCATGAAAGTGGCAATTATAGGCGGTGGCATATCTGGCTTATCCAGTGCCTTTTATGTTAAGCGTTTAGCGCGTGAAAAGGGAAAGGACATCGAGGTCGCTTTATTTGAGGAAGCAACGACTTTAGGCGGTAAGATCAAAACGGAACACCGCGAGGGTTTTGTGATTGAGCGTGGTCCTGATTCATTTGTTAAAAGAAAGCCTGAAGCTTTGGAACTCATAAAATACTTAGGCTTAGAAGAGGATGTCGTTTCTAATCAGACAGGGCAATCTTATATTCTTAAGGGGGATCAGCTTCATCCTATTCCCAAAGGCTCTGTGATGGGGGTGCCCACAAACATTCGCCCATTGCTTGATTCGGAGCTCTTGTCTATGGACGGCAAGATACGGGCATTAAATGAGCCTTTTATTCCCCCGTTCCCCGAGTTTGAAGATATGTCGGTTGGTGAATTTTTTAAAGCAAGGTTTGGGGAAGAAGTCGTGGATCATATCATTAGTCCGTTGTTGTCAGGAATCTACGCAGGAGATATTTATAAGCTCAGTTTGCAAATTGCCCTGCCGCAATTTATCGCCATCGAAAAGCAATATGGCGGATTAATCAAAGGGTTGAGTCAGACGGCTCCAAAGAAAAAAACGAGTCAATTTGCTACATTAAGAGGTGGCCTGAGACAATTAGTGGATGCCTTGGAGCAGGTATTAAAGAGAGACGGTGTGTCCGTTTATACAGGGACACGTGTAGAAGCAATTGAAATAGGGGATCAAAGCTACTCTCTATCTCTTTCGAATGGTGGGACAGCCCTTGCTGATCACGTGATTTTTTGTGTGCCCCATCGCATCACAGAAGCTTTATTGCCTGATGTTGATTATTTGCATCGTGAGCACGCCGCTCCAGATACATCCGTAGCAACTGTTGCTATGGCCTTTAATCAAGAGGACGTGCAAGTTGAACACGAAGGAACTGGTTTTGTAGTGTCACGTCAAGAACCGAAGACGATTACAGCATCGACATGGACCCATATGAAATGGGCGCATGTCGCTCCAAAGGATAAAGCGATTATTCGTTGCTATGTTGGCAAAGCAGGAGATGATCACATGGTCGATCAAGCTGATGAGGAGCTTGTGCACATTGTGCTTCAAGATGTAAAAAGTGTGATGACCATCAAAGAGCAGCCACACTTTTCCGTAGTCACAAGATGGCCGCAAGCTATGCCACAATATGCTGTCGGTCACCGGCAATGGTTAGCTACTGCTCGCCAGCGCTTAAAATTGGATTATCCGAATGTTTACCTGGCTGGTGCCTCGTATGATGGCGTTGGCATTCCCGATTGCATCAAGCAGGCAAAAGCTGTAGCTGAAGAAATTGTCACAATCAAAGAAACAGAAATGTCCCGGTGAGTGTTTTTAGACTTTCCGGGTTTTGCTATATCGTATGTTGGTCATCAGTGTCGTCGTAAAATGAGACAAGATAGGAGAATGAGCATGAAAAAGGCGCTAGTGTTTTTTAGCTTCATCTTGATGTTGATTAGCTTGAGTGCCTGTGCATCATCATTTAATAAATTAGACGAGGATTCCTTACAAAATCAAATCATTATTAACATCCAAAAGCATCATGGGGAAGAGATTAATTTTAAGGAAGCAATGAGTGGTTTCAGTTGGGAAAAGGTTTATATTTTCTCCCCTCATACATCCGTAGAGAGCGTTAACAAGCAGATAGGTTTTAAGTGGCTGGTACATAAGCAAGGTATACAATTTCGGGACGATATTAATCTTGTGGCGTTTGTAAAAGGTAGAAAGGTGATTTACTCTGTTGAAATTCCTCGAAAATATGGTGACTTTGTCCTTCATTCCCAAAATGGTTTTGATAAGAACCATTCTGTTTTAAAGATCAAGAAAGTACAGGTCAGAAGTTCATAATGTGTTTTCGAGAGCTTTTTTTACTGATTGTTCTAAAGCCTCGGAGTGTTGCGTACCAATGACATAATGTCCTTTAGTCGTATTGAGAAATAACCCACGATTTCCTCTCATGCTATAAGAGGTTTCACCAAAATGATTGATGCGAATGCCCCAACCTCCAAAGTGTGCGATCGGGCTATAATCTATGAGCGTATAGCTTTGAATTATTTCGTAGGGAAAGACACGCATACGACGATGAAAGGGCGTTAGTCTAATATGAATGCCGTCACTTCTTACCTGAGTGACAAGTTTACAATGCCAAACGCCTATGGGCAGGACAAGTCCAAATAGAACAAATAAAAAGCTTAGAAAACTGCTAGGGGCAGGCTGAGATCCGAAGGGAATCCCTATGATTACTTGTTGGATAAAGCTGTACCACACAATACACACGATGCAAAGCATAAGGACCCAAACACCTTGTCTTGGATGTTGCACCTCTTCAAATATAAGTTTGCTGTTAGACATAGGATCATCCTTTGGTGAAGGTAGGGTGTCGTGCCATTTTTTCTCGCGTATTACTTGAACTGCTGTAGCTGGAATAGCCAAATAGGGGTGGATTTTCCCCCTTTTTATGTCGTACGTATCATTAATATATGAAAAAATCGGCAATGTGACAGTATCTTTCTCGTATATGTGTGATAGAGCATTTAAGAAGGCATGTGTGATCATTATAAAAATGATTCACTGGATTTTGAGGTCTTATATAAGGTGAAGGAATATCTGCTCATTTGCTGGAAGAAAAGGACGATATAAGTGTTCTTTGATTAAGTTAGTCCTGTCTTTGTATGGGTGAACCGAATAGGTAGAAGCAGCATGAAAATGGCACAGATGCTCGTCAAGATAAGGCGGCATGGAAGTCTAAGTCTAAAGAATCGAGGAGAGCGTGATGATAGAAACGGAGCGACTCATGTTTAGAGAATACACATTAGATGAGGGTGATATGTCTTTTTATGCTTCATTATGGGGAAATCATGAAGTTGTCAAATATATTGGAACAGGCATACCTAAAACGCCGCCTGAAGCAACGGCGCATTTAGAAGAGCGCATTTTGCCGAGTTACCAAGGTGGGCTGGGATTGTTTGCGATGGTTTATAAGCCCGAAAATAAGCTGATTGGTCATGCAGGCATTATTCCCCAAGATCTCGGAGGAGAAAGGGAACTGGAAATCGGCTATTGGCTGTCTCCTGAGTATTGGGGAAAGGGGCTGGCCACTGAAGCTGCCGTTGCTTTCAAGCATTATGGATTTAATAGGCTTCATCTTGATAAGCTTATTTCTTTAATTCATCCAAATAATCCTGCTTCGATCTTTGTGGCGCGTAAGAATCAAATGCTCTATGAAAAAACGGTGCATTTTTTGACTAGCACGGCCCTCATCTATGCTATTTATAAGGAAGATTATGATAGAGAGAGTTAGGCGAATGCTTACTCCCAATCCCATGTTAACCAATGAAGGTGCCAGGAGCTAAGCAAAATGGCAAGGGTTAATATCAATAATATGGCGCTATAACCATAGTCCTTTGTTTTCACTTGTGGGGTGTCATAATATGTTCTCGTTCTCGAACCTGTAAACCCACGTGCTTCCATGGCAACAGCTACGCGCTCAGCGCGGCGGATACCTTGTGTCAATAAAGGGAGGGTATAGCGAACTAAGGCTTCGCGCCAATTTTTCCGCTGGAACCCACGAATTTTATGAGCAATTTTCATTTGCTGTAATTCGGATTGAAACAGTGGAATAAAGCGCAGCCCAGCGAGTAGACCGTAAGCCCACTTAGGCGATAGATGACATTGATGAATTAAGCTCATGACGAATTTATTGATGTCAGTTGTGGATGTAAACAAGAGACTGTACGTTATGAAGGCATACATTCGCATGGCGATTGTCAGGCCATGCTGAATCCCCTCTTGAGTCACATGAAACCATCCCCATTGCCAGAGAACTGTTGTTCCTTTTCCGAAGGCTGCGAGCATCCAAAATGTCAGAAGGAAAAATAATAAATAAGGAAGCAGTCTGTTTACAAGATAGTGAAAGCGCCATCCACCTATTCCTATGCCTGTGCAGACCGCCAATATCCAGAGCAAGCATGTTGTGTGGGGATCGCTTGTCATCATGAGTAGCCCCATGATGGCAAGATGTGTGCCGAGTTTAAGGGATGGATTAATGTGAGCTAAGGGTGAAGACATCGGCGTCATGCGTGTGATTCCTTCCTTGGTTCCGCTTTACTATAGCTGTTTTCTTGCCGAGCTTGGGCGATTTGATAACCGAGAGGAGGAACAATAGTGTGCCGGGCGCATAGCTGTGTTTGTGTAAAAAGATCATGAGGACGCCCATTAAATGACAGACTATTCTCAGCCAGAAGGAGCACACGCTCTGCATAGCGACTGACTATATTCATGTCATGAGTTACCATAATAATCGCTGTTCCTTGTTGTTTGCGCTCTTGTAACTCTCTCATTAATTCGTCAGTTGTCCGTGCATCCTGCCCAAAGGTAGGCTCATCCAATAATAGTGCCTGTTGCTCTAATAAAAGCATGGTTGCTACACTTAGGCGGCGCTTTTGCCCTTGGCTTAGGGTGAAAGGATGATGATCTGCGACATGCTCTAAGCGGAAGGCTTTTAATAATTGTGCAGTCGCCTCTTTAAGCTGGGAAGTTTCCCAATGCCGCAGCTTTCCAGAGAAAGCGATCTCGTCATAAACCGTTTGTGTGACAAATTGCCATTCTGGATTTTGAAAGACGAAGCCTAATTTTTCATAGAGCTCTTTTTCAGACCAACGGCTTAATTTTTCACATAAGAAAGTTAAGCTACCAGCCTTTTCTTTTTCAATATGCGCTAAGGCTTTGAGCAATGTCGATTTTCCACTGCCATTTTTGCCAATGATGGCCACCCATTCCCCCGGTTCAATGGTAAAGTTGATATTTTTCAGAATCAGAGGCTCTCTATAGCCAAGTGCCAGATCCGTTGCTTGAAAAAGTGGTGAGGGACTCGATTCAGGTAAGACACTGCGAGAGCCTTCCTGAACTGCTTGGACTAGAGTCCGACCGATGGGGTGATCCTTTTGAGTGATGACCTCATCCCAGGTCGTTGGGAACAGTTGTGGCTTCCATATACCCGCTTTCTCAACAACTGATTCATATGTGGTGAGGATTTCCTGAGGGGTGTCAGCTGCCATTAAGTGACCTGTTTCATTGAATAAAAACACTTTATCCATCCATTCAATCAAGCCATCCAGATGATGTTCAATAAATACAAATGTTTTATCACTTTGCACAGAGTAGTCATGAAGACATTGGAATATCTCTTGTTGACCAGCAGGGTCCAGCTGTGCAGTGGGTTCATCAAAAAATAAGACATCTGGCTCAAGTGCAAGCAGACAAGCGAGGGCAAGACGCTGTTTCATTCCTCCGGATAATGTCTGTATCTCTGTATGACCAGGGACTTCTATACCAGCGATTTGCTTCACCTGATGGATGATGGCATCCATGTCTTGCCGGGGAATAGAGCGGTTTTCCAAACTAAAAGCAATTTCTTCATCAACTCTAAGCATGCAAAATTGTGAATCGGGATCCTGAAACATGACACCGCTTTGTGTCGGAGAATAGACGTATCCTTCAATGTCGGCTTCAATGGTTCTTGGAATGATTCCAGAAAGTGTGGACAGCAATGTTGATTTTCCACACCCGCTTGGTCCTAAAAAAAGTACTTTTTCGCCTTTTTCAATAGAAAGTGTTATGTGTTTTAACGTAGCCTCAGCATGTTCTGGAAACCACACGCTGAGGTCTTTACAGCCCAGGTGGGGAGGAATGGTCATTGTTGTTTGTGGTCTTTTTTTCATGATATCGCTCCTTCGTAATCGCATAACCCTGTAAGACGCCTGTGTTACGGAGTGCATCAGCCAATACCTTTGCCAAATAGCCTCCTAAAATGGCGCCGCTGATGATGCGAAGTCCAAGAATAATAAGTAACAGTTTTGCAGTATAATAACCAAAGCCATTTGCTATCACATTATACAACAGGCTGCCAATAGCGCCGCCAACACCTGAGAGCATTAAAGGCGTCAGTGTAAAGCGTTTATACCGATAAAGAGCAAAGGCGAGTTCAGAGCCTAACCCTTGAAAAATGCCAACTAAAAAAGAGGATAGACCAAACTGGCTACCTGTTAAGACTTCGACGGCTGAGGCTGCTAATTCAGCAATCAATGCAGCGCCCGGTTTGCGGATGATGTAGGCGATTAATGGACCAGCAATCACCCAAATGCCAAACATCCAATCTGAGCCTACGGGACCAAAAATAGCGGTGATAGGGATGGATAAGGTGGACCAGCCCAAGTAGATGATACCGCAAATGATAGCAAGAATAACGGTGAGGACAACCTCTCTCATTCGCCAATTCATAAGGAGGTCTGCTCTTTTTTAATCGACCAATCTTCGAGTTGGTAGGCCATCTCCCAAAAACGATATTCGAGCTGTGTGCTGATGATAAAATGCTCCAAAATCTGCTGGCGTTCTTTGGCATTGATGGATGCAGTAAGGGCATCAAGGCGCTGACAAAGGTGATCGGTTGTTTTACGAGATGTTCCATAGAATGAAATCCAGTCAAAGAAAGGGTGGTCTTGTGAGGGGTGTCTTTCCTCTAAAAGCTTTTGACCAATTTCATGATACGTCCAGGGACAGGGGAGGAGAGCAGCGATAATCTCTGCAAGTGATCCCGTTTGAGCGATGCTGAGCATATGGCGTGTATAATGGTGTGCACTGGGTGATAAGGCTTCACCTTGCAAGTCCTCATAGCGAACCCCCGACACCTCGCAAAAATTGCGATGGGGATGAATTTCACTATTAAGAATGAAGGCGATCTGTTCATTAAAAAATTGGATGTCTTGCCTAGAATCACTTTTGCTAATAGCGTGACCGTAGATACGCATGAACACATTTAAATATTCGTGGTCTTGTTTAACGTAGTGAATCAATTGCTCATTTGTGAGCTGTCCAGCGGCAATGCCTTGGACAAAAGGGTGTGCAAATATAGCCTGAAAAATTGGATCAGCTTCTTGACGAAGTTCCTCTGAAAAAAGCATAAAAAATCCCCCTTTGTGATAAATAGGAGTCACTAGAGGATGGTGCTTTTAAAGCGAAAAAGCCGCTCCAAAAGGGAGCGGCTAGGATAGAGAAGGCCGACTCCACTTTCCTACGCTGGTATCAACCAGATCAGGTTCGAAGGGTCCAAGAATAACGCACGCTTGTCTCAGCCATGTAACGGCTCCCCTAGTGGACTTCCATTATAAAAACTTTGCTTATAACGATACAATAAAATATGCTAGGCGTCAACCAGAATTTGAAATGGTTATCCACATTAGGCATGCGGATGTAAAGTCAATGATGAACATATTTTTACGTGAAGCCATTGAATGTGCTTTAGGTTCAATGGTTTTTTAATGGTTAAAGAAAGGCACTTATCTTCCAACATGTCTAAGTAAAAATCGTTTGATAAAGCAAAAATAAATTGAGTGCAATGACAAGTGCGGCGATAGCCCATGCTGCCATATTGGTTATTTTTTTATTAGCAAGCCTTCCCATAATTTCCTTCTTGCTCGTAAAGATGACGAGAGGAATGAGGGCGAACGCAATGCCAAAGGATAAAATCACCTGACTCATGACAAGAGCATAGGTTGGATTGACACCAAAAATGATAAGAATAAGTGGTGGAATCATCGTAATAAATCGTCTGAGATAGAGCGGGATTCTTTTTTTTATAAATCCTTGCATGATGATGTCACCTGATAAAGTTCCAACGGATGAGCTTGATAATCCTGACGTTAGAAGACCTACTCCAAAAATAATGGCTGCTAAGGGACTAATAAATACTTTAAATTGGTCAAAGGCAATATCGAGATCCTTGATGACCATACCATGTTTATGGAAGAGAGCACCCGCAACGATCAGCATGCTGGCATTGATGATGCCGGCAATAATCATGGCAATTAATATATCAACCATTTCAAATTTAAAAATCTTTAACTTTTCATCGTCATTGCGTCCAACAATACGCTTATTCGTTAGTCCAGAATGCAAGTAAATGGCATGGGGCATAACCGTTGCACCAAGGATACCCGCTGCTAACAAAATGCTATTGACTCCGTCAAATTTAGGAATAACCAGCCCTCTTACTAAAGGTGCAAGCTCGGGCTGAGCAAAAACAACCTGTATGCCAAAGGCTAAGACTACCAAAATGACCATTCCAGCAATGACGGCTTCTAGAGGACGGAACCCTTTTCGCTGTAACTCTAAAATTAAAAAGGAGGCGATGGCAACGATCAGTGCTGAAGGTAACAAGGGTATGCCAAACACTAAATAGAGACCGAGTGCAGCACCGATAAACTCTGCAAGGTCAGTCGCCATCACGATGATTTCGCCTTGAATCCATAGACCGATAGAAGTCCAATTCGGCAAATGATCACGCGAGATTTCAGGAAGATTCTTTCCTGTGGCAATTCCGAGCTTGGCAGATAGAGACTGAACGAGAATAGCCATGAGATTGGAGATGACAACAACCCATAACAGCATGTAGCCATACTGTGATCCCCCTTGGATATTTGTCGCAAAATTTCCAGGGTCAATATAAGCGACTGCCGCAATAAAAGCGGGACCAAGAAATGGAAGTAATTGCTTTAAGCCTTTTCCCTTTCCCAAAATACTTTCCAATGATTGTCCTTCAGATAGGTGTTGATCGGAGTCTAATGCTTGATTGGACGAGGCAGTATTTGGTGAGCGAGAAAGCTTATTTTTCATGGCAAAGGCCTCCTTTTTAGCTAAAAGACATAGTTTTGCATTAAAGAAACTTTTGTATCTAAGGCTATAATATGCAGTTTGAGAAAAAATTGCAACCTTTTTGATTGCATTTTTTATTATTTTATGGAGGAAGGAAGCTGACATGCATTCATGCGTCAAGCATGTGCTGGTATTGGGTCCTCTTTAACATGTTCGAGAAACTAAAAAACTAGATGCATCTTTATAAAAGACACATCCAGTCATAGCATGAACGATTTAAGATTTTTTACTAAAAGGAACGGTATACCTCCAATGAAAGCAAGTGATTTATGCACTGGTTTCTGTTTCTTGTATCTCTGCTTCTCTTCTAGCTACTACAACGGTTCCTGTGCAATCTCCAAGCACATTTAACGAGGTCCTGAACATATCGATGAGGCGATCGACGGCTAGAACGAGACCGATGCCTTCTAAAGGGAGGTTAACCGCCTTTAAGACGAGAACCATGGTGACCAAAGCTGCTCCAGGAATGCCAGCTGCACCGATGGCGGCTAGTGAGGCTGTAAGTAACACGATAAGTTGAGAGCCAATGCTAAGGTGAATGCCGTAGGCTTGTGCAATGAAAAGAGCAGCAACCCCTTCGTATAGTGCAGTACCATCTAAATTAATGGATGCTCCTAAAGGAAGTACAAAGCTGGAAACCTGATTGCTAACACCGAGATTATTTTCCACTGATCTTAAACTAACAGGTAAGGTTGCATTGCTGCTTGCGGTGGAAAAAGCAACAAGCCAAGCTGGAAAAACCCCACGCATAAAGATTATCGGACTCATCCTTCCAAATGTCTTGATCAATGGAAATAATACGAAGCAGAGATGTAATAAAAATCCTAATAAAACGACAAACATATATTTAGCGAGTGGAGCAAAAACAGCTGTTCCGTTATCGGCAATGGTTTTAACGATAAGTGCAAAGACACCATAAGGGGCAAGCTTCATGATCCATGCAGTCATTTTCATGACAATCTCGAAACAAGCTTCGAAAAAATTATAGACTGGCTTTGCCTTTTCTCCAACAAATACCATTGCCATACCAGCAAGAATAGAAAAGAAAATAATTTGCAGGATTGAGGTTTGCGTTAAAGCCTTGATTGGGTTTGTTGGGATCATATTTAAAAAGACATCACTAAGAGGAGTAGGCTTAGTATTGGGCGCTTCAACGTTGGAAGGAATGGGAAACCCATTACCAGGATGGAAAATATTTACTAAAATAAGCCCGATAAGAGCAGCACAGAATGATGTGAATAGAAAATAAACGATGGTTTTCCAAGCGATGCTTCCTAATTTTAATGGATCTTTAAGACCAGCAATACCAACAATCAAGGTGGTGACGACAAGAGGAACGACTAACATATTAATTAAACGAATAAACGCATCAGAGATAAAAGAAAAAAGGTTATAGAGCCAGTTTCCTTCATTAATATGAGCTGCAACAAAAATTAAGCCGACAATAATAGCTAGCGCGATGCTGATGATCATTTGTAACCACATGGGTAGCTTCTTCATGGATAATCCCCCGTAGCTTAACTTTTAGTATTATTTTAATCATCATTATTCTTTAAAGCAATGAAAATGCCAAAATTATTCTCGTAGAAAAGGATGAAAATGCGTAGATTGCGGAAGTAATGATATATGTAGAGATAAAAAGACGTGATGAGACTCAGATCTAATGAACACGAAAACCAACTGTTTAGTGGTGTGGTTGATACTATTAATAATGGAATGAAGGAGATTATGAAGCTATACAATATGCTTGAAGCAGATCAATTGGATTATCCCTTTTGAAGAGCGTGTTGATGAACGGATAGAAAAAGTAAAGTATGGAAAGGCATTGATCGATCAAAAGATGAATGCCGTTATAAAAAAGAACAGTTGGGGTGGCTTTCTTTTGATGATGATACAAACAAGGGGAATGTTGATGGATACTGTAGTGGTCCCTTGTTTTTTTCTATACATACCTCCATCATTCTAGAGATGAGTTGGCAGTAGGGAGGAAGCATTAAAAGCAAGAGAGACTTCATGGAAAAAAGATATAATTGTTATATGTGAGTCATATATTATAAATAGTAATAGTCTTATGTAGTTATTTACTAGGATTTAGAATATATGAAGTTTAAGGGGAGCGACACGAGAGGTTGGAAGAAAATCAAAATAAAAAAGGATACGGTTATATTTTCCGCATCCTTTTACCTTCTATGTTCATTATCAACCTAATCTAGCATTTTACTAATCTGGTCCAGGAGGACCGTCTGTTTTAGCAACAGAATTAGTCTGTGGTGAGCCAATCTGATGACCCACCGTTCACATTAGCCTTAATTATAAATTTTTGTTAGGTCCGACGAAATCGGAGGCTGAATCAGTGTGTGGCACAACATGCCAATCTGATGGACCGCCTTGTACAGAAGCATTATTTGGTGTAACATGCCAATCTGATGGACCGCCTTGTACAGAAGCATTATTTGGTGTAACATGCCAATCTGATGGACCGCCTTG
>Ga0153951_1000016_pt1 | contig 65136 bp, 72 predicted proteins | sample TSNJ035MetaG_FD_102278 | JGI IMG/M metagenome (GOLD analysis project Ga0153951, IMG submission 102278) | Attine ant fungus gardens microbial communities from New Jersey, USA - TSNJ035 MetaG | ecosystem: Host-associated > Fungi > Mycelium > Unclassified | place: USA: New Jersey, Wharton State...
CTAGCTTTTTCACAAGCACGTGACTGATTTTATACCTACCCAAAATCTGTACATTCTCACTATCCTGCTCAAGACATCTTTCCCTCCTCAGCTTCGATCGCCTGTACAAGTTCACATTAACCAACACACTCATTATGGTACTTCTTTGGGTGACTCGCAGCAGATGAATATGCAAAATACAACATGATGTATTGTTAGACGCAGCATGCGTCGATGCTGCGCCATACAATCTGGCAATGAATTTGCGCTATGAGAGAGGCTGTGAGAGTGCTATCGCCCTGAAGGAGGAGTCTGTCTCAATCCAAGTTACTGGTTCTGTGTAAAAGTCCATCGTTGAGGTCGAAACAAAGCGAGGGCGGCGGTTCTCTATGCATCAGAAGTCAAGGCATCTTTGAATTCAAATATACTTCTTCCCTATCCCTGCCATTTCTTAGGGCGTATCACCTGATTTCTGTCCTTATCAACAGACTATGCATCGCAAGTGGATATGTGTCTGCATTGTAGCAGAAGCCTACAACTACGGCACTGTGATTTCTTCGATGACGGTTCACTACCTCTGTCGGGCCTGGTCGGTCAAAGCAAGGGTTTTGTCGGCCGTGTCGCTGAAGGGTGGCACAGGACTAGTGCCTCATGTATGCCATTTTCCGGCGTCCGGAATCGAATATATTCTTCCGATACCTTCTAATTCACATGGCCATCTTAGGTTGTCCTGCTTCGCGGGATCGAACCCATCTCCTTCCATTATAAATACTTGCTCTCATCGTCCTTGTTGCCTGGCCTTGCTCTGTTCTTTCGAAAATGTCTCTCGTTGCTTTGAGTCCCCCTGTTAGCCCATCTGTTCCACCCTATTTCTTTCATACCGACCATCGTCAGCGGTGCTTAACTCAACTTCGGAGCAAGACTACTGGCCTCGAGAAATATATCTATCTAAGTGGTCTGAAGGAGCGTTGTCCCGACCTCTTCTATGAGATTGTCCTCGCCAACATGTTGGAAGCGATTCCGATTTTATATACGCCTACGGTTACGATTTCTCCTAGCTTGCTCACTACCAGCTGATATATCTACTAGGTTGGTGATGTTTGCTCGAATTATTCACATATATGGAGCCACCCCGAGGGTCTTTATGTTTCCATTGAGAATAAAGGACACATCCGAGAAGTTCTTCGTACTTGGCATAGCATCACAGATGCTAGAATCGCTGTAGTGACTGATGGTAGGTTTTTCCCTTGATCACAGGTATATCACTTTTTGACTCAGTGTCAGGCTCCCGTATTCTTGGCCTCGGTGACCTTGGGGTCAATGGGCTGCCGATTGCTATTGGCAAGCTGTAACTCACTTCTTTGTGCTTTTACCGAGCTAAGCTTACCGTTGTCGTGTCCCTTGTAGAGACCTGTACATTACAGGCGCTGGTATCAGACCAGCGAGTACAGTGCCAATCTGTCTTGACCTAGGTACAAACACTCAGAGACTTCTTGATGATTCCCTGTACTTTGGTGTACGCCGCAAGCGTCCAGATACACAAGAGGTATGTGTTTGCAAATTTGAGATTTTGTTCTCAAGCTAGACTAAGCTCGGACCAGATGGATGCTTTTATGCAGGAATTTGTTGATTCGGTGAAAGAAGTATTTCCTCAACTTTTTGTGCAATTCGAAGATTTTTCGACGGATAATGCTTTCCGATATCTCAACATGTTCAGGTCCAGGTACCGTATCTTTAATGACGATGTAAAGTCTATTCTGTTCTTGTTTGGCATTAATCTTGTTTCTGACATTTCTTGTGTTACAAGATACAAGGGACAGGTAAAGATATTTGTGCTCGTAGCCAAGGACGTCTCATTACCTATCATTTCAGGCGCTGTTGTTCTTTCTGGGTTCATCAACGCTGCGAAGATTTCTTCAAAGGCTGCTGGTACTCGTCTCGAGGACCAGCGGATCCTTTTCTTTGGTGCCGGGTCTGCTGGTATCGGTGTCGCCAAACAACTAGTATCGTTTTTCACCTTCTTAGGCCAATCAGAGGAAGAGGCGAAGAGCAAAATATATGTAAATACTTTCTTTTCATGTGATTGTGATTTTTGAACGAGTCATTACAGACTGTTGATTCCAAAGGACTTATTACCGCAGATAGGAAAGGCCTACAGGAACACAAACTATGTCCGTGTTTTTTTTTACCCCTTGCTTCCTCTTGATAACAATATCCACTATCTCTCTCACAGTTTTCGCCCGCACTGATTACAACGGACCTCCGTTGACCCATTTGGTCGACATCATCGACTATGTTAAGCCCACTGCTCTTATGGGTCTTAGTACAATCCCGGTAATGTCAGGTGTACGTATGTTCAGGGCACAATTGTGATTTTTTGTTTAGAACGCGTTCTCGGAACAAGTCGTGAGGCGCATGGCGTCTTTGAATAAACGTCCGATCATCTTCCCTCTATCGAATCCTGTCTCTTTGAGTGAGGTTGACTATGCCGATGCAGTTGAATGGTATGTCGAGATTTGTCGTCCGAGTTTATTGAACTGGTTTGATCACTTTTCTCTCAGGACAAATGGGGCTGTTGTATTTGCCTCCGGTAGTCCCTATGAGTCTATTGAATTCAAGGGTAAGAAGTATGAGCCTAGCCAGGGAAATAACATGTATATCTTCCCGGGTCTTGGGCTGGGCACCCTTCTTTCCAAGGCACGACACGTTACAGACTTGATGGTCGAGCAGGCATCTATCGCACTTTCTGCTTCGCTGACCCAGGAAGAAAAAGATGTTGATTTGGTATATCCTCGCCTGATCCGTATTCGTGAAATATCGGCTCGCATTGCCGTTGCTGTCATCCGTGCTGCTCAAACAGATGTGAGTGGCCGGCTCAATTTAGTAGTTGACTCTGGAATTGATATTTTTTTCTCCAAGGGGGTGGATGAGAGCACATTCTTTCGCGATCTCCCGGATGATGCTCTTTTAGAGACTGTCAAATCCAAGCAATGGCACCCTACTACACACCGAACGCCACGTTTGTAGAAACGGCTCCAGTGCCTCTGGTAATTTCTACCTATGCAATTCCCGAGTGTATCTGTCTACTTGGTTGCTTATATTGTTAAAAGAGGTTTTGCTCCACCTACTGCCAGTGTCTTATGCATCCATTGTTGTCTCCAGTTCGAGAAGCTTCTTGTAATCTATATCTGTCGTGTCCCTGTCTATGATAAGGTCATCTTCGTGACCGTCCGGCTTCCACTGTGCGATCGAATATCGATGATTTACACCCTTGAGAGTCGGAAGGCACGTAATGCTTCCGCATCCACCCGTTTGCGACATGGGGTAAAGATAAATTACTTCTTTGACACGAGAATGTAGAAGCGCCATACTACACATGACGCAAGGTTCGTGGGTCGTAAATAAGGTCAACGATGTCAAGAGATAGCTCCTCTCATTTTTTTGGAGTGAATTGAGACCGTCGATGCCTTGGTCTTGTATTTCTGCCGAAGCATTTGATTTCGTCCCGTCGTTTGATAAAGCTGTTGCAGAATCGGCTACTTTCCGAATGGTGTTTATCACAGCGTGACGAAGAGGATGTCGAGTTGATTTTCGAGTGTCGTGTGCTACAAACTCTTTTGGAGCCTCTCGGATTGACCGCATACCCGTGCTATTTCCCATGAACTGGGATTCTTCGTAAGGAACCGGAACATGTGCGGTTATGGGGTACTAGAGTTGGAAAAACATGTGGGACAACGTTAGTGGACAACGAGGAAGGAGAGTGTGTTCCGCCTGTTTTGGGGACCCACCTCTCCACTTTGAAGTGCTTCTATTGCAGCTTGCACTGTTTTCTGCATGGCAGACCATGCCCACGCTGCTTTTCCGCGGCACCATCTCTCCTGCTCGTCCTTCCTGCGTGGAGTAAAGTATGTTGGCCATAAAGCTGTTTTTAGAGTGAGTTGGATTGGCGTAACGGCAGATGAGGCTGGTATGGTATGGAGGTATGGAGAAGGGAGGTTGAGGTCTTCCGGGAGCTGAGGCAGGCCGGTAGACCGAGAAGCGATGAGAAAGCTTGTGGTGCTATTCTGTTTTCGTACTCGTTTCAGATGAGCGAGCTCTGCTGTGTCAAGATTAGCTTGTTTGAGCCACCTAGAAAAAGCAATTTTTTTTCAGCACAGCGTCCGTGTATACATATAAGCGGATGCGGAAACGTACTTGAGAAGAGTTGTAATCAATCTCTGGTCTGGTACGTCCACGATCCAGGCTTGAACTGCAGGAAGACGGGATAAGGGGCATTAAGATTGTAGAAGAATCGTTACAACTCACTGGTCCGTATGGTTTCAGGAGTCTCTTCCTCTGGCAGTAACTTGTATCTCACAAATGGAAGATCTTCTTCGCGAAGAAGCTCCTGAGCATCACCATTCGTAAAAGGGTTGATCGAGAGAGAGAGTTGTTCGTTGTTGTCAATGGCCGATAAGCTATTCCAAGCATCATGAATATCTTCATGCAATGTTTGAGCGCCATTTTTTTCTTCCACAGTCCCTGCCACAGGAGAGAACCATAACTTGTGCCCATAGAAAATACTAAGTTCTTCTCCAGGCTTAATATTGCGAGACGCGACGAAGCGAATCGAATCCGTGGATGTGTCAAGAGTGAAAGAAACATTTGGAGGATCGGAGTGATTGAAGAGGGAACCTTGTGTTGGCTGTCAGAAATAATGTGGTCGTGAAACTGCGTGTCGAGCACATACCAAGGCCTAAGGCAAGGGCCATGCGACCATCAGGCCATACAAAAGTATAGTGATCTAAAATCGTATACTTTCCTTAGCACGAGGTAAGTAAAACGAGCGTACAATTCAGAGGAGGCCTTTATACAATACCGTACTCCTCATACTCCGACTTTGAGAAGAACAAAACAGGGCTGATTTCAACGGTAGTGTTTCGTGGAACTGGTTTTGTGGCTATAGAAATAGGGTTTCAGCTATGATAACATGAGACAGCTACAGGGAAAGAGCTGACCGTATACACCTCTTCCTTTTGCTTCAGTGACTTTGATAACGCATCCTGTTGCATTGAGATGCTGAAGTTCAGAATGGGCGCTAGCAGTGCCCGACATTGAAAGTAGCAGATTAGATCAGTTATTTTGATCCGGGAGCCGAGGTGATTTTGATGCGGTCAGAGACTCGTGACAAAGACACGTCTTTCGTAAAATGCCAGCTTGTTTCTTTTCCAACCCATGTTTTCTGAAAGACCGGCGCATTGACAACTCAAAGTATACCTTTCACTCTCACTTCTAGGTCGTGAAGATGTCAAGCGTAGCGATCAGACCAAGACCTTTACCTAGCGTGTTGCTCTTTGGATTGGTCCCTGTTGCGTTGTGGTTCATTGCAAGACCTTTACTAGATCCCGTTCCCCCTCTGTCGGCCCTATATGTATCTGTCGGATTTTCTATCTTCTCGTTCTTGGCTACATTACACCTTATACCGCGCCTAGGGCCTGTATTTGTCTCCGCCCATCTGAAGGGGAGAGATCTACTCAAAATATACAATGATCCAATGTGAGTGATCTCCATTTGAGGAAATTTGATAAAGTTAAATGTATATAGTCCGGAGTGCATGGGTCTTGTGTGTGCGGCGGTATACATCCTCATCCTGATGCTCTTCATTCCTTTCGCTTTCTCGAGCTCTATCATGCATCGAGCAAATAGGTCTCCGGCTTCAGAGGGCATTAATGTGGTTGATTTCCCTCATCACCAGGTAAGATATCTGTTGTATCTCTTCCAGGAGATTCTTTTCACACAAATGGTAGCTTTCAGTCTACCTTTCCTCCCTTCTTTCTCTCCTAACAGCGACTATGCTTGGCTTTCTCGATGATGTATTCGATATTCGATGGAGGCACAAGCTACCAATACCTGTAATCGCATCTATACCCCTCTTGATGGTCTACTATGCGGAGCGGGGCAACACTTATGTTGTTGTGCCACTGCCCTTGAGATCTTTCTTTGGTACCCTCATCAATCTTGGTATGATCGGTCATACTCGCATTCACTCTGACCGTGGTTTAAAGGATTCTAGGGCCATTATACTATATGTACATGTCATTGCTGTCGACATTTGCGACGAACAGCATCAATATTCTGGCTGGGATTAATGGTTCCGAAGTCAGCCAGGCGCTCATAATTGCACTGTCGGTTATTCTGAACGATCTGTTATATCTTCCTTGGCCAATTGGTTTCCATATTCCTCTCCACTTACTTGGGAACAAGTCTGAGGTCGAGTTCGGGGGCGTCTGGAGTGCCGGCATGTCCTACGGAAGCCGTGAACTGGTCGAGCGTCACTTGTTCAGCCTTTACTTTATGTTGCCGCTTGTTGCAGTCTGTGCTGGATTCATGTATCACAACTGGTATGGTTGTTTTTGTACCTGGAGATACAACAACCCACTATTTTCTAGGTATCCTGCCCGAGTCTTCCCTGGTGATACCTTATGTTACGTCACCGGGATGGCGTTTGCTGTAGTCGGAATCCAGGCGCACTTCTCGAAAACACTGTTACTGTTTTTTATACCACAGGTCTTCAACTTTCTGTTGTCCTGTCCCCAATTATTTGGTCTCGTCCCCTGTCCTCGACATAGGGTACCAAGGTAAGTGGATTCGAACCGCAGGCCCGAACTAAAAGAATTTTGGCTCTGTTCAGATTTGATTCAAGTAAAAACCTCCTTTATCCTTCCAAGGTTGCGTTTGAGAGACCGTTATCACAGCTGGCGAGCCTTGTTCTTCGCATATATGCTACTCTTGGGTTGACGGAACTCACTGTCCATCCTACAAGTGGACTCATTCTCGAGGCGACAAACTTGACTATCTTGAACTTTTTCCTTGTCCGTCTGGGCCCAATGAATGAGAAACAACTGGTTCGAGTTTTAATGTGTTCACAGGTCGGTGGACATATGAGATGAATTAACTTGCGTGCTGATGCCATTTTTTGTGTCAGGTTGCAGGAAGCCTAGTGGCATTTGTAGTTCGTTATGGTTTGGCCGGTTTGGTCTATGATGGTGATCGACGATGATATTAGTAGCCTAGAAAGGAATAGATTCTATCGATCAAAGGCATCAATGGCGACAAATTGAAATGTTAATCATCCGACCTAGCATGGATACAATACAGACAGGGGTTTGATAACCCACTATACCTTGATTGGGATACCATAGAGATCGAGATAGCGCGCATATAGAGTGCTGTTGAGTACAACATCATGAACGGGAAAACAGCGATGACTGGGCTGGAATAGAGCTGCTCAGCAGAGAATCACATGGTATTGTTGTATTGACCCGGTCTAGAAAGCAGGTGTTTGCAGGTGCGGAGCAAATTATCCTATATAGACCTTATTCCATTCAGTACTTACTTCGTACTATCATGTCAACTGAAAAGGCCCGTTTTGCTCAGGAAGTTGCAGAGGTTGAACAATGGTGGAAGGTACGTTCTCAGCTGATCTGTTATCACGGATTATATTCAATGTGCCTAGAGTTTGCGCTTTGCTCAAACCAAGCGCCCTTATACCGCTGCTGATGTTGTCGCCAAGCGTGGCACCATGAAAATGGACTATCCTTCTGACCTCCAGGGCAAGAAATTATGGACAATACTCAGCGAGCATGCAAAGAGAGGGACACCCTCGCATACCTACGGGGCGTGAGTCATATTCTAGATGAGCGTTTTGCTGAGGGATGACACAATCTACTGCTAGCCTTGATCCTATTCAGGTGACTCAAATGGCCAAGTACCTCGAGACTGTTTACGTTTCTGGGTGGCAGTCATCGAGTACTGCTTCGTCTACTAATGAGCCCGGTCCAGATCTTGCCGGTACGTCAATGAGTTCCAACATTTGTCCAAGATATCGATCAAGTACCAGACTATCCCTCCAACACCGTGCCTAACAAGGTTGAGCACTTGTTTCAGGCACAACTTTTCCATGACCGCAAGCAGCGGGAGGCTCGTTCCCGCATGACGGATGCCGAGCTTTCTCAAATACCCGCGATCGATTACCTCCGTCCCATTGTTGCCGATGCCGATACTGGTCACGGTGGTTTGACTGCTGTCATGAAGCTCACAAAGATGTTCGTCGAGAAAGGGGCCGCTGGTATCCACATAGAAGACCAGGCTCCAGGAACGAAGAAATGTGGTCATATGGCTGGCAAGGTGTTGGTCCCTATTCAGGATCACATTAACCGACTCATCGCGATTCGCCTCCAGTTTGACATCATGGGTGTTGAAAATCTCTCAATTGCCCGTACCGATTCTGAGGCTGCCACCCTTATTACCTCCAATATTGATGACCGAGACCACCCCTTCATTCTTGGCTCCATCAACCCATCTCTTCCTCCTCTGAATACCGTCATGGTTGATGCTGAGGCTGCGGGCAAGTTCGGCGATCAGCTGCAAACTGTTGAAGACAAGTGGTTAGCAGAAGCCAACCTTCAGCTTTTTTCCACTACCCTGGCCAATGCTTTGTTGCAAGAGGGTGCCCAACATATCATAGTTGACAGATTCGTTGCTCGTGTTGCCCATGCCTCCTACTCTCAAGCTGTTCTCATTGCCAAAAAAGAGTTCGGTCTCAGTAAGGTTCCCTATTGGAATTGGGATAGTCCAAGGACTCGTGAAGGCTATTATCGTTACCAGGGCGGTACGCAATGTGCTGTCGCTCGTGCTATAGCCTTCGCCCCTTATTGTGATTTGATTTGGATGGAGACCAAGAAACCAATTCTTGTTCAGGCCCAGGAGTTCGCTCATGGGGTGCATACCGTGTTCCCAGACAAATGGCTGGCCTACAATTTGTCGCCATCGTTCAACTGGGAGGCTGCTGGCCTCACTGACAGGGACATGGAGGCATACATCTGGGAGCTTGGAAAACTTGGCTTTGTCTGGCAGTTTATCACTGTGAGTCATTCGCCATTAGTTCTTCCTGGTGGAATTTTACTTACCGGTAGCTTTAGCTTGGTGGTCTCCACTCCAATGCTTATATTTCCGATCTTTTCGCCAAAAATTATGCAAAGACTGGCATGAAAGCATACGTCGAAATCGTTCAGCGTAAGGAACGGGAAATTGGTTGTGATGTTCTCACACATCAGAAGGTATGCATTTTTCGAGGTTATTTCTCTGCGAGCCAGCCTTGATAGGTGCTGTAACCAGTGGTCTGGTGCCGATTACGCTGACAGCTTGATCAAAACTGTCACCGGTGGTGTTTCTTCAACAGCTGCCATGGGTGCTGGTGTAACGGAGACTCAGTTTACTACCAAGCTTTGAGAGTTGAATACTTGATTAGAGTGTAGAATTATTTTTAAGCATGTACATTGGCTAGGAATGCACGCATACCGTTTGAGCATTCAAGACGGTGACTGGCGGTTGAGCACTGAGGATTCATCTCTAGGTTTGATGTCTGAATACGGCAGACGCCGGTTCATGCGAGGACGTCATCCAGTAACTTGGTGACTACTGCACTTATACTGATGAACATATCAGAAAGAGTTGACATAGCTTCAAATTTTCTTCTGCAAGCGCCGCCTGGAGAAATCAACGATGTCCTCAACGGTACGATGCGTTTTGAATAAATCCCTTCTGGAATGACTAATGGATCGTAGATGTTCGTAACATAATTTCCGACGATGATGCTCTACAGGCTGGAGTCAAGTCTGCACTCCGAGAATATAATTTGGGACAGTTCATCACGGTGGATATTCCTGGAACAAAACATCCGGTAAAATGTCATGGTCACTGATGAATGTCGGAGAGTTAACGGGCGACGCTAGTGTATCATCAGTCAAGCATCCAAGATTTCGAGTCGGAGTGGTGATGAAGATGGAGAGGAGAGATTCTTGGATCCCAGGTCGAAGACGAGTTTCGTGTTTGATCATTTGAGTCTAGTATGTGCTCTCTTTCCCTCATTGTCAAGGCTTGCTGGGTATTGATGAAAAAAATTATTATTCCGGATCTAGGAGGCATCAAAACCCCAATTTTATGAGCCTGACCTGGTGACTGAGCCATTCCGGTGAGTTGTCGATAGTTACGACTAATGATTCTGGGTCCTAGCTAAAGACTAGTTCGGCACTGGAAACTGCTGTTCAGGTTTACCTCAAGGCGCATTTCTATGACGGCGTGGCATCTGTATTTTCAACTGGCAATAGTGGACAGGAATACATTATTCAGGCCGTTGGGAACAAGTACAATCCTGCAAATTACTGGTGTGTAGTGGAACTTTGTACATTGTGCCATGCCTGACAATTTTTAAATCAGGTCTGGTCGCTGGCGGTCACAGTATGTGATTAAATTTGACCAGGGCATTGTAACAGGGAATATTTCGGTCCATGTGCACTATTACGAACAGGGAAACGTGAGCTATCTATCCAATTCGTTGCTCTGGAGAAGCATTTATGAATCTGTAATCAGGTGCAACTCATGACAACGCATGATGTCAACTTCAATTTGCCGCCAGGAATCACTTCTGGCGACAACTCGTCAGCCTCAAAGATCCTCGCGTTGATTGAAGATGAAGAAAGTAAATATCAGGTGTCCCTCAATGAGGCATATCAAGAGATGTTAGAAAAGACTTTTAAAAGCTTGAGAAGAGCACTGCCGATGACCCGTTCGAAACTAGATTGGGATAAGGTTTGTCCTTGGTCCATAGACCTAGTAGTAATATCACGAACTAAAATTTGATTAGATATTGGGATATAAACTTGGTGCGGAATTGTCTGGCAGCAAAGAGGGGCAATCTGCGTCGTAACGCCATTGACGTTGTATAATAATATCATGAGTCGTGAGCCCATAAACCCATAAGTCCATGAGTCGTGAGTCAGGGTCCGTGCATCAGAGAGCGAATTTGCTTACATCAGCCATAAGCTCTTGCCTGGACACCTCTAACAACTAAGGATGAGTTTTCCTCCTCCTCCTCCAGGATTCATGCCACCGCCCCCTCCGGGAATGCCGCATAATAGTAGCCCTTCATTATTGCGCTTGCCACCCGAGGGTATGTCTTTGACTTGTATGTCGATTCGTTTCTTGATTTTAGTGTTTAGTCATCGCGCAAAAGGCACAAAAATGGGTGCAGATGCAAAGAAAGCGATACGGAGAGAAGAGAAAAGGCGGTTATGTGGACATGGGAAAGCAGGTGAGGACTTTTGCTAGTTCTTACCCGTGTTTCTTATAGATTATACTAGGATCTCCCGCCTGAGCATGTCCGCAAAATCATCAAGGACCACGGTGACATGAGCAACCGTAAGTTCAGAAATGACAAACGTGTTCATCTAGGCGCCCTCAAATATGTCCCGCATGCCGTCATGAAGTTACTAGAAAATATCCCGTATCCCTGGGAGCAAGTTCGTGAAGTACCTGTACTCTACCACATCACCGGTGCAATCACATTTGTGAACGAGATTCCTCGTGTCATTGAGCCGGTGTATCACGCGCAGTGGAGTACCATGTGGTTGGCTATGCGCCGCGAAAAAAGAGATCGTCGACATTTCAAACGCATGCGTTTTCCGCCGTTTGATGACGAAGAACCCCCTTTGGATTATGGAGACAATGTGCTCGACGTTGATCCTCTAGAGGCTATTCAGTTGGATTTGGATGAAGAGGAAGACTCTGCAATTATTGATTGGTTCTATGACGCCAAGCCTCTTGTCGACACCAAGGCTGTCAATGGACCTTCCTACAAGTTTTGGTCACTGTCACTCCCAGTCATGGCCAACCTCTACCGTCTCGGTCGCACTCTTCTATCAGACCAGGCCGACAGTAATTCGAGTTATTTATTCGACAAGCAGGCCTTTTTCAGTGCCAAAGCCTTGAACATGGCCATACCTGGAGGTCCCAAGTTCGAGCCTTTGTATCGGGACATGGATTCATTTGATGAAGATTGGAACGAGTTTAACGATATAAACAAAGTCATCATTCGTCAGCAAATCCGTACAGAGTACAAAGTTGCCTTCCCTCACCTCTATAACTCCCTCCCGCGTTCCGTACGAATCTCACCCTATCATTTCCCTAAAAATGTTTATATCCGCACGGATGATCCCGACCTCCCAGCTTTCGGGTTTGACCCCCTTATCAACCCGATTTCTCTTCGAGGCTTCACTCCAAAAAACGCGCCTATTGTCTCGCATGAGGATGGCATCTTTGGTCCTAATGATACCGACGATGATGATTTTGTGTTACCTGAGGATCTAGAACCCTTCCTTCAGGATGAACAAGTTGAGACCGATCTTACTGCTGACGGTATCGCTTTGTGGTGGGCACCAGAACCCTACAACCGACGATCGGGTCGTATGCGTCGAGCTCAAGATGTTCCTCTTGTCAAGAACTGGTATCTGGAGCATTGTCCTCCTAACCAACCTGTCAAGGTCCGCGTATCTTACCAGAAGTTGCTCAAATGCTATGTCCTCAACGAACTACATACGCGACCTGAGAAGGCAATGTCAAAGAAAAATTTGTTTCGCCAACTCAAGGCGACCAAGTTTTTCCAAACGACGAGATTGGATTGGGTTGAAGCTGGTTTGCAAGTCTGTAGGCAAGGTTACAACATGTTGAACCTCTTGATCCATCGTAAGGTCGGTATTCAGTCTTATTTCGGGCTTTCCGCTCAATTGCTGACTTTTTTTGCTTGCAGAACTTGAATTATCTTCACCTTGATTACAACATGAACTTGAAACCAGTCAAGTAAATCTTTTCCATTTGCAGTTTGGCCTTTCTGCTCATCTCTTGTCCAGGACACTCACAACCAAGGAGCGTAAGAAGTCTCGTTTCGGAAATGCATTCCATCTGTGTCGTGAAATTCTTCGTCTTACTAAACTCGTCGTTGATGCCCACGTACAATTTCGGCTCGGCAATGTCGATGCCTTCCAATTGGCCGATGCTCTGCAATACATTTTTGCCCACATTGGTGCCCTCACGGGTATGTACCGTTACAAGTACAAAGTTGGTTCAAGTCACCTTTTTTCATCGGACATGGGCTGATCGTAAATTAACAGCTTATGAGACAAGTGCGTATGACGAAGGACTTGAAGCATCTGATCTACTATCGCTTCAATACAGGCCCTGTGGGCAAAGGTCCTGGTTGTGGTTTCTGGGCTCCTGGATGGCGTGTCTGGCTCTTCTTCATGCGTGGGATTGTGCCCCTATTAGAGCGATGGTCAGCTGTTCATACACCTTGGATTGGGAAATTTTGTTAATCCTTCATTAGGTTGGGTAACTTGCTTGCTCGTCAGTTCGAAGGGCGAAACAGCAAGGGTATTGCAAAGACTGTCACCAAGCAACGTGTAGAGTCTCACTATGACCTTGAGTTGCGCGCTGCCGTCATGCACGACATTCTTGACATGATGCCTGAATCAATTAAGCAGAACAAGTCCAAGACTATTTTGCAGCATCTGTCTGAAGCATGGAGATGTTGGAAGGCAAACATTCCTTGGAAGGTTCCTGGTATGCCAACTGCAATTGAGAATATCATTCTTCGTTACATCAAGAGCAAGGCCGACTGGTGGTGTTCCGTAGCCCACTACAATCGTGAACGTATCCGTCGTGGTGCCACCGTCGACAAAGCTGTCGTCAAGAAGAACCTTGGACGTCTGACTCGACTCTACCTCAAAGCTGAACAAGAGCGTCAGAACGCTTATCTCAAGGATGGTCCGTATATCAGTGCTGAAGAGGCTGTTGCTATTTATACTGCTACCGTCCACTGGCTGGAATCTCGCAAGTTTTCGCCTATACCCTTCCCGTAGGTGTATTCATATGCGATAACTCGTGACTCAAGTTATTGATTTGTGGATAGTCCTCTTTCGTACAAGCACGATACTAAGTTGCTCGTCCTCGCATTGGAAAAGTTGAAGGAGGCGTACTCGGTCAAGGGTCGGCTGAATCAATCTCAACGTGAAGAGCTTGCTTTGATTGAGCAGGCTTACGACAACCCTCACGAATGTAAGTTTTTAATGGATTTCGTCAGTACCTCAATTATGATCTCATTGTTTTCCAGGTCTTTCTCGTATCAAGCGTTTGCTTCTAACTCAGCGTGCCTTCAAGGAGTCTGGTATCGAATTCTTTGACACCTATGACAAGTTGATTCCCTGCTACGACATCGAACCTGTAGAGAAGATTACCGATGCTGTTGGTTGCTTGTTTTCTCCCTCTTGTCATCGTCTTATGTGATTATTTTTTTTAGTATCTTGACCAGTTCCTCTTCTTTGAGGCCGATAAACGTGGCCTTTTCCCTGCCTGGGTTAAGCCTGCTGTGGGTCAACATTTGCACATTATCTTTATCGTATGAACTGACTTTTAAATCAGGATACTGAGCCTCCTCCATTGCTTGTTTACAAGTGGTGTCAGGGTATCAACAATTTAAATGATGTATGGGAGACAAATGAGGGTGAATGTGTTGTCATGATGGAGACTGTCCTTTCGAAGGTCTACGAAAAGATTGACCTTACGCTTCTGAATCGTCTACTGCGCCTTATCCTTGACCACAATCTCGCTGATTATATTACAGCCAAGAACAACACGGGTAAGTTTCAATTTTTTTCATCGGAGGCGATTACTCATGATCGAATATTCCAGTTTTGACCTACAAGGACATGGCGCATACCAATGCTTATGGTCTCATTCGTGGTCTTCAGTTCTCGGCCTTCGTCTTCCAATATTACGGCTTGGTCCTCGATCTTCTTATTCTTGGCCTTCAACGAGCAAGTGAGATGGCAGGGCCTCCCCAGATGCCTAATAACTTCCTTCAATATCGCGATTCGGCTACTGAAACACGTCATCCCATCCGTCTCTACTCTCGCTATGTCGACAGACTCCACATCCTGTTTAGGTTCAGTGCTGATGAAGCCCGTGACCTCATCCAGCGCTACCTCTCTGCCAATCCCGATCCTACTAATAACAATGTCATTGGCTACAACAATAAGCGCTGCTGGCCGCGGGATTGCCGCATGAGACTCATCAAGCATGATGTTAATCTTGGAAGAGCCGTTTACTGGAATATTAAGCAACGATTGCCTCGTTCTCTTACGACAATCGAGTGGGAAGATACATTTGTCAGTGTCTACTCCCAGAATAACCCTCAGCTCCTTTTCTCCATGTGCGGATTTGAGGTTCGAATATTGCCCAAGCTCAGAACCATTTCCGGAGAACAGTTTTCTCTGAAGGATGCAGTTTGGAATTTGACAAATGAACAGACAAAAGAGCGGACAGCCCAGGCGTTTTTGCGCGTTTCGGATGAGGGTGTGCAACAATTCAATAATCGCATCCGTCAGGTTCTCATGAGCTCTGGGTCGACAACTTTCTCCAAGATTGTCAACAAGTGGAATACAGCTCTCATCGGTTTGATGACCTACTATCGTGAAGCCGTTATTCACACCAATGAGCTCTTGGATGCTTTGGTCAAAGCTGAGAACAAAATTCAAACTCGTGTCAAGATTGGTCTCAACAGTAAAATGCCTTCACGTTTTCCTCCTGTTGTATTTTATACTCCAAAGGTTTGCCATTTGGGTCCCTTGGATCTTGATTTTTGACCGACTGATTTTGTGCAGGAATTGGGTGGTCTTGGAATGTTGTCAATGGGTCATGTCTTGATTCCCCAGAGTGACCTCCGGTGGTCAAAGCAAACTGATGTTGCCGTCACACATTTCCGTGCTGGCATGTCTCATGAGGAGGACCAGCTCATTCCCAACTTGTATCGTTATCTCCAACCATGGGAGGCCGAGTTCCTTGATTCAGCCCGTGTCTGGTCAGAGTACTCGATGAAGAGGAAAGAAGCTAATGCGCAGAACCGTCGCCTAACTTTGGAAGATTTGGAGGATAGCTGGGATCGTGGTATCCCCCGTATCAACACACTATTCCAGAAGGACCGTCACACGTAAGCTTGAGTTCTGTTCGTTTCATGGCTTAATGTTCATTCGTTTTTCAGTTTGGCCTATGATCGTGGTTGGCGTGTGCGTACTGACTGGAAGCAATACCAGTTGCTCAAACAGTGCGTTAAATATTTCACCATATGCTCATTCTAATTTATCTTTCCTAAAGCAATCCTTTCTGGTGGACTTCTCAACGGCATGATGGTAAACTCTGGCAACTCAACAACTATCGAGTTGATGTCATTGCCGCCCTTGGTGGTGTTGAGGGCATTCTAGAACATACCTTGTTCAAAGGGACTTATTTCCCTACTTGGGAGGGTCTGTTTTGGGAGAAAGCATCCGGATTTGAGGAATCGATGAGGTACAAGAAATTGACGAATGCCCAGCGTTCCGGTTTGAATCAAATTCCTAATCGTCGATTCACGCTCTGGTGGAGTCCTACGATCAATCGTGCCAACGTTTATGTTGGTTTCCAGGTGCAGCTAGATCTAACGGGTATCTTTATGCACGGTAAAATTCCGACCTTGAAGATCAGTCTGATCCAAATCTTCCGTGCTCACTTATGGCAGAAGAGTAAGTTCCGCTCCTTGGATTGAATCCCATTCACTCCTGATTGGGTTTGTTTTTAGTTCATGAGAGTGTTGTCATGGACTTGTGTCAAGTCTTCGATCAAGAACTTGAGCCCTTGCAGATTGAGACTGTCCAAAAGGAGACGATCCATCCTCGAAAGAGTTACAAGATGAACTCGTCTTGTGCCGATATCTTGCTGTTCTCTTCCTACAAGTGGAACATATCTCGTCCCTCTCTGGTTACTGATGCCAAGGATGTTCTTGATGGAACAACGAGTAACAAGTATTGGATCGATGTTCAGCTTCGTTGGGGTGATTTTGATACTCACGATATTGAGCGTTACACTCGTGCCAAGTTTTTGGATTACGTGAGCACCGATTCCATGCTGTTTGACACCGATACTTACAGAAAAATTATAGGTCTCTGATTCCATGAGTATATACCCTTCGCCAACGGGTGTTATCATTGGTATGGATTTGGCCTACAACTTATGGTCTGCCTATGGAAACTGGTTCCCTGGTATGAAGCCACTTATTCAGCAAGCCATGGCGAAGATTATGAAGGCCAATCCCGCCTGTCATGTGCTCCGTGAACGTATCCGCAAAGGGTTGCAATTATATTCATCCGAGCCAACCGAACCATATCTCAACAGTCAGGTCGGTATCATGCCAGGGCCTATTCATTCGCTTCTGATCGATTCTTTAGAACTATTCAGAACTTTTCTCTAATCAAATTATCTGGTTTGTCGATGACACTAATGTCTACAGAGTTACTATGTATGTGTTTGTATTTTCCTTGAATTTGATGTTTCTTACGGTCTACCAATAGTCACAAGACCTTCGAAGGAAATTTGACCACAAAACCAATTAGTGAGTTGATGTTGAATCTGGTAAACTACATAGCTGACCCTTCATCGTAGATGGTGCTATATTCATCTTCAACCCTCGCTCTGGTCAGTTGTTTTTGAAGATCATTCACACCAGCGTCTGGGCCGGTCAGAAGCGTCTTGGTCAATTGGCCAAATGGAAAACTGCCGAAGAAGTTGCTGCCCTTGTTCGCTCACTTCCTGTTGAAGAACAGCCCAAACAAGTTATTGTTACCCGTAAGGGCATGCTGGGTAAGAGAAATTATGTGAAGTGAAATCTTCATGCCCTTATTGATACCCTTGATTCCAGACCCCTTGGAGGTTCACTTGCTTGATTTCCCGAATATTGTCATCAAAGGCAGTGAATTACAGCTGCCCTTCCAGGCTTGTATGAAGATGGAGAAATTTGGTGATTTGATCTTGGTACGATACATACGCATATTTGAAATTATGACTAGATTCTAACAGCGATGTAGCGCGCGACTCAACCTCAGATGGTACTATTCAGTCTTTATGGTGAGGGTGTCATTGTTGGAGCTCAATGGCCCCATGCTGAACAATAAATTAGATGACTGGCTCAAGTCTATCTCCAGTTATACAGCATTTTCCCGCCTCATTTTGCTCCTTCGTGGCCTGCACGTTAATAATGAGAAAGCCAAAATCATCTTACATCCGGACAAATCCACGATCACTGAACCTCATTTTGTCTGGCCCACGCTGTCCGACGAGGAATGGATCAAAGTGGAAGTAGCCATGAAAGACCTTATTCTTCAAGACTTTGGGAAGCGTAACAGTGTCAACATCGCTTCTTTGACCGTCAGTGAAATCCGTGATATTATTCTTGGTCAAGAGATTGCAGCACCGTCGGTTCAACGACAACAGATGGCTGAGCTCGAGAAGAGTGCAGAGGCACAGAACCAGGTTACAGCCGTTCAGACGTCAGTAGTCATATTTGTCTGGATGTGTGTATGTACTTACTGATTTGGACAGTCAAACCACCAACGTTCATGGTGACATTATCCAAACTATCACCACTACCAATTACGAGCAGCAAACCTTTAGCAGCAAGTCTGATTGGCGTGTCCGCGCTATTTCCGCCACTCATCTCGCCCTACGTCTCCAGCATATCTACGTATCCAATGATGACGTCAAGGACGACGCTGGTTCATTCACTTACGTTCTTCCTAAAAATATTTTACGCGCTTTCATCACCACTTCTGATCTTCGTACACAAGTTGCCGCTTTCTTATATGGTGTCTCACCACCGGACAACAAACAGGTGAAGGAAATCAAGGCAATTGCTTGGGTGCCTCAGCGCGGTAGCAACAACAATATCGAGTTCCCCAGTCGTTTACCTAAGGATGACTTCCTCTTGAAGGATCTCGAGCCTCTTGGATGGGTCAAGACTCAGTCCCTCGAAATACCGCACTTATCACCTACGGATGTTACCACTCAAGCCAAGCTGATGGCTGAGCATCCTGAATGGGGATCATCTTCGATCTGTATCACGGCTTCATTTACGCCAGGTTCGGTATCACTATCCGCTCACTCATTAACGGTTGCTGGCTTCGAATGGGGTCGTAAAAATCTGGATACATCCGTTAACCCGCCTGGCTTTAATCCCAATATGTCCGAGCGTGTCCAGCTTCTTTTGTCTGATCGTATCCTCGGTATGACTTTGGTTCCTGAAGGACGTGTTTGGAACTATGGTATTGGTCTGACTCAGCTTTGGTCACCGAATATTTCATATAATATGATACTTGATACACCACTGTTGTTCTGGGCTGAAGAGCATCGTCCTGCCGCTTTCTTGACCGTGAGTTTCAAAAAGCATTTTGTCTCATTCGGATATGTCGCTCATCTTCACAAATCTAGTTCGCTGCTCTTGAAGGCGAGGATAGTGCTGATGTTGAAAATAGTTTCGCATGATTCATTTGGGGTGCTTTCATACTTCTGTATTTATAAGTAGTATACTTTTTGTACTCTAATATCTTGCATGTCTCTATCATTCAAACTGAATAACTGCAACAAATGATTCAAATAAATAATGAAATTTCTTGAATACAACAAGGTATATACAAGGCAAATACAAACAAATTCAAGGAAAGGAAAGGATGGAAGTGTTCAGAGGTCTATCCTATCAAATGTAGTGAATTGAACAGAACCTGAAGATAAATCCTAGTCTTTCATCAGGCGGAGTCACTCGCACCCCTCGTCAAGCATTTGCCATTCAAGGCGAAGGTGAAGGCGAAGGCGAAGGCGGAGGCAGAGGTGAAGGTGAGGAAGAAGGAGAAGGAGAAGGAGGGAGTGATAAAGACACGGATGGCTTCTCCGTCTCTCTGATATCTTCTCTGTCTTGGAAAGACAAGGGAGAGTCAGAGGGCCCAAAAGTACGATCACGACAATGAGGTATGGGTAGTGGCGATGACGCTCGCTCAATCGCGTCGTTCTTTCTAGCCTCAACTCCAAAGATATCCTCAAAAATCGAGGGAGTCGAAGGCGTTCTAGGCGGACACGGCTTCATAGTAGCAGCAACAGTAGAAGTAGGTGAAGACGAGAACGTCGTCAACGCTGCTGCTGCAGGACGATGATGATGATGCTCAGCCACAACCGCCATTGGCTTGGAGTTTTTCCTCGGAGGTGGAGAAAGGGACGTCATTTCAAAAGTAGATATCGCCGGTTGAATCGACATGCCCATGCCAGAAGCCCCTTGCCCCATGGTCATAGAAGACAAAGAGCCAGGACTGGATAAAGGTGAGGATGGAGAGGTAGGAGAGATGGGTGCATCCGATACGAGATTGAGAAAACTCGCTTCGTCTCGCCTGGACATGATTTTTTCACCGATGAGGGGGTGTCGTGAAAATCCACTGTCATCAGATGATGATAAAATCGCGCAAGAGGAGGATGGAGGAGAGTAGGGTACTAGTGCGGGTGGTGATGAGGAGGAGGACAGTGACTGAACCAAATTATGATGACGGCGACGACGACGACTGTCATAGTTGCTGTTAGTGGAAGAGGAATGACGAAAATAAGGAGGGGGGAATCGACTGGCATGTGATGATGATCGGATTTGAACAAGATGGTGGTGGTGGGATGGTGTAGGAATAGATTGAGAAGAAAGCGCGAGATCATTTGAGGATATAGTTGAGGCCATGTGGTACATAGTATGCAATGCCTGAGTAGAGATTAAATGGGCGGTTCCAGCATCAGAAGCGTCAGTACCAGCATCTTGGCTGGTCGAAGACGACGATGGCGATGGAGCACTATTCAAACGTAATCGCTGCTTTAGTGATGTATATCCAGAGACACCATTCGCTGAACTCATGTTATTATCATTAACAGAGGAAGGAGTAGGGGGTAGAGGGCCACTGGGAGGCGGGAACGGTGCAGAGCCGCATCCGACTTTGACATGAGCAGAAGTGTCATGATCAGACGAAATAGGGATAGGAGCTGATCTTGGCAATCCCGAGGGACCGCTAAACGAGGTTGACAGGGGAGATGACTCATTGACTTCCCCAAGCTCATCGGGTCTGAGAGGGAGACTGCTCGAAGGAGGGGGTTTACTAGGTGCAGTTGCGGACAGCCCTAACCTTCTCCCCGTGATAAAACCACGTTTGACTTGAATGGGACTTGGAACGGAAGAATCAACGGAATGTGGACGACTACGACCATTAAGGACTCCTGGAATCAAGTTCTGATTACGCGGAGGACTGTGAGAAAGTTGTTGTATGCCTTGCTCTTCAGGGGCCGGCGGCAATGCAGACGTAGGTGCAGGTTTAGGAGGAGGCATTGATGATCTGTGCGTTCCAGGGCCCCTTGCCACATGCCCAGCACCATGACCATGACCATTACCAGAATATGAGGTACTTGTACTCGTCGTCCCAACACTAGACACAGAAGTACGCTTCAAGAATGACGGAAGACTAGACACAACACTCTGCCGACTTGGCGACGAAATCGCCGATGACGCACAACCGTTTGTTCTATCCACGCCACCTCCAAACACAGAATGACTAGGAGAGCCTGACTGAGCATTAGAAGGTGGATTGGGTGGAGGTCCGGTAGGAGGTGATATTATCGGAGGCAACGATCCCTGGCCTTGTCGTGACCACCTCCTCAATCCTTGGCCTGAACCTGTCGGTTGAGTGCCATCCACCAGTAATGGATCACCTCCATTCGCCGTTGCTGCGTTGTATGTTGAGGTTGAAGGTGACTGTACGCCCTGATAACGAACATGGTGAGAATCCGTACTCCCAGTCATCATCAAGTTCGTTGCCGGACTTCCAGGCTCAGAACCCAATTCTATGTCCTTGTTGTGGTGGGAATAACTCAATGCCCCAAGACTACCCGTTGTATCATTCAACTGAACATTCTTGTATATTTCAATTGACGTCGATTTTGTTTGCAGACCAGTGGTAGGGCTAGTAAGAGAAGCAGTTGGTGACGGTGGTCTCATGACTGCAGTAGATGTCCATCGCTTGCTCCGTGGAGGTGGTTGTAATGATATTGAACCAAGTGAAAGGGCCTTGGCTGCTCGCGTATTCTCAGATGGCATTGGCGAATCCGGTGTCACTGGAGGGGTGCTCACGACATTGAAGGAGGATTTCCCTTCCTGTTCTTCCTTCTCGTCGATGATATACTGGTCTAATCCAACTCCCGGAGCGATTGATGGGGTGAAAACAGTTGAACTAGGCCGAAGAATGGAAGAGGCAGTGATGGGAGCGATGGCGGTAGCTCTACTCGACTGGGATTGTGCATTAGATGTAGCAAATCGACGTACACCGTTGAGATTACTACTCGTCCTACCTCCCCCCAAATCCAAGCTTACCCCTGGTTGTATTGGATGATGCTGTGAGGTCACTCTCAGTGTATCAGCTGAAGTAGTACGAGACGTAGATCGAGGCCGAGAACCTGAAAAAAAGCCTTTGAGAGTTGATACGGCCGAGACAGTATTAGTCTTTGGTGCTGAAGCTTTTGAGAGAAGCGCATGCTCAGATGGGGATAAGAGATTTTGTTCAGCGTGGACAGCAGCGGGAGCAATTAACGGTGGCGTAGACCGATGCTGCCGATTATTGGAACTCAGGCGTCCTTGCGCGCGCATGGAGAGCATTGCATCGATATCTCCACGAAGATCGTTGACACCGGGGTTTGTACCTGTTACAGACATCAAACTAGCACGAAGAGCACTAACACCACAAAATGAACTAAGCGACCATCATTTTGAGAGTCAGTATCGACATACCGTTGATTGAGAATAGTGTTCCTGATACTGGAAATCCACTTCTGCAATTCTGCGTGGTCCTGTATTTGCAAAAACCACATTGTTCGACCAGACTCCTCGACGTTCAGCTCCTCATTATAGGTGCTACCTTCAATGCCCTCCACTTTGATGACATGTCTTCTCCTACCTACTTCGTCGTCAGGTACGGACACGATACTGTCTTCATCAATCACAAGTCTCTCAAGCTCCTTCTCGTCCGGTCTGGAATCCTTAAATAAGTGGAGATAGGAAACTGCCGGAGTCTTCGCGCGCGTAATAATCGCAGTCGGAGATGTGAGCATAATGTACCGAACCTTCCAACTCTTTGAGTTTGAGAGCGTGAGGATGCGGAGCGAGGACGGGGGGTAGTATTTAGGTATCATGCTAGCAAGTTGTTGCCACTGAGTAAGTGAAGACACGGTCGCGGGGTATGTAGGCACTGGTATCGAGTTGACAGAGCTGGAACGACTGTGACCTCCGCCACCACCTCCCAAGCCCGAAGAAGCAGAACGGTAGCGACCACCATTTATGGAGGCGGAAGTATTCGAGCTATGGCCCTGAAGAAAAGTTGTCTGCGGTGAAAACATTGAATTTCTGACTCCGTTCACTGAGTGTACCGATTCTGAGGGGCCATGAACATCTCCAGGAGTGGTGAGCGTCTCTTCATCCTCCTCGTCATTACCGATATGATACGACTGCACCTCCATGTCGACGAGACCGATAGCCTGCGCTGCCTCTGCACGCAGACGATTCCGTTCCTCTTCTTCCTCCCTCTGTCGTGCAGTAATTTCAACGACATTTGGGAGTACAGTAGGCTCAGAAGAGTCTTTTGAAGCAGAGTCTTTCCTTCTGACAAGACCAAGTCTCAGGCCAAGAGCATCGGATGCAGCCGTGAACATACCCCCCTTCTGTCTCGTGTGACTACTGGGAATACCAGACGAGGTGGAAGGACGAGACGAGATACGACCATGAGTGGACGCAAAAGGATCTGAGTTTTGAGCTGAAATGAGGATGATGGATTCGAAAAAAAAAGAGGACGAACCGTGGGGACGACTCGACCACACTGGCTGACCAAATTCCTCGTTTGCATTCGTCTCTCCATTTTCCTTCTTGTCGCCTGTTAGCGCCGAACCTAGAGACACCCTCCTCCCATGTTTCTGTTTCTGCTCATTTTGAACATGGCTTCTGGCACCAGATTTGAAGGATAGAAACATGGAAGTGGGAGGAAGCAAGCTTGGTTATGGGATGAGATCAGCATTGAGCTAAGTTTAGAGCCACCGTCTATGTAGAATGAAATAATATAACATAATTCATGTCGCTGACCCACGTCCGTACGACACATATCTGCCCTCTTTTGTCAGACTCAACGTTGGTCTATAATCCCCCTGTAATCGGCTCTCTGGCATCCGGGTCGGAAGTATCCCCAACATCTGCTTCAACTGTTCATTCTCTGCTTGCAGCCTCGCTAGTTCAATTTCTCTTTCCATCGAATGTTCAGCCGCCAGCGCAGCGTTCCACGGCTCTTGCTCCTCCTCCTCCAACGTCCTCTCTGTTGGTGGCGCCTCGTCATCTTCACCTGACTCTATTCGGAGGAGGCCCCGAAGGACATTGGACAATCTTGAGAGGGATGCAGATAACGCTGTACTTGCCAGCAGCTCTTGTGCAGCGTTCCCCTCTTCTCGTGACAGCAATTTCGTTTCGTATTCACGTATCAAGGACAGTTCTCGGTCTTGTACATCTCGCTTTTCGATATCGTTTTTTAGCATACGTTAGCCAACAAATTAAACTGCAAAATACCGCTCGATTTCGAAATGCACCTACAACTTTGATTGAGCTGAGAACGCGAGAAGAGGATGAGGATACTTGACTCATTACAGATTCCAGCGTTTGCTCGTACTCCTTGACTAACGAGCTCAACTGCTTGTTATCGTGCTGTAGCACTTGGTTCTCGGCCGATATAGCGGCGTTCATCCTTTCCAATTCCGCCTCATATTCCTCTGTTCAATCGTCAATGCCTGGCTCTCTCAGCTGTGGTATTGACTGAACCTTGAGTCTTATCCAAATTAAACCTATGTAACATAAATCGACATTCCTGTGAGACAACGTTCAGAGGTATCTACCTGCGAAGGACGAATCCAGTTTGACAATGAATGGCTTGCGCCTAATAGATCTTGGGTGAACAAATTTTCCTGCAACTACCTTCATCGTATCTACCTTGACATTCGTGGCTTGCGTGTACGAAGACACTGCCAGACTCCTGTTCTCATTCAAAGACTCTCCCAACTCTGCAATCAGCGCAAATAATTTCGACAAGTCATACTCCCCATTCTCTAGAATCATCTGCCCAAAAGAAAAAAGAAAAAAAACGATGCTAAAGGCTGACCGAATAACAGTGTATTATACAGTGAATCAGTTCAGGAGTGAGTGCTGTAAGTGCAAGTGTGTAACTGATACAAAGTCCAAGTGTCCTTTTGATCATCATCACATCAAATTTTATTTTTATCCTCCCCTAATAAACCGCAACCAATAATCTCCATCCAAATCTCCGCTATCCCTTCTTCCTCGCATCCGATCTGCATCCCATTTTCTCTCAGAATAAAATATTCCCGTGATGGTGTTTGCACTACCGCTAACGCCGGATGCAATGGACATTTCATCGAAGTATTGAAATGCACACTTTCAACGTGATGATGCCTGTACACACGGTAAATTGGCTTGTGTTAGAAAAAAAGACTGAGTACATAACAAGGAGAAAAACTCACGCGGGTACGAAAAGGTTGATCCTTGTCCCTTTGACCTTCTGATGAATTGGCATTTTTTGATTCGCAAGTCCGCTCAACTCCTGCTCCATCTCATTTGAAGTCATGTATCGCCCAGTCAAGCTGATCAGAGCACATCAAACAATCCAGTTTCGCGGGAAAAAAGTGAAGCATTACCTGTTCGCCATTGTGCACGCCATTACATATCTCCTCGCAACTGTCTGCTTCAACTGCCCGATTCCACCTTCCTCCTTCACCCGCTTCAACCAGACTTTGCTAATCCCATGATCATACTCTTCATGATTCGTCCACCGGACATGGTCCATAAGTCCTATCGTTTTCTCCGCGCCATGCTCAAGCACATGATTCTCTATATACTCGGACCAGTCTTCCCGCGACGGTAGACTTTGGTCAAGGCCAACAGGACTCCCGATGACTTCGCAAGTTGCTTCCAGGACGAAGAACTGGACCAATCTCCTGCTTCCGTTTCTTTTCTCTACCGTTATGCACCAAATTTCGCCCTTGACGACTTCCCGCACGTCAGTGATCGTCTCCTGTCTCACCTCCTCCAAATCACGATTCAAAGACACGCAGAAATAACATCTTGTCAACAAGAATCTGAGTTATTCACTCAGCTGTCCCATACAGCGAGGCTCAGCAAAAAAAAAACAAACACCTACCGCAGTGCCACAGTGAGCCCCTTCACATCATCCCTCCTCCAAACACTATCCTCTATCACACCCGTGTCCCAACAAATAAGCCTACCCAAAAGCTGTGCACTTCCACTCATCCCCACCCTCCTGCTCAAGATATTCTTTCTTTCCTCAACATCCTTCTCCCTCAATTTTCTATACTCCCACAAGCTCATTCTATCACACGACACACCCTTCATGCTCAATACGGTATCTAACCTCTCACCAGCATACCATCGTTTCAGATGACTCGCTGCAGATAAGTATGCGGAATACCTAAACAAACGTGAAGTCAATGTTAGACTCAACATATCGGTTGTGTTGATGTCGCGTAATATAATAGCTAGCTTGGTAGCGAATTTGCGCTGTGAGAGAGGCGGTGGGAACGTGATCGCCTTGAAGGAGAGTTCCGCCTCTTCCCCTCCTATTGGTACAGAGAAAAGCCCATCGTTGAAGTCGATTGCAGCCGAGGCAGAGTACGAGACATGTGTGGTTGGATGGTGACTTTTCGCCAGTTCTGCTTGTCGTGTTTTCTGCATCAGTTCGGAAGCAGAGGCGTCCTTTAATTTAACAGTCAAAGGGATATACCTCTTCCCTGTTATTGCCGTTGCCTTGGGTATATGCTTTATTGCCTGACCATTGTCCTTATCAACAGACTGAATCACAAGCGACATATGTCCCTGCATTGTAGCAGAATCCTGTAGCTGCGACACCGTCATTTGCGGTGATCCCTTCTTCTGATTGAGATCATCTGATAACTTCAGTCTCTTCAATGGCGGTTCTCCAGTCATGCCGGGTTTTGTTATTCTAAGCAAAGGCTTGTCGGTTATATCCCTGGAAAGCGATGACACAGGACCAGCAGCGTTCGGGGTGGTCGCGTAACATGGATTGGAATATCCGGACTCGTTCCCTGTTGATATTCCAAAGTGGGTGCCTCTTTAGGCACCTCGGCACCCGCTGTTACATCAGGGAGGTTTTCCTCCACACCAGTCGCTTTTTTCTTTCCGTTTAAAGAAGCATTGGAGTCGACGTCGAATTGGTGATCGAGGCTCGAGTTCTTGGAAGTTACGGCCTGCGCAGTTACTTGAACTGTTGCTCGGGAATCCTTGAGTTGCTTTTGCTTGGGAGGAGCATTTTTTTTACAAGGCGGTTCTTCAAGCCGCGTAGTAGTCACTGAGGAAGCTGGAAAAACAGTAGCAGCAGCAGCAGCGAGTTTTTCGATAAGCACAGGTTTGGGCACTTTTGAGTATCCAGTCAGCCCTTTCTCTTTACACAGAGCTCTGAGTTGCGGTACAGTCAGCTTCTGCAAGTCGACCGACATGGTAACAAAGAATCAAAGAGGCGACAGCTAAGTCTGATCTCTGATGAATTTGGCCTGGCCTACAATAGGAAATGCGCGTATAATCCACCCGTGTATTCTATCATCAAGGCATCGACGGAGCTATAACAATGGCAATATTCCTCCCACTTCCCGTAGCCTGATCAAAAAGGTTGACAATCTCTGCTTTGACATCTTTACGCTCCTTGAAACACATCTCATCTATCCACAGCTTCCGGTCGAGAACGATAGCACTCTCGACAATGGGCCCGATAAGACATCGTAAAGCATGCACAACTTCTAGAAATCGCTCCAGTCCAACGTCTCGTTCATTCTCCAATTCGCTAATATCAGAACTGAAATCAACAACCATTTTCTTTCCTGCCAGATCTATGAACGTCTCCCAGTCTTGATATGCTGTATCTTTCAGCTTGCCAAGCTTCCGCATCTCGTTTGTAGCACCGGTCCCTACTTCATCAAGAAGATCACAACCTCGTGTTTTTAATTCAGGCAAACGTGACCAGGGGAGTTGTCGTCCGGGCGTTATAATGATGTGAGAAGACTTGGACGCGATGTCGTTTGCAATAGACACCCCCTTTAGGTTCCGAATCTTCTTCCCTAGCAAGGCTCGCCAAGTAACTTTCCGAAGGGCTAGCTCCACAGGCGGAGCAACAGCGAGAGGGGAATCACCGATTAACCACTGCATTGGAATCTGAGCTGCAAGGTGATAGGCTGAAGCTGGAAGATCGATGGATGGGGAAAGACTCGACATGTACCTGGACAACGGGAAGTCTAAACATAATCGTGAGTCTCTCGAGCATAATGTTTTGGTAAAAAAACAAAAGTTCTTGCCTCCTGGATTCATCAAATTATAACAGCACCCAATAACCACGACAGCCGCAAATTTCCACATTTTGTTACTCGGCCGCGACTGACCAAATGTTCGTATGATATCAGGGGTGAGAGAACCGCAAGCATGTAAACCAACAAGAAGAACCGGGATTTCTTCTCGTCCATCTTCCCCTGGCGAGGCATCATCCTCCTTGATCCACTCATCGACAGTTTTGAACAGTTCCTTGGGTGTAATATGGATCGTCTTATGTGTTATCGATGGATTTTTTTCTTTAGTAGCAGTAGTAGGGAGAGACAACAACTGACGTTCCCAGCGTTGAGCTCCGACAGTCTGAGCTTGATCCGCATCCAAAGCAAGGATACGTGTTCGCGGCAATAGTGCCTTGAGCGCTCTTGTCAGGTAACCCTTTACGATGATGTTGAAGATTGACACCACTATACGGATAAGAGCATACAGACCTGGCCAGCACCAACGTCAACTATCCTTAAGCTCTTCAGGTCCCAAGCATTGACCTTTATTGTGGCAAGGACATAGTGAGCCATGCGACTGACTTCATGTGCTTTCTTTGGTGACATTCCCGTCTGCCTCATCGCAGGGAGAGCATCCATACTGATAGAATCCCTGGGTAATTGCACTTTTCGGATTCCGCTCACAAGACTGGATAGTACAGCTGGGATGGGAGATGATCTGTCATCACCATTGACCATCAGATCCCTCACACACAATGAACGGAATAATGTTTTTTTTCAAAACGCACTGGGTGCCAGTTATATAGTAATGCACAAGCTCAAGCCATCTCCGAGGAGAGCCCTTGCACCAGCTTTGCCAGGTAAGCCATTCAGAGGGGACTTGTCTGTCTCCGTTAGCTAGTTCATTGGTATGGTGGCGCAACAGAGATTGTACAATTGACGATGTCAGAAGAGCGTGGAGTTGAAAAAGTTGAGAGGTTTCCTTGGGAATATAAGTCTGATCGTCGGCCAGCAGTGAGATACAGTCTCTCATCAATTTTTTTCATGGGGCAGACAAATTTGATCCTCCCAATCGGGAAATTTTCCTAAAAGGGAATTAAATGGTCTCAAACTAAGAGTAGATAATAGGTTAATTATTTTCTATAAGATACGTCAGAGAAAGTCCCGAGTTTAATCGTAAATGGGAAGAGGCAAAAGTCTGCAGCATTAGTTATTAAACAATTCATTTTTCTGAAAAAAAACCGCAAACCTATCTGCATTGAACAAAAAATTATTGGCAATGTCTTCATCCTCCAGGAACCGAGTGGGGTAAACAACTGCAACACGAGATTAGAGTTCAATTGGCGTGAGATATTGACGTTGTGAAGATAATACCTAAATGTCCATTTAATTTATGCAGCAGATTCTCCATTTCATCTCGCTCCCATTTTTCGAAAGGTTCACTCCCTTTTGTCGGCTTTCGACAGCGCTCCTCATCGCTTGAGGGTAAGTGAGGATGAGGTGTAGACCACTGTTTGCTGTTATTCTCTCGACTAGTCTCAGTGGCACCATCGTCGATATCTTGGGAGATGGCCATGGTCGGTGAGCCTTCGTCCGCAACCTCAGAAGGAATTTGAGCCATCGGTTCTTCTGCCTCCAAGCTCTAATCACCACCCAATCAGCGAACGGAGGTAAAAGAATGTAAGTGAGAACTAACCGGCTTCCTCAAACGTTCGTGGTGAGCTATAAACTCCTTGTAATGCTTCCAGGTGGTCACGGTGTCATCTGGTATAGCATGGAAAACCTTGCGATATATCTCCGTCTTGGTGGCAAACCAATATTGAGTCGATCATCAAATAAGGAACGAGCGAATGACAAACATTGTATGCAGCACTTGCAACCCATACATTCGTCCAGAAAACCTCCGAGATGGGATCTTCAAATTCATATGGGTCCACACGCGGCCTGTGAATCGGTACTGTCCACATTGTCTTGAGTTTGACCGTCTGGTGCTTCTGGACAAGGCTTCTGCTCGAGTCACGTTCGTCAACATTTGACTGCTGGTAATCATCGGCTGGGTCATCTGCAATTGAATTTGCGACATATGTCAGAGCGTCTGTACCGTCATATTTTCTCGAATTGTCGTTGTGATTGTGTGCAGAGATAATGGAATCAGCTTGGGGAAAACCTGAACGCCCATTTGCCATCATTTTTTCTTCAATAGTGGGCACTTCAGAACTTGCAAACCCTATCCTCTCTTTCCCCTCCATGGTGAAATCCTTACGCTCTGCCTGAAGTATGGCATCTCCAACAGCAGGTTCATCATTCTTCTGCTTCGGCCCGGCCGTGGAAAGCCCCTTTGATGCTATTTTCGAAGCATCTTGTTCTATGTGAGTACCCACTACAAAACTACAGCATAAATGATCGGCAAGTGGTGGCTGAAACGCAACCTGCCTTTCTTGATACCATCTAGATAGGACTTGATTCTAGCGTGATGCACGTGCTCCGATTTCTGAGTCGTACTTTCAACTTTCCCATACTGTTGAAGGCCTTCTAGATATAGCTTTTGATCATGTTCTGATTTCATAGGGCCATATACCTTCAAGCCCTCTTCATCGAGAGCATCAACATCAACTCCAAGGTGCTCCCTCATCAGCCGCATCCGTAAACTATGTGCAAAGCGACCAAATTTGAAAGGTCGACCTGCCATCGTGCTTCCATTGCAAGCAATGAACATTCTATCCATGGCATAGCAGAACAAATCATACCCGTCAATCATATCCGTATCTTTGACCACAGCAGCTATTTCCGAATCTCTATCACCCCGCTGGGACCGTTCGTTAATATTGGCACTGCCTATAATTGCCAAGCGATCATCGACTATGCAAACTTTGCCGTGAATATACACCTGTTCACACGAATGAGCTTAGTCAGTCAGAATATCAAGAATGCGGACCTGCTCAGTCGTCAAGACGTCTCCGCGCATTCTTGCCCAGTTTCGCAATGAGAAAATTGATATATAATCATTAGGCTATTGTCCATCTTCAGAGCCTATCTAGATTCAAGCACTTGTGGACGCACATCTATGCCTTCTTTTCTTAACCTTGAAAAAATGGAATTTGGTCCGCGCGCAATGGTTCTATTTTGACATTCCAGGATGATCCGGATCTCAATTACCTTGAGTGGATTTTGGAGATAAATCTAGGTAAAGACTTACTGCACTGGCATCACTATGGTCGACAGGGAAGGTGAATCCTGGTAAAAGAGGTATGACGATGCAACACTTCCATGGCGTCCTGTCCTTGTGAGCTTTAATGATTCTATGTACGAGTGCATCCCCAATGTTATTTTCAATCTTCACGTCGTGGACCGTAGTCCTAAGCAAATGCATCAGAGTAAATGAAAAGGGTGTACTGTCGGGACGGACTCACGACGTTATGAAAAATTGGTTTTCGATATAGACAAAATGTTCTGACATTTGAATTGCTGCAGGACAATCATAGGATTACCTGACATGTCATTGGATGCTGCTGACAAACCTTTAAGATAGGCATTCTGAATTGAATGCTCAACCTTGTTCGGCGTGCCCATCGACCAAGGACCCGCGGACCGACAAATTTGCATCTCACATGTTCCCGTGAGGCCCATCTGCGTCAACTCACCGAGCTTGAATTCAGGCGGCGGCAATAAGAACGGCATGACTCGTGTGTGATTCTGTGACAAATCATGACTGAGTTGCCAGAAGACACTGAGCCAGACATGTATAGACCTTTATTCTCAGCAGATAGTTCCATCTGTCGATACGTTCAGTAATGAACCAGGAATGAATGGCGATCATACCTCTGGATGAAGTGACGAGCAAGATCTCGCGCCGGCTGTCCGACAACTTGCAATCCCACATCATGCCTATGGCACATCAGCTTCAAATCCATGCGTTGCATGGCTAACCTACCAAGGCATCCTAGGGCACTTCGTTCGATCGTACATGTCTTCTTCAGGTTTATTAAGGGTATGAAAGTCTAGGATGCGAGGGTTGCTGTAGTCCTTGCCTAGTCAAACAAATTGAGTGTTGATGAGAGGACGACAGGTACTGGAAATACCAGGCCAGATTTCAGGTTGGTCAGTACCGTCAGCATCGTCAGTTAGCACGTGTTGTGGTGTGTCCCATCTGGACATACTAGTCAACTTTCTGACATAGACGCTTCAATGAAGGAAAGAATATTCACCGTCCAAAACACAGATCTATTCCACCCATGAACGCAATTGCTTGATCAATAACACACATTTTTTCATGCTAAAATGATAATGTGATTGAAGAATATGACGGAAGGGTGCAGGCATACATGAGCCCAATAAAAGGTTCCCGTTTGGAAATGAGAAGGCGACCTCTGGACCATGATGTCAGGGTGCAGACTCATCAATCGTTGCTTGGCGTAGCTTAGATGAATCAGAAATGTTGCAACCAGTCACCAAATTTACACAGACCTGCTGTCGGTCGGGGTCGTTCGATTAGAAACCTCCTGACTTGAAAGAAGTGAGGCTTTGATAAAAGCAGGTCAGGAAGATAGCACACTAAAGAATGACATAGATTTTGACGCCTTCCTTGGCTTTCCTTTCGAGAAGGCGGTCTAGCCGATATCTTTCCTTCCCTGGCCTTCGTAAAAGCAACTCTAAATCATAAATCAATGACCAGAGTATCACCGGTGCAAAAGACTTGACCTGGGGATAGCCACCAGTCATGGATATAAATCACGTCCTTGGCGAGTAGTATGGCACGAGACAAATTCCAGAAGTAGTCTCGCTGGGATCTTAGTTGGCACTGTTCAAACCACTTAAATAAGGTATAACTCACACCATCAACAAGCCATTGCGCAGCAACATTGAGATGAATTGGAGCAAAACTATCAAATCTGTTTTTACCGGTGTATATGCTGGATGAGGCGCTCTTTTCAAGTGCAGTAATCCATTGGAGCATTAGGCGCTAAAGGCAACTCAGTTACCAGCCGAGGAAAGAGGATAACAAGACATACTTCATTTTTAGCATAGAGTTTTAATCTCATCTGGGAGTTGATGATGTAAAATATGTGCTTAGAAACGTCGTCACGATTTTCTCCCTTCTTTGTGGCCACCTGTCTAGACTGATCATAACTCTGCGAATCACCCGATACAACGAGAGGATTGAGGTTGATGGAAGGATCAAAGATTGTTGTTTGAGCATAGGCCGGAGATGAGACGGCACCTGAAGAATCAGATTCATGGTGGTCATCCATCTCATTTTGTCGTGCTCTATCATGACTCTTCCTGTGGTCTGATGGCGAAGTTAACCTAAAAAGCTGTGACCTAAAGGACCCTAACAAAGAGCGGCCATCGCTTTCAGAATTATTGTGGTGGGCATTCGAAGATGAGTTAGCTGGGTGCATATTTTGCTGTTCGAAGGCCTGGTAATTCGGTTCTTCAATTTGTGGTTTCATTGGCGATGACACAGGATGTTCGATGGTGGCCAATCCATTATGAATCAGATTCCCAAAACCCTGTCGATAATAGCGCTTTGGTCGTTCAATCTTGAAGTCGGGATCAAAAAGGAAAACGTCCCATACAGTAACCTAGATTTCCATTGTCAGTATGCTTCAGTATATGCAATTAACAAAGCAGACCTCTCCTGGTTCATCGACTACGGCCAAATAACTTTCCCGAACAGCAGACCAGCGGGGCTCCTTTTTTGCCTGCCAGCTGATCCCTTTTCTCCCAAACCCGCCGCCACCATTGTTGGTTGCGTGGATTTGTAGATATCCACCCTTATACTGTGCTCCACCTGACTGCGCGAGAGAAATTGAAAGAGCACTGACCTCCAAGAAGGCAGATAGTCTGTTGGATGACGGATGGAACATCTGATGAGGGATTTAGCAATTTTGAATAATATCCGTGGGATTGTCCACGTACAACCCCGCGCATAAGTTTGATGAGATATGTCTCCAAAGTTTCTCTTTTCAGTCGAGCCAGGGAGGGTCGATCAATGCTGGCATCCTCCTTCTTCAGAAATTTTTGGAGATAAGGAAGGCCTTATTCCGGAGGTCAAGCACATCTTTTGCGGATCTAATGACAACTCACTGGTAACAGGAAATTCTGGAAGTTGATCACCAAGACGATTATACATATTGGATACCGTATAATGTGTGTGCAAGGAGATGAAATCCCGGAGTTGACGATATATAACCCATCGTGCTGCACCATTTGCATATTCGCACTCGATACGAAAGACAGTCTTCTTCTCTTCAGTAGGATGATAACTGTCACTGATACGGATTCGCAATCTATGAAGAAGAATTGGAACTCTCCTGCGTCCTTTCTCATCTCTCTCCAGATAAAGCCGCAGCATCAACGTAGAGAGGCCACCAGTGATGAGTTCATCTGTGATGTTGACCTTGGGGACTGAGATGGATGAAAAACTCAAGTCAGCGCTTTCTCGGTCGTTCCCGAGATTTTGGGCACTGGGAAATAGTGATCGCAGTTTTGCCCACTTGGCCTTGCCTCCTTTGTTCTCGGGGTGTGTCAGAGGAAGAGAGGGGGGGAGTCGTGGTCTGGACAGTTGTCTTGTTTGTGATGTAGAGATAGAATTGCGGATTTCACCGTGCCTTTGGGGTGAGTTTTCGTTCAAGAATTGAGGGCCGTCATCAAGTATTCCAGGTCCATCCCTGCCAGTGAGGTGTTGACCCTCCTCGGGGAGACTGCTCAGCTCTGGAGACTTGCGCAGAACTGTGCTCCGCGAAGTCTCGTCCTGAGGTGAATCAATGAAGTAACTGACAGACCTTCCGTCGTCGCTGCGACTTTCTCGGCGTTTTTCTTTTCTATCTTTGTCGCGCGAAGGAATTGACTCCAAAGCGCCGCGAAAATCAGAACTGGTGTAGGAACCAAGATCGAGGTGTGTGTTGCTGGTGTCATATTTGGACGGCGACTGAGAGTACGCGAATGACAGGGAGCGCGGGGGTCCAGTCCTCGATGCAGGTGTGTCCGGTGGTGTCCTGAAAAGCTGACTATCGCGCGACTGGTCTGGCAAAATATATGGCAATGCATCATTCTCTCTGACTGGGGCAGCAACACTGTGATAAGCGACTGCTGTTTGAACTACCTGCGCCAATAACATAGCCGCCTGTGCAAAGACAGTGGGAATGTAAAGTTAAAGCTAATTGATGACGTCAGAATGCTATCCAACTACCTCGGCAGCTCTTCGGGCAGCACTTTTTCCAGCTTTGCGCCCAAAGACAGCACCTGCAGTTAGGCCACTTCCTCCAGGATAGTTCCCATAAAATAACCCGCCAACCATCTCCCCAGTCGCAAAAAGCCCGGCAATTTGGCTTCCCTTCTCATCCATCACACTAGCCGTCGTGGGATTAATTGCAACACCACCAAATGTAAATGTTATTCCACATGCAACCTTGACTGCCATAAATGGCGCTTCATCAATTTCCAAGGCCCAGTTTGACTTGGGGAGTGCTAAATCAGTGGTTCCTTTGTTGTCCTTGATTGCTGGGTTCCAGCTGCTGGCGGGATTCTGAACATCGTATGCTACCACTGCCTTGTTGAAATCTTGGATTGTTGCCACAAGCCTGTCCTTGGCTGAGAGTTCCAAACCTAGTTCGACTAGTGATGCGGCAAGCCCCTGTACAGTCCCATTGTATATCTTCTCTACCACACCATCTCCATACTCTTCTTGTCTTAACGTTGCAGTCACCTTTGAATCCCAAATCTGGAAAGCAAACCCTCCGGGCTGACTTAGAATGGCCCGACCGAATTTCGCATATGTATAATTGCGGAAATCTTCACCCTCATCTACGAATCGCTCGCCCCTGGCATTCACCATAATACCCAACGGGTAGCCACACTTCGTCAGTTGGTTTGTGAGTCCTCGCTGCCCTTGATTAGCATCAGCATTGGCATCCCAGCACGTGCTGTGGCAACCCTCCCAGTCGCCCGTCATCCGTGCACCAACACGATTCGCGATTTCAAATCCATCACCAGTATTGTAGGGCGTTCCCCGCACCTAGAAACATGGTGATAATCCGCGACAAGAAGCTTGGCTTGGAAAAAAGTACCGACCCTTGCCATTTCCCAATCCTTTCCTAGATACTTTCCCCTTAGTTCACGGCTTGCTTCAAATCCACCAGCAGCTAGAATAATCGAAGGAGTCGTCAAAACAACTTCTTGACTCTGTCCATCTTCTCCTGTTTGGAGAACTTTGAGGCCTTCAACCCCAACATCACCCATAACTACATCGGTGGCCCTCGTGTTGAACATTCTTTCTACTCCGGCCCTCGCTAATGCCCTGGTATGGGCCTCGATGAGACCCTTCCCACCATCTCTGACACTCAGAGCCATACCGCCCCAAAATACCTGGCGACCATTGACCTCATATGCCTGTCTGTTGAACGACATGGTGAAATCAAGGTTGATATCATCCTTCAACCACTGAATAGTACCCCTCGACCCTTTAACAACTTCCTCGATGAGTTTTGAATCGCATCGTCCATTCGTCATTCTCTGTATGTCAGAGGTGAATTGCTCCTCAGTATAAGGTTCCAGATCAATTTGAGATGCTTCGCTCGGTGTCACATTGGACACGAGCTTCAGTATATCTGCCAAACCTTCGTGGGCCGTCCGATGAGCTCCAGCAGTAAAGTATCCATTTCCTCCCACCCACTCGGGGGGACATTTATCGATTACAAGGACTTGAGAATGTTAGAAGGATGCATCCCAAAGATGGAAAACACCCTCACCTCTCTTGCAACCTGACTGGACAGCTGCATAAGCAGCACTACTTCCTGCGTGGCCGGAACCCACAACAATGCAGTCGTACTGATATTTCATCGATCTGGAAACTGTTGAGAGGTTATCTGTGGGGTATCATGCTTAACGTGACGCCGAACGTCACACACAATTACTCTCCGTGCTGGTGATCGAGTAACTACCACGGACAGCGATCAGTAATAATTCAAAACAAAAAAGGTCTACCGACTCATTGTTAAATCAACCCCTTGGATTATACTTGATATCTAACGATCGAGGGAATTTGATTTTTGTTTGCAAACTAGTGCCTTGACTTTGATATCATCTACAAGCAAATAGTGTTTTGATAGTTTCCGTATCAATAATCTAGGTTTATTCAATGATGCGATATAGACATCATCCCACGCCTGGTGTTTCTCAGCATTGATACAGTATACGGTTGGAAACGAGATTCCATGAAAAAAAAATCAATTGTCTTTGCTTACTACAATCAAAATAACCACAAGATACAATTGCATTTTCTTCCGATGACTTCATTTGACCTTGAGGTAGCTCCTGTGAACATCTGCCACGATGTCAGCGGAGTTCAGCTGGTCGGAGCCAAGAAGTCTACTTTCAAGTGTTTATCTCCACTACCATCCGGGTTGAGCCAAAGCCCACAAGGTCCCGAAGGTAATCAACAATGGAAGTTCCTGATCTAAACTGACCACCTGATCAACAAAGGGACCGAAACAACAAGGTTACGCTGATTTTTTTCAGAGAGCTTTTCAGTCATTCCTTGAGCAACATCATTTGTAGAAAATTAGTTTATTAGCGCTTCGTTAGTCCAACGGATGCATACGATGAGTTTCAAATCCGTGGGTATTCTGGTCCCATCTACACGTTCAATGTAGAGATCATGCTTCGGATTCGGCCTTCAAGGCTCCAAAATTGGATCGGATCTTCTTTATATTGAAAAAAGGGAAGATTCATATTACCAGGAGTTGTCATTAAAGGACACGGTCACTGACCCACAAAGAAGTATGAGGCCGCCGTACATAGGTAACCCGCTGCAACCGGAGGACTTGCCAAACTGTCATTTGCAACCCCTGATATGTAATTCGGTAAAGAAGCGTTCGGCAGGGCATGTGTGAAATCGAGATCATTCTTCTCCACATTCCTATAAAGGAAAATCCCGGGGTCTGGGGTAGCCGTTGAGCAAAGCTAAATGTCCTTTAAGATTAACAGTAAATTCATCGAAGATAGTTGAGCAGATTAACAACAGCATTATTTGTGCAAAACAAAGGTTACAAGGGATGCTTTGATCGCGGCCCGCCACCAAAAGAACGTTCTTGTTCAGGAAAGGTGTGCCTTGCAGCCCCTTCTCAACGGATTTAATATTCTCGTCGCTAAGTAAAGCTATTTCAAAAAGCTGCCTTGACCACTACAATGTTAGACCAATCACTATTGACAGTTCTGTAATCAGGGTCAGGGTAGGATTTCCTTGGCAGTAAATACATACCATCTTTTCATACCCTTCGTCCAAAAACAGCAAGCTCCGTAACACATTGATTCTGATGGGAGTTCTATCCTCACGGTCAGAACACAAAGTGAGAGAAAATCTCCTGTTTTGAACAGCAAAAAAACGTCACGGTCAGACCCCGTGTTGCTGTCGGAAAGAGTAGTCAGGTTGAGCGGAAATGGTGGTCTGCAAGTTGTCAGCTACCCTAACTACTACCCCCCTCTTCGGAATGTACTTTGGAAAATTTAGCTCCCCAACTGCACACCTGACACTGGATCCAAGTTTGACACCGGAACCTCTCAACTCAGACAGTGTTGAAAGTGATCAAGATGAGCTCATAAGACTCACATCAAAACACAAGAGCTGTCCTTATTTGAAAAGATTTTCACGTCGCAGGCCGGCTTTGTCGCTTTGTTTAGGCCCCTCCCCAAAAAAGAAATACTGCTACTGGAGGAAGCCTGCAATGATAGATTGATGCGACTTGACGTGGTAATACTCGTATTTGATCGCGTACCTAGTACAACGGTACCCAAGACTAGAGAAAGAACAATTGAGGACTCAGTATCTGGTTTCTGTCACTCCATAATTTCGGACCAATTACGAAACCATCGACGCTGGCAGTCCCCAGGAACAGGATGCATACAGACATTGATAATACGTTACAAGGACTCGGTAGGCATATTGAGGCGACAGACTGTGCCTCCTCCCGTATTTCCATCAAAAACGAAGAAGTTCGCTATAGGAGGATCTCGGCCGCCGAGAGCCTTGAGAATATCCTGCCCTAGGAAGCCTCCAATAATCGCACAGACTGGATTGAACTCGTAGCTTGCACCGTTTACTAGTGTTCTGCGGTAAAAAAAAAAAAGAAACTCAGAATCGGTAGAAACAGTTTCCTCCACTCAAAAAGGAATCCTACGTGATGAGATCTATCGGTACTTCGGATAGTGCTTGCTTGTTGACATTGGCTGCTGAAATCAAGGAATTGGCAATGGAGTGAACTTCTGCAACCGAAACAGGGTCCGTTGGCAGCCCCTGGTGTGAGGAGCTAAATTGCCAGAGCGCTACAATGATTAAAAAAACCAAAATCTTGAATACAGGCGGAGAAACTATACCCAAAATGCCGAAAAATAATGCTGGATTGACCTCTTTGGTTTGTCGTTTGGACAACCCTGTCCACTTATATTGAAGTGCTTCAGACAGTGGACAATATGTTACTTTGCTTTTGATATTTCGAGGTGTCTCTTTTGGTGCCCTACGATCTCTAGTGGTGACAATGTGTAATCAGCAAAGTCAAATTTTTGAAAGGCAGGACCACATGACTTACGGCGAAAGATATTCATGCTCTATCAAGTCACAAAACACGTATCCAAAGAAGCCATAAGAACCTCCCCCGTAAAATGGTTTCCTATAACGTCGGCAAATTTCGTTCATACGGATCTGATTTTTTTTAAAAATTCAGAACTCAAAGGAAGTGCGGAGAACAAAAAGTGCCATACTAGGCTTTCCCTGTCATAGTCCGTCATGCACACCATATCAACTTTCTGGACCAGGTTTTCGAAAACGCTACCCTCGAGCGTAGGCAAATCGGTAACTACCTCCACATTCACGAGGGGATTGAGGCTTTCGATTCTTGGTTTGGCGACATCAAGTCTCTTCATGTACGAGAATATCCCGAAAAATTACCATTGAGTATCCGGGAGAAGGAAAAACATTACAGTTCACTTACTTTCTGTCCAACATCTTCATCTCTGAAAAAGAAGCCGCAACCTAGGTCTTCCTCTTTGACATCCTCATGGTCGACAACTATTAGCTTTCCGATGCCTGCAAGCACCACATTTTTGATAGTTTCAGTAGCTACACCACGCAGTTGCAACACCAGTATCACAGCATTCCTCATTCTATTTCCAAGCATCAGAGCCTTCCAATTCCAACACATGGAAGTGCCGACAACTACCTTTGTTGGGCTTCTGTCCCCCATAACCTCATTTGGCGATCATAGCGTATTGCCTCTTCCTCTGTTAATGAAGTACCTGACTCCAGTTGTTGAGAAGGACTATCGGTTGGGACATCCATATCCCAGTTGCAATCAAATGTAAAGATCACAAAACGTATCACAGCCTGGTCGGCTTTTGCCGGTATATCTAAGTTAACTACAATAGCCCAATAGAATACATGACACATTCATGTTAGAGAAAATTGTCAGTAAAATCACGAGAGTATGGAGGTGGGGCTCTGCAAACTTGCATTGATTGACTTTATGTTATAAAGGCCATTCCATCTCCACTCGAAGTTCCGTCTCGATCGTCATCAAGTCTGAGCATAGGAGTGAACAAGTTTGCTTCAGTACTATCGCAAGAAGAACGCACAAATAATTCCGTTCAATTTCTGAAAGGATGCTAAGAAAGTCCCCTGAAATATCTGTCAGGAAATGGCTAGACTTTATAAGAAAATGTGGCTGACAGAGATAAGCATGTGCCCGTGCAGCCGAGGCGGGTGCAGTTTCCACCTTTCGCACAGCATCAAGCAATGTTGATGCTACAAATCGTACTTTGTGAACCAAACTTGGTCCATTTGTGGCAATGGACTGTATAGGGATACTGGAAAAAGTTACAAATTTTTCAGTGGCCGAAGTAACAGAGATGCGAACCTATGCAAGATGTTGAGAAGATCCCTGGCAACAACCTCGCGATCCTCCGCGGCATGCTGTTCATCGAGATTGCCCTGCAGTGACATGACCAATTCATCGCGGTACTGCTCGATCACAAATCGAACCAGTTGCTACCGAAGTGTTCAGCGACGGAGAGATGAAGATAGACATGACCAACCTGTGTGACATACAAGTTCGCCTGCATGACGAGGAAAGGATTCAACGCATTTGCACGGGAAGCATTGGGGTTATCAAAGAAATCCTTGACTTCGGCGAAAGTAGCTTGCCGGAAACCGGCACCACCATACTCGGGGGGGATGTGAGTTTGGGAATGTGCTTGTTTGAGCCGCAAGGGCTCTGGAGCATGACTCAAGGCAGAAAGAATTCTCTGGTGCAGAGACTGTACTTCCTCAAGTCTTGCGGTCGCGAATTGGCCTTGGGGCGGAGATCGTTTATCTACTCGTATGCGCACGAGGATCTCACCAAGCAACGCAAAAATCCTTGAGGTATAATTCAATCCTGAGATCATCGCTGTTTTTCCATGAGGCTGGGGCAGATAAGCGCTGTGGGTGATGCTAAAGAACAAGGAGCGCCTGCTAAGCAAGCCAATATGACAGAAATGAAGAAACCACCTACTATTCGTCGTCGAGCTCTTTAGGAAAATGCACCGTACAGTCCTCATCCCTCAAGCAAATGGGACGACCAAGTAAAATTGACATAGACTTATCAGCTATTTGAATCACCCACATGATTATGTGATAGATCAGGGGGTAAAAACGGTCTTACCTCCAAATAGCAACCAGAAGGTACGCCGCCGAACCTCGCATTCGATGGGATCCAATTGTTCGTAAGAAGCTTCTTCGTGCATGCGAAGCGTTACAGCAATGTGAGCTGCTTCACCGAAGGCGGCATGCTGAGTAGCATCGTGTCCCTCGCAGAAATGATAGACGCAATCACTATGACCCAATTAAGCTGAACGTCGGTGTCAAATTGGACTACACCCACAAGTAGCGAATGACCACATGCATAGATGTTGGAGGATCATATGAAGTAACAGAAATATGTCGACTAGCCTCGTAGCATGTCTGAGAGTAAGTTGTTTTAGGAAGTAGTCTTGCCTTGACAAAGGAAACATACTTGAGCCAGCTTTCTTACAACTGGTCTTTCCATGGGCAAGTAAGATCGGGGAACTTGTATCAATGTCGAGGCCACTGTGGACATTACCAATGCAAAAAACAGCGGATCTCGCTCTTCTCGTTTGGCGTGAAGGTCGGCCATGAAGGAAGGCTTATGGACGCATGGCGTTAGTGGATATACGAAATCGAAGAATAGAGCAATGATAAGGAAGATAGTATCTCTGGGTGCAACTTCTTCCAATCGTCGTGGTCTGTGATAATAAGACAAGGGTGGTACAGTGTTGGATAGATTCAGAGGTGGTGCGTGTTTGTAAGACCAATTATACGCAGGATAAGAGTTGTACTGATCTGATGAGGAAGCATAAGAGTGAAGCTCTTCCAGTTTCGGCGAAGAATGAGAATTGAGATAGCTGGAGCCGTTAGTCTCATTTGCGCGTAGGATGGAATACGATGATTGGACCTGATTCTGAGAGTAATGGGGATGAAAAGAATCCGCTGCAATGGGATATCGGGAAGGAGGTAATGGGCCGGATGGAAGTGGGTTGAGCGATGGTTCAAGATAACCGACAGGACTCTTTGATCCCAGTGATGGCGAAATCAGGCTCTTTGGAGGACTCGTTGATCTTAATACAGGTGAATTTGCACTTTCTGGTTCGGTTGTGCTCTCGGGCTGGTTCGAGGCAGTGGCAGCAGCAGCAGCAGCTTCCTGTAGTCGTCGCAAATATCTTCATGGGCACGATCATGAGGTTACCAAGACACCCCCTAATGAGGAATTTCAACTCACAGGTTAGGTGGTCCTCGTTTTTTGGGCTGGTAATCGTATGTACAGGAGATACCAAGAGTGATACAGTGCTTGCAAGACTGCTTGGGATCTTCCGGATTCTCCTTGGCACAGCGAACCTTGCGTGCTCTGCAAGCATCGCAGCCTAGGCAAAAAAGGTGAGTGAAGAGCGAGTGAAGCGAGGGAGCAGACAAACTCTGTGATTGACGCCTGATAGCAAACATAGGAAATAGTCAGTCGTCGGTTTCTCCGAGGAAAGACATGAGATGAAGTGCGAGGCGATGAAAGAGAAAAGGAGAGGGAGGGGGGATTGTGTAGAGGAAGACCGGAAAAAGATCGGGCATTTGGGACATACTTTCTCTTGCTCTTGCTGTTTTCGGTTTGGGAATCCTTGAGATGCGCATCGTCGGACGGCGACGTGGCTGAATTATTCTCTTTCTTAGGTCGAGCAGCAGGCATGGTCGTGGGGAAGGGAACGATAAAGGAATGTGGGGGTAGAGATTTGGGAAGGGGATTTTTGAGGCAATGAGATATTTGTTGTTCCCGTGGCACACCTGTTTATGGCTCGGGCGCTATGTAAACTCAAAGGACCTTCTAATGATTTATGACGAACAGATCCAAACACTGAGGTATCCAGTAGACAAATCTGCCAGCATGGACCGGATATCACGAGAACACCCAGCTTCACACGCCAACTAGGGCTCGGCCAATCTCCGGAACCAGCGATCTGGCTCGATTTCATCATTTTCAGCGACTACTGTCATTTTTTCTCAGGTCCAGGAAGAACTTCTCTCAGCTTCTGCGGGGCTTCCGCGGATCTTCTGCTCCCCACATCTATCACTTCCTCAGATTCAGGCCACGCGAAACAAAGTTGAAAGAAAATTCAACCTCTCTAATTATAAACCAGACCCCTTTTTCAGAGTTTGCTCAATACACTATACAGTAACATCAAGTTGATCAAAAACGACTCAATTCCCTGTTTAATGTCCGCAGGTACCCTCCACTGATTTCCTCTCGCTCGTTCTGCTCCTGTGCGAGTGAAATAATGGCACTACGCTGCACACGTTGTTGTGGATCTCCCCAGTCTGCGCGTCCTTTCAGCAGCATATCCCAGAATTTGAATGCCAGTGTCGCGTCCTCCACCTCCAGTGCCAGGATAACCAGATAATTCCCGATCTGAGTGGGCAACTGTGGGTTCTGAATCTGATGGATCAGTTTCCAGACACTCTGAAGCTTGAGGACACGCGATTCCCGGTTGTCATCTGGCCTCGGCTGTACCAGGGCTCTGATTAGAGCTCCGAACACCTTGACGTCCGATTTCAACATATCAGCGGCAAGAATCCGCTCTATCATCTCAGCCACAACTTCTTGACAATCCTGAACCGACGCGTAGTGCAACACAGTCCCAAATGAGACAGAGTCCGGCTGCAAACCACGCTTTTCCATCTTCTTAATCGCTTTGGCAGCAGCCTTTGGTGATTCTTTGGCCAATGCACTCAGTGCGACGTTGACATCATGCAAATCGGGCATTTCCGTTCGCTCTGGAAGAATTTTGAGAGTTTGGAAACCCTCCGTGTGATTTCCGACAACGAAACAGGCTCTCGCGTACGAAGTTATTGCTCGATGATCCGCATCTATCCAAGGTTCATGATGCTCCTTGAACTTTGACATGACGTGGCGCACGAATGCCTGGACATCATCAGAGGTTGCCACCAATCTTCCATCATCCGAATCATCAACTTCTGGGTCCCCTTCTGTCTCAAGAAGACGATAGCTTAAATTGGTGAACAGACTGACCATCCGTACCATCAGCCCTGAATCCCCGTACACCATTGGTCCATCTTTCCCAAGTGTATAATGTTCCCACAAGGCTCGAGCAATCGACGCGATGCCCTTTCGGGCAACAATATTAATAAATCGGGAGCGGCTATTTAAAGGGATAGGCAGGCGATCTTCAACGGCCTCGGACGCTAGTGTTCGCACAAGGTGTATATTCCTAGACCTGGCTGATAAATATTCCATGAGCTTGCTCAGGGCTCTTCCTTGGGGAGGAGGATAGTGATGGTATAAGCCAGCTCGAGGATTGCGAGAAAAACTATAGAGTCCTTCCGCTGCAGACATGACATCAAGATCAACTGCGCAATCATAGAATTGGCGAATCAGGGAATCAGGAATCAGAGCGTGGATATGCAAATAACGCATTATGTTGAGACAGCTGACGAGATTGCTTTCCGAAGGGGAAGACAGGAGAGTGTATAGACAATCGATGGCGTTTTGGATAATGAAGGGATCGACAGTATAGGGAGAGCTCAGGGCATGTAAGAGAATAGTCTCAGAGACTTCTTCGCAATTCCAGTATAAACCAGCCTTGACAAGCGTCATATCAATAATTTGCTCTAGTGGTTGGGTCGACGAGGAGTCGACCATTGCTGCGGAAGGAATGAAGTCGGCATCAACGAGCATTCGGAAGAGAGAGATGCCTTGCTCTTTGTCCACGCGAAGAAGAGCATGAATGTATATCAAGGAAGTTGTGACTATTGGAGGAGGAATGTATGAGACCGAGTGAGTATTGGCAGGTCTCGCAGATTTGAGATGCTGGATAATGTGGGGCTGGATGAGCAGCAGAAGACGCGTGGTGTCCTGCGTCTGCTTTGGAGATATGAGTCGTCGCACAATGCGTGCAAGCGCGGATGCAGATAGCCAATACCCTTGCGTCTCGAATAAAACAAAAGCTCGTTCCAGAGTCCATAATGACAGGGCGCGGATGACGTTATCCTGGAGAAGGAGAAGACGGGTAGATTCCTCAAAGGATTGAGGATCATGAGACAAGATAAAACTTGCTGCACGCTCAATAGCAGCATCATGACCTGTTTTTAATTTCCATTGAAGGGATCGTTCCTGAACTCGAGCTCGTTCTAATTTCCTAGACATGACAGAGGGCTTGTGATTGCTGTCCATAGATTGTGCCTCGGTCTCGGCTTTTCCAACGTGGGCGAAGAGAGGTATCTCGTCAGACTTTCTTTCGTTCGTTGCCATATGTGGCGGTGTACTTTCTGGACGATGGAGAGACGAAAAGTCGTTGGTTTTTGTTCCATTTGTTTTGTATTCTCTTGCATAAACGTTGAATTTGAGGAAACGGATTGGAGGATGAAGGAAGCGACGAAGTAACATTCGTCAGCGCGTCAACTAGCAGAAGCTTTATCAATCGCTCAACATGAAAACAACGTCAAAATCTACACAGAAACGCACCACATTGAGGCCGCTCAAGAACAATTTTACCGACACGACTAGGCGTCGCGAAGTTTAGAAAAAATCTCACGTGATACGAAAGATGAGACCCTGAGAACCTCGGCCGAGCTTCTGGCCGGCCTGTTAACAGTACTTCGCAAATATCACTTGTGGTAGATTATCTTATCGATTTCCAAAGGGCTTTTATCAGCTTACAACAAGTGTTGTACTTGACGCTACTCATATCACACCATCTCTCAATAATTCACATGGACCATGTGATGAAGACCCCGAAATTGCAGTCATCTCAGATAATGTCCTTATAACGATCCTTACAATGGGTGCTGGACAGTCTACTTCTCCAGCTCACCCACCTCCACGTGGTCTTCATGTTTTGAGGGTTACTCCGCAATCCCCAGCCTCCCGAACCAATATTGAGCCTTTTTTTGATTTCGTCGTCGGCTTCGAAGGAGATTCATTCTCCTCCGATAATGCCATCAACGCATCGGAATTAGAGAAAATAGTGGAATCTCATGAGGGTTACGTTCTCAACCTTGTGGTTTGGAGTAGCAAAAGTCAACAAACGCGAGGTAAATTGGACCTTTTATATTCACGTCGCATTGACAACGTCGAGAAGTCGTGTCAATCATTCCCTCTCGCACATGGTCTTTGCAGCAAAGTGACCATCTAGCCAATGGAAGTGATGCGCAACCATCCCTTCTGGGCCTCAGCATGAGAATTTGTGAACCTGAGTCGGCTTGCGAGAATGTATGGCATGTTTTGGATGTAATTGAAGGAAGTCCAGCGGAGAGTGCTGGCCTAGTACCGATGGGTGATTGGATTCTCGGTAAGTCAGTGAAAGCACCCCTCCACCTTAGCATTGATCTCACTTAGAGCGAAGGCTGGTCAGGGGGTGTCCTGAGTGCAGAAAACGATTTCTACGACCTTGTTGAAGCGGTGCGCAGGAAAAAACACCTCGTCCCTCCCTCGATTGACGCTCACATAGCACATCGATAAACCTTTGCGGGTCTATGTATACTCATATGACTTCGAGTTCGTGTTCTCTCGCATCTCGTACTTCCGACATTAATCCTACACTTCAGTACTCTGAGAGAAGTCGTATTGATTCCGAACCGCCATTGGGGTGGCGAAGGACTTCTTGGATGTGTATTTGGGTACGGCCCCTCGGTCAGATCTCAACTGGCTGTTAACATGTTCTTCTCCCCTTACTTTAGATTTGGCTTATTACACAGAATTCCATCACAGCCATTGGATAAAATTCCGGGCTCTGTACCTCCCGAACTTCAAGAAGAGAGTGAAGAACAAGAATTTTTTGTTCCTGCGGACAGTGAGACCCACATATCGCAACCACAAGAATGGCAAGCAAATCGGAATGCCGCGAACGGGGCCTATCCTAACACCCATTCGACAGATCTCTAGAGATTTGAACTTGTGTAAATACTGTTGGTTGCCCACTTCACTATTAATTCAGTCCTTGGTATCAAGCCCGCTCAAACCCATTAGTTAGATGCCTATACATGCCTATATATCTTTCCGTAACAGTGACTAATTCGAACTTTGAAGGTTCTCAAATCCCTGTTCACTTCAACATATGTAGAGGACTGATTTTCCCATAACCAGGCCAGTCATCGGCAAGGCACAGGCAAGACACACCGAGCCACGGACCGTCCATTCAATACGTGACCTTCTCTGTGTTTTTTTCCCGAATAGACTGCGGAGTCCCTCCAGTGTTGATGCCAATCATGAACATGCTGCTAGGTTCCAGTACATTTAAATACACTCCTGGAAGGAAGTAGAACGGGGTAATTCCACTTTCATCCCATATCTCGGTCGACTGGCTTTTTGTTCGTTTGATCTCGGTTTTGAGAGTACACTCGTGATTGTCAGCTTTTCATTGACGGTCCGCTGGAACTTCTAGGTCAAGATTGCATCAGTCACCTGGCTGAAAACTTGAAAGATGCTTGACTACCTTCTGCTTCTGTTTCCCTGCAAGAACAGATAGTATCCACGAAGAATCCATGCAACCGAGGCTATAAAAGTTTGAACACGCTAGTAATGTACTCACCTGCAAACACCCTTACGGAGGCATGTTTCTCTGTATTCTGAATTTTTTATTCATCCTGCCCGTGGCCTTTGCGGCCTTTGGTGTTACGACTTCGGGAACCAACATGGTCGTTGATTCTGGGGCTGGCCTAGTCACAACCAGTGAGCAATGATAAAGGCGTGTCATGATTGCTAGCTAACACATAAATGAGCCAGTACACACAACAGATGGAGATATTACATCTATTCTTTTCAATGGAAAACAGCTACAAGACTCTTCCAAATTCTCTCAACTCAGCTCTGGTCTTGGTGAGGAAGTTTTGAAAAAAAATCGCTCTGCTAGATAATCAACTTCAATTGAGGCTCGGCAACCGTAACCTCTTCTGTGGCCAATAGCATCGCGGTCGTCACCATAAAAACAAGCACGATTGTGAGCTCAGAAAAGCGCTTTATTGCCAAAATCCTCTGATTGGAACGTGTAGACCCACTACATCATTGTTCGCTCAGGGCAAAACACCCTATACATGGGTACCTTTGCCTCCCAGGAACCGGATGTAGGGGAACTTCGCTTCATCGCACGTTTCCTGAAAACATCACTTCCGAATGGCATCTCACAATCTGATATTCAAGGTGGGAGTGCTATCGAGGGCTCTGACGTCTTTTTGGTCAATGGCCAAACTCGATCCAAGTTCTATTCGAGTGTCAGTGATACACTTTTACCATTGTCAATGTTCTCACAATCTTATCATTATCTTGTCTTTATAGATCCGTTTCATTCAAGATCAAGTTCACGGAGTGACAGGTTCTGGTGTTGGTGCATACATGATTATTCCTGGAGTCGGCTATGAAACATCCTCTGGTGGCCCGTTCTTCCGAGGTTTGGCAGCTCCATTTGCTCAGGTCTCAATTTTGAATGCTTATATCCATTTATCATAGATATCGACAACCAAGGTAGTGATCAGCAGGAACTTTATTTCTACATGAACTCGAACCACGAGCAGACCGAAACATATAGAACTGGCTTTTTTGGTCCGTACGTCATGTTCCTAGTCTTTATTGACAAACTCGTCAGTAACGATTTACATACCATCATCACCAGCTACGCTATTGCCATTACGACTGGTTCCGCACCATCTGGGAATCTGGACACAAGCTTTATGGATAGCCTCAATCTTCAAGGTTATGTCGGAGCCTCTGGTCGTGGCACCGTCTCCGGTAGCTATTCTGGTACATTGTCTGGACAACCTGTTACTATTGGTTTCAAGGTGCAGTCTCTTATGATAGGTGATGATTCTTCCTCATTCCTTCAAGAATTCTGCAGCACAGTATTGGGCTTCTGGTTCCGGGTACGTTGCATCCAGGAAGCACTGGTTATTGGTTTTCAGTCATTCGTATCCTATAGTGGACAATTCACCAGAAACATGATGAAGCCCGGAACCTACACTGTCACTCTGTTCCAAGGTGAACTCGAGGCTGGGTCGGGTAGCGTTACAGTGACTACTGGCGGGACTTCTTCCATCACTTTGTCGTCAACTCTCAACCTACCCAGCACCATCTGGTCAATTGGTAAATAATCTTGCGGTCCAGTCCGGGAGAGAGCTGACAACTTCTCAGGAACCGTTGATGGGACTCCGGCTGGGTGAGTCCAAACTGAATGGAAAGTTTTTCTGGCTGAAAATGAGCAGATTCTTGAATGCTAACAATATCGAGCACATGCACCCGTGAGTGTCAGAGACGACGCCAGTGTATCATGAATATTCACTTTCATTAACTCAGGTCCGATTCAAGAATGAGTAATTGGGGTCCAATCACGTTCACCATTGGATCCTCGTCAGACTCTTCTTTCCCTCTGGCTCAATTCAAGGACGTGAGCTGATGTTGGCAGACTAGTCTTTATACACATCAATTGACGTGTCATTTCTCAGGTAAACAACCCCACTACGATACGATGGACAGCCTCCTCTTCGCAGATTGGTCTGTCACTGAGGCGCAAGCTTGCACTGTTCAATGTTCACATCTTTGTTTGTAGGTGCTCGGACACTTCGTATTCGAACGACTGAAGCTTTTGCTGGTGGTCGACCTCAGATCACAGTTAACTCCTTCACCTCAAATGCTCCCTCGCGTTAGTATTCTTTGGTTTCGGTTCTTGTCTGTGACTTGATGCTATTGGTCCCCTAGCCCCAACAGCGATTGACTCTCGAGGGTAATGATCTAGATAAACTTTCTGCTGCAGCCGGATTTTCTAATGTTTGTTCAGCGTCACTCGTGGAACTTGGAGAGGTCTTAATCAAGTCTGTGAGTTTAAGGGGTTGCTGAAAAGTGGTAAAATATGCTAACACCGTATTTGTCCAGACGACTTCAGCATCCCTGCCGGTGAATTGAAATGTATTTCTTCCAATTAGAGGTCAAGCTGACAACTGTCCTTAGGCACGCTTGTAGCTGGTCTCAATACCATCCAAATCAATGTAATTAGTGGTAGTGCTGGGTCCGGTTTCCTCAGCCCCAATTTCGTTTATGACTCCGTTGAACTGTTCTAGGAGTAGTAGATTGTTAATTGCAGTATGAACTAAGAAAATATATTAGAATAGATGCTATTGGGGTTTTTTATAAAGTGTGATGCATATAAGCAGCAGGGAACAATGATATGATGAATGTGTCAGTCGCTCAGAAAAATTTCGAAGGTGAGTCCGTTCACTCTCTTCCGGTTGGTGGGGGTGCATCACTTCTGACAGTAGGGCTAACTGGAGTATCAGGTTTAAATTCGAGGTTCATAGCAATCGCCGGCCACACTGTAAATGTTTCAGCATCCCAAAATAACCATATGTAGCGAGGGGAGCTATACCTTCTTCAAAACCAGGGTGTCTCCCAATTCTGATCTGATGCCATACTTTCTTCATCGCATCTGAAGTACGAATATCTTGCCAATTCTTCAGGAAGAAATCTATCTCCACCTTCACAAATGATGCAATCAACAAGACGGAGCTAGGGACATTGCCTCTGCCCACCTTTCGAATTTCCTCGAATGTCGATGCGAACGGAGAAAAGACCTCATAAGCAATGTTCTCTACAGTAAGTGATTTAAAGACATGCTGTTAATAAACCATGTCAAGCTACATTTTTTGGCAGTTGATCTGCGCATACCTGAGCCGCGCGTGCTTTCAGATCGCTTAGATCCAGTCCTGTAAACATTCGTTATTAACGCATCAACTTAGGGTCAGAAGGGAGCATACGATCAGCTTCTCTATATATGGCCTTAGCAGAACAAGGAGCAGGTCGCCCTGGGTTATGCTTCATCCAATCTCTGACCCATTCTTTCCTTGACGTCGCGGAATCTATGTAAGTCGCTTTCTTCGACGAGGATGCAGGCGGAGGGATGTCTTCGGAACGGGGTGATGATGGAAGCGAAGGGGAAGTCGTGATAAGACAAGACGAGACAAAACAAGACGAGAGTGGCGCAAAAACGATATTGTCAGTATATAACTAGGAAGTTCTGAGCAAATGCAATGATTGACCAAAGATTATCACCCACATAGTACAATAGGGCATGGTAGGTATTGAATGCGACACCTCTGATCAACACTGTTGAATGGGCTTTTGGTGGGGTTTGCCGATCAGGAGCTATCGGGGGTGCTAATATCAAGGGCGCCGAAGTGAATTCAGACTGCGAGCTATTCACAAGATCATCGGCTTGTCGAGTGTCTTGTTGGACAGTACTTTCAGAGAAGTGGAAAGACTCGTCACCATGAGGCAGGTTGTGTGCAAAATCAGTCTCCGAGGAATCTGCTTGAGATGCCACTTCGTCATTGTCATCCACCCCATAAACATCGTCATCTGCTTCATCAGAATCAATATATTCATCATGGTAGCTCCCGCCTTCATTCTGACCGTCAAAGCCAGTAATTGTCCGGCCCGTAGGTCGGGGTGTTTGTAGGGGGTTATTTTCCGTGACCCCCTCCGCAAAGTTAGAGCTGAGCACTGTACATCTTCGTCAAATGGCTTGATTAGTGGGAAAAGTGTCACACACTGTCTTCAAAGTGTTCTGCTCGTTGCAACATCTTGCGAGACGCCCATATGCGCCTGGCTTTGCGAGGGCTTTCATTCCGACGAAGGATTACAAACTCAACATCTGAGTAGCGAGGATCATTGAGAAGTGACCCTACTGTATCGACTAAGGGCTTCGGGACAGAAAAGTTGGCAGCGGGCGGTAGGAGAGACGTAGGGCTGGGTGAAGATGTAATGCTACAGACGATGACGAAGGCATCTTGGGCTTTTGCATTCATTGACTGGTAATAAACGGTGTCCCGTCGAGCGAATTGTGCCCTGAAGGAAAGAACAGGTGAGCTCTCATTACAGCCCCGAATTGGGTTGACCGTACCATCCCCAGTTCGCTGTCTTGGTCGATTCATGAGAAAAATCCACGCTAATCAAGCAGTTTCGCACACCTTGTAGGAAAATGAGTGATTAGAAGCTTCCTTGAGGTTATGAAGCACGTTTCTTTCAGCACTGAGACGTGAAATTAGGAGATTCAACAAGCATCCAAGGGTAGCAATGCTTACTTGCGTAATTCGAAACAGAATTTGTAGATTCCCTCTCGGATCCATTTTCCCGAGTTCTTGAGTGAAGCTTCCCTCTCTGTTGTGGTAGGCTACAATGCTTCAGACCATGTCAAAAGCGAGATTAATTTGTCTCATACCTCACAGGCCAAGAATAGACTAATGTATCCTCCCCCTTCTGCCAGCTGCGGCAAGTCTTTTGGCACTCCCCCGTTCGGATAGAATAATATCTAGTTCATAATGTCAATAGAAGTAACCCAAGACTATATTAGCACTAGCCTGCCAGCGGCCCCCACCGAACTTGGGTGACTTCACCGCCTTCGACTTGGCCTCTCCCTTAGTCGAGTCAAAAAGGTACTTCAGATTGCGGATGGTCCACTCAAATGTAAGAGAGCAATATTCATTGCAATCAGACTCCTGTAAGTCCAATTGGTTCATGGAATTTGTGACTCAAGACGCCTAGTCCGAAGATGTCTAAAATGGGCTAAAAACTACCATGACGTCACTTTCCCCCTGCCAACATATTTCGGAAATCATCTTGGCCTTTTGTCCGGCTGCCAGTCCCAGAGCCTCCCGCAGCTCCCGCAAGACTCATGTCTTTCTCTTTTCTTTGCGCTTGGAGCCGAGAAGTCCTTGCCTTTCTTGGAACAAACATTCCCCCAGTTTTCAGAGGCATTGTTGTATCCTGACGACCTTCTTCGCTTAGCTGTAAAGTGTGATCTTCGAAGATTATTGGTTCTGTGCGGAGTAGAAGCTTTCCTGCCTCCTATGTCAACTCCATGAGCATCGCCTAGCTGAGAATTCGGAATTCAAATTTACCGCTGTATTCTCTAATTCAACCACTGCCTCGTGCTTATCCTCAAAGATCTCCACGCGCTTGATCGATGTAAGCTTGTCTAGAAATTGCTGCAATAGCCCCTCTTGGGCTTGAGGAGGGAGTCCACGAATCCGTACCGATCGCTGTCGGATTTCGGCAGTCCGAGTCAAGCCCGTTTCAGCAATCGTTCTAGAGAAATCGTATCAGGTCGGGGCATCAGATGATTGTAACTCAACTGACCTATGACGGGCTCGTACACGAGGGTCCGCCAATGTCACTGCAATTCTGCGCTTTTTCAGCTCGTGATTATTGGCCATTAGAGATGCTCGAGCATCACTCTACAGTTCAAGTGAATATCTCTGTGCACTTCTAGATCGGCTCTAACGCACTAACCGGGTTTTCGTACTCCACAAAGGCGTAGCCCCTCGCATGACCATCATCATCCGTTGCCATTCTAACACCCTGAAGTCTGCCATACTGGAAGCCGGTGTCAAACATCAAACCTACCCACGCATCCAGTCGTACTCACTGTTTGGAATACTTTTTCTAGGTCAGCCCTAGTGGTAAATTTACTCAGACCTGCAACATATATTTCTCTTTCATTCGCATCATGATCTGTTCTTTCCTTCTTTCGCTCCGGGTTGGATATGTATACATTGACAGAAAGACCTGGCTCCAATTCTTGCATGTGCACTTCCAAGGCGGCTTCCGCAGCAGCCTATGCAGTCAAAGTAGAATATGATGGCTGACACGGAAAACCGAAAACTACGTACTGGGGAAGTGAACTGGACGTAGCAAAATCTTCGAGTTGCTTTGAATTTCTTGCTGGGCCACCTGATCTCAAATATTGTTCCATACTTTATTACGTCAGCAGGGATGAACAGGAGCTCGATTTCCGGGCCCACCTTTCCAAAAAGGTTCCTCAGATAGGGATCGTCTGCCGACTCGGGAAAATTGGTAACATAAAGGGTTGATTTCCAAGCCAAATGCACCGCAATTTCATGTCCATTGATCCGCTTCTTGTCTTTGGTTAATGCTGCCGGGACACTATCCTATGGATCAGATTATGAGGCATCCAAAGACCGCCAAGAAAAGGGGTATACTCTTTCTTGGAACTCGACAGTTGCAATCAATGCATCAAGAAGGGGTGTGATCTTCACTTCCCTCACGTTTCCGCACTTCGAACGAGGATCAATGAGTACAACACCGGCACACGGGGAAACACTTACGTCGCTAAATAATTTATGTATATCTTCATCTATGACATCATTTGGAAGATCTGCGACGAAGACCGTACAATTTTCACGATCCCTTTTGAGGGGCTGAGACTTCAGCTCTTCGGAAATGTCAGTATAAAATTCAGTGACGCGTCGGATTTTGTATTCTTACCTGTTTTCATCTTCTTACTGTTCTCGGCCACTGAAAGCTCTTCATCCGCTGTTCGCTTCGTCCCGCGGCTCTCAGCCTGAGTACTGTGTACTTGGGAATCCACCTCCATAGGGACTACATTTACGGCATTACTAGAGAGTGCCTGTCCAGCTGTGACAGTACCGACGGCATCTTGAATGGCCTCTGAGGCCTGTAGCTGCTCATACCCGGCCCTCTCTACCTCCTAACCCAGACCATGTCAGTATACAACGTGAGCCCAGAAATGGCACATACCTTGGCCCTTCGATCATTGTTGAAGTACTGTGCTTTGAGCACCTTGACAGAACATACATTCATAGTAGTCACGCTGCCGTGAAGGTTCTCAAAAGTTAGCCAGGCCTCCCAGATAGCTTCAGGCCAGTCAATTTGCTTCAAGTGAATGCTGATGAAAAAGGCTCTGGCTTCGTCATACTTCTGCTGTTTTCTTTGATAAGGTTGTTAAAGAGGCATGCTTGAAAGCAGGAAGACTCCATACATCAAGCAGTTAATGTAGGCGATCAAAGTTGAATAGCTTGTTTTCTGTCGGTTTGTGGCTCTTCGCAAAGTGTTAATGGCGTCATCTGGCATTTGCGCTAGCCGCTCATACTATTAAGGACGTAAAAAGTGAAGAAAGTCGGGGAGGCAACTCTAATCGGCTTACAACGTCAACGAGGGCTTTTTCAAGTCGCAACTGCGTATCGCCCTGCTTGGAAACTAGACAAATTCAGGTCATGGCTAAGTGCAAAAATAGACAGACACATACTCTGTAATGTCATTTCAACACCACTTTCTAGGATTCCAATCAAATTCACCAACCCATCCTCATCAGCTTTCCCAGCCTCAATTCTCCTTCTCTCATAACTGGCCCTCGCAAGGATCAATGATATCAACTGTTCTAGATCTTGTTGAACTACTTTAGATTCCAATGCTCGTACATACACATCATGGACGGACTCCTTCTCGTCTTGCTCTTCCTGTTCTTGGCCTTCAGATAAATCCTCCACTTGCTCCTAAGTGTTTTCGTCTACCTCATGACATTAAGATTTAGGTCAAGAAAGTAGCTCACAATGATTCTTATATACCGAGCCCAAACTTCCCCGGATGCAGGCACACTTCGAGTAGCTCTCTGTACAATCAGCAGCTCTTGATCGGGGCTAATATCGGCTGAAAGCTTTCAAATCGAACTTGATGAGAATACAGATCTACGACAAAATTGAGACGTTAACCAACCGCGGCATCCAGATATCCGGTCCAAAACGATCTTAACGTCTGTTCTGCTCCCGGTTCTCCTTTAAACCTTCGTGATGCAGCTTCAGTGATGGCTCGTTCATATATGCCGCTCGCTGTGAAGAAGTCCATTCGTTTTGCCCTCCACTCGCCCGCAATGTAAGCTCCAAAAGCTTGCAGAGATGACTCCTGCTCCTGGAATAGATGTTTACTAGAAGATTCAGAAAGGCTTTGACTGGTGGGCGTACCAACGCATATTCAAAAGGTTCTCTGCGCTCCCATGACCGGATAGAAGAATTACGACTTTTTGAGGCAGCAACAAGTGATTTCTCGTATTCAGTAGGCGGCTTGTAATTAGTTGTAAAAGAGGAGTAGGATTGGAAGGTCTCATCGTTGTCTAAAACGCCTTCAGCAGAGTATGATTAATGAGACGATACACTCACTCGAATGAGGCTGTTGAAGGCGATCAAGAAGAAATTGTTCGACGTACTCTATAGCCGAGGTTCTATTCAATATCTTCAATGTCTGCAAACGGAACTTGTTGACGAGGGTACCTCTCTTCCTTTGGTGTCTCTGCAAGTCTCTCCAGTTCCCAGTCGCGCTGAACATCCCAGAGCAAATGACTCTACCATCGTCAGTATATATATTTGAGCCTCAGGCTAAGATGTAGGTACCTGAGTCAGATGGTTTTGGCCCTTTGCGATAATACCTTTCATTCTCTCCCTCGTCCGTTCCTCGGAGAACATGTCTTCAAGTTCTGCAGATTCCATCTCCTTATCGCCATCACAGTGCTTTGAATAGCCATCGATGATAAATTGCAAATAACTGCGTAATAAAGGAATAGCTGATCAATTATTAGCGAAAGTCAATACTCATGGATTATGTACTCACACAGATAATCTCGCACTGCTCGTTCATAGAGAGTAAGAAGCTCTTCTACACCGAGTGTATCATCCAAGTCCAGTTTTTTCTGCTTCTCGTGGATAAGTGGCAGCCATACGTGTTCTGGATCAGCGGCCAAAAATTCGGTCATCATTTCCATAGAGGACTGAAGTTCGGTGTTGAGGGCTGGGTCCGACTGTACTAGCTGAATATGTTGAGCGTGCAGAGCAACATTGTAAGGTTGTTCAGCTATGTTGGAAAGGATACTACTAAGGGCATTAAGAGAGTCCATAACGCGCTATCGTGACTAGAATCTCGCGCAGACCGAGAAATGTTCCATCACGTGTTATGAAACTAATCTTATTTGAGTATACTTTCCTTCTTTGAGCCTCTCAAGAATGCAGTAAGACGACTTGCTGAATGAAGGGACTGGCCAACTGCTTTTGTCTACGTAGAGATGCCTGTGGGCCTCTTGCGTAAGCCTGACCCTGAGGTCATCCGAAGCACGGCACTTGGCCCAGGACATACAATTACGATCGGCAGCGTCTTCGTGGTTTATACATATCTGACCTCTGCTGCCAATCATTGGTAAAGGACGCCATTCCAAGCTGGTTCTCATTTCCCAGTGTCACGATGGTGTCCCTCTAGGCCTTATAAGCCACTTCGTGCAGACCAAGGACCCTTGTACCCCTTCTTCTCCCTTTTATCTTGACTATGCCTTCTACACTGCGGAAGACACAGGATCGTGCTTTGAAAATCAGCCGCTCTCTGGTAAATGCCTTCAAATCCAAGCTCATATCTCGGTAAGTCTTAGCTCGTCTCCGGAATAATTGTCCTCCGAACATCTATCAGAGCAAGCAAATCACTGCATCCATTTCCATGTACTAGCTCAGACTGTGATAATATCGGCCGACCCAGAAACCTCCGACGCGCAGTTGTGGTGCCCACCGCCAATACCCGCAGCAGACCCTATTGTTGGGTTCACCAGTATTTTATCCATCAGCTACCGACCGAACTTCTCTCTCATATATTTGTCCTTGGCGCAGAAGAAGATCCCCGTTTTCCTCTCTTAGTTTGCCGAATTTGTCGATCTTGGCGTCACGTCGCACTGTCAACACCCACATTGTGGCGTCGCATCGTCCTGAGCCCACACAAACATATGTGGAGAGAGCACATTCGCCGTGCGCGAGCCTGTACCCTTGACATAGAGCTTCTTTCCACTGCACTTGCTCCTATGCGACCGCGCCCTCAACACTATTATCCCCAGAGGCACCTCGATTTTTACACTGTACAATGGCTGATGCAGTTAGCCCTGCCCCATCTCCATCGATGGCGTTCATTTTCAGTGATTTTTACGGAGCAATCTCCATATATATTAAACGCTTCCCTATCCTTCTTGGCTAATGTTCCATCCCCTCCTTCTTTACAAGAGATAACCTTGATTCACCGCCTCAACGAGGATCCGCAACCATTTATCCTGTTCAATGGATTTATACCTTCCCTCAAGCGTCTCACGATTGATGGCCCACGGATAGCCCTGCTTCCTAACATGCTCACTAGTCTGATCTTCCTTGATTATACCCACCATCGTTTCAGCACGGGTTCCGATACCATACACGAAATACTCTCCCTTCTTTCCCTCTGCCCCAACCTACTATTCCTTCGCTTACTCTTTCCACATCAATTTACAAACCACACTACCGTGTATCAGAAACCCACTAGATCTGATCCTCGAGTCTCGCTATCTTCTCTGAAACAATTGCATCTAGCCCTCGATCCAAACTCTTTCGATATTCCTTACGAACTTGCCCTTCTCCTGACACATGTATCAACTCCCACATTGCATACGGTCATCTTCTCTGATCCCTGCCGACGACAAGTCCCTTTCCCGAACCTCAAATCATTTTTTTGGATGTACGCAATTCCAAGATCGCTACAGTTTATTCTCATTGAAGGTGGCTGGTTCGATCAGGGAATGGTTGATCCCATGGTGAAATCACTCCCTAGGCTTAAGAGAGTGATTCTTCGTCGTGGAGGACGAAGTCCCGAGCGCGTGCTCTACAACAGAGGCTGGTACTCTATGCATAGATGATCGCTTTGTGTCGGCCTCAGAGAACGGATACGTGGGCATCGAGCTCACACCAAGATCAAATCTGTTAGAGGATTTCTAGGACACACAATCAATGCCTCTATAGTTCATGCGAACTAATGCACTTATTCATGACATTTCCACTTCACAGTACCCGAACTCTACCCGAACTTGTAGTAATATCACATCTTTTGTATTTGTGCATACTAATGCTTTTCACGTTGTATTTTTTTTTGCAAGCTGAATATTAGTCTGACAATTTACTGTCAAAAACTGGAAAGGGATTAATACTAGCATAAAATGTTCTAGAAATCATTAGATGGATATTAATTCTTTAATTCCTGGGAAAGGATAATGATATATAACATATTAATTGATTTCTTTCCCAGGAATTGATATTCATTTCATTTCTAATAGCAAGCTACTAAATAACTCATCAGACAATACCTACACTCGTAGGTCATTTGTCTTGCAATGTCAGGTTACTTAGATAGTTTTTAGAAGTATAGCCACAAGAGGGAACCAGACGATGTGTCAGGTGATGAGAGCAACGATTATCTCTGTTTTAATCATTGGCTTGATCAAACATTCCATAATAATTCACCAAATGCCGGGAAAAATGATTCTTCATCTCTTTCTGCTTTCCCCTAGGACTGACTGTCGTCCACTGACATCCCACTGCGCATAAACGGATATGACTGATACCTACGATTCCTACACTCCACAAAGCTTGTTCAGCCTACATGGCCGTATCGCCCTTGTTACAGGAGGTGGAACAGGCATCGGAGCGATGATCACTCGTGGATTCGCCGCAGCTGGAGCAAAAGTATACATTACTGGCAGAAGGCTTAACACCTTGGAGAAAGCCGCATCGGAGTGGAACCAGTCGGGTAAGGGTGGCCGAGTTATCCCGTGAGTCTACTCAAGCATTCGATAAGCTTAATGATTTGATTAAACTGGTCCAGACTACCTATGGATGTCACGAACAAGGAAAGTATATTGGCTGCAAAGAAGATTATTGAGCAAAAGGAAGGAAAGTTACATGTTCTTGTGAATAAGTAAGTGCAATGTTTAGCGTGTCACTCATGTTGATGGATAATGTTTCTAGTGCTGGTCAAACAGGCCCTGTCTCTCCCTTCATGGGTGATCCAGATGCACCAGAACGCAAAGATGCAGAGTCGTTGGGACTCGGTTTGTTTAACGAATCACTCGAAGGCTGGGCAGATCTCTATGCTATCAACACGTTCTCCGTTTTCTTCGTCACATCGGCCTTCCTGGGGTTACTGGCCAAGGGATCAGAGGATGTCAAAGATTATTGGAGCAGTGTCATCAATATCACCAGCATCAGCGGTCATATTAAAGTTGCGCAGAATCATGCAAGTTATTTTGTCCATAAAGAAACAAGGCGAAGCTTATGTTACGGTAGTTTTGTTACAACAGTGCCAAAGCCGCAACTTCGCATCTGTCAAAGCTGTTAGCTGGAGAAATCAGCTTGAAGAAGATTCCTGTTCGCGTAAACGCTATTGCTCCTGGGGTTTATGCTTCCGAGATGACGTCTGACACAATCTCCAAGGAGGAAGTTGATAATATTGGTAAGGGCGTGATGCCAGTACCCATGGAACGGGACGGATCGTGAGTTTTACTCCTGTGATTGTCTGTATCCCGGCACTGACCAGGCTTTTTGATTCAACAGGGGAGAGGAAATGGCAGGAACAGCACTTTATCTTGCATCCAAGGCGGGAGGTTATACCACGGGACAGGATATTATTATTGACGGTGGTTACGTGACCGTGAACCCCGCAGTCGTCTAGATGCATGATATCCGCTGCGGAATGCTGATCAATAAAATGCCACTTGTGTCTCGCAGCCTAGTTGGATCACCTGAAACCTTGTACTTGTGATACAATCGTTCCGGTCTGAAATCGGTTCCAGATTTAGTGCTTTGTGGATGACGTAGGCCTGGATTCAGTATGTCAAAATCCCTAAAGCAGGTTCTTCCGTAGGACTAGTGGAAGAAGATTTGTACAAGATCAGTACATGCTAAAAGTGTCGCTTCATTTTGGATTACCGACATACTGTTTGCGTTGCTTGAGTTCAACGTTGGACGTCCAAAATCAGATATGGAACATCCAGGCGTCTTTGGTGAGGCCTCGAGGTCCTTCCACCCAGGATAACATTGCCTCGAGGTGCAACAATACAGAACAACAGACTGTGTGATAATATAAGATTGTGGAGATTTGCTATGTCTCGTGAGAAGACATGGTCCCTGTCAATTGAGTCTCCCAAATTGAGTTGTAATAATCTTTCTTTCTTCTGCAACCATGTCTCGACCTCATCGACGCCTTGCACGGCAACATCAACAACCTCAGCAGTATTCAGCAGTTCCCCAAACAAGCCCTAATCGTCACGAAAGCCATTCTAGCAGTCAACAACATCCCTATCAACAAGTTCAACCACAACACCAATACCAACCACAACAACATATACCTCATGCGGGTGGACCAAGATCTCCACCTCCACCTCGGTCATTCTCGGCTCAGAAGAATACTAACAGAGCATCTGGGAGAGCGGGCTTGACCATGGGGGTGGTCACCGGCGCTGTTGGTGCCGGTTATGGACCTTATTCTGTGAGTTATTGCATTTTGCAGCACGAGACTTCTAAGATTTCATCTAGTATGGCACCACCGAGGCGCGTGAAGCAGGAATGTTTATAGGCTCACGATTCAGCAACGCACCGTCCGATGTGTCGATAGCAACTTCGAATCCTTCATTTGAGAAAGAACACATTCCTATGCCTGTCCCTGCTTTGCCACAGGCGCCCTCCGTTCAGGCCGCGCAGTCGATGCCTCAATACCTATACGACAAAGATCCTGATCTTGACGATGCTCTGCATGATCCTAATCCCAATCCTTCGCTCGACTCGTGCACAATATTTTCACTGAGGGGATGGGTCAATACGCTGACTCTCATTCTCATTGTGGTTGGACTGGTGACATTGTTTGCTGGGTATCCAATCATCTTTTTCTTCACACACCCAAAACGCCCAGTTCATGGATTCAATATCGGGGGAATTAATGGCTCGGGTCAAATCCCAGATCTCAACCTTCCTTCTCTCATTGACCCACACACACCCGCCGACGCATATACTCGGAAAGGGAATGATGGAAAGAAATATAATCTCGTATTCAGTGACGAATTTGAAACAGAAGGCAGGTCCTTCTATCCTGGAGATGATGCCTATTGGGAGGCTGTCGATTTACATTATTGGTATGTCTATATACTTTTCGAAAATGCTTCTTATTTAATAAAGATAAGGCCTACTGGTGACCTGGAGTGGTATGATCCCGGAGCATGTCCCTTCAATTCAGTTTTAATAAATTTACACTGACATTCTCACAGGCCATTACAACTGCTGATGGAAAAATGGTTATCACATTGACGGAACAATCTACGCATAATCTCAATTTCCAAAGCGGTACTTGACTTTATAACCGCTTTGATTAGTCCTTACTTGGCTCGTTTCAGGAATGGTGACTACGTGGAACAAGTTTTGTTTTAATACAGGTTATGTAGAAGTTGCCATCAGTATGCCTGGGTCACCGCAAGTACCAGGTCTATGGCCAGGTCCGTATAGCCCCTTTCTCGATGAAAAAAGTTTAATCGAACCACAGGAGCTTGGTCTCTGGGAAACCTGGTAAGTGGACGTAGTGATTAGCTTGCTCTTACCTCTAAGTGCAAGGTAGGGCCGAGCTGGTTATGGAGCTACGACACAAGGAATGTGGCCTTACAGTTATGACAGCTGCGATCTGGGTACATTCCCTAACCAAACTGCTCATGATGGAACCCCACCGGCGGCAGCGACTGGTTCTAATACAGGTGGTCCCATTAGTGTTCTCCCCGGACAAAGACTCTCAGCATGCACCTGTCCTGGGTCGGACCATCCGGGGCCATCCGTTACCACTGGGAGGGGTGCTCCTGAAATCGATATTATCGAGACACAGGTTGATTTATCGAGGTTTGTTGGCCAGGTATCCCAGAGCTTACAGTGCGCGCCGTACAACTACCAATACAACTTCGATAATTCATCCAGTGCTTCCCCAATCTATAATCCCTCAACTACCCAATTTAACTCCTATAAAGGCGGTCCTTTACAACAGGCTGTCTCTGCTCTCACCGATATTAACAGTGCAAACTATAACGGCACTGGCTACGCTGCCTACGGCTACGAATGGTGGTATGATTCAAATAACCGCCCAGATAGTTTTGTTACTTGGTTTAGTGACGGGTTACCAACATGGACTGCTACATCAGCTACGATCGGACCAGATTCGATAACTGAGATTAGTCAACGATTGATACCCGAGGAGCCGATGGTGTGTTCTGATCATCAAATTTAATGGCCCAATATTGACGATTTTCAGTATCTCATCCTGAACCTTGGTCTTGCGCCCAGTTTCCAAAAACAAGACTTCAAGCATCTTCAATTTCCGGCGAAAATGTACATCGATTATGTACGCGTGTACCAAAGGGAAGGGGTCAAAAACGGTATCACATGCGACCCTCCTAATCGACCGACAACAGACTATATCAACAGGTTTGTCGGTGAATTGTAAGGTTTGGCGCTCTCGGTTGATTTTAAGTTGCTAGGCACGCGCAGGCCTATACTAACGCAAATCTAACGACCTGGGCTCAGGCAGGCAATACGTTTCCCAGAAATCGACTATACGATGGTTGCTAATACTGCACTACTTGTTACGCCCACATGGACACTTATTACGTTGACACACGATATCTGTACGACCCATTCATACATCTCATCATACCTGTCGTTCCACTAGAGGAACAACGCTTTGCCGTATATGCTTTAGATTGCCCTTACTGTATATTGATGCTCACGCTGGATATAATCTCGCACGATTTCCTAGTCATTGAGGGTTTACTGACGTCCGAATGTTGAGTGATGAGCACAACGTAAGGGCCATACTTTCCCTTTCCCTAGACGCGATCAAAGGGTACAATGCTATGAAAATCATCCCATGTAATGCCCATGTAATGGTTGTCAGTTCGGCAATTGCCGAAGACTCACCTCTTACATGTCACTTCCATTCCTTTGGTAGTCTCTGAGCCTCCATGGCCTCCCAAGATGATAGAAATAAGATTGGGGCACTTTCTGGAATCCATTCAAATACCTCCATTATCCCAGATCATGCAAGGTGAGTGCATGAACTCTTTTCATTCATGCTCTTATGCCGCGCAGCCGTTGGCCTAAAGTCCCACCGAAAACAATAGAGCTAAGGAAATTTCCCTCCAAGGGAAACTCTGCAGTTATAAACCCATACACGGCCATCTCACAACCAAACGTAACTTTGCTGAGCGGAATCACATCGGGAACGAACAAGGTCCGGAGGCTTAATCCCAGCAGACGAATTGTATCAAATCCTGTTACTCAGGGCAAGGGCAAGGGTTTGTTCCTAATTTTTCGCGTATAGGGCTCATATCAACTTAAACAGGTAAATTTAAAGAGCCACGCCCCTCACTCTCACCCGAGATCATCGACGTTGACGCAGGTCCTGCCTCTATAGATGAACTTAACATTACCGACTCACCCTCATCTATGATGTCTCCTTATTTTGACACCCGGGAACATGGCATCAGACAATCTAAGGGGTTGGACGTGTCTGTTTCTGAGGCTTTGTTGGTAAAGGATGGGAAGAATACTGATCTTCTGAGGAAAAAAATCGAAAGTTCAAACCACACGCATGCACATCAAGGCGATCGTAAGCCCCAGAAACGGGATACTTCACCGATAGATTCCTTTTCGGACGGTGAGGCTCGGGCCAAAGAAAAGATGGAGAACTCATCTAATAAATCACCGTCACGAGTGGGAAAGCTTGTAGCCAGATATAACGGAATGGATCATACGGA